>WNGB01001239.1_pt1 | contig 72380 bp, 74 predicted proteins | sample 5400681 | NCBI WGS metagenome assembly WNGB01 (sample SAMN13153367, study PRJNA577476) | soil metagenome | isolation source: 115 cm soil or saprolite under grassland replicate 2 | place: USA:California | collected 2016-06-15 | reverse complement strand
GTGGTCTCGGTGAGAATACGGCGCGTGGAAACGAACCCGCGCTGGGCGGCGCCGTCAACAGCGGCGTCGACGCCGTCGTACGTCACGGACACACTGGAGCGCGTGGACTCGATCGAACCCAGCCTCGCTTAGATGACCACATTCCAGGCCCGCGCTCGCACCCTCGACATGCTCGGCCGCCAGCAGATCGCCGGCGTTCCGACGGCGATTAGCGAGCTTTTCAAGAATGCTCACGACGCCTACGCCGAACGAGTCGAGGTCGACTTCTTTCGCACTGAACGACTGTTTGTTCTTCGTGACGATGGCATCGGGATGAGTCGGCGAGACTTTGAGGAACGATGGCTGACGCTCGGCACCGACAGCAAGGTCAAGGAGGCAGGACTGAAACCGATCGGGCCGCCTCCCGGGATGGCCGAGCGACCGATGCTCGGCGAGAAGGGCATAGGACGCCTCGCGATCGCGTCCATCGGTCCGTCGCTTCTCATCCTGACGCGCGCACGCCGGCCAGCCAAGGCGCCTTTGGTTTGCGCATTCGTGCACTGGGGGGTCTTCGCGCTCCCGGTTCCCGATCTCATCGACGTGCGTTCGCTGGTCGAGGAGGTCGAAAAGACAATTCGATAAAGTCACTCATAAGAGGCTAGGGCGATGAATTCTAAGCGTGCCGGCCGCGCTCTCTACACAGAAGCTCATCGCATTGCTCAAGAGGGCAATCCTTCAGAGGTTCTCGCTTTACTGGATTCGCCTGATCTCCTCATACGGCGATGGGCGATCAACGCAATCGGACGACGACGGCTGGCGGGTGGCGCCGCAGCTCTACAACGCCTGGCAACATCTGATCGCCACTCCAAACTAGCAGCGATGATGGCTCTTGAGCAACTCGCCCTTCCAGAAACCAGGTCGACTTTTATCGAAGGGCTTGCGGATGAAGACGTGCATGCGACAGCCCTGCGAGGACTACTCGCTATCGGTGACCCACAGACGGTTTCGGCAGCAGAAGATGCCTATCGGAAAGGCAGCCGCCTTATGAGGAGGGAGGCGCTTTGGGTGCTGCAAAGAGCAGCCAGCGAGGATGCGATCGATTCTCTGCGCGGACTGTTCCGTGACGAGAAGTCATGGCGCTGGCGGCGGCTGATCAAGAAGGCCATCCGAAGGAGTGAATTCTAAACACCCAATTAGAAACCGACACCCAAAACGGTGTGTCGGCCTCGCATTCCGCACAGGACGGGAGGTGGTGGGTCTTCCCGCAGCACTAACCAACAATCGCGCACATCGCGAAGGCGTAAATGTTCGCTGAGTTGGCCCCGAAGTTGAAGGCCGTTACCTTCCACCCTTGGCCCCACGGCTCCGAGATGTACGCGGCGAGCTGTGGATCCGATGTATAGAAGCCGCCGCCCGTGAGCCTCCCATTCGGGGTCGGACAATCTGCCTGTGCCGTAGCCTCGGCTCCCGGGTTCACCTGAACGCGCACACTCTGGACTTGGCTCAGGCTCCCGACGGTACCCGGAGGGCCTGGAGGTCCTTGCAGGCCCTGGAAACCTTGGGCTCCCCGCGGGCCGGCCGGGCCTCTCGAACCACGCAGCACGCGCTTCGTCTTTGCGCTCAGATCGATTGGTTGAATCGTTCCGTTCTTGATGTTTGCGCTTGTCACGATGAATGCCGCCGTCGCACCGCTGGCTGTGAAGAACGTGACCGCGAGGGCCACAGCGATGATCTTCATTGGAGCCTCCTTCTACACTGACTCGACAACCTCGATCATAGGCCGCGGTTCTCGCACGGTGGTACCCCGAAGCGCGGGCATATCACCGGAGCGCGTCGGACGCGTCATCCACAGAGGCCGCGCGTGGGCACGCAGCTGCAGCGGGGGTGAGCTGGTCCGCCTCGTCGTCTGCCGCAGGTAGCTCTGGTCAACCGGTGGTCAAGTAGCGGCGACGAAGCGCGGCGAAACGGCGCGAAGAATTCGGCGGTCGATCCGCACTGCTGAGGCAGGCGGCGAACAGCGACAACCCGTGACGACGACCGGCGACTAAATCGCACCCAGGAGGTCGCCGGTTCGAGTCCGGCTAGCTCCATCTCGCTTCCCTGGCCGGCGATCCGCTCCCGCGCGGCGGAGCCGCGCTCCGCGGATCTCCTCGCGCCGCTGCGCACCCTCCTGCCGACGGGCCGTGTGGCCCAACACTGTCCCGTCGGCATACGGGCACGCAGCGACGCGCCAGGAAACCGAGAGGCAGATTCTCGTCCGGCTAGCTCCATTTCGCCCACGCCGAGGCGCGGGCGAAAAATGTGAGAGCCACGGCCACTGTCCCGTCGGCATACGGGCACGCAGCGACGCGCCAGGAAACCGAGAGGCAGATTCTCGTCCGGCTAGCTCCATTTCGCCCACGCCGAGGCGCGGGCGAAAAATGTGAGAGCCACGGCGGCGCAGCCGTTGCTCCGAAGTTCGACCTATGGGCGGAAGCAGGCGTCACCGGGACCATTGGGATCCGCTACTCGCTGAGCGCGAGTTCGACGGCCTCACCGAGGGTCATCGCGCGGCCCTCTGCGCGGGCAGTCTCGAACTCGGCGCCTGACAGCGCGAGCACGGGTCTCTCGTAGAGGGCACGGGATTCGGCGTCGAGGAACTCTCCGCTCTCCTCGAGTGCGTCGACGGCTCCCCAGAGGAGGCCGGCGCGCTCCTGGTCTCCCGCCTCCGCTGCCAGTCCGGCAAGGAGACCGAAGCCATAGACGAGGGTATGAGCGTTGCCTAGCTCATGGCCGAGCGACACGGACTCACGGCTGAGCACGGCCGAGCGAGCGAGGTCACCCTGCTCCCAGGCCTTCTCGGCCAGAGCGGAGAGGAGCCCAGCCGCCCACCACGAGTCGCCGGTTTCGCGGGCGAGCGCAAGCGCCTCCTCTGTCAGGGCAACTCCGCGTGCCCGGTTTCCTCGACTCCACTCATCCCACGCGACTTTCGACAGTGGGTAGAGCGAGCCCGCTCGGTCTCCGATCTCGCGGAAGAGGGCGAGGCTCTGATCTGCGAGCGCCCTGGCCCTTTCGTGGTCGCCCATGAGCATCGCCGGCGCCGCGAGGCGGTCGAGCATGTCGGCGACGTTTGCTTGTCGCCAAGCTGACGGTAGAGCTCGAGTGCTTCCTCCGAGAGCGCGGCTCTGCGTTCGTAGTCGCCCGTGAGGAAGATCGTGCTTCCCGCCCACATCAGAGCTGCGGCACGCACGTCCGCCGGCGCGTCGGGCGCCGCTTCGAGGCTTTCGGTCAACCAGCCGTACCCCTCCTCATGGGCCCGGATCACCCAGTAGCGGCCGAGAGTGCCGGCGAGCCGGAGCGCGAGCACCGGCTCACGCTCATCCAAAGCCCAGCGAATCGCGGCCCGGAGGTTCTCGCGATCCGCATCCAGGCGACCGAGCCACGTTGGCGTGTTCTCGCCTGTGAGCTCCGCATGCTTGGCGAGCGACATGAAGTAGTCGAAGTGGGCGCGAGCGATGGCGTCCCGTTCGCCGCTGCTCTCGAGCTGCTCCAGGCCGAACTCGCGGATCGTCTCGAGCATGCCGAGGCGACCGCTCGCCCACCGCCGGAGGAGGCTCCGCTCGACGAGTCTCTCGACCAGGTCGAGGGACGCGTCGCAAACCGCCTCGGCCGCCTGGAGGTCAAAACTCTCGGCAAAGACCGACAGGTCGGTGAAAAGGCGCTGCTCGTCTGGATCGAGGAGGTCGTAGCTCCACTCGATCGTCGCCCGCAGCGTGCGCTGCCTTTCAGGGGCGTCCCGTGGGCCCCCGGTCAGGAGCGGCAGCCGTTGCTCGAGCCGAGTCAGCAGCTCCTTCGGGGCGAGAATCCGGACGCGCGCGGCGGCCAGCTCGATCGCGAGAGGGAGCCCGTCGAGCCGCCGGCAGATCTCGGCGACCGACTCATCGGGCTCGACCCTCGCGTCGATGGCCCGGGCACGCTCAGTGAAGAGGCTGACCGCGTCGGGTTCGGCGAGTGGTTCGACCTGAAACTCCCACTCTCCCGACAGCCGCAGCGCGGCGCGGCTCGTGATCAGCAGCTTCAGGTTGGAGCAGCGACGGAGCAGGTCTCCGAGCTCCCTCGCTGCGCCCATGACCTGTTCGAAGTTGTCGAGCAGGAGGAGCATCCGCTTGGCGTCCACGTGCTGGGCGAGACCGTCCTTCGCACCGATCGTGCCGGCAACCGTCGGCAGGACAAGCTCGGCCTCACTGACCGCCGCCAGTGGCACCCAGAAGGCACCGTCGGGGAAGTCGTCCGCGACCTCTGCAGCGAGTTGCAGTGCGAGCCGCGTCTTTCCGCTGCCGCCGGCGCCCGTCAGCGTCAGAAGCCGAGTGCGATCACTCAGTAGCCCGATCGTCTCCTCGAGTTCGCGCTCCCGCCCGATCAAGGGGCTCGGCTGCGCCGGCAGGTTCGTGGCGTGCAGCGTCCTGAGCGGTGGAAAGTCGTCGTCGCCGAGCTGGAACAGCGGCTGCGGCGCGGACAAGTCCTTCAGCCGGTGTACGCCGAGTCGGCGCAGCCGGCGATCGTCGAGCAGGGCAGCGGTTCGCTCCGAGAGGACGACCTGGCCGCCATGGGCCGCGGCGCGCAGATGCGGGCCCCGCGATGGACGTCCACGCCTGCGTAGCCTTCGGCCCAGACGATCGGCTCACCCGTGTGCAGGCCCATCCGGATGCGCATGGGGCCCGAGGCGAGCTTCGCCTGCGCTTCGGCTGCGGCTAGTGACGCCTCGCGCGCGTCGGCGAAGGCGACGAAGAAGGCGTCCCCCTGCGTGTCGACTTCGACTCCGCCGTGGTGGGCGCATGCCTCACGGACGATGCGGCGGTGCCCGGCGAACGCCTGCACGTAATCCCGGCCGAGCTCCTCGAGCAGCCTCGTCGAGCCTTCGATGTCCGTGAAGAGAAACGTGACGGTCCCGGTTGGAAGCTCGCGCATGCCCACCATGATGGTGACAGCGTTCGCGTCGTTCAATCGTCTCGGGTGGCTAGCTGCGTTCCGCTCGTAGGCGCCGGTCGCCGTTCTCGAAATGCTCGAGGACGTGCGTCAGCAGCTCGAACGAGTGGAGCACGTGCTCGCGGGCGAGCGCCCTCGCGCCAGCCGGGCTGCCGGTACGGAGCGCCGCGATGATCGCCTGGTGCTCGAAGTCGTTGCGCTCGTAGAGCGCGTCGGTGTCCGACCCGCCCGGCGCCCAGACGGCATGGCCCGAGAACGACCGGCGCGCGCTCTTCGCGAGCCGCTCGATCAATGGCGACTCAGCCACGCGATAGATCACGTCGTGGAAGCCGTGGTTGGCGACGACCCAGTCGTGAGTCAGGCGCCAGCGGTCGACGCCCTCGCGCGGGCGCGCGCGCAACGCCTGCGTCGCGGCACTGAAGGCGCGCTCAGCCGACTCGAGCTCCTGGAGATCGGCTCCGGTGAACTTCGGCGCCGCGATCTCGGTCGCGAGCGACTCCAGCTCCGCGCGGACGAGGAAGGCCTCCCGCAGCTCGTCGAGCGTGATCGTCCGAACGCGAACACCGCGGTTGGGCACGAACGACACGAGCCCGAGAGCCGCGAGCCGGCGGAGGGCCTCCCGCACGGGCGTCCGGCTGACGGCGAATCGCTCCGAGAGCTCCTCCTGGCGGAGGACGCGCCCCGGCTCGAGCTCGCCGGAGACGATCGCTTCCTCGAGAACGAGCGCGATCTCGTCGGCCTTCGTGCTGTCGAGGCTCATGCCGTCAGGCGATCGTACGCGGGTAGCGTCAGGAACTCGACGAGCTCGCCGGCGAGCGCGACCTCGCCGAAGACCTCCTTCGCGTCCGCCGGTGCTTCGAGCCGCTCGAGCTGCTCGACGACCTGCCTCCGCGCGACCCGCCCGTGCCGCACCCACTGCCAGAGCTGCGAGCGAGAGATCTCCGACGTGGCAACGTCCTCCATCAGGTTGTCGATCGCCGCCGCGCCGACGCCGCGCAGCCACGAATCGAGGTAGCCGACGCCGACGCGCACGTTGGTCGCGACACCCTCGTCCGTGACCTGGCCGGGCGTGTCCGGAACGGACAGGAGGTCAGCAGCGGAGACGCGGACGTCGTCGCGAAGCCGTTCGACCTGGTGCGGCCGCTCGCCGAGCACCGAGTCGAAGACCTCCGTCGCGACCGGCACGAGATCGGGGTGTGCGACCCAGGTGCCGTCGAAGCCGTCGCCGGCCTCGCGCTCCTTGTCCTCGCGCACTTTGGCGAGGGCGACCTCGTTCACGGACGGGTCCTTGCGGGACGGGATGAAGGCCGCCATCCCGCCCATGGCGTGCGCGCCCCGCTTGTGACACGTTGCGACGAGGAGCTCCGTGTAGGCGCGCATAAAGGGGACCGTCATCGTCACCTGTGCCCGGTCGGGAAGCACGAAGTCGGGCCGCGTGCGGAACTTCTTGATCACGCTGAAGATGTAGTCCCAGCGGCCGGCGTTGAGGCCGGAGCTGTGGTCGCGGAGCTCGTAGAGGATCGCGTCCATCTCGAACGCCGCGAGGATAGTCTCGATGAGGACGGTCGCGCGAATCGTGCCGCGAGGGATGCCGAGCTCGTCCTGCGCGAGCACGAAGGCGTCGTTCCAGAGCCGAGCCTCGAGGTGGCTCTCGAGCTTCGGGAGGTAGAAGTAGGGGCCGGAGCCACGCTCGAGGAGCTCCTCGGCGTTGTGGAAGAAGGCGAGGCCGAAGTCGAAGAGGCTGGCGGAGACCGCCTCGCCGTCGACGAGCAGGTGCCGATCGATCAGGTGCCAGCCGCGCGGACGTGGCACGAGCACCGCCGTCTCGTCGTTCAGGCGGTACGTCTTCTGCTCGGTCTCGAGCTCGATCGTTGCCCGCACGGCCTCGGCGAGATTGCGCTGGCCTTCGACGATGTTCGACCACGTGGGGGAGAAGGCGTCCTCGAAGTCGGCCATGAAGACGCGCGCGCCGGAATTGAGCGCGTTGATCATCATCTTGCGGTCGACCGGGCCGGTGATCTCGACTCGGCGGTCGAGCAGATCCGGAGGCGCCGCGGCGACGCGCCAGTCGCCGGGACGGGGCGGCAGCAGCTCTGGGAGCGCCCCGGCATCCAGCTCTGTTTGCCGTTCCTGCCGCCGTTCGAGGAGCTGGAGGCGGATCGGGTTCAGCTCGCGGTGGAGCCGGGCGACGAAGCTGAGCGCTGCCGGGGAGAGGACGTCGTCGTCGCCAGGGCCGAGGAGCTCGACCCCCGCGGGCAGCGTCTCGGTCGAGCTCATGATCCTGCGGTCGGAACGAATTGCGCTTCTTCGGTCGAGCCTGAGAGCGCGAGCGTCGAGCTCTCGCCGAGCGCCTGCAGGACCGCGTCAAAGTAGCCGGCGCCGACCTCGCGTTGGTGGCGGGTCGCGGTGTAGCCGGCGGCCTCGAGCTCGAACTCCCGCTCCTGGAGCTCGACGTACGAGGCCATGCCGTTGCGCGCATAGCCATGGGCGAGCTCGAACAGCGAGAGGTTCAGGGCGTGGAAGCCCGCGAGGGTGACGAACTGGAATCGGTAGCCGAGGGCTGCCAGGTCGTCCTGGAAGCTCGCGATCTGACGATCGTCGAGGTGCTTGCGCCAGTTGAACGACGGCGAGCAGTTGTAGGCGAGGAGCTTTCCGGGGTAGCGCTCGTGGATCGCCTGCGCGAACTCGCGCGCCTCTCCGAGGTCCGGCGTCGAAGTCTCGAACCAGAGGATGTCGGCGTAGGGGGCATAGGCGAGCGAGCGGGCGAGCACCGGCTCGAGGCCGTCGCGCACGCGGAAGAAGCCTTCGGCGGTGCGCTCGCCGGTCATGAACTCCTGGTCGATCGGATCGACGTCGCTTGTCAGCAGGGTCGCGCTGAGGGCGTCGGTGCGCGCGACGAGCACAGTCGGGACGCCCGCCACGTCGGCGGCGAGCCGCGCTGAGGTCAGCGTCCGGATGAACTGGCTCGTTGGGACGAGCACCTTGCCGCCCAGATGGCCGCACTTCTTCTCGGCCGCGAGCTGATCCTCGTAGTGGACGCCGGCCGCTCCGGCTTCGATCATCGCGCGCATGAGCTCGTACGCCTGCAGCGGGCCGCCGAAGCCAGCTTCCGCGTCGGCGACGATCGGCAGCAGCCAGTCGACTTCGCTTCCTTCGACGGATTCGATCTGGCCGGCACGGAGCAGCGCGTTGTTCAGGCGCCGGACGAGCGCGGGCGCGCTGTTCGCTGGGTAGAGGCTCTGATCGGGATAGGTCTGCCCGGCCAGGTTCGCGTCGGCGGCGACCTGCCAGCCCGAGAGGTAAATCGCCTTCAGGCCGGCCTTCGCCATCTGCACGGCCTGGCCGCCCGTCAGCGCTCCGAGGGCGGCGACGTACTCATCGTCAGCGAGGAGCGCCCGGAGGCGCTCGGCACCGCGCCGCGCGAGCGTCTGCTCGACGTGGACCGGGCCGCGAAGGCGGATGACGTCAGCGCCCGTGTATGGCCGCTCGATGCCCTGCCAGCGCGAGCTGGAGCTCCATTCGCGGTCGAGGGAACGATCCGACGTGCTGCCGTTGGTCGACTGGGTCATGGCCGCCTCCTAGTCGGTGTCGTGGTCGCGCTCGCAGAAGTCCGGGCACGTACACGGCGCGAGCTCAGCGGTGCTGAGCGTGGCGGCCTCGCGCTCGTCCGGCTCAGTCTCCCGCAGGCGGGGCCTCTCGAGGGTGATGAGAGATCCGAGATTGAGCATTTCGGATCCCAAAGATAGATCAAAGAGCGGAAATTGGCAACCCATCGGCAAGGTATCGATAGGTTTGTGAGGTATCGGAAGGTTTGTGGGATCCAGGAACGGCCATGTGGATCCAAGGCCGAGGCAGGACTCGGCATCGGGGGCCGGCCGGAAGCCACGCTCTAACTAAGAGGCGCCGGCTTGAGCCGGCGCCTCTTCGTCGTCTTGGTTCGCTCCTGCCTACCCGCGGCCGACCACCAGCCGGACCGGGAAGTTCCTCGGCTTGACCGCCCCCGGCCTCGGGCTCTGCGAGAGGACACGGCCGGGTCGGCCTCTGCGGACGCGCCGGATGCGGCCGACCCGGCAGTGGGCGCGGCGGATCCTCGTCTTCCCGCGACCGAGTCGGAGCCCGATCACCCTCGGCACCCGGCAGCGCACCGGTGGCGGTGGTGGCGGCGGCGGCGGTGGTGGCGGAGGAGGCGGCGGTGGTGGCGGAGGAGGCGGCGGAGGTGGCGGAGGTGGCGGGGGCGGAGGTGGTGGAGGCGGCGGAGGTGGTGGCGGCGGTGGTGGCGGAGGCGGAGGTGGCGGCGGTCCACCCGCCAACGGCCACACGTAAGCGCCGCGGCTCCGCGTCCAGGCCGAGAGCGTCGTCGCGCCGCGGTCGATCTGGAGGTCCCAGACCATCGCGTGCGGCAGCCCGCTCTCGAACCGGAACCAGGTCGGGGAGCCCGCCGTGATGTCGTCGGTGTAGTACACACCCCAATCGGTCCCGGCAAAGACCTGCGCCGGGAGGTTCGGGTTGACGATGATCGAATCGACCGGGATGTCGGGCAGGTTGCCGCTCTTGTCGGCCCAGGTGAAGGTGGCGCAATCCGCCGCACACGCGACCTGGAAGACGTGGCCGGGGGTCGCCGGCGTGTTGGCGTTGAATCCGCCCACGGCTGCATAGCCGGTCGCCAGGTTCGCCGTCGGGGCCGATGGGTCGAGCGCGATCCCGAGCACCGGGCGGTTGGGCAGGACGCTGTTGCTGCCGGTGACGTTCACCCAGTTCGCCTGCGACGCCGTCCCCGTCCCGAGGTTGAAGCCGATCCAGACGTTGCCGTCATTCGTTCCGACGATCGCGTCGCTCGACCACTTGGGCGAGTACTTGACCTGGTTGATGAAGGAGCGGTTGCCGAGCGTCTGCTTGGTCATGTTCTGGGTCGCCGGATTGTTCGTGATGTACCAGCTCGCGGAGTTCATGACGGCGTTGCCGCCCGCGATCGTCTCCCAGACCCTCGTCGTGCCGTCCACGAGATGGCCGCAGCCTCCCGGAACGCCGGCCGGCGCGCAGTCGTCGCCTCCCGGGATCCCGCCGTGGAAGATGTCGAAGGGCTGGATGAAGGACCGTGTGTCGCCGCCCCAACCGCCGGTCACGCCCGAGTAGCCGCCGCCGCCGACCAGGCAGTTGCTGACACATCGCGACATGCCGCCGCTGTTGTTGCCGACGAAGTAGCGCGGGCTCGATCCGGTCCCGACGGGGTCGATCCGTGCGTAGAAGCCGTCGCCGCCGACCGTCATCTGCCACAGCACCGGGCCTGTCGGGTAGCCCGAGAAGCCGACCACGCTCGGCGCGTTGTCCTGCGCGCCGCCCGCGGCGGACGGATTCGGCGAGGTCGCGAAGTTGCCGCTGATGTCGCCCGAGTAGAACTCGATCGTGTTCATCCCGGCGTCCATGTTCACCCAGGTCGGAGCCGTCGGGGCGATGTCGGCGTTCAACGTCGAGAAGGCGCCGCCGTCGCTTCCGAGCAGGAGGATGCTGGAGGAGCCGTTGACGAAGGCGAGAGCGTGCTGATCGACGTGCACGACATGGCCGCTCGTGCCGTTGTAGCCGCAGGTGAGGTCGGTCAACGACGAGCCGGTGCGCGTCGCGAACCAGACGTCGTAGGTGTCGACGAAGAGGCGGTCCGCGTTGTTCGGGTCGACGGCGAGCCCCTGGTCGTACCAGTTCTGCGGGTAGTCGAATCCGCAGCCGCCCAGCGACGGGCCTTGCGAGCCGGCCATGTAGGACCAGGAAGTGCCGCCGTCGGCGCTCGCCCAGACACCGAGCTGGCAGCCGGGGGCGCTTCCGCAGTTGCCGGCGCTGTTCCCGGCGATCGACTGCACCTGGGCATAGATGACGTTCGCGTTGTTCGGCGCGACCGCGATGTCGATCCTCCCGAGCTGGTCGCCCGTAGTCGGATTGGAGTACGGGACGCCGCTGCCCGCGTTCATGCTCGCGCCGGTCGTATAAGGGCTGCCGGCCACGGCGGTGCCGTACACGAATCCGTTCGCGTTCGACGCGATCGACGTGAACGTCGGGCACCCGCTGGAGGGCATGTTGGCGCCGTAGAGCCCGTTGGCGCCGTTCAGCCCGAGGTCGTACTGGACGGTGGTGGCAAAACCGCGCACGCCGACCGCGGCGATGATCCGCGTCACTCCGCCGCCCATGTTCGTGAGCTCGAGCCCCGTGATGTCCTGCCGCTGCGGCGGGAAGGCGTTCGTCGCGCAGGGGCCGGTCCAGGTAACGCCGCCGTCGTAGGAGAGGAAGAAGCCCTTCTTGGTGCCGGCGGCGACCCTGTTGCTGTTGTTCGGGTCGACGCGCACCTTGCCGACGGCGTCGTACTGCGGGAACTGGCCGGGCGGCTCGGTGTAGGCCGGCCCGAACACGTCCGCGCCGAGCAGCGTCCAGTGAGCGCCGGCGTCGGTCGACTTGAGGATGCCCTGGCTGCCCATCGAGAAGGAGCCGTAGTTGAGATCCCCGGTGCCCGCATAGATCGTGTTGTGGTCCTGGGGGTCGATTGCGAGCGTGTCGATGCTGATCGACGAAAAGAGCGGATCGTCGGTGGTGACGGTCCAGCTCGTCGTGTTGCTGCAGCAGTTCGTCGTCTTCCAGACCCCGCCGCCGACGCTGGCGGCATAGGCGACGATCGTGCCGTTCGTCGTCGTCGTGGGGTCGACCGCGATCGCGTTGATGCGGCCTTCAGTGAGTCCGTAGTCGTAGCACCCGGTGCAGCCCGTCATCCGTTCCGGCTGTGGGCCGAGCGCCGTCCAGACGTTCGTGGCGCCTCGGCCGGAGGGGCGGCGGCTGGCGATGCGCGCATCCTGCCGCGCGGCGAGGCGCAGCCAGGCCGGGTTGAAATGGCCGGTCGGATACGTCAGCCGGTCGTTCCAATAGGAGTCCATCGCAGCGAACTGCTCGCCTCTCTCGCCGCTTGGAAACGGCACGTAGCGGGCGGGGGACGCAGATTGGTGCGCGCCCGTCCAGTGCCGGCTTCCCGCGATGAGCGCGGTGAACGCAGCCGCGCAGACGACGATGATCGAGACGATCCTCATTCGACGCATGTGTCCTCCCCGTTGTGACTCGCGAACTCGAGAAGACTGCGAGTCTTGATGAGCTCCCTCCCGACCTACCCGAGGGTTCATAGCACCCTAATAGTCGAAAATCAACGAGCGGGCAGGGCCGGACCGGTGCACCGGCCCGCGGCCCGGCGCAGCGACTAGTTCGGGTGCCAGTCCGCGGAGGACGGCCGGTTGTCGATGTGGATGAAGCCGTCGCGGTCGTACCGGCCGAGGCCTCCCTTGTTGGCGAGCCGGGTGCGCAACCTCTTCGCGTGAGCCACCCACTGCTGCGGGCTCCCGAGCTCGTAGCGCGTGTCTGCAGCGACTGAGCTGGGCGTCTCGTCGTAGATGTGCTGGCTGTTCAGCGCGGTGCCGGGAAGGCTGTTGTTGTACGCACGGTGGCGGTACCCGGAGAGCACGGTGCACGCGCCGAACTTCACGCGCATCGGCTCGAGATAGTCGTTGCAGAGCCGAATCACGGCGTCCCACGACTTCACGGGCACGGCGGAGCCCCGCGCATCGTGAGTGCGGAACTCGCTCAGGTGGAAGTGCGGCGTGATCTGACCCCCGTCCGGCCGCTCACGGATCTTCCGCTTGCGGAGATCGTCGAGCGCCTTGGTCGGGCTTCCGTCCGGGTTGAGGCCGCTCTCGGGCATGGTGACGTCCTTTCTGACGACGGCATCGGCGCGCCACTATGGCCCGAAGTGCCAAATGGGGTCAACCCGCCGTTTGGCGGCTCGCCACGACGAGCCCGGCACGCCAGCCTGGAGCGCGCCCACCTCCCGGGGGGTGGACCGACTCGGGAGAGAGACCGGCGCGCGCTATCAGCCAGGCAATGATCGAGTTCGAGTTCCACATCTCGCCCGCACCGAGCTCGTCTCGACCCCACACGGCCCTCGGAACGTGGGGAGCCAGGTCCAGTACTCGTTGTGCCGCATCTGGATCATCCGTCAGGCGCTGCGGGCTCTCGACCGCCTCGTCGATGTCCGGGATGCTTCCGCCGCGCCAGCTGCGCACCTCGTAGCGGAAGATCCGAAAACGTCCCGCCCAGCGGCTTCCGACCGCGCCTTCGGCAACGACACCGCGCTCCGCGCCGTTGCCGTCCGGGACAGGCGTCTGCTCGATCACGAAGCGCCCCTCCGGGACGCGTACCTCGAGCGCAGAGTGGTAGAGGTCGCAAGGCGCTCGTCGCCCAAGCCGGGCTGCGACCGCCTCGAAAACGCGCCCGTTCAGCCGCACCGAGTGCCCGCCCGCGCCGAGCGGGAGCCAGTACAGGTCGATCCCAGGTTCGGAGTCTGGAGCCGGCATCGTCTTCGCAAACGTAGTGCCGAGCTCGGCCCGCTCGCATCCGAGCTGAGACTGATCGGTTTGCGGTGAACTACAGTTCGGCCGTCGTTGCCAGAGCCAGCGAGACGGCCTCGTCGAGCGACAGCGCGCGGCCCTCAGCTCGAGCGCGTTCGAGCTCGGGCCCGACGAGCTCTTGAATGCGGCCCTCGCATGTGTCGCGGTGACGCTGCCAGCCACCGAGCGGCGCGCCGGCTTGCTCGTCCTCGATCGCGCCCCAGAGCCGCCCGGCGCGATCATGCTGACCACGCTCGGCCGCCACTCGAGCGAGGATGCCGACGCCGAAGGTGCGGCCGGCACGATCGCGGAGCCGGACGGCGATCGCAAGCGACTCGAGCGCATATGCCTCCCCTTCCTTGAGGAGCCCGGCGTTCAGGGAAAGGCATGCCAGCTCCGCCAGCGCTCCACTCTCCCACCACGGCACGCCTGCTTCCCGCGCAAGTGCGGCGCTCTCGCGAACGAGGTCGAGCGCGCTGCGCTCATCACCCTCGTCGCGCGAGATCGCGCCAAGCGTGCCGGTCGTCTGGGCCCGGCCCCATACGTCGCCGGTGCGCTGGTGAATCTCATCGCTCGCCTCGACCAACTCCCGCGCCTGCTCGAGATCGCCTCGCAACATCGCGCTGATTCCGAGACGGTGCAGGAGGACCGCGCGGCCGTGCTCGTCCTCGAGCTGCTCGAAGAGCGCGAGGCTCTGAGTCCACGCCTCCTCGGCACTCGCGTGGTGGCCGGCGATGCCCAGCGAGCTCCCGTATGCGCGCAGCGCCTGGGCGCGCAGGCTCTGCGACACATCTTCGGCTTCGCGGCGGTCGAAGAGCCGCTCGAACCAACGGACGCCTTCGTTGGGATCGTCGGTGACCCAGAATTGCTCCAGCGCGGTCGCAAGCTCCAACCCGAGAGCGATGAAACCGCCTCGCACGGCCCAGGCGAGGGCGCCGCGGAAATTGTCCTGTTCGGCCAACGCGATGTCTATTCGCTGCCCCCCGGGTCGCAGCATGCCGGCGTTCAGATTCGCCTCGTCCGCGACCCAGAGGAAATGCTCGGCGTGTCGCCGGTACATCTCGTCGGCGTCGGGAGCCGCGTCGAGCAGCTCGACCGCGTACTCGCGGATCGTGTCGAGCATGCCCAGGCGGCCGCTGCCCCAGCGGCGGACGAGGCTCTTCAGGACGAGCGACTCGAGGGTGTCGAGGTCGGCGCCGCAGACGGCCTCCGCAGCGCCCAGAGTGAAGCTCCCTCTGAACACGGCAAGCCGTCTGAACAGCTCCTGCTCCTCCGGAGCCAGTAGCTCGTAGCTCCACTCGATCGCGGCGCGCAGCGTCCGCTGTCGAGGCGGCGCGTCGCGCACGCGCGAGGCGAGGAGCGGCAACCGCCGGTCGAGTCGCGCCAGCAGCTCGTCCGGGTCGAGGAGGGCGACGCGGGCGGCCGCGAGCTCGATCGCAAGCGGCAGCCCGTCGAGCCGTCGGCAGATCTCGCCGACCGCGGCCGTCGGAACGAACCCTCGAGCGACCGCCTGCGCGCGCTCGACGAAGAGGACTTCGGCATCGTCGGCGGGCAGCGGCTCGACTTCGTACCGCCGCTCGGACTCGACGTGGAGGGGCTCGCGACTCGTGACCACGACCTTCGCATTCGGTGTGCCCGTGAGCAGCGACGAGACCGTCGGCGCGGCCTCGACAACCTGCTCGAAGTTGTCCAGAAGGACGAGCAGCCGCTTGCCCGCCACGTGCTCGATCAGGTCGCCGTCGGCCCCGATCGAGGCCACGAGGGCACGCTCGACGAGCGCGGGATCGCGGAGCGCCTGCAGCGGAACCCAGAACACGCCGTCGGGGAACTCCTCGATTGCTTCGGCCGCGAGCTGAAGGGCGAGTCGTGTCTTGCCGGTCCCGCCTGGCCCGGTCAGTGTCAGCAGCCGGTGGGAGCGCACGAGCGCCCCGGCCTCTTGAAGCTCGCGCTCGCGACCGATGAGCGGCGTCGGCTGGATCGGCAAGGTCGTGCGGTGAAGCGTCCGGATCGGAGGGAAGTCAACCTTGCCGAGCTGGTAGAGGCGCTGCGGCGCGGTCAGGTCCTTGAGACGGTGCTCGCCGAGATCGCGCAGGGCCGCTGCCGTTTCGAGTAACTGCTGCGTCGCCTCCGAGAGCAGCACCTGGCCGCCGTGCCCGGCCCCCATGATCCGCGCTGCCCGGTGCACGTCGACGCCGATGTATCCCTCCTCGGTCACGACGGGCTCCCCGGTATGGATGCCCATTCGCACGCGCACCGGCCCGTCGGCGAGCGCGCTCTGGGCCTCGCTTGCAGCAGCGACCGCGTCCCCCGCGCGCGAGAAGGCGACGAAGAACGCGTCGCCCTGGGTGTCCACCTCGACCCCGCCGTGCCGCGCGAAGGCCTCGCGCACCACGCGCCTGTGCTCAGCGAGCACGTCCGCGTACCGCTCGCCGAGCTCGTGCAGCAGGCGCGTCGAGCCCTCGATGTCCGTGAAGAGAAGGGTGACCGTGCCGCCCGGCAGTTGCCGCATGCGCACATGATTGCGCTGCGCGGGCGCCGGGCAAAGTAGAAGACATCAGCGCATCACATAACTTGATGCTATGATGCGCCAGATGCGAACGACGGTGACGCTGGACGCCGACCTCGCCGCAAAGCTCCGCGTCCTGGCGGGCGAGCGCGGCGTCTCGTTCAAGGAGGCCCTGAACGCCGCTCTTCGCCGTGGGCTTGCACCCGACGACACCGGCTCCAAGCGACCCTACCGGCTTGCCTCGCGGCGACTCGGCCTGCGCCCGGGCGTCGACCTCGAGCACGCCCTTCGCATCGCCGGCGAGCTCGAGGACGCGGAGACGATCCGCAAGCTCGAGCTCCGCAAGTGAAGCTCGTCGACACGAACCTGCTCCTCTACGCGGTGGACGAGACGTCGCCGCACCACCGCGTCGCCAGGCCCTGGCTCGAGGGACAATTGTCGGGTTCGGAGACGTTGGCATTTGCATGGGCGGTCCTGCTTGCCTTTCTCCGGCTCGCGACGAATCCGCGAGTGTTCGAGGCGCCACTCACGCTCGAAGAGGCACTCGACCTCGTCGACTCCTGGCTCGAGCAACCGAACGCAACCGTCGTTCATCCGACCGATCGGCACAGCCGGCTCGTGCGCGAGCTACTCGCACCTCTGGGCACGGCGGGCAATCTCACGAGCGACGCGCATCTCGCGGCGCTCTCGGTCGAGCACGGCGCCGAGCTCTGCTCGGGTGACAGCGACTTCGCACGCTTCCAGCGTGTCCGCTGGCTCAATCCGCTAACGCCGTAGGTGAACCGCGTTCTAGCCGGCCGCGCCGCAGAGGGGCCCGGGCGGTACGTGCGACTTGTCGTACTCGGGCACGCCGACGCGCCTTCCGTCCGTTACGTAGACGCGGTTGCTGCGCCGGCAACGGGAGCAAGCCTAATCCGATTGCGGAGGTTGCAACCGGGTCTTGCGGAGGCTCAGACCAGGGCCTCGACCCGCTCGGGCGCGCCGCGGACGACGAGCACCGGGCGCCTGGCCCCGTGCAGCAAGTCGCGCGAGACGCTGCCGAGAAGAGCGCTCGAGATCGCCCCATGTCCACGCGAGCCGACGACGATCAGGTCGGCTTCGATCGCGTCCGCGTAGGCGAGGATCTCTTTGGGGGCATCGCCCGCGAGGAGCTTCGTCCGCGCGTGCATCCCTTGCCGTTCCGCCAGCTCGACTGCTTCGACGAGCGCCGCTCGGTCCTCCAGGCCCGGCTCGTGAGGCACCGATACCGGCGCCCCCATGCCGAACCCGGCGACGGGGAGCACCTCCGTGGCCGGCGCGACGTGCACGAAGATCGGGACGGCTCCCTGCTCGGCGGCGAGCTCGAGCCCGAACTCGACAGCCTGCACGGCGGATGGCGAGCCATCGGTTGCGATCAGGATCTTCTTCATCGTTCACTCCTTTCGACTGCGCTGTCCATGGCTCGATCGTGCCCTTTCGAGCGATCGGTGGCATCAGACTCCTCGCCGATCGGCCCGTGGAGAACTACGGAGCCGATTTGCGCCTCGCTTCGGATGATCTCGGGGTCGGGCAGCCCCAGGATTCCCTACGTCAAACGAGAGGTAGATGTCATGGCAATGCAGATGACGAACGGGTCGGCACCAGCGCTGCTCTCGCGCCGCCGGCGACGCATCGCTGCCGTAACCGTCGTGGCGCATCTGGCCGAGGTGCGCCGCAAGCCGACTGATCTCGCGGAGCTGCGCCGGCTTGGGAGCCGTCGCCTTCTGGGCGCGAACCCTGACGCGACAGCCGTCTGATCGCCTAAGAAGCTCGTCCGCAGTTTCCCGCGCGTCCTCTGCGGTCGCGCGCGGATGGCGCGTCCCCGAGTGACGGCGACACTGGCTACATGAGCTCGATCACGCACCCGCGGCTCGGCTTCGACGAGTTGCGGCCTCCGCTCGGCGCCGAAGAGGCAGTCCTCGAGGCCGATCGCTGCCTCGAGTGCGGCGGTCCCCATGCCCCGGCGCCCTGCGCAGTCGCCTGTCCCGCGGGTGTCGACGTCGCCCGGTTCATCGCCGAGGTCGCCGCAGGCGAGCCGGACGCCGCCGCGGCGACGATCTTCGCCGAGAACCTGCTCGGCGGCACCTGCGCGCGCGTCTGCCCAGTCGAGGTGCTCTGCGAGGGCGCCTGCGTGCTCGAGCACGAAGGCCGGCGACCGATCGCGATCGGCGCGCTGCAGCGGTACGCGACCGAGCACTTCTTCGAGCAGAAGCTTCCGATTCGCAGGTCGGCCCCCGAGAACGGCCGCCTCGTCGTCGTGATCGGCGCCGGCCCAAGCGGGCTCGCCTGCGCCGGCGAGTTGGCGTCCAGGGGCTACGCAGTGACCGTCTACGACGGGCGCGAGGAGATCGGAGGACTCGTCCGCTACGCGATCGCCCCGTACCGCCAGGTCCGCGACCCGCTGCCCGACGAGGCGCGCGCCCTCGAGGAGCTGGGCGTCGAGCTGAGGCTGGGACACCAGATCGCCAGCCGCGAGGAGCTCGAGGCCGTCTCCGCCGAGGCGGACGCCGTCTTCCTCGGGGTCGGACTCGGTCCGGACACTGCGATCTCCTATCCCGGCGACGACCTCCCCGGAGTCTGGGAGTCGCTCGTCTTCATCGAGGCGCTCAAGACCGGGCGCCCGCCCGTGGTCGGCCGGCGCGTTGTCGTCATCGGCGGCGGCAACACCGCAATCGACGTCGCCCGCGAGGCGATCCGACTCGATGCCGAGGAGGTGACGCTCGTCTACCGGCGAGGCGAGGCCGAGTTGCCTGCGTACCCGCACGAGGTCGAGGAGGCGCGCGAGGAAGGTGTGCACTTCCAGTTCCTGACGCTGCCGGTGCGGTTCCTCGGCCGTGAGCGGGTCGAGGCGGTCGAGTGCCGGCCGATGACCCTCGGCGAGACCGACGAGAGCGGCCGTCGGCGGCCCATTCCGCTCGAGGGCGCGGACTTCACGTTGCCCGCGGACACGGTCGTGACGGCGATCGGCCAGCAGGCGCGCAGCGAGCTCGCGGACTGGATCGACGGGCTCGAGCTCGACGACCGCGGGGCGGTCAGGATCGATCCCGAGACGGGCCGGACCGGGAATCCGAAGTTCTTCGCCGGCGGTGACGCGATCAACGGCGGCGCGAGCGTCGTCGAGGCGGTCCGGGACGCGAAGCGCGCGGCCAAGGCGATCGATGGGTGGGTTCGATGCCGGAGCTGACCGAGATCCGCTGGCACGCTCGCGCGGGCCAAGGCGCGAAGACCGCCTCGCAGCTGCTGGCGCTGGCGCTCCTGCGCTCGGGCAAGAGCGTGCAGGCCTTCCCGGAGTACGGGCCCGAGCGGCGGGGAGCCCCGTTGCGCGCCTACACGCGAGTCTCGGACCGGCCGATTCGCCGCCACGATGCGATCGAGCACCCGGACGTCGTCGTCGTCCTCGAGCCCTCGCTCGTGGGAGAGGCGCACGTCGAGGAGGGGCTGATCCCGAGCGGATTCGTGCTCCTGAACGCCGAGGAAGCTCCGCCGGAGCTGGACGGGACCAGCGTTCGCTGCGTGCCCGCGTCGCGGCTCGCCGCGGAGCACGGCTCGAGCTTCGCGAATGTCGTGATGGTGGGCGCCGTTGCCGCGGCTCTCGGCGACCCGCCGCTCGAAGACGTTCAGGAGGCCGCCGTCGAGCTGCTCGGACACAAGCTGCCGGCCGAGGACGTGCGGACGGCCGTCGCGGAGGGGTACGCATGGCCGAGCTGAGGAACTGGAGCGACCTTCCCGTCGGCGGCATCGTCGACCGCGAGCAGGCGCCGCGCCTCGAGACGGGCGGCTGGCGAACGGGCGTCAAGCCGGCCGTCGACCTCTCGCGCTGCGTCAACTGCCTGCTCTGCTGGCTCTACTGCCCCGACTCCGCGGTCGTCCTCGACGGGTCGACTTTCACGGGCTTCGACGAGCGCTACTGCAAGGGCTGCGAGATCTGCGCCGAGGCGTGCCCGGTCGAGGCGATCACGATGGTTCCGGAGGAGACGCCGTGATCGAGACGAGGCCACGGCTCATGACCGGCGGCGAGGCCGTGGCACACGCGATGCGCCAGATCGACCCGGACGTCGTCCCCGTCTACCCGATCACGCCCCAGACGCCGATCATCCAGGGCTTCGCCAAGTTCGTCGCCGACGGGGAGGCGCACTCGGAGATCGTCAATGTCGAGTCCGAGCATTCAGCGATGAGCGCGGCAGTCGGCGCGGCTCTTGCCGGCGCCCGGACGATGACGGCAACTTCGTCGCAGGGCCTGGCGCTGATGGCGGAGGTCGTCTACATCGCCGCCGCCATGCGCGCCCCGATCGTAATGGCACTCGGCAACCGGGCGCTCTCCGGGCCGATCAACATCCACTGCGACCACTCCGACTCGATGCTGGTGCGGGACTCGGGCGTCATGCAGCTCTTCGCCGAGAACGCGCAGGAGGCATACGACTTGACCGTGATGGCGCCGCGGATCGCGGAGCACCCGCAGGTGCTCCTGCCCGTGCTCGTCTGCCAGGACGGCTTCACGATCACGCATTCCGCGGAGCCGATGACTCTGCTCGACGACGATCTCGTCGCGGGCTTCGTGGGCGCGTACGAGATCCCCAGGCCGATGCTGGACACCACGCGCCCGACGTCGCAGGGCCCGTTCGCGATGCCCGACTACTACTTCGAGCTGCGGCGCCAGCAGACGCAGGCGCTCGAGAGCTCGCTCGACGCATTCGCAGATGTGGCTGCGCAGTTCGGCGAGCTGTCGGGACGGATCTACGGCCCGCTCGAGGCGTACGGGCTCGAGGAAGCCGACCGCGCGATCGTCGCCCTCGGCTCCTCCGCGGGAACCGTCAAGGACGTCGTCGACGAGCTGCGCGAGCGCGGCGAGCGAGTGGGCCTGCTGAAGGTCGTCTCGTTCCGGCCGTTCCCGGCGGACGAGGTCGCCGCACTGCTCGACGGGGTGGGCTCGGTGATCGTGCTCGACCGCGCCGATTCTCCGGGTGGGGCTGCCCCGCTCCATGCCGAGGTCGCCGCCGCCCTCTACGGCAGCGGCGCCGAGCTGCGAGGCCATGTCTACGGGCTCGGAGGACGAGATCTCCATCCGGAGGACGTCGAGGAGATCTTCGCCGGCCGCGCGCCCCACTACGTAGGGCTGCGAGGTGAGCAGTGTCCCGCCTGAAGACGCTCGTCCGCAACGAGGCCGGCGCGCCGCCGCTCGCCGGGGGGCACGCGCTCTGTCAGGGCTGCGGCGTCCCGCTCGTCGTCCGCACGGTGCTGAACACGTTCACGAGGCCCGTCGTCGTCGTCAACGCGACCGGCTGCCTCGAGGTGGCGACGACCCGCTTCCCGACGACTGCCTGGAACGTGCCCTGGCTCCACGTCGCTTTCGAGAACGCGGCCGCGGTCGCAAGCGGCGTCGAGAGTGCCCAGAAGGCCCTGCGCCGGCGCCATGCCCTGCCCGCCGGCGAAGAGGTCGCGGTCGTCGTCTTCGCCGGGGACGGAGGCACATACGACATCGGGCTCCAGGCCCTCTCCGGCGCGCTCGAGCGCGGCCACCGGCTCCTCTTCGTCTGCTACGACAACGAGGCGTACATGAACACGGGCGTCCAGCGCTCCGGGGCGACGCCCTTCGGCGCCGCGACAACGACGAGCCCCAACGGCAGCGCCAGCTTCGGCAAGGCTCAGCAGCGCAAGGACATGACCGCGATCGCCGTCGCGCATCACGTCCCGTACGCGGGCCAGGCGACCGCCTCGCACTGGCAGGACCTGAGCGAGAAGGTCGAGCGGGCAGCCACGGCCGACGGGCCGGCGTTCCTGAACGTGCTCACGGACTGCCCGGTGGGATGGGGCCACGAGCCGCGGATCTCCCTGCGCGTCTTGAACTCCGCCGTGGACAGCCTCTTCTGGCCTCTCTACGAGGTCATCGACGGCCGCTACCGGATGACCTACCGGCCCGACAAGGTCGTGCCGATCGAGGACTGGCTGCGTCCGCAGAAGCGGTTCGCGCATCTGCTTCGGCCCGAGAACGCCGGGCTCCTGGACGAGATCCAGCGCCGCGTGGAGACCGACTGGAAAGACCTGCTCAACCGCTGTGAAGGAGGTGTGCCGGCATGTGCCCTGCAACCGCAGAGAGCGGCGACCTGATGGTCGTGACCTGCCGCGTCCCCTGCTCGGACCTCGCGCAGCTCACGCTGACGGTGGCCGATCAGAGCGTGGTCGTGACCGGACCGGGCGGCTTCCGGCACGAGCTGGAGCTGCCGGACGCGGATCTGGACGGCCTGAGCGTCGAGCTCTTCAGGAGCTACCTCGAGCTCCGCGCGCCGCGCCTCCGCTAGAGGGGCGATTACAACCCGCGTGGCCGCAGTGAGTGGCTGCCCTTCGGATACGTAGTTTCCCGCCACGCGAATAGCGGTCGCCGCTGATGCCGTTCGCGAGGGCCAGGGCGAGGCTGCGAGTTCGAACACGACGAAAGGGGTTTGAGATGGCGGTCCAGGTCGAGGCTCGACCGACAAAGGCGCCGCCGCAAGCGGTCGAGGCACGAGAGCCGATCGTCGAAGCCCGCGGCGTCGCGAAGACCTACGACACCGGCAAGGTCGAGGTCAACGCGCTCCGCGGAGTCACGCTCGGAGTCAGGCGGGGCGAGATGGTCGCGATCATGGGGCCCAGCGGCTCCGGCAAGACCACGCTTTTGAACTGCCTCTCAGGTCTCGACTCGATCGACGGCGGGGATGTGCTGATCGAGGGCGTGTCGCTCGCAGCGATGTCCGACCGGGAGAGGACGGACTACCGCGCCCGGCGAATGGGGTTCGTCTTCCAGTTCTACAACCTGATGCCGGTCCTGAGCGCGGTGGAGAACGTCGAGCTGCCGCTGCTCGTGGCGCGCGTCCCGCCGAAAGAGGCGCGGCGCAACGCGCTCCAGGCGCTCGAGCTCGTGGGCCTCGCCGACTGGGCCGAGCACGTACCCGACGAGCTCTCGGGCGGGCAGCGCCAGCGCGTGACGATCGCCCGCGCGCTCGTCAACAACCCGGCAATCGTCTGGGCCGACGAGCCGACCGGCGATCTCGACAGCGAGAACGCCGACGAGATCGTCGCCCTGATGAGAGACCTGAACAAGCAGCACGGCCTGACCTTCCTGATCGTCACGCACGACATCGGCGTCGGCCGCAAGACCGATCGCATCGTGCGGATGGTGGACGGCCAGATCGTGAGCGAAGAGACGCTGGAGGTGAGGTGACCATGGTCGCCCGCGCGACAATGGCTGAGATCGATCCGGTACGGACGAGCGTCGGCGAGGCGGTGGAGCTCTTCCGTCAGTCCGTCGTCCCCGCCTTGCACGAACAGCTCGGCTACGAGGGGCTCTACGTGCTCCTCTCGCCAGAGGGCCAGGCTCTCGTCCTGACGTTCTGGTCGAGCGAGGAGGCTGCGGACGCGGGGCTCGAGGGGAGCCGGAGCTTCTACGCGGAGCAGGTCGACAAGTTCGTGACGATGTACAAGGCGCCGCCCGGCCGCGAGACCTATCAGGTCGTGCTCGCCGAAGAGCCCTCCCCGGTCGGGTAGGAGCAGGCGATGAAAGAGCTCTTCGGCATCCCGATGGGAACGCTCATGCTCGTCCTCGCGGTCCTAACGGCAGCCGCGGCCGGAGCGATCGGCGTGCTCGCCGCCCGCAACCGCGTGTTCCTCAAGCTCGGCGTGCGGAATCTCGGTCGCCGCCGCGCGCGCTCGGCCCTGATCGTCGTCGGGCTCATGCTCGGGACGACGATCATCGCCGCCGCGCTCGCGACGGGCGACACGATGAGCCACACGATTCGCTCGACCGCGACGAGACAGCTCGGCGAGACGGATGAGGTCGTGTCTGCGAAGGGCGCGGCCGAGGACATTCCCGGCGAGCTCGGCCAGGCAACCGGGACCGGCTACTTCGATCAGGCGACTGTCGCCAAGGTCAAGGCGGCACTCGCAGGCTCAAGCCTCGTTGACGGCGTCGCGGGCGCCATCATCGAGGAGGTCGCCCTCCAAGCGCCCGTTCAGCGACAGACGGAACCGAGCGTCACGCTCTTTGCGCCCGATCCCTCGCAGCTGAGCGGCTTTGCGGCGATTCACGCAGGCGGCGGGACCGCGTCCCTCACCAACCTTGGCCCGCGCGAGGTCTACCTGAACAGGAAAGGGGCCGACGCGCTGCATGTTCAGTCGGGGAGCCCTCTGCTCGTCTACGCCGGCACCGAACGCGTACGCGTGACCATCCGCGACGTCGTGCGCTTCGACGGTGCGGGGACTGCCGATTCCGCCTTGCTCCTCCCGCTCGGCGCGGCCCAGCGCCTATACGGCAAGGAAGGCCTCGTCAAACACATCCTGATCTCGAACAGGGGCGATGGGCAGGCCGGCGTCGGGCTCTCGAACGACGTCGTCGACATCCTGAAGCCGACGATCGCCCCGCTCGGACTCGAGACCGTGACCGCCAAGGCCGATGCGATCGAACTTGCCGACGAGGCCGGGAGCTCCTTCATGTCGCTGTTCACGACCTTCGGCACGTTCTCGATCGCGGCCGGGATCCTCCTCATCTTCCTGATCTTCGTCATGCTCGCGGCCGAGCGGCGGGGCGAGCTCGGCATCGCGCGCGCAATCGGCACGCGCCGCGGCCACCTCGTCCAGCTGTTCACCTTCGAGGGAGCGGCTTACGATCTCATCGCCGCCGCCGTCGGGGCGCTGCTGGGCGCGGCGGTCGCCTACGGCATGGTGCTCGCGATCGCCAGCGCGTTCGGGACCGCGGATGCGGACGCGGGTCTCCAGGTGGAGTACTTCGTCTCCCCGAGGAGCCTCTTCGTCGCGTTTGCGATCGGAGGGCTCCTGACTCTGCTCGTGGTCGCATTCTCCGCCTGGCGTGTGAGCGTGATGACGATCTCGACTGCGATCCGGAACCTGCCCGAGCCGCCCCTTCCTCATCGCCGCCGGAGGCTCGTGCTGGCTCTGATCGCCATCGGGCTCGGCGCGCTCCTGGTTCTGAGCGGGGCCACCGGCGAGGCGGCCACGCCACTCATGCTCGGAGTCTCCCTCGTCCTGATCGGGCTCGTACCGATCCTGCGGTTGCTCGGGGTGCCCGAGCGAGCGGCGTACACGAGCTGTGGGCTCGCCGTCGCCGTCGCGATGCTGCTTCCGTGGAGCCTGTGGGAGTCGGTCTTCGGCCAGATCTCGATGGACTTCTCCACCTGGATCATCTCGGGGCTGATGACGGTGATCGGGGCGGTCTGGGTGCTCGTCTACAACGCCGACCTCATCCTTCGCGGCGTGGCCTTCGTCCTCTCTCGGTTTGGAGTGCTCGTGCCGGTTGCGAGGATGGCGATCACGTATCCGCTCAGGGCGCGCTTCCGGACCGGGGCGACGCTGGCGATGTTCACGCTCGTCGTCTTCACCCTCGTCACGGGAACCACCGCGCCGGAGTCGTTCTCCCATGCCTTCGGCAACGTGGACGAATTCGGCGGGGGCTTCCAGGTCCGCGCCGGCACCTCCGCCACGGCGCCGATCGGCGACATGCAGGCCGCGCTGCGGCGGGCGCGCGGGATCGAGTCGTCCGACATCACTGCGGTCGGAAGCCAATCGGTGCTGTCCGTGAAGGCGAAGCAACTCGGAGCAGGCCGACCTGCGGAGAGCTACGTCGCGCGGGGCCTCGACCGCTCGTTTCTCGAGCACACGACGTTCGGCCTCGGTGCGATCGCCCGCGGCTACCGCTCCGCGCCCGAGGTCTGGCACGCCCTCGCGACGCGGCCGGGGCTCGCGGTCGTCGATGCCACGGTTGCGCCGCGCCGAGACAACTTCAACTTCGCGATCCTGCCGGACTTCCGCCTGAGCGGGTTCGACTTCGAGGACGGAGCCTTCGACGCGGTCCCGCTCAGCATCCGCGATCCCCAGACCGGGCGCAGCGTGCGGCTGAGGGTGATCGGGATCCTGAAGGACGCCGCACCGATCGAGATGGTGGGAATCTCGAGCTCGCAGGCGACCTACGAGCGGGCCTTCCCGGGCCGGTTCCAGCCGACGATCCATTACTTCGCGCTCGCGCCCGCTGTCGATGCCGAGAAGGAAGCCTCGCGCCTCGAATCCGCCTTCCTCGCGAATGGGATGCAGGCGGAGTCGATCCGGAAGGTCGTCGACGACACGCTCGCCGCCAACCGGACGTTCAACCGCCTGATCCAGGGGTTCATGGGCCTCGGCCTCATCGTCGGCGTCGCAGCGCTCGGCGTCATCAGCGCCCGGGCGGTCGTCGAGCGCCGCCAGCAGATCGGCGTTCTGCGGGCGATCGGCTTCAGGCGCGGCATGGTGCAGGCCGTGTTCCTGATCGAGTCGTCGTTCATCGCGCTGACGTCGATCGTCGCCGGCACGGGGCTCGGCCTCGTGCTCGCCGAGAACATCATCCGGGATACGCGCACGCAGCCGAGCTGGGAGAACCTGACGCTCGTCGTCCCCTGGTTCAACCTGGGACTGATCTTCCTGGTCGTCTACGTCGTGGCCCTCGCCGCCACGCTCGCTCCCGCTCTGCGTGCGTCCCGCATCCGACCGGCGGAGGCGCTTCGATATCAGTAGGCTCGTGAGCGTGGAGAGCGTCGGCGGGATCGCCACCGCGCCGGGGCCGCTGCCGAGCGAGGAGCTGCGCCTGATCGACGCGTACTGGCGTGCGGCGAACTACCTGTCCGTCGGCCAGATCTACCTGCTTGCGAACCCGCTGCTGCGCCAGCCCCTGGCGCCGGAGGACCTGAAGCCGCGCCTGCTCGGCCACTTCGGGACCACGCCCGGACTGAACCTCATCTACGCGCACCTGAACCGGGCGATCTGCGTCCGCGACCTGGAGGCGCTCTACGTAACCGGTCCCGGACACGGCGGTCCCGGCGTGGTCGCGAACGCCTATCTCGAAGGCACGTACAGCGAGGTGTACCCTCACGTCGGGCTCGACGAAGCGGGGCTGAAGGAGCTCTTCCGCCAGTTCTCGTTCCCCGGCGGCATCCCGAGCCACGCCGCGCCTGAGACGCCGGGCTCGATCCACGAGGGCGGGGAGCTGGGTTACTCGCTGGCGCACGCGTACGGCGCCGCCTTCGACAATCCACACCTGCTGGTCGCGTGCGTCGTCGGAGACGGCGAGGCCGAGACCGGGCCGCTGGCGGCGAGCTGGCACTCGAACAAGTTCCTCAATCCGCGCACGGACGGGGCCGTACTCCCGATCCTCCACCTGAACGGGTACAAGATCGCCAACCCGACGGTGCTCGCCCGCATCCCGGAGGAGGAGCTCTTCGCCCTCCTCGAGGGCTACGGGCACAGGCCGCTCCTCGTCTCGGGCGGCTTCGACGGCGAGGAGCCGGACAACGTCCACCAGCGCTTCGCCGCCGCGCTCGACGAGGCCCTCGACGAGATTGCCGAGATCCAGCGCCGCGCGCGCGAGGCCGGCGGCGAGGTCGAGCGTCCCCGGTGGCCGATGATCGTGCTGCGCACGCCGAAGGGCTGGACCGGCCCGAAACAGGTCGACGGGCTGCCGGTGGAAGGGACGTGGCGCTCGCACCAGGTTCCGATGACCGACGTCCGCGAGAACGCGGACCACCTGTGCATTCTCGAGGACTGGCTACGGAGCTACCGGCCCGAGGAGCTCTTCGACGAGGACGGCCGCCTCGTTCCGGAGCTTGCGCAGCTGGCGCCCGAGGGCAAGCGGCGGATGAGCGCCAGCCCGCACGCAAATGGCGGCGAGCTCCTCCGCGACCTCGTCCTCCCGGACTTCCGCGACTACGCCGTCGAGGTCAAGGCTCCCGGGACGAGCCTCAGCGAGCCGACGAAGGCCCTGGGCGCCTTCCTGCGCGACATCGTCGTCCGCAACCCGGCCAACTTCCGCCTCTTCGGCCCCGACGAGACTGCCTCGAACCGGCTGTCGGCCGTGTTCGACGTGACGGCCCGGGCCTGGCAGGCCGAGACGGAGCCGACCGACGAGGGACTCGCGTCCGACGGGCGCGTGCTCGAGATCCTCTCGGAGCATCTCTGCCAGGGTTGGTTCGAGGGCTACCTCCTGACCGGGAGGCACGGCCTCTTCAACTGCTACGAGGCCTTCATCCACATCGTCGACTCGATGTTCAACCAGCATGCGAAGTGGCTGAAGGTGACGCGGCAGATCCCCTGGCGGCGACCCGTCGCCTCTCTCAACTACCTGCTCACCTCGCACGTCTGGCGGCAGGACCACAACGGTTTCTCGCACCAGGATCCCGGCTTCGTCGACCACGTCGTCAACAAGAAGGCCGAGGTGATCCGCGTCTACCTGCCCCCGGACGCGAACACGCTGCTCTCCGTCGCCGACCACTGCCTGCGCAGCCGCCACTACGTGAACGTGATCGTCGCAGGCAAGCAGCCCGAGCTCGACTACTTGTCGATGGAGGACGCGATCGGCCACTGCACCCGCGGTCTCGGGATCTGGGACTGGGCCTCGAACGACGAGGGTGGCGAGCCGGACGTCGTGCTCGGGTGCTGCGGCGACGTCCCGACGCTCGAGACGCTCGCCGCGGCCGCGATCCTCCGGGAGCGGCTCCCCGAGCTCAAGGTGCGCGTCGTCAATGTCGTCGACCTGATGCGGCTCCAGCCCGAGAGCGAGCATCCGCACGGCCTTCCCGACAGCGAGTTCGACTCTCTGTTCACGACCGGGCGGCCGATCGTCTTCGCCTACCACGGCTATCCGTGGCTCATCCATCGCCTCACCTACCGGCGCGCGAACCATCAAAATCTGCACGTTCGCGGCTACAAGGAAGAGGGGACGACGACGACGCCGTTCGACATGGTGATGCTGAACGACCTCGACCGCTTCCACCTCGTGATGGACGTCATCGACCGCGTTCCCGGCCTGGCGGTCGAGGCGGCCGGGCTGCGCCAGCACATGGCGAACGAGCGGCTGCGCTATCGCGCGTGGACACGCGAGCACGGCGAGGATCACCCAGACGTCGCCGAGTGGACCTGGCCGTACTAAGAGGCTCCAACACAATGAGCCTTGTGCCGCCGGGCCGCGCTGCTCGCCCCGAGGCGGCGTCCTCCGTCGCACCCAGGCTGACTAGCCTGGGTGCTCCCTGCGTCCTTGCCTCGGACCGACCATCGCACCCCGGCGACGAAGCGTCATCATGTTGGAGCCTCTAAGCCCGATCCTGACGGTCAACGCAGGCTCCACGAGCCTCAAGCGGCATCTCGTGGAAGGGGAGACTTCCCGCTCGGTGGACGCGTACGAGCCTGCCGCGGCCGTGGGGCACCGCGTCGTGCACGGGGGAAGGAGATTCGTCGAGCCGGTTCGCATCGACGAGGAGGTCGAGCGGGCGATCGAAGACCTGTCCGAGCTGGCGCCCCTCCACAACGGTCCGGCTCTCGAGGCGATCCGCGACGCTCGCGCCGTCCTTCCCGACGTGCCGCAGGTCGCGGTCTTCGACACAGCGTTCCACGCCACCATTCCCGCCGAGGCGGGGACCTACGCGATACCCCGCCGCTGGCGCGAGGAGTGGGGTGTCCACCGCTACGGCTTCCACGGCGTGGCTGTCGAGTCGGTCGTCTCCCAGCTCGAGGCCGAGCGGATCGTGGTCTGCCACCTCGGAGGAGGCTGCTCCGTCACCGGCGTCCTGAACGGGCGCTCACTCGACACGACGATGGGTTTCAGCCCTCTCGAAGGCGTGCCGATGGCCACGCGCTCCGGGTCGATCGACCCCGGCGCTCTGATCTACCTCCTCCGAGGGCGCGGCCTGACCGTCGACGAGCTCGACCGGGCGCTCGAGCACGAATCGGGGCTCGCGGCGCTGGGCGGCCTCGACGACTCGCTCGGCTTCGCCGTCTACACGTACCGGATCGCCGCCGCCGTTGCGCAGATGGCCACGGCGCTCGGGGGTGTTGACGTCGTCGCCTTCTCGGGAGGGGTCGGCGAGAACCGGCCTGACGTGAGAGAGGCGGTGAGGGAGCGGCTGCGCTTCCTCGGCGAGCTCGAGGTCGAGGTCGTTCACGCGCGCGAGGAGCTCGTGATCGCGGCGGCCGTCCGTCGCATGCTGAGTTTCTGAGCTCGAGAAAGGAGACTGGCCGCGCCTCGCGGTAGGCTCACGGCGGTGGAGGCGGTGACCACAGATCAGGCCCGTCTGCGCGCGCTGCTCGACGCAGGGATCGCGCTTTCCTCGGAGCTCTCGCTCGACGCCGTCCTCCAGAGGATCGTGGAGGCGGCCGCCGAGTTGACCGGTGCGCGCTATGCGGCGCTCGGCGTCATCGACCAGAGCGGAGAAGCACTGGAGCGGTTCGTCGTCACCGGGGTCGACCAGGAGACCCAGGCTGCGATCGGCGACCCCCCTCGGGGACGTGGGATCCTCGGCGTGCTCATCCGCGACGCCAGGCCGCTGCGGCTCGACGACCTGGTGACGCATCCGCGCTCGGTCGGCTTCCCGGCGAACCATCCGCCGATGAAGAGCTTTCTCGGGGTGCCGATCCTTCTGCGCGGGGTCGCCTACGGCAACCTCTACCTGACCGAGAAGGCAAGCGGCGAGCCGTTCAGCGAGGAGGACCAGGAGCTGATCGAGGTCCTCGCCTCGCAGGCCGCCGTCGCGGTCGAGAACGCGCGTCTGTACGAGTCCGCAACCCGTTGGCTGAAGCAGCTCGAGTCGCTGAACGAGATCGCGAACGCGCTCGCCTCGGAGATGGAGCTGCCGCGCCTGCTCGAGCTCGTCGCCCTTCGCCTGCGGGAGCTCGTCCAGGCGCGACTCGTCGCGATCGCGCTGCCGGCCCCGGACGGCACCCTCGTCATCGGCGCGGTGGCCGGCGGCCCGGGCGAGGAGCTAGCGGGCACACGCCTCGACCTGAAGGCGTCGAAGATGGGGCGGGTGCTCGAGCGGCGCCGCAGCGAGCGCGTCGACTCGATGATCGAGGATCTCGAAGTCGACCAGGAGACCGCGAGGCGCATGGGCGCCCGGACAGGCCTTTACGTCCCGCTCTTTCTCCGTGAGCGCCCGATCGGGGTGCTCTCGGCCCACGACAAGGAGGGCGGAGATCCGCGGTTCACCGAGGAGGACGTCAGGCTCGCCGAGACCTTCGCGTCGCGGGTCGCCGTCGCGGTCGACCTCTCCGAGCGCGTCGCTCGCGACGCCATGCAGCGGGTCGTCAGCGCCCAGGAGCTCGAGCGGAGGCGACTCGCCCGGGAGCTGCACGACGAGACGGGGCAGGCACTGACCTCGATCCTCCTCGGCCTGAAGGAAGTCGAGGACGCAGGGAGCCCCGACGATTTTCGCGCCGCCGCGGCCCAGCTTCGCGAGCTCGTCGTGACGACCCTGCGAGACGTGCGCCGCCTCGCCGTCGAGTTGCGCCCAAAGGCCCTGGACGACTTCGGGCTCGTCCCCGCGCTGGAGCGCCTCGCGGAGACCTTCGCCGAGCAGACCGGCATCGAGGTGGAGCTGGAGCCACAGCTGGGTTCCGAGCGTTTACCCTCCGAGATCGAGACGGCTCTCTACCGGATCACGCAGGAGGCGCTGACGAACGTGGTCAAGCATGCGCAGGCGGAACGAGTGAGCATCGTGCTGACTCGCAGGGAAGGATCTGTCATGGCCGTGATCGAGGACAACGGCCGCGGGTTCGAGCCTGACGCGCCGCAGGAGCACGGCCTGGGAATGCTCGGCATGCAAGAGCGAATAGCTCTCCTCGACGGAAAGCTGACCGTCGAGTCCCCTTCTCGAGGTGGAACGACGCTGGCGGTCGAGGTTCCACTGCGGTGACGATTCGCGTGCTCATAGTCGACGACCACGCCGTCGTCCGTTCCGGGCTGCGGCGCGTGCTGGAGGCCGAAGAGGACATCGAGGTCGTCGGCGAGGCGGGGGACATGCGAAACGCGGTCTTCGAAGCGCGGGCGCAGAAGCCGGATGTCGTCTTGCTGGACGTCGTCATGCCCGGAGCGAGCGGGATCGAGACGGCGCCGGCCGTCCTCAACGAGGTGCCCGAGGCGAAGGTGCTGATGCTCTCGATGCAGGACGATCCTCGTTACGTCCGCGAAGCATTCGAGGCCGGGGCGCACGGGTACGTGCTCAAGGAGGCAGTCGACGCCGAGGTCGTCGACGCCGTGCGGGAGGTCGCCGCCGGGGGTCGCTACGTGCACCCGGCGCTCGGCGCCCGCCTCGTGGCTGCCGAAGCCGAGAATCGCGCCCGGGCCGCCGCCGATCCTCTTTCCGAGCGGGAGCGCGAGGTTCTCCGCCTGCTCGCGCTCGGCCACACGAACCAGGAGATCGCGAACATGCTGTTTCTCTCGGTGCGGACCGTGGAGACGCACCGCGCCCACATCATGCAGAAGCTCAGGCTCTCGAGCCGGGCCGAGCTCGTGCGCTACGCGATGGACGAGGGGCTGCTCGAGGAGGCGCCCGAGTGAAGCGAGCGAAGGAGTTGCGTACAAAGAAAAGCTGACGCGCGGGGGGAGCCCGCGTGTCAGCCCGCTCGCGGGAGGGGAAGTTTAGTGCGAGCTGGCTCCGGTCACTCCGTCGGCGGGAAACCGGGGAGGGCCCGTTCCGACGGCCGCGATGGAGTGTCTGGCGAAGAGGTCGAGCGGAAAGATGGCCGCAGTGAACATCCCCGTAAGCGAGGGGACGACGTGGGTGAAAATCCATTTGCGATCCTGCATGTTCAGTCCTCCTGCGGCCTTTCTTCATCTGGAACCGTACGAGCGCGGTCGAGGACGTGCATCCGTAGATCCGCCCCGGCGATTGCGGGTTTCCCGCGAAGCTCGACCTCGCTAGACGACAACCAGCTTGCGCGGGCGCACCCCGATCTCGACGTGGACCGGGACGTCGAGCGCAAGCGAAACGAGGCAGGCAACGCTGCGCGGCCCTCTCGAGCGCATCGACGAGGCTCCTCGGTGCGGGGTCACAGTCAGCTCGATCGCGATGAACCCGAGCCGGCCCTCGTCGCGCTTCGCAGCGGCATCCGTGCCATGGCACATCATCGGTGCGGCTTTCCCGCACAGCCGTCGGTGCGAGCACCGATGCCGGACGCACGCTGCCGCCGCACGCTTGGTCAATGGCCCAGAGCTATGCGATCACCTGGCAGGAGGACGGAACGGAGCCGCGCTCGGGCCGGCTCGAGCTCGGTCCGCAGAGCCTTGTTTTCGAGGGCGCAAACGGCCACGGGCCCGAGACGCATGAGCTCCTCTACACAGAGATCCACTCCGTCCACGTCGCCCGCGCGAGCAAGGAGCGCCTCAGCGGGCGCCCGACTCTGGTCCTCGAACGCCGCAGGGGAGATCCGATCCGGATCGCCGGCATCGCCCAACCGGGCATCGTCTCCGAGCTTGCCGAATACCTGGCCGCTCGAGACGGCGCGTAGCGCTCTGCGGTAGAACTCGGTCCTTGCCCGGCGATCCAGCCATCGTCGTCGACCGGCTACGTGTCATCCGTGGGGGCCGGTCCGCTCTGGACGATCTGTCGCTGACGATTGCCGCGGGCACGCTCACGGGACTCCTTGGCCCGAGCGGGAGCGGGAAGACGACGCTGATGCGCGCGATCGTCGGGGTGCAGATCGTCGAGTCCGGGGCGGTTCGCGTGCTCGGCGAGCCCGCCGGAAGCCCGCCCCTTCGCCGGCGCATCGGATACATGACGCAGGCGCCCTCCGTCTACGGCGACCTGACCGTGGAGGAGAATCTCGCCTATTTCGCGCGCGTGCTCGACGTCCCGAAGCGGCGGGTCGGCGAGGTGATCGAGACGGTCGACCTCGGCGAGGAGGCGACTCGCGTCGTCAACCGGCTGTCGGGTGGCCAGCGGGCCAGGGCGTCGCTCGCCGCCGCCCTGCTCGGGGAGCCGGAGCTCCTCGTCCTCGACGAGCCGACCGTGGGCCTCGACCCGGTGCTCCGCCGTGATCTCTGGGCCACCTTCTCCGAGCTCGCCGCCGCCGGCGCCGCGGTGCTCGTCTCGAGCCACGTCATGGACGAAGCGGAGCGCTGCGAGGAGCTCGTGCTGCTGCGCGAGGGGCGGCTGCTCGCTGCCGGACCTGTCGCCGAGATCGCCCGGCGCACCGGCGTGTCCGACCTCGAGGAAGCATTCCTGCGACTCGTCGAGGAGGCCGAGCGGTGAGCCTGCGAGTCACCTTGGCCACGGCCGTCCGCGTGCTCTCGCAGCTGCGGCGCGATCCGAGGACGATCGCGCTGATCGTGCTCGTTCCGACGGGCCTCGTCACGCTCCTCAAGTACCTGTTCGTCGATCAGCCCTCGGTCTTCGACCGCATCGGCGGACCGCTGCTGGGGATCTTCCCGTTCATCGTCATGTTTCTCCTGACCTCGATCACGATGCTGCGCGAGCGGACGACCGGAACGCTCGAGCGCCTGATGACGCTGCCCCTGGCCAAGCTCGACCTGCTGCTCGGCTACGCGGTCGCCTTCGCCCTCGTGGCGGCGGTTCAGGCCTCGGCGGTCTCGGCGGTCGCGTTCGGTCTCCTAGACCTCCACGCAGCGGGCGCCGCGTGGCTCGTGATCGTTCTCGCCGTCGGAAACGCCGTTCTCGGGATGTCGCTTGGCCTCTTTCTGAGCGCGTTCGCAAACACAGAGTTCCAGGCTGTGCAGTTCATGCCCGCGGTCGTCTTTCCCCAGCTGCTCCTCTGTGGCTTGATCGTTCCCCGCGCAGACATGGCCCGCGCGTTGGAGATCGCATCGTGGTTCCTCCCCCTCACGTACGCGTACGACGCGCTCCAGCGCGTGACCCAGCGCGACGTGATCGACGCCCGGCTCGGCCTCGACGCGAGCGTTATCCTCGGCGCGATCCTGGTTGCCCTTGCGCTCGGGGCGGCGACCCTACGCCGCCGAACGGCCTAGGGCTCGAACCCGGCTTTCCCTGATTCGGGCCGATCTAGTCCGGAGCGAACGCTTCGAAGAAGGTCGGGAAAGTGCCGATGAAACCGGCCGCGAGCAGGACCAAGGTTGCGATGATGACGGTGCGGAGCGGCGGGTTCTTGCGGCGCCAGAGCCCGAAGAGCACGATCCAGGCCGCGAAGAAGACGATGACCGAGATGATCGTCTTCCCGGAGAGCGGGCCGACACGGTCCTTCCAGTTGAGCCAGTCGGCCATGTCTTCGCTCGCCTCGGCCCACGTCGTCAGGATCCCGAGCGCCAGGACCCCTATGCCCGTAGCGAGCGTCGCCGCGGCTGCGGGGCCCGTCGGCTTGTCCGGCACAGTGGCCGCAGCCGGCGCCTGGGATGTCGTTCCTTCGACTGTCATTTCCTCCCCTCCTCTCAGGTGACCGGTGCGGCTTTGGTGATCAGAGCGCCGAAGATGCCTGCGATCCCGGCGGTGGCAAATGCTCCGATGAACAGCGCCATCGTCAACATCCGAAGAGTTCTGTTACGAACGAGGCTGGCCCCGTAGTAGAGGACCATGAAGGCCGCCGCCGACGCGAGCATCGGCGCGATCCACGCGATGTGCTCCTTCCACTCCATGCCGAACTCGTGCCAGTCCGACGTGTCTCCGGACACGTTCGAGGTCAGGAAGTCCTTCGGCGAGCACTTGGGGCCGGGCGCCTGCAGACCCTGGCAGCCCGCGGCGCCTTCGCCGGCCAGTTTCTCGCGGTACCAGGGGTAGACGATCCACGTTCCGGTCAGGACTGTCGCCCAGGCGAGCAGAGCCATGCTTGTGATACCGACCCTGAGCCGAAAGAGCCGTTCCTTCATTCCCTCGGGTGTCACGAGCTCCGGCCGGAAGCTCCACAGGCCGGCGAGCCCGCCGGCGAACGCCAGCAGGAAGAGCGAGCCGATGATGAGGCCGTGGATCAGGGTCCACGTCTCGCGGCTAGTCAGGTGCATCCTTGCCTCCTTGTCTCGGAGCCTGACGCAACGTCGTTGGGTTGCGAGTTTCTCACATTGCAAGGACGGAGACGTGCGAGTCCAACTAGACGCGGAGCTCGGGGCGCGGTGGCTCGAGGAGGAGGAGCGCCAGCAGAGCCGCACGCTCGGGAAGCGCGGAGACGAGGACGTGCTCGTCCGGAGCATGAGCACCCGCGCCGACCGGCCCCAGTCCGTCGAGCGTCGCCGTGAGGGAGCTCGTCAGGTTTGCGTCCGAAGCGCCGCCGACGACCGGGGCCTCGTCGATGTCGAGACCGAGGTCTGCCCCGAGCCGCTGTGCCCGCCGGCAGAGCGCGCGGTTGCGAGCCGTCCGCTGCATCGGAGGTCGGCCGAAGCGTCCATTGACCGAGACCGAGATCCCGGGCCGGTTTGGCTTCAGCGAACGAATGGCTTGGGTGACCCTGGACGCCGCCGCCTGCGTTGGCGCGCGCACGTCCACCATGGCCGTCGCCTCGGGGGCGACGACATTCGGGCCCAGGCCGCCGTCGATCGTCCCCACGTTCACGGTTACTCCGCGCTCAGGATCGTTGAGCGCGAACAGCTCCTGGATCAGGTACGAGAGCTCCAGAATTGCACTCAGTCCGGCTTCCGGGCTCGTGCCGGCGTGGGCGGCGCGGCCGCGGACCGCAAGCTGGAATCTCCCCACGCCCTTCCGTCCCGTCTTCAAGGCGCCCTCTGGGCCGGCGGGCGGCTCGAGCACGAGCGCGCGGTGGGCGCCGCGTGCGAGGAGGCGCACGTAGCGGGCAGAGTCGGCGCTGCCGACCTCCTCGTCGGAGTTGACGAAGATCACCGGCGTGAGCGCAGGCCCGAGCACGAGCTCGTGGAGGGCCCGGAGGGCGTAGACGAGTTGCGTCAGCCCGCCCTTCATGTCGTAGGCCCCGGGGCCGTAGAAGCGGCCGTTGTCTCTGCGCGTCGGCATCTGCCGAATCGAGCCGAGCGGCCAGACGGTGTCCACGTGGCCGACAACGAGCTGGTAGCCGCCCGTCCGGTGTCGCCCCTTGGGGCGCGCAAAGAGATGGTCGCCGGTCTCGTGCCCGCGGATTCGCCGGGAGAGGTAGCCCGCGGCGCTGAGCTCTTCCGTGATCAGGTCGAGCGCTTCTCCCTCGGCACCAGGGACGAGTGAAGGAGATTCAGCCCGCACGAGCTCGTCCAGCAGCGCCACCATCTCGCCCTCGCGCTCACGGAGCCAGCTCAGGACGGCAGGACAGGCCTCGCCGCTCACGCTCAGCGCCTGAAGGTCGCCGGAAACGGGAAGGACAGCGTCTCGTCGACGGCGGCGAAGCGGCCGGGGCTGGCGTAGGCGAGCGGGGGCAGGTGTCTCAGCACTTCGGCGTCGTCGCGATCCGGATCGCGGATCGCTTCCCTGCGCGCCGAGGCCGAGACGATCCGCCCGACGATGAGCGCGGCGTCGTCGAAGCCGCCGACGATGCGGTCGAGCTCGCACTCGAGAAACAAGTAGCAGCCGTGGACGAGCACCCCGTCGACGACACGGGCTGGGAAGGTCGGCAGCGCGGCGAGGCCCGGCTTGCTGTTGTCCGCGTCTCGCCCGCTCGCCGCGAGGCCCGTCTGGACGATCTGGAAATGGTGGGGGAAGCTGACGGTGAACGCCCTGTGGCGCTCCACGTTTCGGTAGGTCGCGTGGCGCGGCGTGCAGACGAAGCAGTAGCGGTCTCTCCACCCGAGCGGCATGGCCATGTTCTTCGGAGCCAGGTCGTAGGTCCCGTCCGGCTCCTTCGAGCCGACGATGACGAGCGGCGAGATGGTGAAGACGCGATTCCAGAGCGCCTCGACGGGAAGCTCGACCGTCGCGGTCTCGAAGGCGATCGGCTTCTCGGTTGATGAGCCCCTTGGCCGCCGTCGGGTTCGCCCACCGCCCGGGAAGAGCTGCTCCTGTACGTAGCCCATCGCTAGTGCGCCCCCACGGTCGCCCACGTCCGCAGGCCCAGGGCTCCGGCGAGCTCCAGGTAGAGGTCTCGGCCGTCCAGACCGTAGAGCTCGTTGAACTCGACCGCGCCGTTCAGCTCGATCACGACGTAGCCGCCCGACGTGGGCAACAGGTCGACCCCTACGAAGTCGGTCCCGAGGGCCGCGGCGGCGGCGATCCCGAGACGGCATTCCGCGGCAGAGGGGAGCACGGGTTCGCGGGAGCTGCCCAGCGCGAGGTTGGTGCGCCAGTCGCCTGGAGCTGCGACGCGCCGAACCGCGCCGACGACCTGGCCGGCGGCGACGAGGAGCCGGAGATCGTAGCCTGTCGGAGGTACGAGCTCCTGTACGAGCGCGCCCTGAGCAACGAACCACGGCCGGTCGCGTATCTCGCGGAAGACCGCCCGGAGCTCGCGCTTCGTCGCACAACGGTAGACGTCCTTGCCCCAGCTGCCGAAGCGCGGCTTGAGCACGAGCGGCAGGTCGACGTCGAGCGGCGCGTCCTGGCTCTCGAGGAGCGCCGTCTTCGGATGAGGAAGACCGGCCGCGACCAGTCTCTGCGAGGTCAGGAGCTTGTCGTGGGCGCGAAGGAGGGCGACGCTGGAGTTGAGGACCCGAACCCCCGAGCGTTCCAGTTGGTCGAGCTCGTCGAGCCCCTGCTCGACGCCGTCGAGGCTCGGCAGTACGTCGATCCGGCCGAGTGCGACGTCGCCGGGCTGGAGGAGAAACGGTGCTTCGGAAGGAGCGACGAGGGCGGCCGGAAGGTCGTGACTCAGCCATGCGTCGACAAGCTCGCGGTTCGTCTCCTGCGGCCCTCCGACGACTGCGATCAGGGTACGGTCGAAGCCGCCGTCGCCACCTGTATCGGCTCTCGGAGCGAACGTAGCGGTGGTCTGGGCATCGGCCATGCCTCAATGCTCACGGCGACGAGGGTCGTCCGCATCCGCATCGGCTCCGATTCGCTCGCGGAAAACCCGCAGACAGAGTGGGGGCTGCCACCGATGAAGATCGGCCAGCTGGCCGCAGATTCCGGCCCCCTTGCCCAACCGGGCGGAAAATCCGCAACCGCGATCGGGGGCGGCGCTGATGTCGGGCGCGGACGCTCGGAGGAAACTGAAACCATGGTTCAGCAGCTCACACAGGCGCTCCATCTCTCCAGCGTCCCCGAGATCGAAGTCGGGCCGGGGGAATTCCCGAAGTCGGGCACCGCCCTCGCGAAGCTCGTCTACCTCCTCCGCTACGCCGTCCGCGCACCTTCCAGCCACAACAGCCAGCCGTGGCTCTACCGAGCAGACGGCGATGCGTTGCTGCTCTACGCCGACCGGACGCGCACGCTGCCGGTCGTCGATCCCGACGATCGCGAGCTCGTCATCAGCTGCGGCGCGGCGCTCTTCTATCTGCGTGTGGCCATTCGTCATTTCGGGTACGACGACCGCGTCGAGCTTCTGCCGGACCCCGATGAGCCGGACCTGCTCGCGCGAATCGAGCTCGGCGAGGCGCACGCTCCCCGCTATGACGAGAACCTCCTCTTCTGGGCGACGGCGAAGTGGCGGACGAACCGCCACGCATTCGCGCCGCGCCCGGTACCGCAGGACCTGCTCGCCGTTCTCGAGGACGCGGCTGCGGCTGAGGGTGCGCTGCTCACGATCCTGGACGCCGAATCGGAACGACATACCCTGGCCGAGCTGATCAGCGAGGCTGATCGCAGGCAGTTCGCCGACCGGCGGTTCCGGCGAGAGCTAGCGAAGTGGGTGCACCCGAGCCGGAGCCGGGCGCACGACGGCATGCCTGCCTACGCGCTCGAGCTGCCGGCCGTGCTCTCGCCCGTCGCGCCACTTGCGCTGAGGACGTTCGACGTCGGCAAGGCGGTGGCTGCGCACGAACACAAGCTCGTCGACCACGCGCCCGCCCTGCTCGTCCTTGGCACCGCCGCCGACACAACTCGCGACTGGCTCGCCGCAGGTCAAGCGCTCGCCCACGTCCTACTCCGGGCCGCCCAGGACGAAGTCTCGGCCTCCTTCCTGAATCAGCCGGTCGAGATCCCGGAGCTTCGACCGCGGATCGCGGACCTCGCAGGCGGCCGCGGAGTGCCTCAGCTCGTCCTGCGGATGGGCTACGGCGCGGAGATTCGCCCGACGCCGCGACGCGCGGTGGGCGAGGTCCTCATGCTCGAGGAGGAAAACCGATCGCGCGCGAACCGGCAGAATGAGGGCCACGATGTGGGCGATCCGGAAGCTCCGGCCCGAACCGGGGCTCGTTCTCGAGGAGACGCCGGTCCCGAGCCCCGGTGACGACGATGTGCTCGTGCGGGTGGAGGCGGCGAGCCTCTGCGGCACGGACCTGCACATCTTCCACTGGGACGGGTGGGCGCAGCACCGGGTCAAGCCGCCGCTGACGCTCGGGCACGAGTTCGCGGGCACCGTCGTCGAGACCGGCAAGAACGTGCGCCACGTCTCCGTCGACGACTACGTCTCCGCGGAGAGCCATATCACCTGCGGCATGTGCTTTCACTGCCGGACCGGGCAGGCGCACATGTGCGAGCGGACGCAGATCATCGGCGTTGACCGGGACGGCGCGTTCGCCGAGTTCGTGTGCGTTCCCGAGGCGGTGATCTGGCACAACGACCGGACGAAGCTTCCGCCCGAGATCGCGACGCTGCAGGAACCGTTCGGCAACGCGGTCTTCGCGACGAGCCAGCACGAGCTCGCGGGACAGACCGTCGCGATTCTCGGCGGCGGGCCGATCGGGCTGTTCAGCATCGCGATCGCGCGCGCGTCCGGAGCCGGCCGCGTGCTCGCGTCCGACCGAGTTCCGTTCCGCCTCGAGCTCGCCCGCACGATGGGCGTCACGGACGCCGTCAACGTCGAGGACGTCGCGGACGTGCCGGGCTGGTTCATCGAGAGCAACGAAGGGGAGCACCTCGACGTCGTCTTCGAGATGTCGGGCTCGCCGCGCGCCATCAACGACGCGTTCGAGATCGTCCGGAACGGCGGCCATGTCGTGCTCTTCGGAATCCCGGCCCGGCCGATCGAGATCGACGTCGCCGAGTCCCTGATCTTCAAGAACCTGACCGTTACAGCCGTCAGCGGACGCGAGATCTTCGCCAGCTGGTACAAGACGCGCTTCCTCCTCGAGCACGGCGTCGTCGACCTCCGCCCGCTGATCACTCACCGCTGCCCGCTCTCCGAGTTCGGGACTGCGCTCGACGAGCTCGACGCGGGCCGTGCGTGCAAGGTCGTCTTCTTCCCGGGGACGGCGGAGGAGGAGGCCGTCGAGGCGACACCAGCGTTGGCACGACCAGCGGAGGAACGGATCGCCGAGCTTGCAAGGTGGGGGCACCGGTGAACGAGCGTCTTCGCCAGGAGCTGACGGCCGAGCTCGACGGCCTGCGTGCCGCGAACACGTACAAGAGCTTCCTCACGCTGCAGTCTCCGCAGGGGCCAGTCGTCGAGATGGACGGTCACGGCGAGGTGCTCGTCCTCTCGTCGAACAACTACCTCGGGCTGGCGGCACACCCGGCGGTGGTCGAGGCGACGAGGGAGGGCCTCGAGCGCTACGGGGCCGGTACCGCGTCCGTCCGCTTCATCTGCGGCACCTTCGAACCCCATCTCGAGGTCGAGGCCGAGCTCGCGGCCCTCGTCGGCACCGAGGCCGCGCTCACCTACGCGTCGTGCTGGAACGCGAACGAGGCCGTGATCCCGACGCTGACCGACGAGAACACGGTCCTCCTCTCCGACGAGCTGAACCACGCGAGCATCGTCGACGCGATGCGGCTCGCGCGCCCGGCGCGGAAGGTCATCTTCGGCCATTCGAACCTCGACGAGCTGAGCGAGGGCCTCCGCTCCTGCGAGCCGGGGCAGAGGAAGATCGTCGTCACCGACGGCGTCTTCAGCATGGAGGGGGACCTCGCTCGCCTACCCGGGCTCGTCGAGCTGACTCGCGAGCACGATGCGATCCTGATCGTCGACGACTCGCACGGCACCGGCGTCATGGGCGCAACGGGGCGCGGCGTCGCGGAGCACTTCGGCCTGCTCGGCGAGATCGACGTCATCACGAGCACGCTCGGCAAGGCGCTTGGTGGCGCGGCCGGCGGCTTCGTCGCCTCGAGCAACGAGGTGATCGACATTCTCTCGCAGCGCTCGCGGCCGCAGCTCTTCTCGAACGCGATCCCGCCCCCGGTCGCCTGCGGAGCGCTGGCGGCGGTCCGTGTTCTTCGCTCCGGCTCCGAGCTCGTCGAGCGGCTGCACGCGAATTCGAGCCGCTTCCGCGAGCGCCTCGCGGCGACAGGGCTCCGACCGCTGCCCGGCGAGGGCGCGATCATCCCGATCGTCGTCGGGGAGACGGCCTTCGCGATCGAGCTCAGCCGGCGCCTGCTCGACGAGGGGGTCTTCGTGACCGGCTTCGGCTACCCGGTCGTTCCCGAGGGAACGGCCCGCATCCGCGTGCAGATGTCCGCGGCGCTCGAGGCCGAGCACCTCGACCGAGCACTCGCGGCCTTCGAGAAGGTCGGGCAGGCCGCCGGTCTGCTGGTTGCGTAGTTTTGCCTTCGATCAGTAGAAAGAGGAAGACGCGATCAGTGGTTCCGCGGATACGAGCCGGTCTCCCGCCGGGGAAGCTACCAGCTTGTGGGGCTCTCAACAATGCCCCCGACGAGGAGGTTGGAATGTTCACCTATGTCGGCTTGTTCAGGCTGACGCCTGTGGCCCGCGAGCACCTCGAGAAGACCCCCGACTACCTTGACAAGATCCACAAGTTCGTCGAGATCGAGGGTGGCACGCTCGAGCGCTTTATGGCCATCATGGGCCCCTGGGAGTACCTGGGGATCTTCACGTATCCCGACAACGAGGCCGCCTTCCGCGTCCTCGGCGAGATCGCCAAGCTCGAGATCTTCGAGACCGAGACTTTCCCGGCCGAGGATGTCGAGACCTTCTTCAAGGTCTTCGTCTAACCAACGAGGCTAGCTCCCGAGATCCGGGAGCCGAACCCTCCGGAAGCCGCTCCAAACGAGCGGCTTCCGGGCTTTCCCGGGGCATCGTGGACAACGCCGACGCGGCTGCGGAGGGCTGCCGACCGGCCAGGCGGGCAGTTACAGCGCCGCCGGGTCGGCCGAGATCACCCGGGCGATGTCGAGCGTCGACACGATTCCGAGCGGCCGCTCGGTGCTTGGCGAGACCACGAGCACGTGGGTCACGGCGTGCTTCTGCATCAACTCGGCCGCGTGCTTCAGCGACTCGTGCGGGTAGATCGTGACGATCGGCGTTCTCGCGACTCCGCCGGCCGAGCGACCGGAGGCGTGGCCGTCGGCGGCGGCCGCGACCAGGTCGACGTCCGACAGGACTGCCCACATCCCGACCCCTTCGTCCGCCTCCGACTCTTCCGTGAGGACGACGACCGCGTGGATGCGGTAGCTGGCCATCATCCGTGCGGCATCGCGCAGAGGCGTCTCGGGCGGGCAGGTGAGCACGCCGGGGTGCATCGCATCCCCGACGGGGACGTCCTCCAGGCCGGGCTTCATTTCGATGGTGAGGGTCATGGCAACGCTCCTTTCCGGTCAGTCGGCCGGGGGGCGGACGATCAGCGTCCGTGCCGTCCGGACGGGGACGAAGGGAAGCCCGCGCGAGAGGAGCCATTCCTCGACCGCGTGTGAGGTCTCGCAGAGCACCGACTCCTCGTCGCCGGGCTGACAGCCGATCTCGATCGCGGATTCCTCGCCCTTCGCGGCAGCGCGCAGGCCGTGAGCCGTGAGCACCGCGACGGCGCTGTCAGGGTCGAACGGCCCCGTGAACCTGACGTGGACCTCGCGGGAGGGCATGTCAGGCGACCGTGAGCTCGGAGGGATCCGGCTGGTGTCCTCGTCGTGGGCGCCGCGCAACACCGGATTGCTCGGCCGCCTCGGCGACGGCCTCCGCGACCGCCGGCGCGACCGCTCGGTTGAAGACGCTCGGGATGATGTAGTCCGCCGCGAGCTCGTGCGGCTCGACGACGTCGGCCAGGGCGCGGGCTGCGGCGACCTCCATCTGGCTCGTGATCTGGCGCGCGCGCACGTCGAGCGCGCCACGGAACACGCCGGGGAAGACGAGGACGTTGTTGATCTGGTTCGGGTAGTCCGAGCGGCCGGTCGCGATCACCTCGACGTCGCCCTCGATCTCCTCGGGCATGACCTCGGGGATCGGGTTCGCCATCGCGAAGACGATCGAGCGCTCGGCCATTCGCCGGATCGCCTCCGCGCTGACGGCGCCGGGTGCGGAGAGACCGATGAAGACGTCCGCGTGCTCGAGGGCCTCGTCGGCCGAGCAGCGGAGATCCCGCGGGTTGGTCAGCTCGGCGTACTCGGCCTTCTCGGGGCCGAGGCCGGGCCGGCCTCGATAGACCGCGCCTTGCCGGTCGAAGCCGACGATGTCGCGCGCTCCCGCTGCGAGCAGCGTCTTCGTCACGGCCGTCCCCGCCGCGCCGACCCCGGTCAACACGATGTGCACCTCCGCGAGCTCCTTGCCGACGACGCGGAGCGCGTTCAGGAGGGAAGCGAGCGTCGACGTCCTTCGTGGCCAGGCAGACGGGCCAGGCGTCGACGCCGCCGAACTCCTTGAAGAGCACGGCCTTTCCTTCCATCACCGGAAGCGCCCCTTCGGGCCCTATGTCGCCGAGGCCGAGGACGGCGGTGCCGTCGCTCACGACCGCGACCGTGTTCTGCTTGACCGTCAGCGACCAGACCTTCTCGGGGTCGGCGGCGATCGCGGAGGAGACACGGCCGACGCCCGGGGTGTAGGCGATCGAGAGATCGTCTCGCGTCTTCAGAGGCGTGCGCGGCGTCACCTCGAGCTTGCCGCCGAGGTGGGCGAGGAACGTGCGGTCGGAGATGTGCTCGACCTCGATTCCCGGCACGTCGCGGACGGCATCGAGCACGCGCTCGACGTGCCCGGCATCCGCGGCGAGGAAGGTGACGTCGCGAACCTTGTGGCCGCGGCCCACGCGCACGAGGTCGATCGCGCCGAGCAGGCCGCCGGCCGCTCCGATCGCGCCTGCAAGTGCCGCGAACGCGCCGGGATGATTCTCCAGGCGCACGCGCATCGTGGCGCTGAACGAAGCCGAGGGGTGGAGGGTGGGGGGTGGGGCCAGCCCGATCTGGTCCAGGCCGTTCTGGGAGTGTCCGTTGCTCGCGGTGTCCATGCGCCTAACGCTCGACGAGGGGACCGTGGACGCCATCGGGGACGAAACGGAAGCTTTGTGCGGATTTCCCGCAGTCGTCGGACGCGCGCTCGGCTCTGCGGAAAAGCCGCATGAGAGGTGGGCGTCTCCCCGGAAGCCATGCCGGCGCGGGCGCCCAAGAATTCCGGGGAGAACCATGGGCGCGACCGACACGAGCGAGTTCGTGATCACCCCCTCAGGGCTCGAGGAGCTGGTCGCCGTTCTCCGCCGACGCGGCTACCGGGTCGTGGGCCCGAAGCTTCGCGACGGCGCGATCGTCTACGACGAGCTCGACTCGGCCGTAGAGCTTCCCGCAGGCTGGACGGAGGCGCAGGCGCCCGGCTCGTACCGGGCCGTTCGCCGGACCGACGAGGCGCGCTTCGGGTTCGCCGTCGGCCCACAGTCGTGGAAGCAGTTCCTGCTCCCTGCGCGGGTACGCCTCTGGCGCGCGGGGGAGAACGGGAGAGGCCTCGAGATCGACGAGGAGGCGCCTCCCGAAGAGCAGTACGCGTTCCTCGGCGCGCGCGGCTGCGATCTGGCTGCGATTGCGATCCAGGACCGCGTCCTCACGGGCGGCCGCTATGCCGACCGCGACTACGCGGCCCGCCGCGAGGGAATCTTCGTCGTCGCAGTCGACTGCGCGGAGCCGGGCGGGGCGTGCTTCTGCGTCTCGATGGGGACCGGGCCGGCGGCCGAGAGCGGCTTCGACCTCGCGCTCACCGAGCTTCTCGACGGGGAGCACCGCTTCCTCGTCCGCGTCGGAAGCGAGCGGGGCGCCGAGGTGCTGGCGGAGATCGTCCCCCGTCGGGCAGGCGACGCCGACCGCGAGGCGGCGCGCGCCCTCGTAGAGCGCGCGAGGAGCCGCATGGGTCGCGTCCTCGACACCGAAGGCCTGCACGACGACCTCTTGCAGAACCTCGAGCATCCCCGCTGGGACGAGGTCGCGGAGCGCTGCCTCTCCTGTGGCAACTGCACGCTCGTCTGCCCGACCTGCTTCTGCGTCGGAATCGAGGATGCCGGCGAGCTCGCGGGCGACGGCGTGGAGCGCACGCGCGTCTGGAACAGCTGCTTCTCGGTCGACCACGCCTACGTGCACGGCGGCAGCGTGCGGCCCGACGGGCGCTCGCGCTATCGGCAGTGGTTGACGCACAAGCTCGCGACGTGGCACGACCAGTTCGGAACCAGCGGCTGCGTCGGCTGCGGGCGCTGCATCGTCTGGTGCCCCGTCGGGATCGACATCACCGAGGAAGCGGCTGCGCTTCGCGGCGACGAAGGAGGGACTCATGAGAACGCTTGACCAGGTCGTGCTCGAGTCGCAGGTCTTCGCGGGTATCGACGCGCACTGCGCAGAGCAACTCGCGGGCTGCTCGCGGACCGTCGGCTTCGAGGCTGGAGAGACGCTCTTTCGGGAGGGCGAGCCGGCCGACGTCTTCTACGTGCTGCGGCGCGGGCGCGTCGCGCTCGAGCTCTACGTCCCGGCTCGAGGTCCGCTGACGATCGAGACCATCGACGCGGGCGAGGTTGTCGGCTGGTCGTGGCTCTTCCCGCCTCACAGCTGGCACTTCGACGCGCGCGCAGTCTCGCCGATTCGAGCGGTGGCGGTCGACGGGGCCTGCATCAGGGAGAAGTGCGACGACGATCCCGAGCTCGGCTACGAGCTCATGAAGCGATTCTCGGCGGTCATCCTTGACCGGCTGAACGCGACGCGCATCCAACTCGCCGATCTCTACGGGAGGCCCGGTGGCGGCTGAGGCTCAGCACGCGCATGCGGGCCCGATGGTGCCGATCCCGTACGTCGTCAGGCGGCGCGCGCGGGAGACCGGAGACACGTGGACGATCGAGCTTGCTCCGGTGGCCGGAGGGCCGATCGAGCCGTTGCCAGGCCAGTTCGCGATGCTCTACGCCTACGGAGTGGGCGAGGTTCCCATCTCGCTCAGCGGCCGAGGCCGTGGGGGCTCGCTCGTGCACACGATCCGCGACGTGGGCATGGTCACCGCGGAGCTTTGCCGCCTGCCGCGCGGCACCGTCGTCGGCGTTCGTGGGCCCTTTGGGACGGCCTGGCCGGTCGACGAGGCTGACGGCACCGACGTGGTCGTCGTCGCAGGGGGGCTCGGGCTCGCCCCGCTGCGGCCCGCGGTCGAGGGGCTGCTCGCGCGCCGAGAGCACTACGGCCGCCTTCTGCTCCTCTACGGCGCGAGGACGCCGGCCGACGTTCTCTACACCGAGCAGCTCGAGCGCTGGCGCGCGGCCGGTCTCGACGTAGAGCTGACGGTCGACGCCGGGACGCCCGAGTGGCGGCACCGCGTCGGCCTTGTCCCGAAGCTCGTCGAGAGTGCCGAGTTCGACCCCGCCTCGGCAGTCGCGCTCGTCTGCGGCCCGGAGGTGATGATGCGCTTCACGGTCGCGGCTCTCTCCCGAGCGGGCGTCCCGGACGAACGGATACATGTCTCGCTCGAGCGGAACATGAGGTGCGGCATCGGGCACTGCGGCCACTGCCAGCTCGGCCCGAAGCTCATCTGCCGTGACGGCCCAGTCTTCACCTGGGGCGATATAAGCCGCTGGCTGGCCGTGAGGGAGCTCTGACGATGGCCGCGAAGCCCACCCTCGCCGTCTGGAAGTTCAGCTCCTGCGACGGCTGCCAGCTCAGCCTTCTCGACCTCGAGGACGAGCTGCTGGCGATCGCAGACCGCGTCCAGATCGCGCACTTCCTCGAGGCCTCGAGCGCGACGATCGCCGGCCCCTACGACGTCTCGCTGGTCGAGGGCTCGGTGACGACGCCCGAGGAAGCAGAGCGGATCAAGGAGATCCGGGCCGCCTCGGGGACGCTGATCACGATCGGAGCCTGCGCGACGGCCGGCGGCATCCAGGCGCTTCGGAACTTCGCGGACGTCGATGAGTTCGTGACCGCCGTCTACGCGAGCCCCGAGTACATCTCCACGCTGAGGACGTCGACTCCGATCTCAGACCACGTCGAAGTCGACTTCGAGCTGCACGGCTGTCCGATCAACAAGCGTCAGCTGCTCGAGGTCGTCTCCGCGCTGCTGCTTCAACGGCGGCGGCCGAATGTGCCCGCCCATTCGGTCTGTGTCGAGTGCAAGAGCCGTGGCCTCCCCTGCGTCATGGTCGCGCGGGGCGTGCCCTGCCTCGGCCCCGTCACCCAGGCGGGTTGCGGCGCCATCTGCCCTGCCTACAGGCGCGGCTGCTACGGCTGCTTCGGGCCGGCCGAGAGGGCGAATCTGACCTCGCTCAGCGCCTGGTGGCGCGACGAGCTTGGGATCGGGGAGCAGGGCCTGCAGCGGGCTCTGGCGACCTTTAACGTGGAGGCATTCCGGAGGAAGAGTGACCAGGCCGACACGCCGCACGATCAAGACTGACTACCTCGCCAGGGTCGAAGGCGAAGGAGCGATGTCCGTGCGGCTGGTCGACGGCAAGGTCGAGCATGTCGAGCTGCGCATCTTCGAGCCGCCCCGTTTCTTCGAGGCCCTCCTGCGCGGCCGCTCGTTCCTCGAGGCGCCGGACATCACCGCCCGCATCTGCGGTATTTGCCCGGTCGCCTACCAGATGAGCGCCGTGCAGGCGATGGAAGATGTCTGCGGCGTCGAGGTGAGCGAGCCGATCCGGATTCTGCGGCGCATCCTCTACTGCGGCGAGTGGATCGAGAGCCACGCGCTCCACGTCTACATGCTTCACGCGCCCGACTTCCTCGGCTACGCCGGAGCAGTCGAGATGGCGCGCGAGCACCCCGACGTCGTCCAGCGCGGGCTGGCGCTGAAGAAGACCGGCAACGAGCTGATGGCGCTCGTCGGGGGGCGCGAGGTGCACCCGGTGAACGTGAGGGTGGGCGGCTTCTACCGCGCCCCCTCTCCGCGGGAGCTGCGCTCGCTCGTCGAGCCGCTCGAGCGCGCCCGCGAGGCTGCCTTGGAGACCGTGCGCTGGACGGCCTCCTTCGAGTTTCCCGAGCGCGCAGTCGACTGCGAGCTCGTCGCGCTCGCCGAGCCGCAAACGTACGCGATCGAGCGGGGCCGGGTCGTGTCCGACCTGGGGCTCGACATCGCCGTCCACGAGTACGACAACCACTTTTACGAGGAGCACGTCGAGCGCTCCAACGCGCTGCACTCGCGGCGCAAAAGGGACAGCGGCCGGTCCGGCAAAGCCGGCCCGGCCGCTGAAGCGGCATCGCAAGCGACGCCGCAGGGCGGGACGTACCTGTGCGGTCCGCTCGCCCGGTTCGCGCTCGGCGCGGACCGGCTCTCTCCACTTGCGCTGGAGGTCGCGCGAGAGGTGGGGCTCGAGGCGCCGTGCCTGGATGCGTTCCGTAGCATCATCGTGCGCGGCGTCGAGCTCGTCTATGCCTGCGACGAGGCACTGAGGCTGATCGACGCGTACGAGGAGCCGGAGGCGCCGGCCGCCGAGGTCGAGCCGCGCGCGGGCATCGGCCACGGCGCGACCGAGGCGCCGCGCGGCCTCCTCTACCACCGTTACGAGCTGAACGCCGACGGCTTGATCCTCGATGCGAAGATCGTGCCGCCCACCTCGCAGAACCAGCTCGCGATCGAGGAGGACCTGCGCCGGGTGGTCGATCGCTACCACGAGCTTTCGAACGACGAGCTGCGCCACCTTTGTGAACAGGCGATCCGCAACTACGACCCGTGCATCTCGTGCGCCACGCACTTCCTCGACCTGGAGGTCCTGCGCACGTGAGCAGGGCGGTCGTGATCGGAGTCGGCAACGCCTACCGCGGAGACGACGCCGCCGGCCGCGAGGTTGCCCGGCAGGTGCGGGAGCGCGTTCCCGACGGCCTCGAGGTGATCGTGTGCGAGCTGGAGCCGACTCGGCTGATCGACGCCTGGGAGGGGGCCGAGCTCGCGCTCGTCGTAGATGCGGTCGCCTCCGGCGCCGAGCCCGGCACCGTGCACCGCTTCGACGCCACGAGCGAGGCGCTCCGGAGCCGCGAGCTCCGCTCGTCGACGCATGCCCTCGGCATCGGCGAGACGGTCGAGCTGGCACGCGCGCTCGGCCGCCTGCCCGAGCGGATTCTCGTCTTCGGGATCGAAGGACAGAGCTTCGGCACCGGGACCGAGCTCAGCGCGCCCGCCCGGGCCGGGGTCGAGCGGGCCGTCGAGCTCGTACTGGAGGAGGCCGGGTGCACGAGCAGGCTGTGATGCGCGACGTGCTGGGCAGGATCGTCCGGCTCGCGGAGACCGAGGGGGCAAGCAGCGTGACGAGGGTCTCCGTCCGGCTGGGAGCGCTCTCGCACTTCACGCCCGAGCACTTCGAAGAGCACTACCGCGACTCCGCCCGCGGCACGATCGCGGACGGCGCAATCGTCGACGCGACGCCCGATGAGAGCACGACCGCCACGAACGCACAGAGCGTCGTTCTCGAGAGCGTTGAGCTCCAGTTCGAGGAGCCGGACTGATGTGCCTCGGCTCGATCGACGTACTCGTCGAGGCGTGGGACGACCAAGGCGCCTGGACCGGGCGGCTCGGCTGCGGCAAGGTCGTGCCGCTGGCCTTCGTTCCGGAGGCGCGCGAGGGCGACCACGTCCTCGTCCACCTCGGCGTGCCTGTCGAGGTGCTCGAGCCGGCGGCCGTGGAAGAGGCCCTCTCGCTGCGCGCCGGCGAAGCGGGAGGCCGGGCATGAGCTCGACAAGAGCCGCTGGAATCGGGCTCGCCTTCGCGACCGCGCTCGTCAGCGGTGTTGCCATCTTCGTCAACGGCCACGCGGTCAGGCATTTCAGCGACGCGACCGCGTACACGACCGCGAAGAACGCCGTCGCCGGCGTGCTCCTGTTCGGGCTCGCGCTGCCGGTGCTCATGCGCTCGCGGGCCGAAGGCCTTCCGCGCGCGAGAGCGCAGTGGGCCGGCCTGCTCGCTGTCGCGGTCGTGGGCGGCAGCGTGCCCTTCGTCCTCTTCTTCGAAGGCCTCGCCCGGGCCGAGGCGACTCAGGCGGCTTTCATCCAGAAGACGCTCGTCGTCTGGGTCGCGCTGCTCGCAGTGCCGCTGCTGCACGAGCGCCTGCGGGGGGCGCATCTCGCCGCGATCGCGTTGCTCGTCGCCGGCCAGGCCTCGCTCGCGGGCGACGCGGGGACAGCGGCCTTCGGGACGGGCGAGGCGCTGATCCTGGCGGCCACGCTGCTCTGGGCGGTCGAGGTCGTGATCGCCAAGCGCCTCCTCGCCTCGATCGACCCGCGAACGCTCGGCGCGGCGCGCATGGCGGTCGGCGTAGTCGTGCTGCTCGGCTGGAGCGCCCTCTCCGGGCGCTGGCACGAGCTCTCCTCCCTCTCCGGCAGCCAGTGGGCCTGGGTTGCGCTGACCGGCTTGATCCTCGCCGGCTACGTGACCGCCTGGTACGCCGCGCTGGCCAGGGCGCCGGCCGTCGACGTGACGGCGGTGCTCGTCTTCGGGGCCGTCGTGACCGCCGTCCTCTCGCGGCTCGCGGACGGGGCCGCCTTCGATCTCACGGGCGTCGTGCTCGTGACCGTCGGCGCGGCGCTCGTCGCGCTCGCCGTGCGCAGGCCGCTCGCGCCTGCAACCGCATGACTGCAGGACCCCTTCTCTTCGCCCGTTACGCCTACGCGCCGAACGCCCTCGGGTACTGCGGCGCGGACGAGCCGCGGACGCTTCTCGAATACGGGCAGGCAGGGGCCTCCGACGCGGGCCTGGCCGAGCTGGCGCGCTCCTTCGAAGGCGCCTGGCCGTACCTGGCGCTAATCGCGTCCGCGAGCCGGATCGAAGACCCGCTCGACCCCAGGGTCGTCGAGGCCTACTGGGTCGGAAACGCCCTCCTGGAGCGCGTCGGGCCCGCGTCCCTCGCACGCCACGTCGAGGACCGGTTCCGCGGGCGGGTAGGACGCGGGTCCCAGGCGATCCTCGACGCCGTTGCGGCGGGCGCTGCCCCGCATCACTCCTTCCACGTCTTCGCCGTTTATCCATGGCTCGGGCTCATGCGCACCGGCGTCGTCGACGAGCCGTTGAGGGTGCTCGACCAGTGCCGGACGACACCGGCGCTCGTCCGCTCGGTCGAAGGCGACGTGGCGCAGGTGCTGGCCCCGCTGCTCGTCTGGAACGGGACAGAGCTCGCGCTCGGGCCCTGGGCGCCGCGCGAGGTTCGCTGGCGCGCCGACGGCCTCTCCTTCGCCGGTCCGCTGCAGATCGGAGAGTGGGTGTCGCTGCACTGGGACTTCGTCTGCGAGCGCCTCTCGCGTCGGCAGGCGCACAGCCTCGTCCTCGCCACAGCCCGTTCGCTCACGGCCGTCAACAGGCGCGCCGCGCGTGGTTTCGCCACGCATGTCGGCTAGTAGGCCAGGGCGAGCTTCGGTTTTCCCGCGATCCGCTTCCGTGGAGGCACGGATGACTGTCGTTCCCCAGTGCAGCACGGTTTGCGACAATGGCTACCGGAGCACACGTCGAGCGCCCGCCCGTGGGTGACCTGCCCGAGATCGCAGAGCTCGCAGACGGGCTCGGCCTCGATCCCGGCGAGTTCGAGCTCTACGGCCGTCACAAGGCCAAGATCGACGTCTCGGTGCTCGACCGGCTCGCCACTCGTCCCGACGGCAAGCTGATCGCCGTCACCGCGGTGACGCCGACGAAGGCCGGCGAGGGCAAGACGACGACCGCCATCTCACTCGCCGAGGGCCTCGGCTGTATCGGCGAGCGCTCGCTCGTCTGCCTCCGCGAGCCCTCCATTGGACTGGCTCTCGGGGCCAAAGGAGGCGGCACCGGTGGCGGACGGGCACAGATCTTTCCCGGAGAGGACATCAACCTCCACTTCACGGGCGACATGCACGCAGTCGGGGCCGCGACGAACCTCCTCGCAGCGGCAATCGACGCCCACCTGATTCACGGCAACGCTCTCGGCATCGACCCAGGGACAATCTCCTGGCGGCGCTGCCTCGACATCGAGGACCGCGTCCTGCGCCGGATCTCGGTTGGCCTCGGCGAGGACGGGTCGTTCCCCCGCGAGACCGGCTTCGACATCACCGCCGCCTCAGAGGTGATGGCGCTGCTGGCCATGGTTCGCGACCGCGACGACCTCCGTCGCCGCTTGGGCGCGGTCACCGTCGCCTCGACGTTCGACGGCGAGCCGGTGACGGCGGAGCAGCTCGACGTCGCCGGCGCGATGGTCGTGCTTCTCAAGGACGCGCTCAAGCCGAACCTCGTGCAGACGCTCGAGGGCCAGCCGGCGATCGTCCATGCCGGGCCCTTCGCCAACATCGCGCACGGCAACAGCTCGTTGGTCGGCGATCTCGTGGGCCTCAAGCTTGCCGACTACGTCGTCACCGAGGGCGGCTTCGGCAGCGACCTCGGCTTCGAGAAGTTCGTGCACATCGTCTGCCGCGCCGGAGGGCTCACGCCGTCGGCGGTCGTCCTCGTCGCGACGACGCAGGCGCTGAAGCGCCACGGGGGCGATCCGGACGGAGGGCTTCCCGCGCTCCAGCGAGGAGCGGAGAACCTCGGCGCGCACCTTCGCATCGTCAAGGAGCTCGGCTTCGACGCGGTCGTCGCGGTCAACCGCTTCCCGGACGACTCGCAGCAGGAGTTGGAGGCGATCTCAGCCCTCGCCTACGAACGCGGCGCCTTCGCGACCGCCGTCAACGATGGCTTCGCGCGAGGCGGCCCCGGAGCGACCGAGCTCGCGGAGGTCGTCGTCGAGGCGGCCGACCGCGGCGCCCGCGCGCGCTTTGCGTACGACCTCGAGGAACCGATCGAGGCGAAGCTCGACGCGCTCGCCCGCCGCGTGTACGGCGGGAAGGGTGCCGAGCTCTCGGCGGAGGCGCGCGAGACACTCGACCGGATGCCGCCGGAGCTGCAGCGTCTCCCGGTGTGTGTCGCGAAGACCCATCTCTCGCTCTCGCACGACCCGGAGCTGACAGGGGCCCCGAGCGACTTCGTGCTCCCGGTTCGCGAGCTACGGCCGTACACCGGAGCCGGCTGGATCGTCGCGGTCTGCGGTCAGACGATGACGATGCCCGGCCTGCCGCCGAACTCGGCGGCCGAGCGGATGGATCTCGACGCCGACGGCCACATCGTCGGTCTCGCCTGATTGCGGATCAGACCCGGCGCGCGGCCGAGACCACGCGAAGGACGCACGCTCCCGCGAGCAGCGTCATGACGCTGTCGCTGGCGAGGCACCACTGGCAGATCGCGTCGATGACCGCGATCTGAACGTAGAGGAGGTACGCGCTGAACGCGACGCCCGCGACGGCGACGACGGCGGCCACGAGCCGGGCCAGCTCCGCGGTAGTGAACGCGGTGCAGAGGATGAAGAGGTAGGACGCGAGCCCCAGCACGGCGACCGGGACGCCGGCGAGCTTGGCGTATTCGGATTGCTGCACGGTCTCGCAGCCGCCGGTCGTGCAAGCCAGCGCGGTGTGCGTGTAGCGGGCGTACGTGAGATACCCGGCGATCGCGACGCCGGTCGCGGCGAGGGCTGCCACGACGCCGCGCAGCTTTCGCTCACTCATTTTGCGAGCAACGAATCCAGCGCCGGTCGCATGCCGTCGGCGTCAAGGCTGGTGATCTTCAGCGCCTTCAGATCACCGTCCCCGCGCCGCGCCGCGAACGACGGCGTCTGGTCGATCCCGAGCGTGTCCGCCAACGCCTGGGCTGCCTGGACCTCGGCGTCCACGCTCGGCGACGACATTCCGTCGAGAGCCTGCTGGAGCCGGAAGGAGGGAATCGCGGCGCCGATCCCCGCGAGCAGCTCGTCGCTGACCCAGCCGCTGTTCTCGGAGCCCTGGTTGTCGTAGAGGAGATGCGCGACGTTCCAGAACTTCCCCTGCTCGCCGGCGGCGAGCGCGAAGCGGAGGGCCTTGTCCGAGTCGGACCCGAGGAACTCCAGGCCGCGGAACTCCATCCGCACCTTTCCCGTCTTGACGTACTCGTGCACGATCTCGCCGAACGCCTGCCGGGACCACTCGGCGCAGTACGGGCACTGGAAGTCGGCGAACTCGACGAGGGTCACGGGTGCGGTCGGCTGTCCGAGCGTCGTTCCTTGTTGGGGAATCCCGGCCAGGAGCGCGGCGGTGTCCTCGCCGAAGACTCGGCCCGGCGGCGACGCGTCGTCCCCGCCCGCGCTCAGAAGGCTCGCGGCGACGAGCCCGACCGCGATCACAGCCGCCCCAAGCCCGGCGATGACGTATGTGCGCCTGCTCATGCTCGAAACATCGGCCTTTCGCCGGCACTGCGTATCCGCACGGCCACGGAATCTAGCCGCGGCAAACCCGAAGTCGAGGAAGTGAGGCGGCGACTCGGGCTGCGCCGAGTCCGTCGGCAAGGGTCGTGGAGCCATCGCTGGCCGCCACGAGGCAGATCGCGTACTTCAACTACCACACGCACAAGAACATCTGGTGCTTCGACATCTTCCTCGTCAACGCCGGCGGCGGGACCACGGTCGACATCAGCCATAACGACACGATCAAGAGCGATTCGGCTCCGAACTGGTCTCCGGACGGCCAGCGGATCGCGTTCTCACGGAGGTACGAGTTCGGCGGCTCGGACATTCTCGTCATGAACGCCGACGGGAGCAAGGTCGTGAACCTGACCGGCCCGAGCCTGATTGGCGGGCGTCGAGAACGTCCATCCGACCGGGTCGCGGGACGGACGGTCGATCGTCTACGCGAGCAATCGTGACGGCAACTTCGACCTCTACCGCGTCCCAGCGGTTCCTTCGCCGAGTGTGGTTTCGAGCCGCTTGACGAAGACGGACGCCCCGATCCAGAACCTGGATCCCGATTACTCGCCGGTGGAGGAGATGATCGTCTTCACGAGGGTCACCGCGTCACCGGCAGCACACGTGCCGGCGTACCTCGTGTTGATGAAGGCCGCGCCGTTCGCTCCTGTCGCTCCGATCACGAAGCCGACCGCGTTCAGGGGTGACCGCGGCCCGGCCTGGTCGCCCGACGGATCGCAGATCGCGTTCCACAGCGATCGCGCGGGGAACGATGACGTCTACGTCCTGAGCCGTGACAAAAGAAGGGCGCACCGGACTGGCAGCCGATGGTGAACCACCCCTGGAAGCCCACCGGGCTGCTGCTGCACGGGCTCAACTAGGTTCGAACGTACCTGCGGCCCGCAGGATCTCGGAGGCCCGCCCGGGGCGGGGCTCCGAGCGTTCCGGCCGAGGGAAGGGACGGCGCTTACCAGGTCTTGAGGAGCGGCGGCGCCTCCGGGCGGCGAACCCGGATCCTCGCGTCCACGGCGACGCAGCCTTCGGCGTCGGCGATGACGGGATTGAGGTCGAGCTCGGCCACCTCGGGCAGCTCCTCGCCCAGGCGGGAGAGCCGGTGCAGAAGGTCGGTGAGCGAGTTCGTGTCCACCGCGGGGGCTCCTCTGAAGCCTGCGACGAGCCGACCGGCCTTGCCCTGCTGGACGAGCTCGTCCGCGTCGGCGTCCGTGAGCGGGGCGATCCGGAAGCCGGCCTCGCCGATCAACTCTGCGAGAACTCCGCCGGGCCCGAACGCCACGAGTGGCCCGAAGGTCGGGTCCTGGACGACCCCCGCCAACAGCTCGACGCCGCCTAGGACCATCTTCTGGACGACGACGGGAGGCCCAATCCGTGCCGCCGCGTCCCGGACGCCTGCATCGTCGATGAGCCCAAGGGCGATCCCGCCGGTCTCGGTCTTGTGGGCCCCGGGGGCTGCCGACTTGACGGCGACGGGAAATCCAAGCTCGCCGGCCGCGCCGACGGCCTCGTCTTCCGTCCGGGCGACGCGCTCGGGGACGAGCGGCAGCCCGTAGGCGCCGAGAAGCTCCCGCGTCTCGGCCGGGCCGAGCCACATCTCGTCCTTCTCTGCGAGTGCGGCCGAGACCACTTCCCTCGCCCGCGGTCCGTCGATCCCTTTTGGAGTCGGAATCGTCCCGGCCGGTCGTCGCAGCCACTCGGCCCGCTCGACGGCGAGCCCGAGCGCGCGAGCTGCGGACTCCGGATAGGGGAAGGACGCGACCGGGGCCCCGTCCTCGAGCAGGACCGGCGGAGGCCCCGCTGCGCTCAGGACCGCGGCCAGCACCGGCTTCTCGCGCGTTCCGTTCTCGAGCGCTCGCCGGATCGAAGCGGCGACCTCTTCCGCGCCGGCCATCGCAGGCGGGACGAAGAGCACGATGATCGCGTCCACGTGCGGGTCGGAGAGCAACGGCGTAAGCGCCGCCTCGTAGGTCGCGCCAACGGCCGAGCCGAGCATGTCGACCGGGTTTGCGACGCTTGCTTCCACTGGCAGGGCGTCGGCCAGGGCAGCGCGGGTCTCCTCGCCGAGTTCCGGGAGCTCGAGCCCTGCAGCCTCACACGCGTCTGCTGCGAGAATCCCGAGGCCGCCCGCGTTCGTCAGGATCGCGACGCGGCGACCCCGCGGGAGCGGCTGCGAGGAGAGGAGCGCGGCCGCGTCGATCAGCTCCTCGAGGGTCTCCGCGCGCAGCACTCCGGCCTGGCGGAAGAGAGCGTCGACGGCGGCCTCCGAGCCGGCCAGCGCGGCCGTGTGCGACCCGGCCGCCCGCGCCCCGGCGCTCGTCGTCCCGCTTTTCATGGCGAGAATCGGCTTCTGCCGGGCCACGCGTCGCGCGATCCGGCCGAAGCGCCGCGGATTGCCGAAGGACTCGAGGTAGAGGACGATGAGCTCGGTCTCGGGATCGTCCTCCCAGTACTCGAGGAGATCGTTCGACGAGACGTCCGCCTTGTTGCCGATGGAGACGAACGCGGAGAGGCCGAGGTTGCGCTCGGCCGCCTTCTCGAGGAGGGCGAGGCCGAGCGCGCCGCTCTGTGACGAGAACCCGATCTTCCCCGGAGGAAGAGCGCGCGGCCCGAAGGTCGCGTTCAGGCGCGCGCCGGCGACGGCGATGCCGAGGCAGTTCGGGCCGATCAATCGTCCACCATGAGCCCGGATGGCTGACAGCAGCCGCTCCTGGCGTTCGCGGCCCTCGGCGCCGGTCTCCGCGAACCCGGCGGAGATCACGCACACGGCGCGCACCCCGAAGGCGAGGGCCGACTCCGCCGCCTCGAGCACGTGGGCGGCAGGCAGGCAGATGACTGCGAGGTCGACGACTTCGGGCAGCTCATCGAGCGAGCGGTATCCGCGGACCCCGGCGACCGGCTCGCCCGCTCGGTTGACCGGATACGCGGCCCCGGTGAACTCGGCTTCGAGCACGTTGCGGAAGAGCCGGCCGCCGACCGTCTCGATCCGGCGCGAGGCGCCGATCACTGCCAGGCTCGCGGGGGCGAAGAAGGGCCGCAGCGAAGCAACGACCGCCAGATGGTCGCGCTCGTCCACGTGCTCCAGGTACTTGTCGGTCGCCTCGATCGGGAAGACGACCTCGAACGTTCCCTGCTCGAGCATCCGCGCGATCTCGAACCCGGCGTCCTCGAACACGCCCAGCATCGCCCGGTTGTCGGGCATGACCTCGGCGACGAACCGCTCGATGCCCACGGCGGCCGCGCGACCCGCGAGCTGCTCGAGGAGACGAGTCCCGACGCCGCGGCCCTGCTGCTCGTCGGCCACGGCGAAGGCGGCCTCGGCCGCGTCTGGATCGCGAAGGCGCGCGTAGCTCGCGAGGGCCACGATTCGCTCGTGCCCGTGCTCGGCCAGCGTCCCGACGAGCGCGCCGCGCTCGATCCAGTCGGGATCGACGAAGGCCTCGACGAGCTGGGGCCCGACCACCGGCGCGCCGTGGAAGCGGAGGTAGAAGCTCCGCTCGGAAAGCCGCGAAAGGAAGGCGACGAGAGGCTCGACGTCACTGCCCTCCGGAGCCCGCAGCCGCAGCGTGCCGCCGTCGCGGAGGATGACGTCGGCCGCCCCGCCCGGAAGCGGCCGAGTGGGCCGGGCGTGCCCTGACGAACGAGCGTCAGAGCTCAAGCGCTGTGTGCATGTCCAGGTCGAGCTCGACCTCGACCTCGACCGCGCCTTCTCGAGCGACGCTCGGCGGCTCGGTGGAGAGACCCATGTGCGCGGCGAGGAACGGCGCGACGTGTCGGCCGACGATCTTCGCAGGAGGCCACCAGAGCGGCTCGGTGTCGATCGCGCTCGCGACGCCGGGCCCTCCTCGCAGGAAGCGGGGGACGAGCCCGGTCAGGAGCAGACCGCGCAGGACGGGTTTGAAAGGGGCGGGGTCGATTTCCGCGCCGGCCTGAGCGGCAATGGATTCTGCAGCTGCGTCGGCCTGCTGGGCGGCGAGACCGCCCTGCTTGACCGAGAACGCGGTCAGGTCGCCGGCCGCCCAGACGTCCTCAAGGCCCAGCACGCGACCGTGCGGGTCGGTTGGGACGAACCCGTGCCCGTCGAACGGGGTCCCCGGCAGCCGAGGTCCTTCGAGCTGCGGGAGCGCGACCACGCGATCTGCGTCGATGCGTCCGCCGGGTGCGACCCGGAGGGTTCCTTCCTCGGCGGAGATCGCCGTCATGCGCGTCGAAAGCTTGATTCCGCGGATGTCGAGCAGCTCGCGGACAGCATCGCTCGCCGCCGGTCCGAACAAGCCGAGCGGTCGGTCCTCGGGAGTGACGACCTGGAGAGAGCCTCCGCCGACTCCCGCGTCCGCCAGATAAACGTCCGTCAGGAGCGCGAGCTCGTAGAGCGGCAGCGGCCAGGTGACGCCCGAGGGAATCGCGAAGGCGATCGTTCGGATGCGGCCGTCCTCCGCCTCGGTGAGCAACCGCACCAGGGCTTGGCCGTCTTCCGGGCCGCGGAAGGTGAGCGCGCCCGGAATCGCCTTGCGCGGCCGTGCTCCGAGTGCGAGCAGAAGAGCGTCGTAGCCCAGCTCCGCGCCGTCGCTCGTGACGGCGACGTGGCGCTCGGGCTCGATCGACTGGATCGCGGCCTGTCTGAGCTTCGCGCCGGCCTCTTCGACCAGTGCCCGGAGTGGGAAGCGCCGCGCTTCGCCGACGCGAAACGGCTCGGCTACGGCGAGCGGCCGGTAGGTGAAGTCCTCCTCCGGGGCGACGAGCTCGACGGTCACGCGATCCTCCGCCAGCTCGCGGAGCGCGAGAGCCGCCTCGAGCGCCGCTACTCCGGCTCCGGCGACGACGACGCGCATGGGGTCGCTCGCTGACACGAAGGGGAGTTTGACCCCTTGGCGGCGCATGCGCTATCCGGGCAGTCGCGGATCGCGCCTCGGGTTTCCCCGCAGCCATGATCGGCGGCTACCCCGACGCGTGGAGTGCGCCGGCGACCGACGATTCGCTCAGACAAGGAGGTCTTCGTAGATGAACGAGCTTCTCGTGGCGGTGGACGGAACAGACGGAGGCCGATCGGCGGCGGAAGAAGCTCTTGCGCTCGCGCGCGAGGTCGGAGCCTCGGTGACCTTTGTCTACGTGCGTCCATCCGCGCCGAGAGTGCTCGGCGCGCCCTTCTTTCAGAACGTGCTCTCGACGGACATCCACCACGCACGCTCCGTCGGCGCCCAGGCGCTCGCCCTCGCGTCCGCTCGAGGAATCGAGGCTGAGCTCGAGATCCTCGAGGGCGATCCCGCGGACGAGATCGTGAGCCTCGCGGACAATCGGGACGTCGACCTCATCGTCGTCGGCTCTCGCGGCCGCGGCGCCGTCGCGGGAGCGATCCTCGGAAGCGTCTCCGGCGCCGTCGCGCGACATGCAAATCGCCCCGTGCTCGTCGCGAAGCAGACGCCTGGACGACACTCGGCCGTCGCCTAGGGCGCCCCGCCGGTATCGTGGTCTCGACTCGAGAGCTCCAGCGAGGGAGGTTGCCATGACACACACGAGGTTCTACAGGCACTTCCTTCGCCGCGTGCGCTAGACCGCGCGCCGGCTGATCCGAAAGGAGTCTCTCCATGCAGCCGATTCGTGCTGCCACACTCGGCGACGTCGATCGCCTGGCCACGTTCATGGGCCGCTGCACGCTCGCCCACCAGGGGGTGCGACGGGCCTCTGTCGACGAGATGCGCCAGCGGCTGACCCAGCCCGGGACCGATCCTGCCCTCGACACGTGGCTCGTCGAGCGTGGCGACTCGCAGGTTGCGGCCTTTGCTCAGGTGTGGTCCGAGCATCCCCATACGGAAGTCATCTGCTACGTGCGCGTCGATCCGGAGTGCACGGGTCGCGGCCTCGCGACCGCTCTCCTCGAACGCGGCGCAGAGCGGGCCGGAGAGCTGGCAGAGCGCGCCGAGAGCGGCCGGCGGGTCGTCCTGCACGCGACGAGCTGGCCGAACGACGAGGCGGCCGCGCCCCTGCTGGAACGCGCAGGGTTCGCGCCCGTCCGCTACTTCCTGCTGATGACGGTCGAGCTCGACGAGGAACCGGAGCCGCCGGAATGGCCGTCGGACGTCCGCGTCCGCGCGCTCACCGCGGACAGCGACCTGCAGCCGGTCTACGCCGCGCGAACCGCGATCTTCCACGACCACTGGGGCGAGAGCACGCCCGAGTTCGACGAATGGCTGCACGAGTACACCGGGAGTCGGAGCTTCGACCCGACGCTCTGGTACCTCGCCGAGGATGCGGAGGGGATCGCCGGCTTCGCCCTCTGCACGCCGGAGCTGGACGAGGATCCTGAAGCGGGCTACGTGGGCGAGATCGGCGTCCGCGCCGACCGCCGGGGCGCGGGTCTCGGCCTCGCCTTGCTCCGCCACACTTTCGGCGAGTTCGCCGCCCGGGGAAAGCGCCACGTCTCGCTGCACGTCGACGCCGACAACCTGAGCGGCGCCCTCCGGCTCTACACGCGCGCCGGCATGCGGCCGGACCCACGGATCGTCGTCTGGAAGCGGGAGCGGCCCCTTCGAGCCTGACCCGGACAAACGCGGAGAGCCCCGGCCGGACCGGGCTCTCGCGCGTGGGGAGGGAGTTGTGTCTACGGGCCGGACTTGACGCTGACGACGTTGAACGATTTGTCCACGTAGACCGTGACCCTGGTGCCGTCGCTGCGCACCATGTGGGCCTCGTACGCGGCGTTGCCGTCGGCGTCCGTCTCGACCCGTTCGATCGTGCCGCCGCTCACCTTCGCAAGCGCCGCCTTGCGGACCTGCGCCGCAGTGTCACCGGTGAGCAGAGTCTCGTCGGCCCGCTGCTGCGGGAGTCCCGCCGGGCCTCGGTTGGCTCGAGGAGCCGACGAGTTGTTGCTGCCGCTGCTGTTGCTCCCGCCCTCGGAGGCTGCGCCGGCGATTGCCGACCCTCCGAGGGCGAGCGCCGTGAGCGACGCGGCGACCAGCATGATGTTCTTCACCTTGTCCGTCATGGCCTTCCTTTCTGTTGGGATCGTGCGGACTTCCCCAGGAGACCACGGCGACCTGAGAGCGCACTAAGCAGGGGCTAAGAAGTTCCTCTGAATTCCACGGTGTCGGCGCTAGAGTCGGGCGAATGGTGGCGACCGCCGGCCTGCGCGAAGCCGTCGAGCGCGAAGCGCGCGAGGCGAACCGTGCCGCTCCGAGCCTGACCGACGACGCGGTTGCGGAGGCGCTGGCCGCGGCGGCGGCGCTCGTCCGCGAGCGGGGCGCGGAGATTCTCGCTGCGAACGGCACCGATTGCGAGGAGGCCGCGGGCCGGGTGGACGAGGGAATGCTCGACCGGCTGCGGCTCGACGAGCAGCGAGTCGAGGCGCTGGCCGTACAGGTGGAGGCGGTGGCCGCGCTCGAGCCTCTCGAGCGGGTGATCTCGTCCTGGACGCTCTCCAACGGGCTCCAGGTGAGCGAGCGGCGCATTCCGATCGGCACCGTCGGGGCGAACTTCGAGGCGCGCCCGAACGTCGCGCTCGACGTCGCCGGGCAGCTCCTGAAGAGCCTGAACACTGCAGTCCTCAGGACGGGCGGGGCAGCGCTGCGCACCGTCACCGTCCTCGTCGACGACGTGCTGAGGCCCGCGCTCGAGGGCGCGGGGCTTCCGCCGGGGGCGGTGGGCCTCGTGCGCTCGCCCGATCGCGAGGGCGCGCGCGTGCTCGTGACGATGCCGCAACGGATTCCGCTGGTCATCCTGCGCGGGAGCGGTCAGACGACGGCCGACCTCGCCCGCCTGGCTGCGGAGCACGGGGTCCGCACGCTCGCGCACGCCGAGGGCGGCGGCGTCCTCTACGTGCACGCGGCCGCCGATCCCGCGCGGGCGGTCGCGCTGGCGGAGGCGGGGCTCGACCGGCTCGGTGTCTGCAACCGGCTCAACCTTGCGCTCGTCGACCGGGGCGCCGTCGAGCTGCTCCCGGAGCTGCTCGATGTCTTCCGGCGGCACGAGCTCGAGGTGCGCGGCACCCCGCGCGCTGCCGCGGCCGCAGGCAGTGGCGTCCTGTCCTTCGACCGCGACCGGCTCGGGCACGAGTGGGCGAACGACGCGGAACGAGTGGCGAGCGTGACGCTCGACGTCGTCGACGACCTCGAGGAAGCGCTGCGGATCGCGAACGAGGAGACCTCGGGGCTCGCAGCCGGGATCGTCACCGAGGACGGCGAGGCGGCCGAGCGCTTCCTGGACGGCTACCGGGGTACAGCCGCCTTCTGGCACGCGACGACGCGCTTCACGGACGGCTTCGAGCTGACCGGCGCGCCGGAGACCGGCATCAACGTCGACAGCGTCCCCGGCCCGCGCGGGCCGGTCACGTACCGCGACCTCTGGCTGCGGCAGTACCGAGTCATCGGCGACGCGAGTCAGCTTCGCTGACACGCTCGCCTTCACGGGGGAACCCCTGGTTCCCCCGTGGTTCCCCTCCTTGAGGGCGTGCACGTGATGCAATCGTGGGCGGAGCCGGCGATGTGCTGGCGTGCGGTGGGCGTTCTCCTCTCCTTTGTGAGCCTCCCGCCGAGCTGAGCTCGACTCCGGCGGCCCTTGGTCGTTGCTCTCGAAGGCTTTGTCAGCGCTTGGGCCTTCGTCAAACTCTTCGTTGTGGGCAGGCCGCTCGTAGTGAAGCTCGGGACGAGGCTCGTCGTGGACGCGAGCGGCGAGGTGCGCAGCGACCTGGTTCACGCGCGCGCGCGGGAGGTGGGGCGGCTCATTCGCGCGGGCGAGCCGGTTTGCGTCGTCTCGTCGGGCGCGATCGCGCTCGGGCTCCCGCGGCTCGGGCTGAAGCGGCGGCCGCAGGCGGTCGCCCGGCTCCAGGCCGCTTCCGCTCTCGGTCAGGCGCGCCTTCAGGCCGCGTGGGACGAGGCGCTCGGCAAGGAAGGCGTGCCCGCCGCTCAGATCCTGCTCGCGGCCGGTGACGTCGCCGACCGTGCCGCATACGTGAACGCGCGGAATGCATTCACAGAGCTCTTCCGGCTGGGAGCCGTCCCCGTCGTGAACGAGAACGACGCGACGGCGACCGACGAGATCACCTTCGGCGACAACGACGCGCTCGCGGCGCAGGTCGCGGTGCTCGTGCGCGCGCGGCTCCTCATCCTCCTGACCGAGGTCGAGGGCGTCTACTCCCGCGCCCCGGGGACGCCCGGCGCAGAGCTGATCTTCGAGGGCGCGCTCGCCGCGGACGCAGAGATCGGAGCAGGCACCGATCTCGGACGCGGAGGCATGGGCAGCAAGGTCGTTGCGGCCCAGATGGCCTCGGCGGCCGGAATTCCGACCGTGATCGCTGGCGGCCTCGGTGACGATGTGCTCGGCCCGATTCTCGACGGCGAGCCGCGCGGGACTCGCTTCACGCCCGGCGACCGTGCCGAGTCCGCCTTCAAGCTCTGGCTTCGCCTCGGCAAACCCGTTGCCGGCCGGGTGCACGTGGACGACGGCGCCCGCCGCGCGCTAGTCGAGCAGGGCGCGAGCCTGCTCGCGGTCGGAGTCGTCCGCTGCGAAGGCCGTTTCGAGCCCGGGGATGCAGTCGAGCTCGTCGGCCCCGACGGCGTCGTCCTCGGCAAGGGGATCGCCGGCGCGCCCGCGGACGAGATCGCCCGTCGCTCTCGGGGGCTCGAAGCCGTCCACCGCGACCGCCTCGTCCTGCAGCCGTGAAGGTCGCGGTCCTCTCGGACGTCCACGGCAACGCGACCGCGCTGGCCGCGGTTCTCGCCGATCTCGAGCGCGAGCAGCCGGACCTGATCGTCTCTGGCGGCGACCTCACGTGGGGACCGCTCCCGGAGGAGACCTTCGCGCTCGCCTCCGGCCTGAACGCGCGCTGGGTGCGCGGGAACGCCGAGCGGGCGATTCTCGAGAACGACCGCGCCACCGAGCGGGCGAGCTGGATCCAGGAGCGTCACACGCCGGAGCTGCACGAGTTCCTCGCCGCCTTCGAGGAACAGGTCGTCGTCGAGATCGACGGCCTGGGCCCAGTCCGCTTCTGCCACGGCTCGCCCCGGAGCGACGAGGAGTGCGTGACGCCCGAGACGCCCGAGGAGCGAGTGCGCGAGTTCACCGCAGGCGTGACGGAGCGCGTGCTCGTGACCGCGCACGTGCACATCCAGTTCGATCGCGAGGTCGCCGGAATTCGCAGCCTGAACCCGGGCAGCGTCGGCCTGCCCTACGAAGGGACTCCCGGTGCGTACTGGGCAATGCTCGGCCCCGGCGTCGAGCTGCGCCGCACGGAGTACGACCTGGACGAAGCTGTCGCCCGCTATCGCGCGAGCGGCCTGCCCGGCGTGGAGCAGATGATCGAGCTTCTGCTCGAGCCGCCGGAGCCGCGTGAGGTGATCGACGACGCCGAAGCGCGCGTCTTCGCCGGGTAGGCGACGTATCGCCACAGTCCGCGGGGCTGCGGCCTGGGTCGACCGCGTCGGGCTCGCCGTCCTCTACCCGAACGACAACCTCGTGCTGCCGTCTCTCTGGGAAGCGCTCACGGGCCGGCAGGAGGTCGACTGGGCCGTGCGCGACGACGGAGGGCGCTTCGTCGACTTCACGCCCGACTTCGGGCGCGTCTGGCGCTGGAAAGACGAGCTGCCGGAGCAGCGACTCGTCTGCGCGGGGAAGCATCTCGGCGGCCGCGCCTCCCTCGTGGCGCTGCGACTGCTGCCTGCTCTCTACGCGCTCACGGGGCGGCGCGGGCGCCCGGGCGACTTCCGCGACGAGGAGCTTTCGCCCGTCGAACGCGACGTTGCCGAAGCCGTGCTCATGGCCGGTCCGACGAGCACGGCAGAGCTCCCGGCGCTCAGCGGGCACGAGCGGAAGCGGGTCGGTGCGGCAGCCGACCGGCTTCAACGCCGGCTCGTGCTGACCGCCGCCGGGCGCGAGGAGCGCGATCGCGGTTGGCCGGCCGTCATCCTCGACATCCTCCCGCGCCACTACCGCGAGGTGCTCCGAGGACGGCTCCCGTCCCGCGATGCCGCCCTCACCGAGCTCGCCTCGACCGTCCTGCGAGCCGGCGAGGAGATCTCGTCCGCCGACCTCGCCGCTGTCCTCGGAATCCGGCGTCGGGAGGCCGGCGACGCGCTCGACTCACTCGTCGCCGCCGGCGCCGCCCGGCGCCGCGAGGAGGAGGGCTACGACCTCTGGCGGCGCACCCGCCGACCTGCGGGTCGGGTAAAACGAGCCTGATGAAGGCTTCCGGGCTCCTGGCTGCGGCGGTCGCTCTGATCGCCGCGGGCGCCGCCGCATCTCGACAGCAGGCGACGGCGGCGACGACCGTTCGGATCACGATGACGACAGCTCTGTGCCGCGCCCTGCCCTCGACGGTCGAGCCCGGCGCGACGACCTTCGTCGTCAGGAACCGGACGCGGCGGCCGCGGCTCTTCACAATCGCCGGACGGAGAACGGCATACATCCCGCCTCGCCGGTCGGGCGTACTCGGCGTGCAGCTCTCCCGCGCGGGCGTCTACCGCTACTTCTGCATCTCGCGAGCCCCTCGGCGCGCCGTCCGAACCGGAGTCCTCGCCGTGCGTCCGCCACCCGTTCCCCCGCCGCCGCCGCCGGAGCACCGCATCGCCGTGCGCGCGCTCGGCTCGACGAACGTGCTTTACGACCGAGTGACGGGCCAGAGGTTCGTGCCCCGCGGCAACAACTACGTCCGCATCGGCCTGCAAGAGGGCTACGACGGCCAGATCTTCAGCTACCACAGCACCTTCAACGTCGGCCTCTACGACGGCGCGCGGGCGGACGCGGCACTGGCGCGCATGCACGCCGACGGCTACAACACCGTTCGCGTGTTCCTGAACGGCCTCTGCAGGAACGCGTGCCTCGGAGAACCCAACCTGGGCATCCGGGCCGCCTATGTCGCCAACGTCGCCGACTTCCTGCGGCGGGCGGGGGCGAACGAGCTGTTCGTGATCCTGACGATCGACTGGTTGCCCTCGCGGACCTCGTACGACCAGCGCCTCGTCCCCAGCATCTGGGTCGACGGCTTCAACGTCAACTACCTGACGAGCTCCGGCCTCCGCGCGAACGCCGACTTCTTCCGCGACCTCGTCACCGAGCTGGTGCAGCAGCGCGCACCGACGGACGACGTTCTCGGCTACGAGCTACGCAACGAGCTCAACTTCGACAGCCTCAGCAAGCCGTTCACGCTCTCGTCGGGCTTGGCGCCGATGCCGAACGGGGTGCTGTACGACCTCTCGCGCCAGGCGCAGAAGAACCAGTTGCTGGACGACAACCTCGTCTACTGGATCGGCCACGTTCGCTCGGCCATCCTCGCCGTCGATCCGACGGCGCTCGTCACCGTGGGATTCTTCGAGCCTCAGGAGCCGAACCCGAGCCGCCGGGGCGACACGCGCATCATCCGCACCCGCGCGGCGATCCGCGGCTCCGGAGCGGACTTCGTCGACATTCACGCCTATCCCGGCCTCGATCTGACGCTTCGGCAATACATGGAGAACTTCGGAATCGACGGCACCGAGGCGAAGCCGGTCGTGATCGGCGAGATGGGCGGCTTCAAGTCTGCGTTCCCGGACCCCGACCACGCCGCCCTCGCGCTGTCCGCCTGGCAGGGAGACTCGTGCGTCTATGGGATCGACGGCTGGCTGACCTGGACGTGGGACACGGACGAGCAGTCGGAGCTCTGGAACGCGCTCAGCGGTGGAGGTGCGATCGAGCGCGCGCTCGCGCCGTCCGTCAGACCTGATCCCTGCGCGGGATAGCGGCTGTCCTCTCTAGTTTTCGGCCGCTAGAGCCGAAATTGGCGGTATGAAGCTGCGTTCGACGCGTACAGCCTGGATCGCGCTCCCGACGGTCGTCGCGGCCCTGTTTGCCGCCGGCCAAGAGGGACTGGCTCAGCCTGCTCTGACGACGCGCGTCTCGGTCTCGATCAAGGCCCGCGCTTGCAAGCTCTCGCGTCAGCGGGTGCCGGTCGGCACGATCGCCTTCACGGTCCAGAACCGAAGCCGCGTCGCGCACTCGTTTGCGGTCGCCGGCCGCCGGAGCCCTGCGGTCAAGCCGCGCCGGCGGCGGCTGTTCCGCGTCACGATTCGCAGACCGGGCCGCTATCGGTACGCGTGCACGCCTCGCCGGAAGGTCCGGGGTGTGAAGGTGCGTCGCGGGACGCTCGTCGTGGTCAGGGCCTCCTCGGGCCCGCCGGGAAACCCGCCGCCTCCGCCGCCCGTGCCGCCGCCCCCGCCGCCCCCGGGCCCACCGCCTGCCCCGCCGCCCCCCGTGCAGCACCGAATCGGCGTGCGCACGGTCGGCGGCCTCGACGAGTTCTACGACAGGCAGACCGGTCAGCAATTCACGCCTCGGGGCTCGATCTTCGTGCGCCGCCGCCTGAACGAGACGCCGACCGGCCAGTTCGTCTTCTCGAGCTCGACCTTCGCCGTCGGCGCCTACGACGCGGCCGCTACCGAGAGCGCGCTTCAGGCGATGAGGGCCGAGGGATACAACGCAGTGCGGATCTTCCTCGACGTCACGTGCCGCGCCGGCTGCCTTGCCGACCCCGCGGCTCCGAACGGCCTCTCACGCCTCTATCTCGGAAATGTCACCGACTTCCTGCGACGGGCGAAGGCCAACGGGGTCTACGTTCTGATCGCGCTCGACGCGCTCCCCTACGGCAGCGTCTACGAAGCGCTCGCCAGGACCGACTGCTGCGCGACCTTCGGGGCCGAGAACGTCCTCTACCTGACGGCGAGCGGCGCCGAGGGCAACCGCCGCTTCTGGCAGGCCCTGATCCAGACCCTCAATTCCCTTTCGGCTCCGCTCGACGCCGTCTGGGGCTACGAGCTCGTCTCCGAGCAGTTCTTCCGCGAGAGCGCCCCGCCGCTCAGCTTCGGCGCGGGTCTCGTCACGACCGGGAACGGCCAGACCTACGACATGGCGGCCGTCGGCCAGAAGCAGCTGATGATGGACGAGAACCTCGTCTGGTGGTCGAATCAGGTGCGCTCGGCGGTTCTCGCCGTCGACCCGACCGCTCTCGTCGGGATCGGCTTCCTCTGGCCGAAGGGTCCGAACCCGGCTCGCGGCGGCGATCCGCGCGTCGCCCGCGCCAAAGTCGTTCTCACCTCCTCGACCCTCGATTTCGCCGATCTCCATCTGCACCCCGGCGTCGAGCTGACCTTCTCGCAGTACATGGAGAACTACGAGCTGACGGAGCCGGCCGTGAAGCCGGTCGTCCTCGGTGAGTTCGGCGCCTTCGAGTACGCGTATCCGACCCCGGCCGACGCCGATCTCTCTCTCAGGGGTGTCGAGGCCGAATCCTGCCCGTACGGCTTCGACGGCTGGGTCCACTGGAGCTGGGACACGACCGAGTTCAGCACCGACGAGGATCCGCTCTGGGCCGGCACTGCGGGCGGCGGCCTGATCAACAAGGGCCTCGGCCCTCGGCTTCGCCCGGATCCCTGCGAGGCGGCGCCGGGCACCGGCAATCTCGCTCTGGGCAAGCCGGTGACGGCCTCGGCGTCGGTGCCGGAGGCTCCGGCGAGCAATGTCGTCGACGGCTTGATGGCCGACTGGTGGAGCGCGGGTGCCTATGCGCCGCAGTGGATCGAGATCGACCTCGGGTCGCCGGCCTCGATCGCGCGCGTGCGGCTCTTCGTCAGCCAGCTTCCAGACGGCCTGACGACCCACCGCGTCTACGCGCGGGCCACGACGGGCGACCCCTGGGAGCTGAAGGTGGAGCTCACCGGCTTCACCGTCGACGACCAGGTTCTCGAGTACACCCCGCCGGAGCCCTGGACACAGGCTCGGTACGTCCTCGTCTCCACCGCAGACAGCCCCTCGTGGGTCTCGTGGAAGGAGATCGAGCTCTTTGCGCCGTAGCCTGCGCTCGATCCTCACTCGTTCGGGTATCCAGGGCACGCTGAATCGAGGCGATCTCAAGCTCAGCGGAATGAGCTCTGCGGACTCAAGCCCTGCGGCTCCGGCGACGGACGGCGACTCAACCCTCAACGCGTTCGAACGGGAGGGGCTGCTCTCGCGCGGGGCGCCGTTCCTCGGTGCGATGGCGATCGCGATCGTCGCCTATCCGCTTCCACCGCGGTCGAGCGAGTCATCCGCGCTGTACACGGCTGCTCTTCTCAGCGCGCTGATCGTCGTCGGCGCGCTTGCTCTTCCGTGGCGCCGGCTCCCTCCCTTTGCGCAGGTCTTGCCGCCCTTCGCGTACTTCTTCGTCATTGCCCTACTGCGCGAAGCCGACGGAGGGGCCGACTCGCCATACGGAGTTCTTGTCCTGGGGCCCGTTTTCTGGCTGGCCCTCTACGGCACTCGGCGGCAGCTCGCGGTCAGCATCGCCGGGGTCGCCGCCGTCTATCTCCTGCCCGTCTCGCTCATTGGCGCTCCCGATTACCCGGCCGGTGAATGGACGCGGGGTCTGCTCTGGGTGTGCGTGGCGCCGATCGTCGGTTTCACGGTCCAGTCGCTCGTCCGGCAGCTCCGCGAGCGGGCGAGGGAGAACGCCAGGCGCGTAGAGGAGCTCCAGCTGAGCCAGGAGCAGATGCGCCGCGTGATCGTCAACATGACGGCGGTCACGGAGGCTTCCAGAGCGATCAGCAGAACGACCGATGCGGACGTTGCCCGCCACGTCATCTGCTCGGCCGCGAGCACGATCACCCGTGGCAAGTTCTCGACCCTGCTGGAGCCGGACGGCGAAGGCTGCCTCGTCATGACCGCGAATCACGGGCTCGCGGGCGCACGCCCGATCCGGCTCGAGATCGACGGCGAGCCCTCGGGCGCGGCCCTCGCGTTCCGCACTCGCAAGCCGCTCTTCGTCCGGGATGCGCGGACGGATCCGAGGGTCTCGCAACGGATGCAGAGGGCAACCGGCACGGTCTCCGTCCACTTCGAGCCCGTCCTCCGGAACGAGGAAGTGATCGGGGTGCTCGCGGTCGGCTGGGATCGAGTGGTCGAGGATCTCGAGCGACAAGCGCGTTCCGCGATGGGCATGCTCGCCGCGGAAACTGCGATGACGATCGAGCGGGCCTACCTGCTCGCCCGGCTCGAGGCGAGCGCGCGCACGGACGACCTCACCGGCCTTCTGAACCGCCGCGCCTGGGAGGAAGAGCTGCCGCGCGAGATGGCGAGGGCGCGCCGGGCCAACCACCCCCTCTGCGTCGTGATGCTCGATCTCGACTTCTTCAAGCTCTTCAATGACCAGAGCGGCCATCAGGCCGGTGACCGGCTCCTGAAGCAGAGCACCGCCGCCTGGGTGGGCCAGCTGCGGACGAGCGACATCCTGGCCCGCTACGGCGGCGAGGAGTTCGCCATCGCGCTCCCCAGCTGTTCGCTCGCCGACGCGAAGGTGATCGTCGAGCGGCTCCGCGTGGCCATGCCTTCCGGGCAGACCGTCTCCGCCGGCGTCGCCTGCTGGAACGGCCGCGAGTCGGCCGAAGAGCTCGTGGGCCGTGCAGACGCCGCGCTCTACGAGGCGAAGCGGACGGGCCGCGACAGGCTCGTTTCCGCCGGCGCACGGGCGGCGGCGAGCTGAGATCAGTCGGTCTCTCCTAGCTCGCCCCGGCCGCGCGGATCGCGGCTGCGCTTCTCTTTCTGGCTTGAGGGTGTTAAAACCGGGTGGTCAACGATGCGGGCCTCGCGGTGGGCCCGGGGAGGCCGCAGATGAAACGGAAGGTTCTCTGTATCGCAGTGCTCGTCGGAGTCGGGTTGCTGCTGCCCGGGCTGGCGCATGCAGCGCCGCCGTGTGGGCAGAAACAGATTCTCATCGCGTACGCCGACAGCGAGGGCCTGCCGACTCAGCTCAGGGACGCTTTGCTCGCCGAGTCAGGCGTCACGGCCGTCGACCTCTTCGACGCAACCCAGGGTACGCCGACAATCGGCCAGCTCAACGCATACAACCTCGTGATCACGTTCTCGAACTCGCCGTATGCGGACGCCGATGCGATCGGGAATGTGCTCGCGGACTATCAGGACTCGGGAGTCGGACTCGTCCTGCCGGTCTCGTTCAGCTTCTACGGGCCCGGTCAGCCATACGGCGTCAACGGACGGTGGGCCACGGGCGGCTACTCGCCCTTCAACTACTCGACGACCCTATTGACGAACGGAGCGACGCTCGGCACCCATGACGCCGCGCATCCGCTGATGCAGGGCGTGACGGCCCTCAGCACCAACTACCGCATCGGAGTTACGGTCGCGTCGGGCGCGACCCAGGTTGCCGCGTGGAACGATGCGGTGCCGCTGATCGCGTACAAGAGCAGCGTCGTCGCGATCAACGGGTACATCGGCGCCGCGGCCACGTGGAGCGGCCAGTTCTCGCGCGTGATGGTGAATGCCTTCAACTGGCTTTGCACGCCACCTCCGCCACCACCTCCGCCTCCACCTCCTCCACCACCACCACCACCGCCACCACCGCCTCCACCTCCCCCTCCACCTCCACCACCTCCGCCGCCGCCGCCACCTCCGCCGCCGCCGCCACCACCACCCC
>WNGB01000709.1_pt1 | contig 72605 bp, 63 predicted proteins | sample 5400681 | NCBI WGS metagenome assembly WNGB01 (sample SAMN13153367, study PRJNA577476) | soil metagenome | isolation source: 115 cm soil or saprolite under grassland replicate 2 | place: USA:California | collected 2016-06-15 | reverse complement strand
CGGACCCGTTGGCTTGCGCTTCGGTTTTGCCTCGAGCAGGTCGTCCGGCAGCGTCTCGGCGACGTACGTGCCGGACGCCTGGCGCGGGATGGCGTAGCCCTCGGCGATCAGTTGCTCGAATGCTTCGACGACGGTCTGGCGCGCCAGACCCGTTTGTTGGGCGACGACGCGTGTCGAGGGCAGTCGGGCTCGCCCGGGCAGGCGACCATCCAGGATCGCCTCGCGCAGCATGCGGTACAGCTGCTCGCGCAGCGACATGCTCGAGCTGCGGTCGACGTGCACCAGGAAGTCGAAAGCAGTCATCCGCGGCGGCGCAGAAGCTCCCGGCTATCGTAGCCCCAGCGCATCGCTGCCAGATCCAGAATGATGAACGCGACGAGGATGATGAGGAACTCCATACCGCCAGTCTGATGGCTTGACTGGCATAGCATAAGGTCCAGAATCGTGCAAGAGCGGTAGACCAGTTTGGGCCGATGCCGCGCCGCCAGCCATGGGCCCCACGCCGCCGACGGCCAATGTGGAGCCGGTCTTTACGTTCGTCTGATCGGGGCCATGACGTCGGATCCGCCAACTGCAACAACATGGTCTACCGCATTGGGCAGAAACTGGCCCTGTCAGCAGTCCACTTGGGTGGCTAGTGTGGGTCCCATGCTCGACACCGACACGCTTTTATATGTGGCAGCCATCACCAGACAGGAACGGCAGGCGCAGGCGGCCACGCAGCGACTCATCGCAATGCTGCCGAAACGGCCGAACGCGCTGCGGGCAGCGCTCGCTCAAGGGCTGGTCAGCCTTGCGTACGCAATCGAGGATTCGCGACTTCGTCCAGGCCGAGATGGACGAGATACAGCGCCAGGAACAGCACGATCAGTGCGATCACTGGCGTGAGCCACCACCACCACAGGTTCTGCAACAGCGCGCCGTAATTCAGCGCCCAGAAGATCATCATGCCCAGTGTCATGTCGCGCTGCGAACCCAGACCCAGAATGGACAGTCCAGACTCGGTCAAGATCGCCGCAATGAACGCGTTGATGAAGTTCGCGCCCAGCCATGGCAGCAGGTGCGGCATCAGCTCGCCCCATACGATCTCGACGCCCGAGAGGCCAGACAGCATGCCCACCTGCACAAAGGGTCGTTCCTTCAAGCTCAGCACCTGCGAGCGCACCGCGCGTGCCGGCCACGCCCAGGCAAACGCACCGATGATGACCGCGATAGCCGGCACGCCCAACCCGCGCAACAATGAGCTGATCAAAATCAGGAACAGCAGCGAAGGCACAGCCAGGAACACGTCGATCAGCACGCGCAGGGCCGCGTCGAGCTTGCCACCAAAGTAGCCCGAAAAGAGCCCGAGCAGCCCTCCGACCACCGTCCCAATGGTCGCCGCGAGCAGCCCAACCAGCATGGAGTTAGGAATCGCCTGCGTCAGCTGCGCCAGGATGTTCTGACCCAGGCTGGTCGTGCCCAGAATGGCGCCCGGTGCGCCAACGCCCAGACGCGGCGGGAACACTCCCGAGCGCAATGCCAGTGGACCAAGCACGATGCCACCCACCAGGGCCACGATCAGCAGGGTCAGGAAAATCACGCCGCCGACGACGAACTTGCGATTCGACGACAGCAATCGGCCCACGGAGCGCGTCTCGAGGACTGCCGGTGCAATGCCAGTTTCAATCGGGATAGCGCCAGCCATAGCTCAGGACCTGGCCACCGCGCCGTAGCGAATGCGTGGATCGATCAATGGATAAATCAGATCGAGCACGAAATTCACAATGGCGACGGAGACGATGATCAACAAAATGCTGCCTTGAATGACGGGGAAGTCCAGCGTCTTGATGCTGTTGAAGATCAAATACCCCAGGCCTGGGTAGCCAAAGATCGTCTCAGTCACCAACTGGCCGCCAACGATGTGGCCAAGGCTCAGCGCGAGTCCAGTCGCCTGCGGCAGCAGCGCGTTGCGGAACGCGTACCCCCAGAAGATGCGTCCGCGAGGCAAGCCCTTCGCCTCAGCCCAGGTCATATAGTCCTCACCTTTGACCGACACGATCAGGCTGCGCATGCTCAAAAACCACCAGCCGAGTGAGACCAGGACAATGCTCAGCGCCGGCAGCGCGGCGTGGTGAATGATGTCAAAGATGAACCCGGGCGTCAGGCTCGGCTGGGCACCGATCGTGTAGGCGCCAGTGAGCGGAAATATTGGCCAGTAGAACGCCAGCAAAAAGACCAACACGATGGCCAGGATGTAGTACGGAATCGTGTACAGCACCAGCGCGATCGGCACGAGTGCCTGCAACAGCGGTGAGCGACCACCTGTCCAGCCCACCACGCCGCCGATGATCGAGCCCAGGCTCCAGCTGATCACGGTCGTCACCAGCATCAGTCCGATCGTCCACGGGATCGCGCCCTTGAGCAGGTCACCCACGGTGCTCGGAAAGCTGGCGATCGAATAACCCATGTCGCCCTGCGCCAACTGGCGCAGATACGCCACGTACTGTTCAACCGGGCTCTTGTCGAGTCCGAAACGGCGCGAATACTCCGCGACGAGCTCCGGACTGCCGCGGTTGCCACCCATCTGCGACAGCTTGAGCGTGACCGCGCCGAGTGGGTCGCCGGGCACCAGGCGCGGTGCAAAGAAGACGATGGTGACCGAAATGACGACCGTGGCGATGCAGATGATGAGTCGCTCGTACACGTACCGCCAGAAGATCACCGAGCCGCTCCTCTAGCCCGTGTCATCCCGAGCTTGCGAGGGATCTTGCCTGCCTGACATTCGCACAGACGCGAGCGCCACGCCCGCGAGATTCCTCGCTCCGCTCGGAATGACAACGGACTGCCTAGCGGCCCGTGGGCCGAATACCCGGCACCCAGCCGCCCGTGGCGTTTGGATAGCCGGTCAACACGAGGTTGAACGTGGCCCACCAGCTGACCGGCATGTTCCAGGCGTTATCCGCCGAGGGCCAGCCCTGCCAGTACGTGGAATTGAATGGCACGAGCGCCGGCGCCTGGGTGACCGGCACGACCGGCAGGTCGCGCAGCCAGATGGCCATCGCGTCGTGGTACAGGCTCTTCATCGTGTCGACGTCCTGGGGCGCCGTCTGCAGCATCTGATCGACGATCCCATCGAGCTCCGGATTGCTGTAGCGGAACGAGTTGCGCTCGAACCACGGCGCAGGCTGACCGAGCGGCACGTAGTTCTTGCTGTGGAATAGCTCCAGGTTCTCGGCGATGTAGCCCGGACAGAACGCGTTCAGCGCAATGTCGTAATCACCGCGCCGAATCGTGTCCGGCAGCGTGGTGCCCGTCTGCGGCTGGACGTCGACCGTGAAGCCGGCGTTGCGCAGCTGATCGGACAGCACGGCGGCGACTTTCATGTCCTCATTGGAGTCGCCGTTGACGATGTACTTGAGCGTCATCGTGCTCGGATTGACACCCGCCGCCGCGAACTGGCTCGCCGCCTGCCCAGGATCGAACGCCTCGACCGGATACTGCTGACGCAAGTCGCTGATCGCGTCGAAGTACACCTGGTTGGCGTCGTAGAACGGCCAGATGCCCCAGGTTGGGACCGTCGCGCCTTCGTACGCCAGGGCGGCGATGGCGTTGCGGTCGATCGAGTTGGAAATTGCCCACCGCACTTGCGGATTGTCGAGCGGCGCATGGCCACCCTGGATCATCAGCGCGCGCGGGCATGGATCGAGCCAGGCATACGGCGCTTCCCCAGACCACGCCTTGATGTTGCTGTTGCGGCCCGCCACGTTGAGGAACGTCCCGAGCGACAGGATGCCGATGTTCGGCGTATCCAGCTCGTTCTGCGTCAGAGCCAGCGCAACGTTTGTTTCGGGTCCGCTGTAGACGAACTGGACCGTTTCTGGAGCCGGCGTGGCGCCGAAGACCTTGGTGCCCCACCAGTCCGCGCGGCGCTCGTAGGTGATGCCGGTTTGGCTGGCGTCCTTAACCTTATAAGGACCGGTACCAACCGGCGGGAAGCTCTTGAACGTCAGCGGATCCTTGCCTTCCCAGACGTGCTTGGGCAGGATGGTCAGTCCGCCCCAGATGCCGACGGCCGGGAATGCCTCGCGGATGAGGTGATAGTGCGGATTGGGCGATGTTAGATTGATCCGGACGGTCAGCGCGTCGATCTTTTCGGCGTTCGTGACCGCCTTGTTGGCTTCCTCCGCCCAGACCATGCCGGGATTGGCTTTCAGGAGCGCGTAGGTGAAAACGACGTCGTCGGCGGTAAATGGCTGACCGTCATTCCAGGTCACGCCATCGCGTAGCTTGACCGTGATCGCCGAAAAATCGTCGTTATAGGCGTAGCTCTCGGCCAGCCACGGGATGAACTCGCCCGTCTGCAGGTTGTTGTAGAAGAAGTACTCGTACACCACCTGGTGGATGCCGAGGTTCGAGCGACTGACGCCTGGCGCGTAGATGTTCATGTTTTGCGGGTCGTCGAAGCGGCCAGGTATCGCGATCTTCAATGTGCTCGCGCGATCGCTGGGCGCCGGCTGCGCGGACGCCGGAAGCGCGGTCAGCAGCAGCGCGGCAATCGCCGCGAACGCTTGCCATCGATAGGCCTTCATGCTTGCTCCTCGTGAAGAATCTTGTCTGTGTCGACGACGATAGCTTCGTCAGGTTCCGCCAACTGCTTGCCCTCCCGTTGATACCAGCTCTAGCTCGTCGCCCAACGCCTCGTCCTCACTCGTGAGCTCGCCGTCTGCCCACGGTCGATCTGGGTCTGGCTCGGGAATCGAGCTGATTAGCAGCCGTGTGTACGGATGTTGTGGTCGATTGACGATCTGGTCCGGCTCACCCTCCTCCACGACGCGCCCACGATACAGGACCACGATGCGATCGCTGATCTGGTACGCCGTCGTCAGATCGTGCGTGATGTAGATCAAGGAAATGCCGTACTGCCGCTTCAGCTGCAGTAGGTTGCCGAGCACGGTGACGCGTAGTGAAGCGTCGATCATCGACACTGGCTCGTCGGCGACGATGACCCGTGGCCGCAGCAGCAGTGTGCGCGCGACCATCGTCCGCTGTCGCTGGCCCCCGCTCAGCTGGTGCGGGTAGCGGCCCAGCGTGTCTTCGGGTCGCAGGCCGACGGCCCGCAGCGCCTGGGCAATCACCTGCTGCTCTTCTTCGCGTGACCTCGTCAGCTTGAACTTGCGCAGCGGCATGGTCAGCACGTGGTCGACTTTGTAGAACGAGTTGTAGACGCCGAACGGGTCCTGGAAGATGGCTTGCACGTTGCGCCGATACTCGGCCCATGGCTGGCGCTTCAGCTGATGCAAATCCGTGCCCTTGTACAGGACTCGCCCGGACGATGGTGTTTCGAGTCCCAAGAGCAGGCGCGCCATCGTGGTCTTACCGCTGCCGCTCTCGCCCACGATAGCCACAATGCTCGGCTGCTGGTCGTCGATGACGATCGAAAAGTCCGCGAGGGCAACGGTCCCTGGCTGGCTGAACAGTCCGCCCCCGCCGCCATACGTGCGACTCACGTTACGCAGCTCGAGCAGCGGCGTGGCCGTGTCGCTGTTCACGCGACCACTTCGCTCGCGAGGGGCGCTACCGCTCGGCTGCGTAGGGACGGCAAGCTGTCCATCAGCAGTTGTGTGTACGGATGCTGCGGATTGGCAAAGATCTGGCGCACGTCGCCCACTTCGACGAGCCGACCAGTGCGCATCACCGCCACGCGCTGTGCGAACTGCGCCATCAGGCCCATGTCGTGGCCGATCAGGATGACCGATGCGCCGATGCTGTCCTGGACGCGCCGCAGTGTCTGCATCACCCGCCGCTGAACGACCACGTCCAGAGCGCTGGTCGGCTCGTCGGCGACGATCAGCTTTGGACGCATGCTCACCGCCACTGCGATGCACACGCGCTGCTTCATGCCGCCGCTCAGTTGGTGCGGATACAGGTCCGCCACTTCCGGCTTGAGATTGACCGAACGCAGCAGCTCCGCGAGGCGCGCATCCCAGGCCGACTTGCTCATGTGGACGCCGTGCGCCTGCATGGCGTCGATCATCTGCGGGCGGACTCGGATGACTGGATTCAATGAGTTCATCGCGCCCTGCGTGATCAGGGCGATCTGGGCCAGCCGCACCTCGCGCATCGCATCCTCGGACAGCCTCATCAGGTCCGTGCCGTCGAGGCGGATGGTCCCGCCCACGATCTGGGCGGGCGGCTTCAGCAGCCGCATCAGCGCCAGCGCGATAGTTGACTTGCCCGAGCCCGATTCGCCGATCAGCCCCAGGCGCTCACCGCGCTGCAGCGACAGGCTGACGCCGTCGACCGCGCGGAGCGGCCCGCGCGGGGTGGGATAGTGCACCTGTAACTCGTCAACTTCGAGAACAGGCTGCATTTTCCTCCCCACCCAGACCAGTCGAGCTAGTAGAGCAGGGCGCCCACAAACGGGTCAAGCATCCGCCCTTCCGTGCTCGGCCCCCCTCACCTCCACCCTCTCCCCGTGCGCGGGGCGAGGGAGTTACGCGTTTAGCCTCGCCCCTCTGGGGAGAGGCCGCGCGGAGCGCGGGTGAGGGGCAGCGTGAGGACGGATAGCCTTGGCAGTGCGATGGCAACGCCAGCAGATCAACCGCTGTGGTGGCAGCTCGGCACCGTCTACCAGATCTACCCCCGTTCGTTTATGGACAGCAACGCCGATGGCGTGGGTGACCTCAACGGCATCACCCACAAGCTGGACTACTTGCACTGGCTCGGCGTCGATGCGATCTGGATCTCGCCCATCTTCCCCTCGCCGATGGCGGACTTCGGCTACGACGTGTCCGACTACTGCGACATCCACCCACTCTTCGGCTCGCTGGCAGATTTCGACCACCTCACCCAGGCGGCGCACCAACGCGGCATCAAAGTCATCCTGGACTATGTCCCGAACCACACCTCAGATCAGCACCCGTGGTTCCTCGAGTCGCGATCGAGTAGAAGTAGTGACAAGCGCGACTGGTACATCTGGGTCGACCAGCCCAATAACTGGATTTCCGTCTTTGGCGGCAGCGCCTGGCAGTGGGATCCAACGACGAGCCAGTTCTACTACCACGCGTACCTCAAAGAGCAGCCCGATTTGAACTGGCACAACCCCGATGTTCAGTCAGCCATGCTCGACGTGCTGCGCTTCTGGTTCGATCGTGGCGTCGACGGCATGCGCATCGATGCGCTGCGCCAGCTCGTCAAGAGTCCGCGGCTGGAGGACAACCCGCCCAATCCGGACTGGCGCCCCGGCCTGGATCCGTACGGTTCGCTCATCCCGCTCTATACAACAGACCAGCCCGAGGTGCTGCAAAATGTCGCGCGCTTCCGCGAAGTCGCGGACGGCTATCCCGAGCGGGTCCTGATTGGCGAGTTGTGGCTGCCCATTGAGCGCCTGGTCTCGTACTACGGTTTGGATGGGCGCGGCCTGCACCTACCGTTCAACTTCCACCTGATCATGACCGCCTGGCAGGCGCGCGCGATTGCTGCGCTGGTCGAGCAGTACGAGGCGGCGCTGCCACCCGGCGCATGGCCGAACTGGGTCCTCGGCAACCACGATCGGTCACGTATTGCGACGCGCGTCGGTCCGGCCCAGGCGCGCGTCGCGGCGATGCTGTTGCTGACGCTGCGCGGTACGCCGACGCTCTACCAGGGCGACGAGCTCGGCATGCGCGATGTGCCGATTCCGCCCGAGGCGGTCCAGGATCCGGTGGAGCGGAACGTGCCCGGGCTCGGCCTCGGGCGTGACCCCGAGCGCACCCCGATGCAGTGGGACGCCAGCCACAACGCTGGCTTCTGTCGCCTTTCAGCTGAACCATGGCTGCCCGTCGCGCCTGACTATGCAGTGTGCAACGTGTCTGCCGAACGCGATGATCCGTCGTCCATGCTGTCGCTGTACCGAAATCTCATCAGCCTGCGGCGCGCGACGCCTGCCCTGTCAGTCGGTTCATACCGCACCGCATTCCTGGACGAGCACGTGTACAGCTACGAGCGTGAGCACGCAGACCACCGCCTGCTGATAGCCCTCAATTTCTCGCCTGAATCCCGCAGGCTGGAGATTCCGGGTGGCCGGCTTGTGTTGTCCACCCATCTGGATGGCCACGGCCAAACGCCCACGGAGCTCCGGCCAGACGAGGGCGTCATCGTCGCGCTCGGCGACTAGCGCGCGCGACGGTAGAGGTCGTACTCGCCAATCGAGACAACCCGCTCGAACGGCCACTCCGCGAGGAGCGTGACCGCGCCTACCTCGTAACAACTGGTCGGCTGACCAAGCGTGCGCGCCTGTGCATCAGCGGTAAGCCAATCGAAGCCTCGGACGACGCGGTTCTCGGACGGCTAGCGCCGATGCCAATGGACGACTCACCCAGTGAAGGATTGTCGGCGTTTGACGAAGTCGTGCCATGTTCGCGTTGCAGTGCGCCCCCTGGTTCTGCGCACCGACCGCCGCTAAGGAGAGTGGTTCCTTGGGTGCTCGCGTTTCCCGGACTGCCGCCATACGCCACCGGTACGTCGCTCATACTAGCTGTGGCTGCGGACGCCGCGGAAGCTGGTGTTGCCGGTTGAGCTGTCGGGTGTATTGGAGCTCCGAGCGGCCACGCGATACCGAAAACAGTACGACCGGTGACACAAGTATGAGCCGCCGCGCATCACTCGGCGGTCGCCACTTGCGGGTCCAGTGGGGTTGTCGCGCAGCCGTTGCTGACGGGCCAAGGCAGGGTAGGTCGAACTGAACCAGTCCGCGCACCACTCCCACACATTGCCGGTCATGTTCCACAAGCCGAACCCATTCGGCTCGTACGCGTCGACGGGGGCCGTGCCGCGATAACCGTCCTCGCCCGTGTCAATCGAAGGAAAGGTGCCTTGCCACACGTTCATGCGGTGTCGTCCGCCGGGCGTGAGTTGGTCACCCCATGGATACCGCTGCTGCTCGCGCCCGCCGCGCGCCGCGTACTCCCACTCGGCTTCGGTGGGCAGTCGCTTGCCGGCCCATCGGCAATACGCCTGCGCATCAAACCACGTGACGTGTAGCACCGGGTGGTCCAGTCGACCGTCCAGGGCCGACTGTGGACCCTCGGGGTGGCGCCAGTCGGCGCCATGGACCGGGCGCCACCACGGCGTGTCGGCCACCGCGCGCGTCGGCGGAAAGTCGCGCGGTAACAAGCCCGCGAAGACATATGACCAGCCGAACCGCTCAGCGTCCGTCACGTATGCGGTCGCATCCACAAACCCACCGAACTGCGCGTTCGACACGACCGTCGAGTCCATCCAGAACGGCTCTAGTCGCACCGTCCGCACCGGCCCCTCACCGTCAGACGGATAGCCTTCACGACTATTGGTCCCCATGAGGAAGTCGCCACCGCCGAGCAACAGCATGCCGGCTTTCGAAGCCTCCGCGCCCTGAGCGTCGACCGGCGGGTGGTCGAAATCACGCGCAACGCCAGGTCGAGCCGCGGCACAACATGCTCGCCTCTCGGACGACACGGACCCTATTGTCGCCGATTCGCGTGGCAGGATGAAGCGAACACCCGGAGCCGGATGCGCATTTGTGGCGGAGTGTGTATTATCTTGTTCTGACGGCCGGAGTTGTGCGCGTTCTGCCGAATGTCTGATACTCATGTGGCCCGCCTCCAAACAGGAGGCCAGGCGGGTCCAGCACCTATCTCGGCTGCAGTCGCAGACTCCGGGTGGTCGGCCTGATGGTCGCTAGCGTCGCGGCCACCGTCTCCGCCTATCTTCAGTTCGCATGTGGGCATGCCGCGCTCGTGACACTTCCGCGTGTCAAGGGCGAGACTGCGCGGCAGCGCGAGCAGCGCTTCGCCCAGGAGAAGATCTCCGCATTAGCCCGTCCGTGCGACTTCTGTGCGCCGACTGTGGCATTGGCGGTTGAAGATCTCCCAACGGCGTCGGACGGAATCGCGGTGGACCAACCAGAGCAGGAGAGCGCTGCTGTGACAACGTCGGAAACGAGCGCTTCGTCGAAAAGCGCTACTGAGTCATCGGCTGAAGGAAAAGACGGGCGTTCCCCGCTACGCCGGCTGTCAGACGAGCAGGAGCTCGAATTGACCCGGCTGTACAGCGAGACCGATACGCCTGTTCCACAGATTGCAAGCCGCTTCGGAGTCGGCGAGTCCTCCGTGTATCGCATTTCGCAGCGGCATGGCGCCAAGCTGCGTGGGCGCAAGAGCACTGGTGCCACAGGGAGCAGCACCGGCGCAGCAGGTGAACCGCGACGTGGTCGCGGTCGCGCGGCAACTGCCGCCGCTGCTGGCGGCACGGCAGCGAGTGGCACGACCGCGGCTGCTGGTACGCGTCGTCGGGGTCGCCGTGCGGCCGCCGCTGCGGGCACCAGCGGTGCTGCTTCGACCGCGGCAGCGGAGCCTACGCCGCGCACAGGCCGCGGCCGTCGTCCTCGCGCCGCTGGTGCAGCGAGCGGGGCGGGCGGGACAACTGCGCCCGGCGTTACCGGCCGAGGCCGTGGTCGCGGACGCGCCGCGGGCGGAACGAGCACCGCCGCCGCGACGACTGGCACCGGTCGCGGTCGACGCGGTCGACGTCCAGGCGCGGCTGCCGCTACTTCGGCAGCGGCCACTCCGACAACCGGTCGGCGACGGCGCGCCGCGACTGCGGTTGCCGCGCCGCGCGCGACGCGCCGCGCGTCGACGAACGGTCGCCGACGCGGTGCTGGGGCCGGGCGACCGGCCGCGGCGGCAAGCTCTGGCGCGGGCCAGCGCTACCGCGTGTCCTTCGTCGCCGAAGCGGTGGTCCAGGCAAGCTCAGTGCAAGAGGCGATTGCCCAAGCCCAGGCGCTCGGCGCCACGGAGATCCACAGCATCAATCGCGCCTGAACGTCGTCGCGCAGCGACTCCCGATCGTCGACGGCGTGGCCTCCGTCGTCGACGATCCAGGCGTGGGTACACGATTTGCAACGCGGCCGGCATGGCACAAACCAAGCGCAGTGCAACGAAAACGACCGATCACAAGTTCATTCGCGCGTGGGTAGAAGAGCGCGGTGGTTCGCCGGCGCGCGTCAAAGGTACCGGCCACGGGGAAAATGATCCCGGCATGCTTCGCATTGATTTCCCAGGTTGGGAAGGCGAAGGCTCGCTCGAGCGCATCAGCTGGGACGAATGGTTCAAGCAGTTCGACGAGAACGAGCTCGCGTTACTGCATCGCGATATGCGCCATGGCGATGGCCAGCTAGATCGATTCAACAAGCTGGTCAACCGCACTGGCGGTGATGACGACGACGACGACTAACCGCGCGCGGCGTGCGAGCTGCGAGTTACGACCTGGGCAGTGCGCTCAGGAGGCGCTCGCACGCCTGTTCGCATGCGCGGCATGCTGCCGCGCACACCCGGCAATGCTCCATCTGCGTGTGTCGTTCGCACTCCTCGGCGCATAACCGACACACCAGTACGCACGCCTGGAGAATGGCTCGCGCAAGCTCTGGATTCTCCTGGCGTGAGATGAGGCGCCCGGTGGTATCGCACAGGTCGGCACAGTGCGTATTCAGCCGAATGCAGCGCACGAGGTCCTGCACTTGCGGCTCGCCCAGGCAGGCGTTGGCGCACGCCGTGCAGGTCTGTGCGCAATCGAAAGCTGCCTGGGCGGCCGCCGCGAGCAACGCGGTATCCACACCCGGGATCGGCGATGGGCTACTGGCGAGCATCTGCTGAGCATGCGTCACGGCGCCACTCCTCACATTGATCACCTATTGTTCTAACCGAGTCGGAATGAGCGCTGGTAACCGGCCACTAAGTACGCTGAAAGCGTCTACGCCATGCTCCACGCGGTTCACGTCGGCACACAGCCGATCTCGAGCTACCAGGACAGCGCCGGCCCCGAGGCGCTCGACGAGCTGCGTCGGCTGGCTCGTCCGTTGCACGACGCCCGGGTCCTGCATCTGAACGCAACGCCATACGGCGGCGGCGTTGCCGAGATCTTGCGTTCGGAAGTGCCGCTATTACGCGAGCTCGGTCTGCGCGCCGATTGGAAACTGATCACCGGCGACGAGGCGTTTTTCTCTGTCACCAGGACCATTCACAACGGCTTACAAGGCGCACCACGCGACCTGACACCAGCACAGCGCGAAAAGTACTTGTCCCACTCGATGCACAACGCGCGCCTGCTCGACGAGGGGTACGACCTGATCGTCGTGCACGATCCACAGCCGTTGGCCGTGCTCGACTACCACGGTCGTGGCAGCGCACGCTGGGTCTGGCGCTGCCATATCGACACCTCGGCGGCCTACCGGCCGGTTTGGGACTTCGTCCGGCCATTCACGGCGCACTACGATGCCGCCGTATTCACGATGAGCACGTTTGTGCCGGCCGATATGTCCGTCGCTCATGTCGCGGTCATTCCGCCGGCCATCGATCCGCGCAGCCCGAAGAACCTCGACATCGATGCCGATCTGGCGCGCAGCCTCCTGGAATGGATCGGCGTGGACGTCGATCGACCCTTGATCACCCAGGTGAGTCGCTTCGATGCGTGGAAGGACCCACTCGGTGTCATCGCCGCGTATCGATTGATCAAACATGAGGTCGCCGGGCTGCAGTTGGCGCTGGTCGGCTCGATGGCGCTGGATGACCCGGAAGGTTGGACCGTCTATCGCCAGATTCAGGATGCCATCCAGGATGATGTCGACATTCACCTGTTCACCAACCTCAACGGTGTCGGCAATGTCGAAGTCAATGCCTTTCAGCGTTTGTCACGGGTCATCATCCAGAAGTCGCTGCGCGAAGGTTTTGGACTCGTCGTCTCGGAGGCGCTATGGAAAGGTACGCCCGTTGTGGCTGGGCGGGCCGGCGGCATCCCGCTGCAGCTCACGGATGGCCACGGTGGCTACCTGGTCGATTCGATCGAAGGATGCGCCGAGCGGACGCTATGGCTCCTGCAGCACCCGGCTGAGGCGCGCAGTTTGGGCGCGGCCGGTCGCGAACGGGTGCGTCGGCAGTTCCTGCTCACGCGGCTCATCGCCGATGAGCTGCGACTGTACAGCTCGCTGCTGATGCCTGTCGCGACCTGATCACATCACGTCAGCCAGCACAGCGTCGCGCAGCCGCAAAGCCGTGTCTTCCGGACAGCTTGGATTGACGGCCATGCCAGTACCGAGCTCGAACCCCCGCCGGCGTGGCCAGTCGCGGCAGGATGCGCACATGCCACGTGAAATACGGACGCGTCTCATCGCCAGGCGGAGCGCTCTGCACGATCAGGTTGTAATCAGGATCGCCGAGGACCTGACTGAGCCCGGCGAGCACCGCGCGGAGCACACTCGCGAGCGCATCTAGCGTGCTGTCGCTGATATCGCCGAAACTCGGCAGCGGCATGCGCGGCATGATCCAGGTCTCGTTGGGCGCCGCGGACGCATATGGCTGGAACGCCACGAGGTCGCTGGTCTGCGTGATGACCCGCCGACCGTCGCCCAGTTCCCGTTCCAGGTAGTCGACGTACAGACCCGTGCCGAGTGCGTCGAAGTGCTGGATGGCCACGTCGAACCGATGGCGGATCTGGAACGGAACGACCGGCGTCGCGACAATCTGCGAATGTGGGTGCGTCAGCGACGTGCCGGCGCCAACACCGTGGTTCCGAAAAATGAGGACTACACCGTCGACGAGTGTCCGCACTACCCGGTAGCGCGCCCGATAGGTTTCCAATACCGCGCGCACCGCCTCGGGTGATGCGGTCGACAGGTCGCCAGTGTGCTCGGGCATCTCGACGATTACTTCGTGGTGCCCAATCCCCGGCATGGACACGAACCAAAGGCGTCGGTGCTTCGTCGTGCAGGTCCGTTGGCGGCAACGACGGGATAACGGTTTTCGACGACCCTGACCTGCCAGCTGCCGTCAGGTCGTGGCACGCGCCAGAGCTCAGGCGGAGTGTCGTTTTCATGTCCTGGACAGAACGGACAGGTGGTGCCCGAATTCAGTGGCGGTCGATCCAGTCGCGGCACGCTGTGGGGTCGCTGGCCGCGTTCCGGCGCGATGACCACCCAGTCACGCGTGAGTGGATCATGCCGTAGCTCGGACACGTCGTTTTCTGTCAGCTCAGCTCGTGGGGGCCGCCGGCCACAGCTCGATGTCACCGGCGCTGATGGTTTGTCCGACATAGGCGCGCACGTCACCATTCGGCCATTGCTCGACGAAAGCCAGCTTTTCGCCAGCCGCATGGCGTTGGTAGTCGACGAGCACCCCTTGCGCGGTGCCCAATCCGCCACTGACATCGGCTACCGCGGATCCGCTGCTCACCAGTGGTAGCTCCGCGGCCGCTGGGACAGACGTCTCGCCAAGGAGCGCGAGCTCGGTCGCCGCTGGTCCAACGTACAGCCAGCACGGCTTCGGCTCGCTCGATGTGGGCACCAGATGCGCAAGCCTCCACGTCCTGCCTTCGGCGAAATACGACGCGACGCCTTCGACCACGTAATCGTCGGCGCCGCGACTGACCGCCCAACCGACGTCGACCTGCGTGATGTTCGCTGTGTTCGTTGCTGGCCGTTCGGACCTAAGTATCGCGCCCGCCTCAACTGGTGAAACCTGCCGACCTCGGAGGAGCAAGTCTTCGCGCTGCTCCAGCGCATGCCGCAACTCCGCGAGAACCGCATCGGCTTCACCCGGCGCTACCCCGTCACGCATGCGTCGGACGCGCTGCCATACCAGGTCGTCATATCGGCGCAGCGTCTCGGTCATGGGCGCGTCGAGCTGAACCATGTCCTCCACGCTCACCGGTGCTTCGAGATCGCGTGCCAGCTCGAGCATCCGGGCGGCGGGCAGTTCTGGCCGCTCGGCCAGCGACCGCAGCGCGCTGCCAATCTCGCGGCGGAAGGCGCGGTCCGCATCGAGCACGCGCCGCTGGATGCTGAAGAGCTCAGCCGCGCGCTGCTCAGCCGGCTGGCGACTGAGCACGTACCAGCCGGCGAACGCCAGAGGGCCGGCCAGAACCGCGAGCAGGATCAGGCCGAGCACGATTCCGCCGCTGGAGGCGCCACTCACCGCGAGCCAGACCAGCACCAGCAGCGCGAGTACACCCGCCCCGCTCAGCAGGCCAGTACCGAGGGCACGCCCGCCGCTCACTAGTGGAACCCACCGCTGCCACCGCCGCCACCACCGCCACCGCCCCAGCCGCCGCCACTCCAACGACCGCTCCCGCCACCATGCGCAAGCGCGTCAGAGGCAGCGGTCAGAAGTCCTGAGAGAGCATCACTCCAACCTTGGGGGCTGGGCACGGTCGGCGCAGACATCGTCGGCCCCGACCCTCCACTCGAGGGCGCGTCGTCATGTCGCCGCGGCCCACCAATCCATGGTCCGCCGTACCAGCCGCCGGGCCTGTTGAGCATGGGGCCTGGCCCATACCAGTCGGGCGCTTGGGTGGCGGTGTCCTCGAGCCGACGCAGAAACGTCCGATCGATGCCGAATGCAACGGCGTACGCGAGATGCTGCGGGTCGACGGGCGCGTCTCGACTCCAATCCACATGAGGACGCCTCCAACTACTGCCAGCGCCAGACCAGGCAGCACGACGGCACCCGAGATCCAACCCAGGAACGCGCCGGCCAGCACGGCGATAGCAACGCCACCGAGCACCGCCGCTAGCCCGATCGCTCGGTAGCGTCGCCGCACCTGCTCAGGGTTGTCGACGAATAGCCCTTCATCGGCCACGGCTGCGTGCAGGCGCTCTTCGAGAACCGGCACGGCCGCCGCGAAGCGCGCTCGCGCCGCCGACAGCAGGATGTCTTCGCCGATGGCCGCCGTGCGATCGAACAACGCGGTCAGCAATACGCGCTCGTACAGTCGCAGGGTAGGGTCGTCGATCGGTCCGCGCAGTGTGACGCGCACGTCCGGCGGCGCTCCTGGTTCCTCGGCCAAGGTAAGCACGCCTCGTCCAGCCAGGTCGACCAGGGTTGCAACGGCATCCTGCAGATCGGCCGAACCGTCGACCAGCGTGCCCGCGAGCGGCGCTGGCAAACTCGACGGCGGCGTGTCGAGGACGAGCGGCGCCGACCCGACCGACGGCTCGCGACCGCGGCTGTACCACACCATGAACACGCCCACCCCGCCACCGACGGCGATCGCGAGCGTGAGCAGCAGGGCGATGAACGTGGCGACCGGCGCCAGGTTTTGCTGTACCCAATCAGCGCGATCCGCATCTGCCTGCCATGCCGGCGGCTGCGCCGTGATTGCCCCATGTGGGAATTGCGCGCGTATTTCGGCGCCGGTGCCACTTGGCAGCGGCGGCAGCGCGAAGCGCAGGGTGCGCGGGTCGAGCCGCGTGGCAGAGCCGACTTCGCGCTCTGGGCCGCCCTGACTTGTGAACAGATACAGTGCCGTTGGCGCGTCTGCGCCTGTGTCGATAGGCAGGTGGACGCTGACGTCGCCTGCCTGGACAGCGCCACTCCGATCGGCGAAGACGGCTTTCCACTGGACCTGGTCACCGCTGGAATATTGCCGTAGGGCGTCGTGGGCGACGTAGCGCACGATGAATGTGCGCGCGGTGTCACTGCCTGGCGCGAACCACCAATCAATTTCCTGGCCGCCCGTGACGCGCTTGGTCGTGAACGTACCAGGGCTATTGGACCCGCTGACGTACGCTTGCTCACGACCGTTGACTGCTTCCGCGACCGAGACATCGCTGATGCCGGACGTGTGGTCGAGTGGGATGACCCGCGACCCCTGCTGGACGGAGCCACGGATACTGATCGTCTGCGATTCAGCAACCGCCAGTGACCCGTCGGTGCGCACTGTGAGGTCGACGTCGAAACGCTGCCACACCACAGAGGCCTGGCCCGTCTGGGCCAGTGCCGCGCCGCTCGTAAGCACGACGAGCAGCAACACACCGAGCGCGACGCGACACCGCATGATGCCTAGACTCTACGCACAGAGCGTGCGCGACGCACAGAGCGTGCGCGCCGGCAGTATTAGCGCGTGGTGTAACGGTCGTTGACCGCCGAAGGCGAAATCCTAGGCCAGGTATTGGCCGAAGAAGGCGTCGACTTTTTCCCAGCCGTCCATAGCGGCCTGCTGGCGGTACGCCGGCATGTGATAGTAGAAGAAGCCGTGTCCCGCGCCGTCATAGCGGTGGAACACGTACGTCTTGCCGTTTTCGATGAGCGCCTGTTCGTGCTGGTTCACTTGCGCCGGGCTCGGGCCCATGTCGTCGTTGCCAAGGTACCGGCGCGCGCTAAAGTTTGGCGCGCACGCCGAGCCGCTCCGCCGTGCTGAGCACGTCGCCAATGGTCTGCCGCGTCAACGGAATTCCTGACTGGCGGTAGCTCCGCTCGGTCAGGAATTCCTTCTCGCCAGGTGCATAGACCCGGTCGAACCCTGGTGCCAGCCGTGCGGCGTGCAATTCCTGAATCGCGGCGTCGATTCGTTCTTTGAAGCGCCCGGGCTCCTCGAACGCCGAGATGCGAATCGCGCACGCGAAGTGGCCGTCCTGTCCGGGCGTCGGCCCGCGATACATGTCGCCCAACTCGCTGCCATAACTGGCCCCGGACAGCATCGACGACAGGATGCCCATCACGAACGCCAGGTTTGCGCCCTTGAATTCGCCAATCGGCAGTGACAGCCCATCAATCGCGGCGGCGGCGTCGGTCGTCGGTCGGCCGGCTGTGTCGAGCGCCCAGCCTTCGGGCAGCGGCTGACCACGTTGTTGAAACACGCGAATCTTGCCGTGCGCGGATGCGCTGAACGCGGCGTCGTAGATGATCGCCAGCTCTGCGCCAGCCGGGATACCGACGCCGAGCGGATTGATGCCCAGCAGCCGCTCCGCACCACCCCACGGCGCCATCGTCGGTAGTGCGTTGGTGGTGACGACCCCGATCGTGTCCGCGGCCACTGCCTGCAGCACGTACGGTGCAAGTGCACCGCAGTGATTGCTGCCGCGGACCGCGACCGCGGCAATGCCCGTGGTAGCGGCACGCTCGATGGCGTTGGCCATGGCGAAGCGCATCCCGATCTGGCCCATCGAGTTACCACCGTCGACGACCATGCACGCGCCGACGTCGCGCACCACCGACGGCTGACCAACTGGATTTACGCCGCCCACCGTCAGCTTCTTGACATACTCGGGCACGCGCAGCACGCCATGCGAATGCACACCCCGCAGGTCGGCGGCGACCAACGTACCCGCCAGATAGTCCGCATCTTCGCCGCGCATCCCACACCGTAGGAATAGGTCAGTAACGAGACCAAGCAGCGCAGCTGCGGCGACTCGTTGTTCGACCAGCATCGGCTAGCCTTTCAGGCCCGAGCGCGCGATGCCTTCGACGATGTGCCGCTGCGCTGCCAGGAAGACGATCGCGACCGGCACGATGCTGAGCGTGGTCGCCGCCATTTGCAGCGCGTACTGGGGGGTGCCGTCGAAATTCGTGAACTCGTTGAGCGCCACGGGCAAGGTGATCAGGTCGGGCCGACCGGACGTGAACACCAGTGGTTCCAGGTACGCGTTCCAACTGCCGAGAAAGGTCATGATCGCCAGGGTGGCCAGCGCCGGCGCGGACAGCGGCAGTGCGATACGCACGAACACCCCCAGTGCGCTCAGGCCGTCGACACGGCCAGCGTCTTCGAGCTCACTCGGGAGCGACAGAAAAAATTGGCGCATCAGAAACGTACCGACGATTGCCGGCGCGCCAAATACCGGCTCCAGGAGCAGAGGCACATGCGAACCGACGAGACCCAGGCCGCTCATCAGCGCATACTGTGGCACGATCACGATCTCGTTCGGCAGGAGCAGCGCCGACAGGAGCATCGGCAGGACCAGCATGCGACCTGGAAAGCGCAGTCGCGCGAGCGCCTTCTCATTCCAGATCTGCGCGTCGAAATCCTGGTTGACCTGCTTCTCGACCGCGGCATAGTTGCCATGGCTGTACTCGAGCCTGAAATTCGGAGCGTTCAGCGCCTTGATCACCGAACGGGTCAGCTGGTCGCCAGTGAGCACTTTGTTCGCCGGCTGGATCGCGTCGAGATTCGCCAGCGACTTGCGCGGCGACGGCGTATTGGCCGCGAACTTCATCGAGTTTTCGCGAGTCAGCGTATACACCACGAACTCGGCGGCCAGGTCGGCATTGGGCGCGTCAGCCCAGACGGCAATGCCGTTCTGCGCGCGCGGTGGCACGAACCCATTTGGTCCGTCTGGCACCGACACGATCTCCCACTTGAACGGTAGTTGCCCCAGTGTGGCGAACGCGTTCGCCCGGCCGAGCACCATGCCGATGTCGCCGGCGGTCCAGTCGGCTTGCACACCTGGGCCAGGCAAGCTCTTGTCGGTGTAGATCATTTCCCAGATCATGCGCGTCGCTTCCACTGCTTGGGGTGAGTTGATCGTGCATGTCTGGCCATCGTCGCTCCACGGCGCCGCGCCATACGGCGCGTAGATGTCGATCAGGTTGCGGAAGCCGTTGGTGAAGATGTTGTTGTTGAGCAATAGCCCGTACCGGGCAGCCTGCTTCGCGGTCAGCTGTTGGGCGGTGTCGCGCATCGTGGCCCAGGTCCACTTGCCCTGATTCGACAGCTCCAGCGGTGTTGGGATGCCGGCCTTGTCGAAAATCTCGGCGTTGTAGAAAACCACGTTCGATGCGTTCGTGAACGGCAGTGCGACAAGCTTCTTCGCCGAAATTCGGGAACGGCAGCGCTTCGACGGTGACTGCCGATACTTTGGGCTGCTTGGCCAGGTAGCCGGCGATGTATTCGTCATAGGCCGCCTTCATCGCGCCCATGTTGTTCCAATTGAGGAACGTCAGCTCCACTTTGCCGGTCGCCGCCGCCGGCGCGGCCGTCGCTGCCGGTGCCGCTGGCGGCGCTGGCGCCGCACAGCCACTCGCCACGAGGCACATACACACCGCGACGATCACTCGTAGACCGAACATCCTTAGTCCCCCTTCATCCCCGGATTGCCACCGCTCCGCATGACTCGCGGACGATCAGATTGGGCTCTAGCCAGCACTCCGTGTCCGATGCGACCTCACCATTCAAGAGTCGGCACAGGGTCTCGACGCCGCGCCGCCCGAGCTCCGCGCGCGGGTGATCGACCGTCGTCAACGTTGGCGACGTGTAGCGTCCAAATTCGATGCCGTCAGTGCCGACGACGGCCATGTCGCTCGGCACGCGCACGCCAAGTTCGACCAGCGCTCGCAGCGCGCCGATGGCTGTCAGATCGTTATAGACGAGGGTCGCCGTCGGGCGCGGGTCAGACATCTCCAGAAGTTGGCGCATCATCGCGTAGCCTCCTTCGAGCGTGTCGACACCACGGACGATCCACGCCGGATCGGGCTCGATGCCGGCCTCACGCAGCGCCGCGCGATAGCCGCGATAACGATCGCCCTGCGAGCTCTGTTCATCTTCGATCGGTCCCGGACCATGTAGCGCGAGGTGCGCGATGCGCCGGTGGCCCAGACGCAGCAGATGCTCCACGGCCACGCGCGCGCCCCGTTCGACGTCGACGCGGATGGCCGGCACGCGCGGATCTGGGCTGCGGTCGAGCAACACTACGGCCGGCAGTCCGCGATCCACTAGAACGCGCAAAAGCTCGAGCGCGGCGGGTCGCGTGCCGTGCCGGCCAGTTGCGACGATCACGCCGTCCGAGCCGTCTCCGCGCAGGCGGTCCAACGCGCGCATCTCGGCGTCGACCGGGCCGGCACCCACGACGTTGACCTCATAGCCCTGCGCCTCAGCCGCTGCGCGCGCGGCCACCGCGATGTCCACGAAGCACGGGTTCGCCAGATCCTGCACGAGCAGCGAGATCACGTTGCTGCGTTGGCGTCGCAGGCTGCGCGCGGCGTGGTTGGGCCGGTAGCCCAGCCGCTGCGACGCTTCGACAACCGCCTGGCGGGTCGCCTCACGGATGCCGACCGCGCGGTGATGGCCATTCAGGACGACCGACACAGTCGACGTCGAAACGCCCGCCGCGCGGGCAACTTCGAGGATGGTGACGCGCCGCTCCGGGTGCCGCACTGAAACGATTGCCTAAAACGATTCAGACCCGACCCGGCGCCAGACTATTGCCCCCCCGCGGGGGCGGGTCAAGACCGGCGGCGTAGCCTCGCTAGCCACTGGCGCCAGCCGGTAGCCGACCATCCACCTTCCAGCCCTCCGCGGGGAATCAAGGTCATTCCCGCGTGAGGCGCGTGCATTAACGGCGGCGTAGCCTAGACTTTGGGTATGCGCAGAGTGGCCATCGCGAACCTCGAAGCGATCGTCAGTCCCGAGGGCGCGTCGAGCGCCAAGCAACACCGTCTCGCACCGCGCCGATTCGCCACGCTCGACGGCGTGCGCCTGGGCCTGCTCGGCAACTCGAAGCTCAACGCCGACGCCGTGCTGCTGGCCATCGGCGACCTGCTGCAGGAGCGCTATCAGCTCGAGGCAGTCTTCATGTGTTCCAAGCCGACTTTCTCCAAGCCAGCGCCGGATGAACTGATCGACGAGATGGTCGAGAACGCGGACGTGATCGTCACCGGGGTCGGCGATTGAGGGTCATGTAGTGCGGCCAGTGTGGCCGACGGGACGATTCTCGAACGCAAAGGTGTTCAGACAGCCGCCGTGCTGACGGACACGTTCAGACGGCCAGGCGATGCGATGGCCCGCGTCCAGGGGTTCAGCGACTATCGCTACGCGGTCATCACCCATCCGATCAGCAGCCTGGACCACGCGCAGATCCGCGATCGAGCGCGCTCAGCCCTGCCTGAGATCCTCAACATCCTCGGGCTACCAGCGCAATGACGCTGACCCGAGAGCTCACAGCGCACGAGGCCGCACTCGGCGCGCGCGAGCTGATCGAGTACTGCTACGCCAAATGCTGGACGGACGGCCTGCCGGTCGTGCCGCCTATCCAGGAATTCGTCGACGAGTTCCTGGCCCAGACCGAGCGCGACCCGGACGAGGTGCTGATGGTCCAGGAGCACCTGGATCGGACCTGCACCGTGCGGCACGCGGCGATCAACGCGGTCATGGCCGGCTGCCGCCCCGAGTACTTCCCGGTCCTGCTCGCAGCACTCGATGCCTTCGAGAGTGGCTCAGCGCGCAGCAATCTCATGCAGAGCACCACCGGCCAGGCGTTGATCACGATCGTCAATGGTCCCGTCAGAACCGAGCTCGCCTTTAACAGCACCGGCAATATCTTCGGCCCAGGCGATCGGCCGAACGCAACGATCGGTCGCGCACTACGCCTGATCATCATGAACGTGCTCGGCATTCGGCCGCACGAGTTTGACCAGAGCACACACGGCACATCGGCCAAGTACGCCTGCTGCATCGCCGAAAACGAGGAAGAGAGCCCGTGGGAGCCGTTCCACGTCGAGTATGGCTTCGCCGCCAGGTCGAGCACGGTTACCACGCAGATGATCCGCAGCGACGTGTATGTCGAGCACCGCTCGACCCAGGTCGCCGAAGAGATTCTGGCCACGATTGCCGATTCGATGTCCTACGCCGGCATGATCACCCAGGTCACTGAACAGCGCATGAACCACAGCTGCATCGTCGTCATGGGTCCCGAGCACGCGCAGTTGATCGCTCGCCAGGGCTGGTCAAAACAGGACGTAAAGCGCTATCTGTGGGAGCACCTGGGCAAGACCAAGGCGGAATTGCGACGCTACGGCAAGCTCCACGCTGACTTCGAGCATGAGCCCGAAGAGGCGTTCATTCGCAGCTCGCCCGGCCCCGAGGCGATCTACCTGATCGTCGCCGGCGCGAACAACGCGGGCGTCTCGACCGTCTGCCCGTCGATCACCATCGGCCGCGGCCGAGATGTGACGCGCGCAATCGCATTCAAGTCATCGCCCACCGGCCGTTGATCTAGCGCGCCAGGCGCGGCAAAGTATGAGCGGGTAACCAAGGAGACACACCACCATGACCGCCAGCCAGGCCACCGAGCGCGGCGAAGCACTGTTGCCGCTCACGCCTTCGCAGATTGAGGGTCCGTACTTCCGCCTGGGCGCGCCACGTCGCGACACGCTCCTCGAACCCGGCATCACCGGCGAGCGGTTGTCCCTCGCGGGCCGCGTGCTCACACCCGAGGGCACACCCATTCCCAGCGCGATCCTGCACTTCTGGTTGTCCGATGACAAAGGCAACTACGACATGGTCGGCTATCGCCTGCAGGGCTATACGCTGACCGATGCGCAGGGCCGCTACCAGATGGAGATGATCGTGCCGGCCTGCTACGAGCCGCGCCAGGCGAAGCATGTCCACGTCAAGGTGCAGGGCATCAGCAGCCCACTCACGACCCAGCTCTTCTTCTCAGACGACCAGGACCGGCTGCGCGATCACTGGTATATGAAGGAGCTCGAAGTGCAGGTCGAGGACGCCGCGCAAGGCGGTAAGTATGGCACCTTCGACTTCGTCATCAAGCAGGTCACTGAAAAGGAGAACGTGACGCCGGAGACTCTGGCGGCGCGCGTCAGCTGAGTCGATGCCTTACGACCTGCTGATCAAAGGTGGGCACGTCCTCGATCCGGGGCAAAATCTGGACGGGTCACTGGACATCGGCATCAGCAACGGCAAGATCGCCGCCATCGCGGCTGACATTTCCTCGAGCGAAGCCGCACGCACGCTGCAGGTCAAGGGCGAGAGTCGCTACGTGGTGCCCGGTCTGATCGACCTGCACACGCACGTCGCATACGGTGCGCAGACGGCCGGTGTCGGCATGCAGTGTGTCCATCCGGACGTGGTCGGAGTGCAATCCGGAGCGACGACGGTGCTCGACTGTGGCTCGATCGGCGTCGCCAATATCGGCGTGTTCAAGTACCACATCCTGCCGCACGCCAGGACGCGCATCGTCGTCTTCCTGAACGTTGGCAGTTTCGCGCACACCATGCCCAGCATGGCCGATGTCAACCGCCTGGAGGAGATCGATCGCAAAACGATCGCGTCTTGCGTACAGGCAAATCCAGGGTTGATTCAGGGCTTCAAGCTGCGCATGGTTGGGCCGGTAGTCCACGAGCAAGGGGAGGAAGTCATTCGCCGCTGCAGCGAGATCGCGCGCGAGCACAAGCTGCCGTTGATGGTCCACATTGGCGACATGCGCGGCGATACCGGGCGCATGAAAGAGCTGACACGCCTGCTGCTCAACACCTTTGTCGAGGGCGACATCTTGACCCATCTGTGCACGCCGAATCCGGGTGGCGTCACCGATCCTAATAACGGCACTCTGGACGAGGTGCATGAGGCGCGAGCGCGCGGCGTTGTGCTCGATCCAGCCCTGGGCCGCGGTAACTTCGGCATCGAGGTCGCTCGTCGCCAGGCCGACATGGGCTTGCGTCCGGACACGCTGAGTAGCGACGTCACCCTGGGTGGTCGATCGCGCGGCGTCGGCCTGCTCGACAGCATGAGCAAGTTCATGTCGCTTGGCTACAGCCTCGCGGATGTGGTGCGCATGGCGTCCTCCGCTGCTGCCAAAGCCATCGGCCTGCAGGATCAGATCGGTGCCCTGGCCGTGGGCCGCGACGCGGACATCACCATCTTCGATGTCGTGTCCGGCAAATGGCAGTTCACCGACACGAAAGAGGTCTCATTCACCGGCGACGGCGTGCTGGTCCCGGTCCAGACCGTGCGCGCCGGCGCGTTGTTTTCTCCGGATTGGGGCCCGTATCCCTGGGGTTGGCTACCCGAAGAGGCCTGATGCCCGGCACGTTGGAGGGCCTCCGCGTCGTCGACTTCGGCCACTATATCGCGGGACCGCTCGCGGCGACGATGCTGTCCGATCAGGGCGCCGACGTCATCCATGTCGATCCGCCTGGTGGCCCACGCTGGAAGTCGGACGCCGACGCGTTCCTGAATCGCGGCAAACGCCGCATCACCCTCGACCTCAAGTCCGTGGCCGAGTTGGCCATCGCTCAACAACTCGTCGACCGCGCCGATGTGGTCATCGAGAACTTCCGCCCCGGAGTCATCGATCGCCTGGGACTCGACCTCACCCACCCGAGTCTGATTGCCGTGTCCATACCCGGCTTTGCCACCGACGATCCGCGGGCCGCGATGCGCGCATGGGAAGGCATCGTCGACGCCGCCACCGGCAACTGCCGCGCGCGCGTAGGCGAGGCGCCACCAGACTGGGATACCTCGCGCCCCACGTATTCGGCGATCCCACTCGCATCCAACTTCGCCGCGTTTCTCGCCGCCACGAGCGTCGTCATGGCGCTCATCGCGCGGCACAAGACTGGTCGCGGTCAGCGCATTGAGATTCCGCTGTTTCATGCCATGTTCACGGCCATCGGGCCGGCCGGCGCGCACATCACGGCCAAGGGACTCCACGAGCCACGCCCGATCGACGTCAACGGCAGCGGCACCTACCGTTGTGGCGACGGCCGATATATTCAGTTCGATCCGTCGAATCATCGTTTCCTGACGTGGTTCGCCCAGGCGGCGGGTATCTCGGACTGGGGCCCGGAGCTTCTCGACATCGACCGACTCAAAGATCCGGCTGCCAATGCCCGCTTGCATGCCCGCCTGCGCGAGCTGTTCCTGACGCGCAGCGCATGCGACTGGGAAACCCTGGCGAACAGTGTCGGCGCCGTGCTGGCCATGGTTCGTACTCCTCGTGCGTGGATGCAATCCGAGCATGCCCGCCAATCCGACGCCGCCGCGCTCGTCGAAGATCCAGAGTTCGGTCCAACGTGGATGGCCGGCCTGCCCGTGCAGACCGGTGGCTGTCCGGCGTCAGTCCGTGGCCCTCGCCATTTGCCGGATGCGGACCGCGCCGCGATCCTGGCCGAGCTCGGCACACCCAACGATCGCACGGCGCCTCCCGCCCCGGAGCTCACGCTGACGGCACCTTTGGAGGGCCTGCGGGTGCTCGATCTCAGTCAGGTCCTGGCCGGCCCAACCAGCGGCCGCATCCTGGCCGAATTCGGCGCCGATGTCATCAAGATCTACGGTCCGCAGCGCCGCATCGGTGGCGGCTACCTGAACCGCGGCAAACGCACGATCCTGCTCGACGTCGAAGCGATCGAAGGTCAGCGCGTGTTCTGGAAACTGGTCGAGCGCGCCGACGTGGTCATCGTGAACTTCCCACCGGGGACCGCTGATCGCTACGGCATTGGCTACGATCAGGTTTGCGCGCGCAAGCCCGACATCATCTACGCCTCGCTGAGCTGTTACGGCCATGGCGGACCATGGACATCAGGCCGCGGCTATGAGCGCCAGGGCCAGGCAGTCACGGGCCTCATGGAGCGCGTCGGCAACGTACCCGCGATCCTGGGTCCGTACAACCTGGTCGACATCGGGACCGGTGTGCTGACTGCATTCGCTGTCGGCTTGGGCGTCTTCCATCGCGACCGAACCAGCCACGGCCAGCAGGTCTTTTCGTCGCTATCGCACACCGCTACGTATCACCAGACGCCTTTCATGCTCGACTACGCCGGCAAGGTGTGGGACGAGCCGCGCGGCTGGCTCGCGCTCGGCACTGGCCCGTTGCAGCGCTTCTATCATGCCCGCGACGGCTGGTTCTTCCTCGGCGCCCAGCCCGACCAGGCTGCCCTCATTGGGTCCGCGCTGGGCCTGGATGCCGTCGATGAGGCCCAGCTTGAACGCTTCTTCGCAGTGCAACCGGTTGGCCATTGTGTGGACCGCCTGCGCCAGGCCGGCATCAGCGCCCAGGCCGTCGTCGACCTGCCGGCACTGATGCAAGATCCGTGGGTCCGCGCCCACGGCCTGAGTGTCACGCAGTGCTCCGAAGAGGTCGGCGACGTCACATATCCAGGCCTGTCGGTACACATGTCGCGGACGCCGATGCGCATAGGTCGAGCCGCGCGGCGTCCCGGTGCCGACGCCGACACGGTCCTCGGCGAAGTCGGTTTGGCCGATGCCATTCCGAAGCTGGAACAGCAGTGGGTCCTGCAAACGCAGAATCTGCCATCAGCCTGGTGAGTTGCCCACGATGTCATCCCGAGCTTGCGCGGGATCTCGCCTGTCTGAACGTCGCACAATGCCGAGCGCCGTGCACGCGAGATTCCTCGCGGAGCCCGTCCTCGAGCGGAGCGAAGGGCTCGGAATGACAAGTTGCTGGGAAAGGAGACGACCGTGATCACGATCGAGGCGGGCGAACGACGGTACGAACTGGTAGAGGGCTGGGGCAAACTCCCCGAAGACTGGCAGTGGGGCCAGGTGGCCGGCGTGGCGTGCGACTCGCAAGACAGAGTCCACATCTACACGCGCACCGATCACCCGTATATGGTTTTTGACCGCGATGGGACGTTGCACGAGCATCAGGACGGCCTCGATCAAGCCCACAGTCTGTTCATCGATCCGTCGGACTCGGTGTTCTTTGTCAGCCATCACGCGCACACCGTGATGAAGATGAGCAATGACGGCAAGCACTTGCTCACGCTGGGCACGCGCGGCCAGCCATCGGACACCGGCTACACGCAGGAGGGTCGTGTGCCAGCCTCGCCGTGGCTCTCCGGTGCGGGTCTGCCGGTCACCAACGGCGTGGCATATGGTGGTCCGCCATTCCATCAGCCGACCGACGTGGCCATCGCCAGCAATGGCGATATCTTCGTCTCCGACGGCTACCGCAACGCGCGCGTGCACAAGTTCAGCGCCGATGGCGCGCTACTGCACTCATGGGGCGAACCAGGCGATGCCAAGGATCTACGCAACAGCCGCAAAGATCCAGGCAAGTTCCACACCCCGCACGGCATCTGGGTCCACGGCGATCGCGTGTTTCTGCTGGATCGCGAAAACAACCGCATCCAGATTTTCTCGACCGACGGCGAGTTCCAGGACATGTGGACGGAGCTCGAGCGACCAACCGACATGTACGTGGATCGCGAAGGCGTCGTGTACATCTCGGAACTGGAAGATCACGTCAGTATCCGCGACCTCGACGGTAACGTGATTGGCCGGTTTGGCAGTGAGCGCAGCAACGCGCCGGGCAAGTTCTGGGGACCGCACGCCATCTGGGTCGACTCCGTCGGCGACATGTACATCGGCGAAGTGTTGGAGGGTCAGCGCCTCCAGAAGTTCGCCCGCCGCAAGTAGAGGCCGCTGCTGGTGCGACCATTTCGTTTCGGGTTGCAAGCCGGGCGAGTCAACGACCCGCACGCGTGGACGGTCCTCGCTCGCCGCGCGGAATCCGAGGGCTACTCCGCATTCATGATTCCGGATCATCTCGGCCGGCTAGCGACGTTTCCATTACTGATGGCGGCGGCCGCTGTGACACGCAGCATCAAATTGACGACGTACGTTCTCAACCAGGATTTCCGGGCACCGCCGATGCTGGCGGTCGAAGCCGCGACCGTCCAGTTGCTGACTGGTGGTCGACTAGAGTTGGGTGTGGGCGCCGGCTGGGCCGAGTGGGAATACGTCCAGGCCGGCTTGCGCTACGATCCGGCACCCGAGCGCGTCGCCCGCTTTGACGAGTACCTCCAGGTGGTCAAAGACCTGCTCCATGCTGAGGCTCCGCTGTCGTTCGACGGCAAGTGGTACACGTTGCGCGAGTTTCAGCCGCTGGCACGTTCCGCGGAGTACGGTCCGCCGCCAATCCTGGTTGGTGGCGGCTCAAAGCATGTCCTATCGACTGCCGGCAGGCTCGCCGAGATCATCAGCATCTCGACGCGCGCCACTCCGGATAGCCGCATCGACTCGCGCAACATCACCCTTGCCCAGGTCGAACACAAATTGGCCTGGATTCGCGCCGCCGCCGGTGCGCGCTTCGCGGACATCGAGTTGAACATGACCATTCGCGACGTGACGATCACGGATGATCGGCGCGCAGCTGCCCGCCAGCTTCTGGCCGGCTGGCGGAGTGGCCGCACGATGATGGCGAATGCTGACGCGCTCACTGAAGACGACGTTCTCGACTCGCCGCACATTGCGATCGGCACGACGTCCCAGATCGTGGAACAATTCACCACCATGCGCGACAAGTGGGGCATTTCGTACTACGAGATCAACAACTCCGACATGGAGTCTATCGCGCCGGTCGTCGAACGCATGGCACACTGACATTCACACGGGGAGGGCGTTCCCATGAATCGGCGCGATTTTGTTCGTTTGGCGATGATCGCCTGTGGGGCAACACTCCTCCAGGCGTGTGCACCCGCCTCTTCACCGCCCGCGGCTACCACGGCGCCCGTAGCACCAACCAGCCCACCCGCGGCGACCGCGGCGGCAGCCAAGCCCACCGGTGCAACGGTGGCGCCTACGGCAGCGCCGGCCGTCCAGCCAACCCCAAGGCCGGCCGCGCCGGCCAAGCCAGGCGCCGTCCAACTGCCCACCCGCGTCATCTTGCAAGGCATCAAGCCCGACCTGCCCGGCTCGGACGATGGCCTGATCGACCCAGCGTTCGTCAACTACCCGGCGAACCCGGTCAAGTCCGTCGCCGACACGCCCGGCCGCGGTGGCGACGTCAACGTCACGACCTGGACCACCAGCGCCGCGCCGACGCCCATGGACTCGAACGCGCTGTGGCAGGCGGTCAACAAAGAGCTGGGCGTCAATCTCAACATTAGTATTCAGCCGCAGGCCGACTACCCCACGGTCAAGCTGCCGACGATCATCGCTGGCAACGACCTGCCAGACATCCTGTACATCGCCACGACCGCCGTCATTCCCCAGTTACCCGCATTTCTGAAGTCGAAGATGGCGGACCTGACACCGTATCTCAGCGGCGATGCCATCAAGGACTATCCCAATCTGGCAAATTTCCCGACCCTCGGCTGGCGCCACGTCACCTTCAATAACGCCATCTATGGTGTGCCAGTGCCGTACCCGCTGTTCCTGTGGGTGCACTGGGTGCATCAGGACCTGCTCGATCAGGACAAGCTCGAGCGACCCAAGAACGCCGAAGAGTACAAGAAGCTCGCACTGAACTTCACCCGCCCAAACCAGAACCTGTACGGCATCGGTGCCGAGAACAATGTCGGCATGGGCGTCACCAACGGCTGGATGACCGGTATTTTCGGTGCGCCCAACGTCTGGGCTCTTGACGAAAAGACCGGCAAGCTCACTGGCACCGTTGAAACGGAGCAATTCCGCGCCGCGCTCGGCTATGCACGTGATCTGTGGACCGCCGGCGTCTATCATCCCAACGCGCTGCAGTACAACCTGGTCAGTGCGCGCAATGACTTCGCTGCGCGCAAGTTCGCCTTCCGCTTCGACGGATTCCAGAGTGCCTCGGTGACCTTCTGGGACGCGGCCGCCGGCCTCAATCCGCCGGCCAAACCGCGCATCATGACGCCGTTTCCCGCGGTCGACGGGGCCAAACCAACCTATTGGTCGAGCAATCCGACCGGTATTCTTGGCTATAGCGTCATCAAGCAGGCGTCACCGGAGCGTATCAAAGAGATGCTGCGCATCCTGAACTGGCTCGCCGCACCGGCCGGCTCCCAGGAATACCTGCTGATGAATTTTGGCTTGAATGATGTCCACTGGACTCCGGATGCCAAAGGCAATCCAATTCTGAACGATCGCGGCAAGGCTGAGGCGACGGTGCCCTTCCGCTATATCACGCAGGGACCGGTCGCGCTGTATTACACCAAAGATCCGGCATACGCCCAGATCATGCAGGACGCCGAAAAGGCAATGTTCCCGTTCGTGTCGATCAATCCGACCGACGGCTACTACTCGCCCACCTACGCCAGCAAGTGGCCGGCGCTACAGCGCGACCTGTCTGACAAAATCAACGAGATCGTTGTCGGACGCCAGCCCATGAGCGCATTCGATCAAGTCGTGCGCGAGTGGCGCGACGCCGGCGGTGACCAGATTCGCACGGAGTACGAAAAGGAGATCGCCGCCGCCCGCTAAGCCGATACGGCCATCCGCAATTCGTCCACGTTGGCCGCCACCAGGTCGGCCAGCATCGCGTGCGGCGACACCACGTCCAGTGGCCGCACTCCAAAGCGATCGTGCAGCCGCGCGGCCATCGGCGGCCGGCCCTTCTGCAACTCCGTCGCCTGCCGCTCCAGCAATCGTCGGGCAGCAATGACCGCCAGATCGCTCGTGCCGAGGTGCTCTTGTGTGCGGTCGCACACATAGCCCATGCCCTCGGTCATCGCCCGATCCTGCGTCTCAATGCCCTGAATGCCCGAGTAATTCACATGGCGTTGCCGCTCGCGGTCCAGCGAATACAGATTGCGTCGATTCTCCGTCGGCAGCCATGTGTCGATCGAGATGTTGCCGCGCAAGTCAAACGTGCCGAGCTCGCGCGACGTGAACGGCGGCTCGCGCTCAATCGGCGCCTCCGGGTTGTACGAGACCTGAAAGCGCAAACAGTGATGATCGTCGATCGGGACGACGCCGACACACGCGCGTGGCCAGCCCGGACCAGGAATGAGCGTATACATCGGCAGCATGAACTGCGTCACCCGCCAGTAGTACTGACTATCCCGCGCCGTGCGCCGTCCACCATAGGCAAATCCGATCTCGTTCTCCATGACCATCAACCGCGGCGCTTTGTCGAGCACGCCTTCCTCGCGCACGCCGGGAATGCCGTCCTGCGCCGAATGCAGGAACGATACGTGCGACGTATCGACGTTGCCTTCGAGCACCTGCAGCCAGTTCGACTCCACGATCCACATGGCCACGCGGCGCCGTGCGTCGGGCACGGTCGCCCATTCCATCAGTGGTAGCTCGGGCACCGTGTCAGGGGGCCCCAGGTATGCCCAGATCGTGCCGCCGAACTCGCGGGTTGGATAGGCGCGCACGTTCACTTTGTCTTTGAAGTTGCTCTCGGGCGGCTCACTGGGCATGTCGACACAGGTGCCTGACGTGTCGAATTTCCAGCCGTGATACACGCAGCGCAGGCCGCATTCCTCGTTGCGCCCGAAGTACAGCGGCGCGCGCCGGTGCGGACAGAAGGCTTCGAAGAGGCCAATGGTGCCGTTGCTGTCGCGAAATGCGACCAGGTCCTCGCCCAGGATGCGCAGGCGCACGGGGTCACCATCGGCCTGAGGCAGTTGTTCGGGCAGCGAGATGGGCAGCCAGAAGCGCCGGAACAACTCGCCCATAGGTGTGCTCGCCCCGACGCGGGTCATGAATACGTTCCGCTCAGCAGTCAGCACGCTGCACCTCCTACGCCATTAGTCATACTAACGCCAGGTCGCAGGCGCCAATCGCGGCTTTGAGCGCAGGGCACTCAGTTGGCGCAGCGCCGCCTGGCGAGTACGCTGGCGGCGCGAAAGGACACCGCCGATGAACGTGGCCCAGCACCTCGAGCGCGCTGCGCGTCACTTCCCCGACCGACCGGCCATCGTGTTCGAGGGCGAGCGCATCAGCTACGCCGCGCTGCAGCAACGCGTCGACCGCGTTGCGCACGCGCTCATTGGCCTCGGCGTACAGCAGGGCGATCGGATCGGCTTGTTCCTGCCGAACATTCCTGCCTTTGCACTGGCGTACCTGGCGATAGAAAAGGTCGGCGCGATTGCCGTATCGGCCAACGTGATGCTCACGGCCGACGAGCTGCGCTATCTGCTCGAGGACAGCGGCACGACGCTGCTGTTCACCAGCGCGGACCTGTCAACTGCCTGGCAGCCGCTGACGCCAGACCTCGTAGATCAAGCGCGCGTCATCCTATGTGAGGGCGAGGCGCCAGCCGTTCGATCCCTCGCCGAGCTCGCGGCGAATGCGCCCAACGAGCCGTTCCACGCGCGCGAGATGCAGCCCGACGATCCAGCCGTCATCCTCTATACGTCCGGCACAACGGGCCGCCAGAAGGGCGCCACGCTCAGCCACGGCAATCTCGTCTCGAACACTTTTGCCACCGTTCACGTGGAGGGGATCACGCCCGACGATCGGCTGCTGCTGTTTCTGCCGTTGTTCCATGTGTTCGGCCAGAACGCCATCCTGAACTCCGCGCTGCAGGCGGCGGCCACTGTCGTACTGCAGCGTCGCTACGACCCACAGAAAACTCCGGAGCTTATCGAGCAGGAACGGGTCACGATGTTCTTCGCCGTCCCGACGATCTACATCGGACTGCTCAACGCCGGCCTGGACCCGCGGTACTTCGAATCGATCCGCTACTACTTCTCCGCCGCGGCGACCATGCCGGTCGAGATCGCCCGCCGTTGGCAAGCCACATTCGGACGGCCAATTGTCGAGGGCTATGGACTGACTGAGACGTCGCCCTTCGCGTCGTATAACCACATCTGGGAGCATCGGCCAGGTTCGGTCGGTACGCCCGTCGAGAATGTCGAGATCCAGGTGCTTGACGCTGACGATCGGCCCGTGGGCGCCGGAACGTGGGGCGAGATTTGCATCAAAGGACCAAATGTGATGCTGGGCTACTGGAACCGGCCAGATGACACAGCGCAGGCGATCCGCGACGGCTGGTTCCACTCGGGTGACATCGGCTACATGGACGCGGACGGCTACATCTACCTGGTCGATCGTGTGAAGGACATGATCAACTCGGCCGGATTCAAGATCTGGCCGCGTGAGGTCGAGGAGGTGCTGTTTCAGCATCCGGCCATTCGCGAATGCGCCGTCGTCGGCCTGCCGGACCCGGTCAAAGGCGAAATCCCGGCCGTCTTCCTCGTGCTTCACGACGGCGCGAGGCTGTCCATCGACGAATTCGACACGTTCTGCCGTCAGCGTATCGCTGCTTACAAGGTGCCGCGCCACGTGGAGTTCGTGGACACGCTGCCCAAGAACGCCACGGGCAAGATCCTCAAGCGCGTCCTGCGCGACCAGGCGAGCACAGTAGCCGTGGCCAGCTAGCCACAGTATTCTGAGCCCCGCCATGTACGACCCGCCGAGCGTCCCGTTCGGACCACTCAATGCGCTTCGCCGAGCTGCAGCTCCCACTTGATCTCGACCGTGATCGACGGCTAATCGCCTTCACCTGCGCCCGTCGGCGTGACAGCTAGCCAGGGTATGATCTGTTCGCCCACGACCGCCGCCAAGCCACTCGAGCCCTTCGCGCAGCTCGGCGACGGTCGCCTCGCGCGGCACGCCTTCGGACGCAGCCCGAACCGGCAGCACACTCGCGGCAAGTAGCACGCACGACGACAAGCTCCCGCGCCAGACCCGCGCAAACAGCATTGCCAACCCCTCCGCAGCTATTGCGAGCTTGTGGCGCACCGTGCACGCGAGACATTGCCCTACGGTGCGACTATGTTGCGCCAGATTTCGCGCGTGCCCGAATTCGATCTACCGGATTCGGCTTGGGCCAGGTCTTAGACGAACCGCCGGATGAATGCGAGTGCGGTATCGGCGACATCGCGCCAGCCGTCGTCGATGGTCAGCGCATGGCCGCGGCCCGGGATCTCGACGATTTCGGTGACGCCGGCGTTTCGCTTCTGCTGCTTGAAGCTGGCATTGGCGATCGCCCACGGTACGGTGTTGTCCTTCTCACCCGAGATGATCAGCAGCGGACCGCGCGCCGGATTCCTGCTGTCAACCTTTGCTTCCGTCCACGGGTTCAAATTGGCCGTCGCCGCCTGGAACAGGGGCGCTCCAGCCGCTGGCACGGCGTATGTCTCGTACAGCCGATGCGCTTCGTCCTCACTCACCGCGTTGGCAAACGAGAATCGAAATTGCTCGTACGTCAGTGGCACGGCGCGGTTGCGATTGGCCGGGTTGCCGAGCGCCGGCAGCGCCGCCCGCAGCGCCGAAATCGGCAGGGGCAGCACGCCCCGAAACGGAGCCGGATCGATCGCGACCGATGCCGCCGACAGTCCACGTCCAGCGAGGATCTGCGTCAGCAAGCCGCCAAACGAGTGGCCGATCACGGCCGGCCTCTTGTGCAGCTTGCTAATGACCGAGGCGAAGTGGTCGGCCACCTGGCCGATGGTCTTGCGCGCGAAGACCTCAGGGTGCGCGTTGGCCTCTTCGACGGTCTGGGGATCGTCGGGCCAGCCAGGCGTGAGCGCCGCGAAGCCGGCCTCCTCGAAGAGATCCGCCCAGCGGTTCCAGCTGCTCGGCAGCAACCACAGGCCGTGGACGAAAACGACGGGCACGCGCCCCGTCGCGTTGGCGCGGTCGACCTGCTGCTGGTCGACCTCCTCTTCACGCGCGGTGGTGCTGAAAGCACCGGTCTCAGTAGCCATGGGTGTCGTCTCCTCCGCTCACGCTGGGAAGTCAGCCGCAGGCAAGCCCGTTCCGCGAGCGTGCCATACAGTGCAAGCTAAGCAATGAAAGGCACCGCCATTATGGCCCACTATGCACCCGACCGCCCGACGACCGCCTGGCCAACCTTTCCGATCGGCGGCTGGGCTGAGACGGGACCGACCCTGCATCGCTGGACGCAGGTCGTCGGCAAAATCCGCATGGCGCTCAGCGCACCCATGAATCACTACTGGCACACGCCGCTGTACGTCTCGGCGCGCGGGCTCACGACCTCTGCGATCCCATACGGTTCCGAGCTGTTCGAGATCGAGTTCGACTTGCTCCATCACCAGCTCGTGCTCTCGACGAGCTGGGGTCCGACACGCATGTTTCCGCTGGCCGCGTACAGCGTGGCCCATTTCTACGCGCAAGTCATGGCTGCGCTCGACGCGTTGCGCATCGACGTGCGCATCTGGCCGAAACCGGTCGAAATCGCCGATCCCATTCCATTCGACCAGGATCGAACCCACGCCAGCTATGACCCTGAGGCTGCACACGCGCTGTGGCAGACGCTCATTCAGGCCGACCGCGTCTTGAAGACGTTCCGTGGTCGGTTTCTGGGCAAGTGCAGCCCGGTCCACTTCTTTTGGGGCGGATTCGACCTGGCCGTGACGCGCTTTTCGGGTCGGCGCGGGCCGCTGTACGCGGGCTCGTCATTCAATGTCGGCCCGCATGTGATGCACGAATCGTATTCGCACGAGGTCAGCAGCGCGGGTTTCTGGCCCGGCAATCAGGACGCGCCGCCGATGTTCTACAGCTATGCGGTGCCTGAACCGGCGGGGTTCCGCTCCACCGCTGTTGCGACGTATGACGACACCTTAGGCGAGTTCGTGCTGCCCTACGCCGATGTCCAATCTGCCGAGCGCCCGGACGAGAGGCTGCTCGAATTTCTGGAGAGCACCTATGCGTCCGCCGCCGACCTGGGCGGCTGGGACAGAGTGCTGCTCGAGCAGCGCCCGCCGTGCGCTTGCGACAACCGAGGAGAACCACGCTCATGACGAACGGCCAGCAATGCGCGCACCTGGGTCAGGTGCGCGACGTCCAACCGCGCACGCCCGACGGCTGCGAAGAATGTCTCCAGATGGGCAGCGACTGGGTCCACCTACGCCTGTGCCTCAGCTGTGGCCATGTTGGCTGCTGTGACAACTCGCCGAACCAACACGCGACCAAACATTACCGCGGCTCGCACGATCCACTCATCCAATCGTTCGAGCCCGGCGAGGATTGGGGCTGGTGCTATGTCGAAGAAGTGTTCCTCGAGCCGGCACCGCTCCCCCAAGCCCGCCGCTAGCGCCTGACAGGCCGGGACCCTCTAGCCTTGCGGCAGCCTGACGGCCGGGACGGTGCCGCCGTGCGACAGCCCGACGCCGCGGACGCTTCCGGCTGGTGTCAGCCTGACGGCCGGACGGTGCCGCCGTGCGACAGCCGGAGGCAGCACCGACGTCAATCCTCGTCCGGCGGCCGGCGTAGGCGTTTGACCGTCCCGCGATGCGTTTTGGACGATAGCCGCTTTTCGCGTGCCGGCCGACTTGGCCGCGTTGGACGTCGAGGCGGCGGGTCCGGCGCCAGCGCCGCGGTGACCAGCGCTTCGAGGCGAGCCGCGGCGACCTCTCGATTGCGAGCTAGCGAGCGCTCAGCCTGGCTGAGGATGCGCAGCGGCCGCTCGTCGAGCCCGAGCCGCTCGGCGAGGCGCTCCGCTTGCTGGGACGGCAAACCGAGCAGCGCATCGCCGTCGATGACCAACTCCGCGCGAGTTGACGCCTTGTCGCGATGCTGTCCACCCGGCCCACTCGAACGGCTAGCGCCCCACTGCGCGCGCTGGAGCAGCTGCTCGGTGACTTCACTTGTGTCCAACCGTCCGCCTTACGGTTCAGAATACGGAACGCGCTGTCAATTCACAGCCGGCCACCGTGCCAGCGTGCCGACTCGCCAATGATGAGCCCCGTCATCAGCGTGTTCAGTTCAGGCATAGCGTCCTCCTCACCGTCTACACGAACGCCCAGCCCCGAAATCGACAGTTGCGTCAAGCGCCGCTGCACGATTGCCTGTGTACGCGGGCCGCCGAAAGCCGCTATCCTATCGGCTCGCAGCCGGGCCGACGTCGTCCCCTGCGCCCAAAGGCCACCCAGCACGGGTAAGGGGCGAGATGACGAAGGCACACCGTAGATCAGACTATTCGCGACTCCCGTTTAGCAGCCTGCCCGAGCGGCAGGGGCTGTATGACCCGCGCTTCGAGCACGACGCGTGCGGCGTGTCGTTCGTCGTCGACATCAAGGGTCGGCCGAGTCGCGATATCGTCGATACTGCGCTTGGCGCGCTGTGCAACCTCGATCATCGCGGTGCCCAGGGCGCCGAGCCTAATACGGGCGACGGCGCGGGCATCTTGATCCAGGTGCCCGATGCGTTCCTGCGAGCCGTCGTCGACTTCGAGCTCCCCGAGCGCGGCGCCTACGGCGTCGGGCTGTGCTTCTTGCCCCACGACGCGCAGCCCGCGATGCGGTGCATCGAGGAGATTCTCACCTCCGAAGGCCTGAACGTCCTCGGCTGGCGCGATGTCCCGACCGACCCGACCAACGTCGGCAAGACCGCGCGCAGCGTCATGCCCACGTTCAAGCAGGTGTTCGTCGGGGGTGACACAACTGGCATTGACCTGGATCGGAAGTTGTTTGTAGCCCGTAAGCGCTGCGAGCACGAGTTGGCCGTCTATTTCCCTTCACTCTCGGCGAGAACGCTGGTCTACAAAGGCATGCTGACCACGCCGCAGTTGGCCGAGTTCTTCCCCGACCTGCGCGACCCGCGCATCGAGTCCGCGCTCGCTCTGGTCCACAGTCGGTTCTCGACCAACACGTTCCCGTCGTGGCCGCTGGCGCACCCGTATCGCATGATCGCGCACAACGGCGAGATCAACACGCTCCAGGGCAATCGCAACTGGATGCGCGCGCGCGAAGCGCTGATGCGCTCCGCGGCCATCCCTGGGCTCGAGCGCGCGTTCCCGATCATCACCCGGGCGGGCTCAGATACGGCCAGCTTCGACGAATGCCTCGAGCTGCTGCACCTGGCGGGCAGGCCGATCTGGCACGCGGTGTTGATGATGATCCCCGAGGCGTGGGAAAAGCACGCCACGATGTCGCCCGAGAAGCGCGCCTTCTACCGCTTCCATGCGTCGCTCATGGAGCCATGGGATGGCCCAGCCTCGATCGCCTTCACCGACGGTAGCGTCATTGGCGCCGTCCTCGATCGCAATGGGCTGCGCCCGAGCCGCTATTGGGTGACCGACGACGATCGGGTGATCATGGCCAGCGAGACGGGCGTGGTCGATATGGATCCTGCGCGCGTCGTGAAGAAGGGCCGCCTACAGCCCGGACGGATGTTGCTCGTCGACACCGCGCGCGGGCGCATCGTCGACGACGAAGAGATCAAAGCTGACCTGGCCGCGCAGCACCCATACGCGGCTTGGCTCCAGGACGGGCTCGTCCATATCAACCATCTGCCCGACCGCGAGCACGTCACGTTCAGCCACGAGTCCGTCCAACGACGCCAGCAGGTCTTTGGCTATACGCACGAGGAGCTCAAGTTGCTGGTCGCGCCGATGGCCCGCGACGGGTACGAGGCGATTGGCTCGATGGGCACCGATACGCCGCTGGCGGTGCTGTCGGATCGACCGCGACTCTTGTTCGACTACTTCCAGCAGTTGTTCGCCCAGGTCACCAATCCGCCGTTGGATGCCATCCGCGAAGAACTGGTGACGTCGTTGTCGGCCACGATCGGTCCGGAGGGCAATGTGCTCGAGCCCGGCCCCGACTCATGCCGCCAGCTCGAGCTGCCGTTCCCGATTATTGACAATGACGAGCTCGCGCGACTGATTCACATTGACGATGACGACCAGTATCCACATCTGGCGGCACACGTCATTGCAGGTCTGTATCGCGTGGCCGATGGGGGCCACGGCCTGCGTGCTGCGCTCGACCAGGTCTGCACGGAGGCCTCGCGAGCCATTGCCGACGGCAAACGCATCATCGTCCTGTCAGATCGCAACACCAGCAAAGACTGTGCACCGATCCCGTCGCTGCTGTTGACCTCGGCAGTGCATCACCATCTCATCCGCGAGAAGACTCGCACCCAGGTGGGCCTCGTGGTCGAGACCGGCGACGCGCGCGAAGTGCACCATATGGCGCTGCTCATCGGCTACGGCGCGGGCGCCATCAATCCGTACCTCGCCTTCGAGTCGCTCGAAGACCTGATCGCTCAGGGCCTGTACGGGCTCGGCGGTATTGACCCGCACACGGCCATCAAGAAGTACGTCAAAGCGGCCGGTAAGGGCGTCCTCAAAGTCATGTCCAAGATGGGCATCTCGACCGTCGCCTCATATACGGGCGCGCAAGTCTTCGAAGCCATCGGCTTATCCGAAGACCTGGTCGACGAATACTTCACCGGCACGGTCTCGCGACTCAGCGGAGTTGGACTCGACCAGATCGCCGAGGAAATCGCGCGTCGTCACCGCGTAGCCTATGCCGAACGCCCTGACGAGCGTGCGCACCGCGATCTGGACCTCGGTGGCGAGTACCAGTGGCGACGTGAGGGTGAGCACCACCTCTTCAATCCAGAGACGGTGTTCAAGCTGCAGCACGCCACGCGTGCCAAGCGCTACGACGTCTATAAGGAATACACCAGGCTGGTCGACGATCAGTCGCGCCGCCTGGCAACGCTGCGCGGCCTGTTCACGTTCCGCGACGGAGTCCGCCCTCCAGTTCCCATCGACGAAGTCGAACCCGTGAGTGCGATCGTCAAGCGTTTCGCCACCGGTGCAATGTCCTACGGCTCCATTTCTAAAGAGGCCCACGAGACGCTCGCCATCGCCATGAATCGGATTGGTGGTAAGTCCAATACAGGCGAGGGTGGCGAAGATGCGGATCGGTATGTGCGGGAGGCCAATGGCGACTGGAGGCGGTCGGCGATCAAGCAGGTCGCGTCGGGGCGTTTCGGCGTGACTTCCGAGTACCTGGTCAACGCGGACGATCTGCAGATCAAGATGGCCCAGGGCGCCAAGCCCGGCGAGGGCGGTCAATTGCCTGGCCACAAGGTCTACCCGTGGATCGCCAGGACGCGTCATTCGACGCCCGGCGTGGGATTGATCAGTCCGCCGCCACACCACGACATCTACTCCATCGAAGATATCAAGCAGCTCATCCACGATTTGAAGAACTCGAATCCGCGCGCGCGGGTGCACGTCAAGCTGGTTGCCCAGATCGGCGTCGGGACGGTCGCCGCCGGTGTGGCCAAGGCGCGCAGCGACGTAGTGCTGATCTCCGGCCACGATGGCGGCACAGGTGCTTCACCACTCACGTCGATCAAGCACGCGGGCGCGCCGTGGGAGCTCGGCATCGCCGAGACACAGCAGACGTTGGTCAGGAACGGTTTGCGCGATCGGATCGTCGTGCAGTGCGACGGGCAGCTCAAGACTGGCCGTGACGTGGTGATCGCCGCGTTACTGGGCGCCGAGGAGTTCGGGTTCGCGTCTGCGCCCTTGGTTGTGAGCGGGTGCGTGATGATGCGCGTCTGTCATCTCGACACGTGTCCGGTCGGTGTGGCGACACAGAATCCGGTGCTGCGCCAGCGGTTCGCGGGCAAGCCGGAGTTCGTCGTCAACTTCTTCGAGTTCATCGCGCAGGAGGTGCGCGAGCACCTGGCCGCACTCGGCTTCCGCTCTATGGCCGAAGCCGTTGGCCACGCCGAGATGCTCGAGACCCGGGCAGCCATCGATCATTGGAAGGCGAGCGGACTCGACCTGACGCCGATCTTCACCGTGGCCGACAACCCCTACCCCGGCCAGGACCTGCACCAGACCAAGCCGCAGGATCACCATCTCGACGAAGCGCTCGACCAGCAGTTCCTCGAGCGCGCGCAAATGGCGCTCGAGCTTGGCTGGCCCGTACGTATCGAGCTACCAGTGCGCAACACCAATCGCAGCGTGGGCACATTGCTCGGCTCCGAGGTGACCCGCCGTCACGGCGGCAGGGGGCTGCCGGACGACACGATCGAGATTTGTCTGCGTGGTTCCGCTGGGCAGAGTTTTGGTGCGTTCCTGCCCCGCGGCATCACCTTGCGCCTCGAGGGCGACGCGAACGACTACACGGGCAAGGGACTCTCGGGCGGCCGGGTCATCCTCAGACCGGATCGCGACGCGACGTTCGTCGCCGAAGAGAACATCATCGCTGGCAACGTCGCGCTGTACGGTGCGACGTCGGGTGAGGCATTCATCCGCGGCGTCGTAGGCGAGCGCTTTGGTGTCCGCAACTCGGGCGCCACGGCCGTGGTCGAAGGTGTCGGCGACCACGGCTGCGAGTACATGACCGGTGGGCGCGTCGTCGTGCTCGGCTCGACTGGCCGTAACTTCGCAGCCGGCATGTCCGGCGGCATCGCCTACGTCTTCGATCCGGATGACTCCTTCGCCGCGCTCCTGAACCGTGAGATGGTCGAACTGGAACCACTCGACGAAACCGATCGCGAGTGGCTGTTCGAAATCGTTCGACGCCACCTCGACCTGACCGAGTCGACTGTCGCCGATCGCCTGCTGTTCGACTGGTCCTACTCCGTGGAGTGCTTTTGCAAAGTCATGCCCCGCGACTACAAGCGCGTGCTGACGGTCATGCGCGAGGCTGAGGAGCACGGTCTATCGGACCACGAGGCGCTCGGCCGCGTGATGGTGGCGGCACATGGGTGAGACCACAGGCTTCCTGAAGTGGAAGCGCGAGACGCCCACCCGACGTCCGGTTCCAGTACGCCTCCAGGACTGGCAGGAGGTATACGCACCGTTTCCGCGCGAGTCGCTTCTGGCTCAGGCCGGGCGATGCATGGATTGCGGCATTCCGTTTTGCAACAACGGCTGTCCGCTCGGCAATCTCATTCCGGATTTCAACGATCTGGTCTACCGCGACCACTGGCGCGATGCGATCGAACGCCTACACGCCACGAACAACTTTCCGGAGTTTACCGGCCGGCTGTGTCCGGCGCCGTGTGAGTCCGCGTGCGTCCTCGGGATCAACCAGGATCCGGTCACGATCAAGCAGGTCGAGCTGGAGATTGTCGACCGCGCCTGGAACGAAGGCTGGATCACACCTCGCCCACCCTCAGTTCGCACCGGGCGGCGTGTTGCCGTCGTCGGCTCCGGCCCCTCCGGTCTGGCGGTTGCCCAACAATTGACGCGCGCTGGCCACCACGTGGTCGTCTTCGAGCGCGCCGACCGCATCGGCGGCTTGCTGCGCTATGGCATCCCGGAATTCAAGCTCGAGAAACGCCACCTCAACCGGCGTATCGCCCAAATGGAGGCCGAAGGCACCTCGTTCCAGACTTCCTCGCCGGTTGACGCCTCCAAGGTCGATTCCCTTCGGGCCGAATTCGACGCCGTGGTCCTCGCCGGCGGCGCGACTGCGTGGCGCGACCTGCCCATCCCGGGCCGCGAGCTCAGTGGCATCTACCAGGCCATGGAGTACTTGCCGCTTTCCAACCGTGTACAAGAGGGCGATCTCGCCGAGTCGACAGTTACGGCGCGCGACAAGCACGTGGTGATCATCGGCGGCGGCGACACCGGCGCGGATTGTCTGGGTACCGTGCATCGGCAAGGCGCCAGATCGGTCCACCAGTTCGAGATCCTGCCGCGCCCGCCTGATACGCGTGCACCGAACAATCCCTGGCCAACGTACTCCAACGTGTTTCGCGTCTCGTCGGCGCACGAGGAAGGCGGCGAGCGGGTCTACAGCGTCAATACCGAGTGCTTCCTGGGCGACTCCACTGGGCAGGTGCGCGGCTTGCGCGCCCACGAGGTGAGCTTCGTCGGTGGCAAGTTCGAGAAGATCGAGGGCACCGATTTCGAGCTCGAGTGCGAGCTGGTGCTGCTGGCGATGGGCTTCCTCGGTCCCGAACGCGCGGGCATGATCGAGCACCTCGGCGTCGCGCTCGACCAACGCGGGAATGTCGCGCGCGGGGAAAACTTCATGACCAGCGAGCCGGGCGTCTTCGTCTGTGGCGATATGGGCCGCGGCCAGAGCCTGATCGTCTGGGCGATCGCCGAAGGCCGCTCCTGCGCCGCCGGCGTCGACACCTGGCTGATGGGCGAAACCCTCCTGCCCGCGCCCATCCCACCCACCGCCCGCCCGCTCGTCTAACGCCTTCGACGGCCGGGCCTACCCGTCGGCGGAGCGGCCATCGTCTACGATCTTTCCAAAGGGCACGTAAAGCAATGTCTCGATGGATGGTGACTGTGACGTTGGTCGCTGCGGTGGTGATGCTGCCGGCGCCGGCGGCGTTGGCGCAAGTGGCCGGTGGCTGCGCCGCGGGGCAGGCGCCGCGCTTCATGTTTGGTTTCGCGGATCTCAAGGCGCACATCGGCGATGCGATGGGCGAGCCGGTCACGTGCGAATTCTCGGACCCGAACGGCACGGGCGACGTGCACCAGCGCACGACATCGGGCCTCGCATTCTGGCGCAAGTCGACCAACACACCTACCTTCACCAATGGCTTCGAGCACTGGGCAAATACGCCCGAGGGGTGGGTCACCTGGACCGGCGCTGGTATCGATCCGCCCCGCCAGGCGGATACCTATCCCCAGGTCGTGGTCGACGGCTTCATGAGCGGCTGCCGCGGCGCGGATCCAGAGCGCGAACCGGTCTGTCGGTGCGCCATCGACAAGCTCCAGGCCCGCTACAGCCTGGTCGACTTCATCAATCTCTCCCAACGCCTGACGGCGAACGAACTACCAGACGAACAGCTGGCCACGATCATCATCGAGTGCATCCTCGAAGCTGACTAGCGCTGGCGCAGCCAGCTGCTGATGGTCCTCGACTCGCTCGCGCCCGTGAAGCGGGCAGCATTCATGGCAGGATCGTCGCCATGCACGCACTCTCCGATCCGGCCCGTCTCAATCAGCTGAACAGTGACCGTGCTACATGACTGACCAGAAACTGTAAGCGCGCTGACAGCGCGGCCACATTGGACGCGCTAGGATCACGTGTCCAATGGTCACTGCCGATCAGCTGGTAGCACACGCTGTGGGAGATTACCTGCTCCAGTCGGATTGGATGGCCACCCAGAAAACACGCCGGTCGTTGCCCGCTCTGGTGCACGCTGGTGTCTACGGACTACCGTTCTTGTTCTTGTCGACGTCGCCGCTGGCGCTGCTGATCATTTGCGTGTCGCACTTCGTGATCGACCGCTGGCGCTTAGCACGCTATTTGTCTTGGTTCAGCAACCGGCTGGCTCCGGGTCCGCACCCCTCATGGAACGAATGCCATGACACGGGCTACTCCGAGCAGCGACCGCCCTGGATTTCCCAGTGGCTGCTGGTGATCTCCGACAACACACTGCACGTGCTGATCAACAGTTGGGCCCTCGCACTCACAAGAACACGTAACGGTCGCACCTGATCGAGCACCAGTCGCACATCGCTCCAGGTGTCGGGATGCTTACTGCACAAGTGTAAGTAAGCCGATAACTCACGCGCCTCGCGCGTCTCTAGTCTTGGCTCCATCCAAGCCACGAACGGAGCCAACGCCAGGAGCACGCGCATGGACTGGGCACAGATTTTTGAACGACTCACGGCTGACCAGGACGACGCCCTGGCGTGGGTAGCGCTCGAGCTGCGCATCAAAGCCTGGGCGCGCGCCGAATTTTGGGCGAACGGGCATCACCTCATCGACGATGCAGTTGTCGACACATGCGCCGCCATCGCGCTCGGGTTGCCAGCCGCTCGTGGCCCGGAGACATTCTCCGGGTTTGCGTACGGCCATTTCCTGAACGCGCGTCGGCGCCTGCTGCGCACGCTACAGCCAGGCAGCGTCTCGATCCACGGCATCGACATCGTCAGCCCAGATCAGGACGACGACGAGCTCGACGCGGAGGCGCGGGCGCGTCTGTGGCGCGCACTCGCCGCGCTGCCGGCTCGCGAGCGTAAGGTGGTCATGCTGCGCTACTTCGAGGAGCTACCCTCGACCAGGATCGCGGCCGAGGTCGGCGTGACCAGTGTCAACGCTCGACGCATCCTGTTCAATGGACTGCGCCGGATGCGCTCGCTCCTGCGCGACCCGCAATGGGTGCGCGAGGCTACTGCACAGCCTGCGCACGCACGTTTAGCGCTAGACGACACGTTTTCGAAGGCGTGTTTCGTCGAGCACCGTCACACGCCCCTTCTCCCAGCGGATGAGCCCGTCATCCTGGTAGATGCCGAGCCACTTGTTGAGTGTCTCGCGCGTCGTACCGACTAGCCCCGCCAGGTCGCTCTGGTTCAGGCGGGGCGTAATGGCTGGTCCGCCGCTGGGGGGCTTCTCGGCGCGCAGCAGGATCGTGCGCGCCAGCCTGGACGGCACGTCCAGGAAGGCCGCATCCTGCAGCAGCCGCGTATCGCGCCGGATGCGCCGGCTCAGGACACTCAACAGCTCGAGCGCCAGCGGCGGGCGTTCGAGCAAAAAGCGCTTGAACTCCTCGCGCTCGAGCAGCAGCAGTTCGGTGACTTCAGTAGCCACCGCGTCGACGGAACGCGGTTCGCCGTCGAGCAAAGCTAGCTCGCCAAAGACATCGCCCGGTGCGAGCAGGTCGATGATGATCTCACGCCCTTCGGGTGACGTGAGCGCGAGTTTGACGCGACCCTCACGCACGATGCACAGAAATGTGCCTGGATCGCCCTCGTAGAAGACCGTGTCGCCGCGGCCATACCGTCGCCGGCGCAGGCGCGTAGTCAATTCCTCGAGCGCCTCCGAGGGAAGCTGCGCGAGCAGTGGTACTTGATTCAGCATTGACTCCGCCGTCTTCGAGGGTACTTGGCCCCGCCCGCTGCTGCCACGAGCGGGAGGCGCGGCGACTTACATGGGGTAGCCGCGCGCGCCTTGGATCCCCTTCAGAACGGCGATTTCGCCTGTCTCGGTGCCGAGGTGATTGGCGAGCAGCAATGCGATCGCCGAGGCGCGGGTGTGGTGACCCAGGCCGATCTGCGACAGGTCCATGGGTTGATCGAGGTCCGCATCGGAGAGGCTGCCAAGCCAGCCATCGGTCTGCTCGGCGACGGCCTGGGCATAAGCGCGCAGTTGCGCAAGATCGATTTTGACGCGCCGCGTCCACGGACCATAGTCAGCCCAGCCAGGGCCGGGCATCGGCATCGGCTCGCTTAGACCGGTGCGACCGGCCCACGTCGACGCCGATAGCGGCGCAGCCTGACGAAACATGCCCTGCACAATCATGTCCTCTGAGCACACGACGTGCGCGTACGTGGCTCCAAGCGGATTAGCCATGCCTGGCGGAATGAATTCCGCCTGCGTCTGGGTGACGTCAGCCATGGTCCCGTCCAGAACTTGACGCGCATCGCGGACGATTCTGCGCACGAGCTCCGCGCGCGTGCTGGCCACAGTCTCAGTTGTCATTGGTTGCGCTCCTCTCGGGTAGATTGGCATTCGGATCGGGCCCGGGATCACCGCCGCCGACCGTGGTGCTGAGACGCGCCAGATATAGCTGCCACCCTTCGCGGTGTTGTTCGCGCATGTCGGCCGTTAGCAGACCGCGATGCACCAGCCGCACGTGCGTGCCATCTCCATCCGGAGTCAGCGTCACCTCGACGGTGCTGGAGCCGGGCGGAACAGTCTCGTCGTCTTCCCAGCCAAACGAAAAGACCACTCGTGAGTGGGGCGTCACTTCGAGGTACTCACCGCGGGCGCGCGTAAGCGGGTTGATGTCGACCGCGTACACCCCGCTGGGACGCGGATCGGCGACCGCATGCGAGCCCATCCAGCGCACCATCTTGTCGGGATCGACAAAGAAGGCGAACACCGCTTGCGGCGTGGCGGCGATACGGACTTCGCTGACCACGGCGTCGATCTCACTGAGGGTCACGACTACTTTGGCAAGCCTCCTTGAGCGTCGTATTCGGCGGCTTCCTTGAGGTCTTCGAGCGCATCGCCCCAGAACTCGCGGATCCACGCCCGCAGTTCACGCAAGCCCTCGGGCTGGGCGCGGTACAGCCGGCGGGTGCCCGAACGTCGCTCAGCCAGCAGCCCAGCCTCGCGCAACACCCGCAAGTGCTGCGAGATGGCTGGCCCGGTGACATCAGGAAACTGGGCGGCGATCTCGCCTGAGGGCCGTTCCATGTCGCGCACCAGGCGCAGGATGGCCCGCCGCCGCGGATCGGCGAGCGCGTTGAGCACGGCGCCATCGAGCACCCTCGTATCTAAGCAATTCCTTTCAAAAGAGTCAACTACTTGAATGGCTCTAATGCCGCCGAAGGCGGAACACTGCGCAGCCGGAGCCTCCACATCGCACTGCCATTCCGCCTGGCGATGTTAGAACCGTAAGACGCCACGTTCGCCACAGTGCGAATCTGGTCATACGCATGCGACCAGTGGCCACCGGCGCGTCCAGCCGCCAGGAGCTTGTTCAGCTCGCCGAAGGCGCTGAGCCCCTCTCATCACCGACGGAGGCGTACTTCGAGGTTGCCAACCGCTGCAACAGCAAGTGCGCCACGTGCCCGCTCACCTACTCGCCGCACGAAGACGCCCGCCAGCTCTGTCGACGAGTTCCGTGGGCTCCTCGAGCAGGTGCCCGTCGATCCCGCTGGCGACTACATGGTGTTCGGGGACATTGCGTATCCTGGCTGGGTTGCCTACATCAACGGTCGCCCAACCGAACCTGTACCAGCCGACGGGCTCGTGCAAGCCGTGCCGGTACCGCCGGGCGCGCAGTCGGTCGACCTGCGCTTCGAATCACAGACGCTGCGCGCCGGACTGGTGGTCAGCACTGCCACGCTGGCAGCCCTGACGGCGCTGTTCATGCAGCCACTGCGCTGGCGGCGGGCCAGATAGCCATAAAACCGTCCCGCACGCTGCTCCGAACTCTCCTGCGCGCGCGCAACGCGCTCCTCCATCGTCGTGCCCGGTTGCCGCAGCTGCACATGCGCCACAACCTGGCGGGCCTTCCACCGCTGGTTGTGCCAGCCGGCTACCGTCTGCGCCCTCTGGAGCCGGGCGACGTCGACTCCTGGGCTGCACTCCTGGCCGCCAACGGCGAATTGGGTACCTGGAACCATGCGCGCGCAGCGCGCTACTTCAGTCCGGACACATCGGTGGTGCTCGCGCACAGTTACTTCGTCATGCACGGCGCGACTCCGGTGGCCACCGCGCAGCTCGAGTTGCATCGCGACGACGAGTACGCGCCACTCGCGGAGCTCGGCTGGGTCGCGGTCACGCCCGACCAGCGTGGCCATGGACTGGGCTACGTTGTCTGTCTGGCCGTTCTGCGCGGCGCAGCGGCGATGGGCGAGCGCGGGGTATTCCTGCGCACCGATGACCATCGCCAGCCAGCAATCGCCACGTACGTGCGCCTGGGCTTCGAACCGTGGCTGCGCGACCCGACCGCCGCCGCGCGCTGGGCAGCCGTGCTGCGCGCCTGAGTCATAGAATTGCGAGATGCGCCTGGTGTCCTGGAACTGCAGGTCCGGCTTCCATCGTAAGCTCGAGGCGTTGCTCGCGCTGACTCCGGACATCGCAATCATTCCGGAGTGCAGCAGTCTCGACATACTCCAGACCAAAGCGCCGCACTTGAGCCCGACCAGTTCGGTGTGGATTGGCGACGATCCGAACAAAGGCCTGGGCGTGTTTTCCTTCGGCCCGTATCACTTGATCCGGCACGACGCATACGATCCATCCATCCAGTACGCACTACCCGTACGGGTGGAGGGACCACGCGCCGACACGTTCCATCTGCTGGCGCTCTGGGCGCACCACGGCCTGGCCGGTCGGACGATGGCCACGTTCGGTCCGGTCCTGCGCGCCCTGGCGCTGTACGAGCAGTTTCTGTGCGCCAGGCCGTCGATCGTGGCCGGCGACTTCAACAACCACATACGTTGGGACAAGACTGGCAAAACGTGGAACCATGCCAATTCCGTCGCCGCCTTCGAACGAATGGGCTTCGTGAGCGCCTATCACGTCTTCCACGGCCTGGCGCAAGGTGCAGAACGTCATCCGACCTTCTACTGGCGCACCCGGTCAGTCGATGGACCCACCTATCACATCGACTACGTCTTTCTAACGCGGGCGAGTTTGACCCACCTGCAGTCCATCGAGATCGGCACGCGTGATGCCTGGATTGCCACCGGTCTGAGCGATCACTTGCCGCTCATCGTCGATCTCGATCCAATCTTCGCGGCTGAGGCAGTCCCCGCGGGTTGCGCCGCGCGATGATGACCTTGCGCTTTGCCGCGTCAGGTGTATGCTGGCGCCGGAATTGCTGCGCGTTGTGACGTTTGTCCAACGTGGGCCCTGGGGATAACTGGTCGACCAGCGCGAGCACGGTTCAAGGTGGACTGAACGTTTCTGCAGTGCCCGCGTAGCACAAACGGGCTCGAGTGGGGGATACGTGGACACTTCACCGATGGGGGAGCCGGAGGCGCAGACCGCGACCGAACCGGCCGTGACGAACGGCACACTCGAGGTGCGTGGCCGGCCGCCTGCGCGTGTGGCGCGTGACCTCGCGCCTCTCTCGGCCGACCTGGCGACCGAGGATAGCGACCTGGTTGCTCCGGCGAAGCGCGTCGGCTCGCAGGCGCCTCAGTTAGAAGCGTGGCAGGTTATCGCCGACAGACTCCAGGGCCTGATTGCCGGACTCGTCATTACCGCCCCAGTAGCCCCCATCGTCGCGGGGATGCTCTCCGCTGCGTTGTACATCTCGCCCATCGAGGGCGTTGGCACCCCGGCGCCGGTCATTGCGGCTGCCCTGCACCTGCTGATCGCGTGGTGGGCGAGCGCGACCCTGGTCTGGTTCCTGGGCTTCACCTCACCAGATCGTGCGGGCATGGGCACGTACGGCGAGCTCATCGCCCAGCTGCAGGAGATCTATGCCTGGGCGGAATGGTCGGAGAGCGAGACCTCGCCGCCGCGTCACACGATGTCTCGCAGCGCGTGGGGGGTCGCGCGCAACGAGCTCGTGGGTCAAGTCATCGCGATTCAGCAGGAGCGTAAATCGCGCGGTGCGCGCTGGGTCTTGGCGACCGGCTACATGACCCTGTGGCGACGTCTTCACCGCGCACAGGAGGCGTTGATCGAAATCGCCCCGTCAGAAGCAGTTATCAAATACGCGCAGTACGACGTCTTGCGCATTTCCAATGCCACGATGGCCAGGAGTGACACCTACGTTTGCCTATTGTCTGACGCGATCAAGCTCCTGAGCGCTGGCCGCAACGTGGATGCGATTCTGGATCGCCTGATCGCCGAGGTACAGGCGGTCCTCGCGGCGCTGGGGACGGGCCGACCTGGCCCGGACGTTGTGCCGACGCTCCAGGATCGCAGCGCTGTCATCCTCTCCGCGCTGCAGGCCCTGCCGAGCCCATTCGACAACACCCAGCTGGTCGAGAGGCTGTCGGCCGCCCGGGGTCGATTCGGCGACGCGACCTTTGAAATCGACACACTGCGCCAGGAGTTGCAGCGCGCACTCGTCTTCCTACAGGCATTGGCCAGCACAACCGTTGAGCCGGCCGCACCGGTGGCGCAACCCACAGGGCTGAACTCACCCCGCTCGATTGCTGAGGCAACCTCGCTGGTCCGCACCATTCGACGCATGGTGCACGACTTCCGCGACGACAGTCGCGCTGGTCTGGTGCGAGCGCGCAATCAGTTGCTCGGCACCGCCGGGCTGACCGGGATCACCGCTTACTCGCTGCTCTGGCTGGCGCTCCTGAGCCATGTGCCCCCGGCGGCGGTCGAAGCCGCGATCAGCTTTTATCTGGTCGGCGCTATCGTTGGTCTCTTTACCCGGCTCTATGCTGAAGCCAACTCCGACTCCGGCGTCGACGATTTCGGGCTGTCGCTGACGCGCTTGCTCGCCGCGCCATTGCTTTCAGGACTGGCCAGCGTGCTGGGCATCGTCCTGCTCAGCATGGCTGCCACGACCCAGTACCAGGCCCAGGATGCTGCGCTCAGCAACGCCTTCGACCTGGTCAAGACGCCACTCAACCTGGTGACCGCGGCCGTGTTCGGCCTGACCCCCGGCCTGCTCATCGATCACCTGACGCAGAAGACGGAGCAGTACAAGAAGGACCTCAAGAGCAGCCAGCCTTCGGGCGCCGCGTCGCCGAACTAATAGCAGAACGTCTGTTCTAAGCAGTAGCATGTAAGGCGTGCTCGCCGAGCTGACGCCGCCAGCGCTGGCCTTTGCTTCCAGTTCGAAGAACGATCGGGGTCTGGCTGCGTTCCACCCCGCCATCGCCGAGTGGTTCGTGCGACGCTTTCCCGACGGGCCAACTGAGCCACAACAGCGCGGTTGGGCGCTCATCGCCCGCGGGCGGGACACGCTGGTCGCGGCGCCGACTGGCTCAGGCAAGACGCTCGCAGGCTTCCTGGTCGCGATCGACGCGCTGTACAAGGCCCACGCATCCGGCGAAGACATTGTCGGCAGCACGCGCGTCGTGTATGTCTCGCCGCTGAAGGCGCTGGCCGTGGACATCGCCCAGAACCTCGAGCGGCCGCTGGCCGAAATCGCCTCGGTCGCGCGCGAAATGGGGCTTCGCCCGGCGCCGATCGGCGTGGCCGTGCGCACCGGTGATACGTCGCCGTCGCAACGTGCGCACATGCTGCGTCAGCGTCCGAGCCTGGTCGTGACGACTCCGGAGTCGCTGTACCTCTTGCTGACCAGTCCGCGTGGCCGCGAGACGCTGGCCACGGTCGAAACCATCATCGTCGACGAGATCCACGCCGTGGCGCGTGACAAGCGCGGCGCGCACCTGGCGCTGAGCCTCGAGCGCCTCGAGGCATTGTGCACGCGTCGCCCCGTACGGATCGGCCTGAGCGCGACCCAACGCCCTATTGAGGTGGTCGGGCGCCTGCTGGTCGGCGATCGTCCGCAGCCAGATGTCGTCGACGTCGGACATCAACGCAATCTCGATCTGGCGCTCGAGCTGCCCGAAGGCGAGCTCGAGGCAGTCGCCTCGGCGGACCAGTTCGGCGACGTCGTCGATCGGATTGCCACACTCGTGCAGCAGCACCGCACCACCCTGGTCTTCGTCAACACGCGCTACCTGGCCGAGCGGGTCGCCCATCAGCTCGGCCAGCGGCTGGGCGATGACGTCGTGGCGGCGCACCACGGCAGTCTGTCCAGAGAGCGCCGCCAGCGCGTCGAGAATCGGCTCCGAGCCGGCGACTTGAAAGCGCTGGTCGCGACGGCTTCGCTCGAGCTCGGCATCGATATCGGGCCTGTTGAGCTGGTGTGCCAGATCGGCTCGCCCAGAAGCATTGCCACTTTCTTGCAGCGTGTCGGTCGTTCCAACCACAGTCGCTCAGGGACGCCGAAGGGGCGCTTGTATCCGCTGACGCGCGACGAGCTCGTCGAGTGCAGCGCGTTGCTGGTGGCAGTGCGCGCCGGTCGCCTCGACTGTATCGTCCCAGCGCGGCTGCCACTGGACATCGCGGCGCAGCAGATGGTCGCGGAGGTGGCCGCCAAGGACTCGTCCATCGACGAGCTGTTCCAGATCGTGCGCCGTGCCGCACCATACGCCGAGCTCAGTCGGACGCAGTTCGACGAGGTGCTCGACCTGGTCAGTCGGGGCATCGAGACTGGTCGGGGACGACGCGGGGCGTACCTCCACCGCGACATGGTCAACGGCGAGCTACGTGCACGCAAAGGCGCCCGCCTCGCGGCGGCAACCTCCGGCGGGGCAATTCCTGAGGTGGGTGACTACCGGGTGCTGGCCGATCCGGATGACACGCTGATCGGGTCTGTCAATGAGGATTGGGCCGTTGAGTCGAATGCCGGCGACATTTTCCTCCTGGGCACGCACTCGTGGCAGATCCGCAAGGTCGAACCCGGCGTTGTGCGTGTGCGCGACGCTGGTAACGCTCCGCCGACGGTGCCGTTCTGGCGCGGTGAGGCGCCCGCGCGCACGGCCGAGCTGTCAGCGGAAGTCTCGTCGCTCCGACTTCAAGTTGACGATAGTCTGGCTGCCAGTGACCCGGACAGCGCGCGCCGCACGCTGATGGACGCCGCTGGCATCGACTCCGATGCCGCATCAATGATCGTCCAGTACCTGGCTGCCGGCCGCGCCGCGCTGGGCGTGATGCCCAGCCAACAGGACCTCGTGCTGGAGCGGTTCTTCGACGACACCGGTGGGATGCAACTCGTGCTGCACAGTCCATATGGTGCACGCATCAATCGCGGCCTGGGGCTGATACTGCGCAAGAAGTTCTGTCGCACCTTCAATTTCGAGCTGCAGGCGGCGGCCACGGACGACGCCATCGTACTGTCGCTTGGGTTGACCCACAGCTTCCCGCTCCAGGACGTGCCGCGTTTCCTGTCCAGTCGGACCCTGGACGACACACTCGAGCACGCGATCCTGGACTCGCCAATGTTCCAGGCACGCTGGCGGTGGAATCTGAATCGTTCGTTGATGGTGCTGCGCTGGCGCAACGGTCGACGCAATCCGCCACCGATCCAACGCATGGAGTCCGACGACTTGCTGGCGGCAGTGTTCCCCCAGGCCGCCGCGTGCCAGGACAACATCGTCGGCCCGATCGACATTCCGGACCACGTCCTCGTCCGGCAAACCATTGACGACACGTTGCACGAAGCGATCGATATCGATGGTGTTCGGACGCTGTTGGAGCGCATCGAAGCCGGCGAGGTTCGCATTCGCTGCCGCGATACGACGGAACCGTCGGTTCTGGCGCATGAGATCATCACCGCTCGCCCGTACGCCTTCCTGGACGACGAAGAGACGCAGAATCGGCGCACGAACGCGGTTCGACTCCGTCGTGGACTGCCAACTGACCTCGCGACCATCGGTGCCCTCGATCAGGATGCGATCGAGCGTGTGCACGCCGAAATCGCGCCGGCTCCGGAAACCTCAGACGACCTGCACGACCTCTTATCCTCCGTGCTCCTACTCCGGCCTTCCGAGGCCTGGTCTGCGCTGTGGCAGGAATTGATCGTCCGTGGCCGCGGTCAGATCGTCAACGGTCTCTGGACAACCACCGAGTCCATCGCCGCCACGCGCGCCGCCCTGGCCGGTGAACACGACGCGGTCGTCCGTGCGGTACGCGGGCATCTCGAGTTATCTGGCGTGACGACGGCTGAAGCACTGGCCGGGGCCACCACGCTGTCGGTCGACGACGTGACCGTCGGTCTCGCCGCGCTCGAAGGCGAAGGTTTCGCCATGCAAGGCCAGTACCGCCTGAACGCTCATGCGACCGAGTGGGTCACCCGGCGCTTGCTGGCACGTATGCACGGCTACTCGAAACGATCGCGCCGCGAGTCGTTCGAGCCGCTCACGGCCCAGGACTTCATGCGCTTCCTGCTGCGCTGGCAGCACGTCGCGCCCGAGACGCAGTTGGCGGGCGAGGGTGGTCTGATTGCGGTCCTCGAGCAACTCCAGGGCTACGAGGCCGCGACCGCCGCCTGGGAGACGGAGCTCGTCGCACGGCGACTGAGCTATTACGATCCGGCCTGGCTTGACGCGTTGTGCCACGCTGGCGAAGTCGCCTGGCTTCGCCTTACGCCGCGTGGGTGCGACGATGCGCTCGCAAGCGCGGCAGTACCGTCGAAGGCCACACCGACATCGGTTGTGCTGCGCTCGGATCTGGGCTGGCTGCTGGCCGCCACGCGCGCCACCGACGACGCCCAACCGCCGGTCAAACCTGCGACGTCCGAAGTCCTCGACGTCCTCGCGCAGCGCGGCGCGAGCTTCGTGGGCGACATCGCCGCCGCGACACGCCAGCCGCCAGAGGCGGTCGAGCGCGCGCTGTGGGATGGCGTCGCCCGCGGCCTGGTGATGTGCGACGGCTTCGCTGCGATCCGTTCGTTGATCAGGATGCGCCACGGGTCGGCAGCTTCTCGCCCGTGGCGATTTTCCACGCTGCGGCGCGCCGCCGTGATTCACTCAGGTGTAGCTGGCCGCTGGTCACTCGTGCCAACCGCAGATGTCGACATCGATCGCCACGACCTCGCCGAAGCAGTGGCGGAGCAGTTGCTCTACCGCTGGGGCGTTCTGTTCCGAGACCTGGCCGTTCATGACGGATTGCGCCTGCCATGGCGCGAGATCCAGTGGGCGCTCCGCCGCCTCGAGGATCGCGGCCTGGTGCGCGGTGGCCGGTTCGTCGGCGGCTTCAGCGGCGAGCAATACGCGCTGCCCGCCGCCATAGACCAGCTCACGCGCGTGCGCCGGGCACCGCGGACCGAGGAACGGGTAGTCATCAACGCTACGGATCCGCTGAATCTGGTCGGCGTCATTGTCCCCGGCGAGACCATCCCCTCGGTCCGGACGAATCGGGTCGAGTACGTCGACGGGTTACCCGTGGCGTAGTCGATCGGCTACCCGAGCAAGGTACTCGCCGGGAGCGTAACGATCGGGTATTGTTGGGCACCTCCTTCTGTAGGTGATCAGGGGGTCACCAAGACAGAGGTGTCCGATCCGCCGCCGACGTCGGGCATGTAGTGGATCACGCCGGTCGCGCTGAGGATCGTGTGCCGCGCGCCCAATTCTCCGGCGCGCATGCATGCACAGTATTGAGGCATGCATCGAGATCGCCCGGCCGCACGGTAATGATGCGCACCATGGCCTCGTCGAGTCCCTGGGCGAGACGCCCCAGCGCGGCCGCCGCCCCGGCCGCGGGACCGAAGTAGCCTACCGTGCGCAGCAGCTCGGTGGGCAGCGCATCGACCAACTCCGGAATGTCCGTGCCCGCGTCGCGCCGCGCTTCGAGCTCCAGCAGGATGTCCTCGAAGCCCATGCGGCCGAAGTGGGCTCGGTAGCCGAGCGTCTTCGGCTGGCCTGGACGTGCCATCGCGTAACGGAGGACCTGCGTCGCAAACGCCCGCCGCGCCGCGTCCTGGTTCTCGTCGACGCACACCCGGATGTACTGAGCAAACGGCACCTCCGCCGGGTCACGGTCGGCCTGCCGCGCGCCCTGGCTCACCTGTTCGCGCATCCACACGATCTGCTCGGGCGAGCTCCAGTTTGGCGTCACTCCGTTTGCCAGTGCACCCGCCAGGCGCAGCATCTGGGGTCCCATTGCTGCCAGGTACACCGGTACGGGTGGCGCGCTGATGCCCAGCTTGACGCCGTGAAGGTGGACGACTGCGCCGTCGTAGTCGACGCTTTCGCCCGCGAACAACGTGCGCAGTGGACTCAGAAAGTCGCGTGTCAGGGCGATCGGCGAGACCAGCGGCAGCGCGAGTTGCTGGCGTAAGGACTGCGCCGGATAGCTGCCCAAGCCGATGCCCAGGTTGAACTTGCCGCCGGTGAGGTCGCTGAGGGTGGCCGATTCGGCGGCCAGCGGCGGCACGCTCCAGCCCGGGACGGGAATCACCGAGGTGCCGACCGTCAAACCGCCCGGCACGATGTCTAGCGTCCCCTCCCACCACTCGCGACAGGTGTGGAAGATGCTCCGACCGGTCAGCCCGGCCGGTGTCCACAAGCTGTCGAACGTCAGCCGCGCCGCCTCCTGGACGAGTGTGCGCTGCTGCGCGCGTGACAACCCGAGGCCCGGATCGATACCTACGCCTGCTCTCATCACGCTCATACTAGACGCGGCCGCCCGCGCGTAGTAGCTGCGCCGCAGCTGTGAACGGCACTCGCATGGCTTGGTGAGTGAGGCCGACCGCACCGAATGTCAGCACGCTTACGCGAGACGTGTGAGCGTACTGACATCCCCGCGTTCGACTCCGGCTCTAGACTCTGGCCAGGTCACCGTTTCAAAACCACCGGCCACCGCTTGGCACCAGAGATGCCAATGCGCTACGCTCGTGCCGGCCCACGAAGCGCGCCGAGAACCTGGGTGGGGATCGGGCACAGGGGCAGGCCAACTCATGCATTGGGGGGTATATGGCCTTAGCCATGGACTGGGTACAGGGCAACGTTGTCCCCGGATTCCACAAGGACTTCCAGGACTTCGTGTTTGTGCGCTTCGACAAGGCGAGCCCAGGTCCCGCGCGGCAGTGGCTGTCGGGCGTGCTGCCCAACGTTCAGGCGTCGTCCGCGCGCGAGGTTGCCCGCTTCAATCGCGCGTTCAAGGCACACCGCTCGCGCGGCGCATTTCCGCCCACACCCACAGCTTGGGCAAACATCGCCTTCTCACGGCAGGGGCTCGAAGCCCTGGGCGTGCCCGGTTGGAAGACCTTTCCGGACGACTTCCTGGCCGCACCAACCAGGCGCGCACGTGGTCTCTGGCGTGACGACAACGCCACCTGGCTGTGGGGCGGGCTCGATGACGCGGAGCCCGACGCAGTGCTCATTCTTGGCGCTGATTCACTGGAAGCACTCGAGGACGCGCGCAAGAAATCCGGCGTCGACGATGGGCGTGTGGCGGTGATGGCCGCTTACCGCGGCGCCACACTAGGCGGTGGACGCGAGCATTTTGGCTTCAGAGATGGCATCTCACAGCCTGTTCCAGACGTCCTGGAGGAAACCGGCACCTGGCCGGTCGACGGTCAGTACGTAGAGCCGAGCAAGTTCGTCTTGCAGCCGGGCCACATGCGTGGCGAGCCGGCTTGGGCGCGCAATGGCAGCTATGCGGTGTTTTGTCGGTTTGTTCAGGACGTCGATGCGTTTGCGCAGGAGATGACCAGGAATGCGGTCACGCTCGTCCAGGACGGCATCCACCACATGACTCCGGATTTACTCAAGGCCAAGGTCATGGGCCGCTGGACAGACGGCACGCCGCTCGTGGACGACTACCGGGGCGATCCGAATGGCCAGATCTGTCCCCTATTTGCCCACACACGTAAGGCGTTCCCGCGCTACAACACGGACGCTGCGCCCGAGGAGCATCGGATCATTCGGCGCGGGATCCCGTTCGCATCGAGCAAGGACGGCAAGGTCGAGCGCGGCATGCTGTTCCTGGCATTTCAGGCCAACATCTCAATGCAGTTCGCGCACGTTTTCGGCAAGTGGCTCAACGGGCAATTCTTCCCACAAGCGCCGAGGCAGGAACTTCTCGCCCACCATGGCTCGGGGGGCACCTCACCGTTGCGCATGCCGGGTGTAGATCCAGTCACGAGCACCGAAAAAGGCACGTGGCTGCTCCACCGGCCGGGCAGCAGGACATTCTCGGATGGAGAAAACGATTACGCCGCATTTGAGATGCAGCGATTCGTGACCCTGACCGCGCTCGGCTACTTCTTTGCACCATCGATACGCGCGTTGCAGACCGTGCGACAATTCACACACTGAGGGAGTCACTAATGGCCGCGTATGACATTCTGACTGCGCTCGCGGATGAACGGCAGCCGTATGATGTTGTGCCTAGTTTCAGTCATCTTAAACTCGCCCTGGCCAAGACGTTCCGCATCGGTCGCTGGCCGGGGAAGATGCAAGGCGATGAGAACGTCATCGACGTCTTTGGTCCGCTTGCCGACCGGGGCAATCCGAACCCGCCGATCGCGCTGCATGTCGTGGCGAACCAGGTCAAGCCCGTCCTTGCTGCTGACGACGTTCCCGCCTGGAAGCTCGTGTTTCCATCGAACACCACACCTGGAAGACCTGGAGAGACGTACGACATCCACAAGGGGCTGCGGATCCCATACCGGTACGCCGCGCCGGTTACCAACAGTACACCGCCCGATGGCATGGCGCACTCAGACATCTTCATTCTGTGGACTGGCCACGGCGGCTATCCGTGAGGACGCACCGGTAGTGCTGCGGGTGGGGTGGCGTTCTAGCCGCGTCACCCCGAGCCATGGCCACCAGTTGCGGACTCCCGATATGCTCGGCCAAATGCGCTGCCAGCGCCGAGTGGTGCGTTGCAAGCTCCGTCTGGCCCAGCAGGAGGTGGATGGCGCCCAGCCACGCGTGCGTGTGCACCTGGCACTCCGCCGTGGCGGGCCCAGCAAGCGCCTCCTCGGCTAACTGCACGCCGTACTTCGTGTGACCTTGGGCGACGCGCAGCTTAGCCGCGGCCAGCAGCGTGGGTGCGCGCTCGATCGACGGCGGCATGGACATCACATGCTTCAGCGCACTGTCGATCCATGGCGCCGCCGCCGCGGTGTCGCCATCAGCCAGGAAAGCGCACCCAAGCGCTCGGTACGTTGACACCACTAACGGCGGTGCCTCAACGCTTTGCGCCACAGCATGCGCGCGCTGGTAGCAGTCCACGGCACGCTCTCGATCGCCAAGCTCTGCGTAGGCCGAGCCCAGGCCCACGAGCGTTTCCACGATGACCTCGGCATTGCTGACGGTCGCCTTGGTGCCCAGTGCCTCTTCGTAGCATGTTGCAGCGGCCTCGGCGTCGCCCCGCGTGGCGTGCACTCCGCCGAGTGCTACCAGGCATCTGGCCAACCATCGATCGCCGCCGCTGCGCGCGACCGCACGCGCTTGGACGCCGAAAGCAAAAGCCTGGTCCAGGTCCCCCTGCGCCAGGTACACGCGACTAAGCAGCTGCAACGCGAGAACGCTGCGCACGTCATCGCTAGCGTCACGATACAACGCAATCGCACTCTCGAGCTCATGTTGCGCGCCAACGAGATCACCTGCACGATAGTGCACATCACCGAGGCTTTCATGCGTCACGGCGCGCGCGATTTTGTCGTCCAACTGCTCGCACGTCGCGAGCGCGGCGGCCAGTTGCTCCAGCGCGGCGTCTAGTTGGCCTTGGCACATCAAACTCAGACCGAGCACGCTGTATGCGCGAAACAACAGTTGTGGATCGTGTAGCCGTCGCGCACCCGTGACCAACTGGGCCGCCAGTCGGACCACTACGCCATGGCGTCCCTGCAGCAGCAGAACGAAGGCGCGTACGTATTGCAGTTGCAGTCGCACCGAATCCTCATGAGCTCCAGCCGCGTCAGCAATCGCCAGCAGACCTTGTTCGCACGCGTCGAGGGCCTCAGGAAGTTGTCCGATTTGATGTAGCGCGCGCGCAATCACCACGTACGCTTGTGCGCGCCGGATCGGCTCGTTGCACATCTCGAGTACCTGACGAAACGTGCGAATACAGGCCTGCCAACGCCCCAGACTCTGTTCCGCGAGACCTCGCCCCTCGAGTACGTCGACGTAGATCGACGTGCCCTTCTGGCCGTACGTCGCTCCGGCCCGGATCAATTCAGCGGCCTGTGCGAAATGCGTCAGTTGCTCGCGATGCGCAGCCAGCGCCGCGGCGTGACGCCCAGCCGCGAAACTGTACTTCAGCGCTTTTGCGCGGTGCCGTGCATCGGGCCCGGCGCGACTGAAGTGATGCGCGAGCTCCGCCGCGTGCTGCATCGCACTAGCTCCCAGTCGCCGCTCGAGTTTAGTGCCGGCTTGACTGTGCAGCAACATCCGTCGTGGTGTGCTCAGCCCAGCGTAGAGCGCTTCACGCACCAGCGGGTGGGCGAATGTCGACGCTGAACCTGCGTCGCGCAGGATTTGCGCCGCGATCGCCTCCTCGATGTCGTCGAGTACGTGCTCGCGCTCCTGCGGCGTACACATCGCAAGCAACAACTGGTGATCGATCGACTCGCCAAGCACGGCCGCCATGGCGAGTGTGCCGCGACAGCGCGGAGTGAGTCGCTCGAGGCGGCGCAAGATCACGTCTCGCACGATCCTGGGCACGCCGCCGGGCCTGTCGTCGACGAGCTGCCACACGCCCTCCTGACGCGCGATACGCCCTTCCTCGCGCAACGTCAGCAAGAGTTGTTCGACAAATAGCGGATTCCCTTCCGTCGTCGAGAACAGCGTGTCACACAGCGTCGATGTGGCCGGTCCGCCAAGAAGCGCCTGTGCCAGCTGAGCAGTGTGTGCCCGACCCAATGGCTCAAGCTCGACCAGCGACGCCCCGTCCCGGGTGAGGTTGGCCATGAGCAGGGCGAGCGCGCTGCCGGGCAGTACTTCATCTGACCGGCACGTGCATATGAGCACCACCGGCAACAGCCTTCTCTGGCGCGCGAGAAAACGCACGAAGTCCAGAGTTGCAGCGTCCGCCGCGTGCAGGTCTTCGAGGCACAGCAGGACCGGAGCACGCGCCGTGAGCGACTGCAAAAACGCAGTGATAGCACCGAACAATGCGCTCTGGTCGATCTGATCGCTGTGACGCACAACGGGCGGTTTCGTCGAATCCGCCAGATAGCGCAGCTCCGGTAGCAGATCGGCAAGCAGCGGCATGATGGTCCGAAACTCATCGCGCACTTGCTGAATCGGCCGTGCCAGTACGTAATTGCGCAGTGCCTCGCGTACGGGCCGCAACGGCTCAATAGCGGTCGACACGTAGGCGCCGCCGGCCAGACACAAAGCGCCGTGCTCCGCACTGCGGCGCACTATGGCCCCGACCAGCGTGCTCTTGCCGATACCCGCCGGCGCAGTGATGAAGATTTGGCGTCCAATGAGTGACCGCGCTGAATCGATGGAGGTGAGGACTTGAGCCAGGTCGCGCTCGCGTCCAATGAGGTCGGCAGGAGCGGGAAACGGATATGCAGGCGTCTCGAGCGGCGCATAGCCTGCTAACGTCCCCTCGACCGACGAAGCGGGCAGCGTTGGGAAGTCGTCCGGGAGGTGCGGATCCGTGAGTTGGAAGACATGCTCGGGCCGAACGAGTCCGCGCAGACTGAAGTAGCCGAGACTGCGCAGGCTGACGTTCGGCGGGAGCTCGCTGGCAGCGAGTTGCGCAGTTGTTTCAGACACCAGGACCTGACTACCGCGAGCCACCGCCCTGAGCCGGGCGCAGCGATTAACCACCGGGCCGTAGTAGTCGCCGTCGCGGACGTCGGACTCACCCGAGTGCAGCCCGATGCGAATCTTCAGTGGATGGGACGTGGGCCACACTTCGCTGAGCAGCATGCGCTGCAGCGCATGCGCGGCGGCGACGGCCTTCGAGGCCTCGCGAAAGACCGCGAACCGACTGTCGCCCTCGCCGCGCGGCCGAACTAGACGTCCGTCATATCGGTCGACGACGAGCTCGATCAGCGCGTCGTGCCGCGCGAGTGCCGCGCCCATCAATTCGGCGCTTTCCTCCCACAGTGCGACGCTGCCTTCGACGTCGGTGAGCATAAACGTAAGCATGCCGCCAGGCAGCTCAGCGTTCGCATACTGAGTCACTACGTTGCCCTGATCTGAGTGCACCGCTTCCCCTTCGCAGGGTGGCCTCCCGCCGCGGGTGCGCATGCTACTGCGCACCCCACCTTCGAGGGTCGAAGAATAGCGCAGCAGAGTATCGCTCGTCACCCGGTCGTCATGTTGTGATGAGGAAGGACGAGGTGTGGGATCGACCGCCGGCCGATCCCACACGTCTGGTTACGGATTGACCGGCGCGAGCTCGCCTGCCTGGTGGGCTGCTTCACAGGTCGTCCTGCCTTCGGCGAAGCCCTGCTCGAAACGCGTCCGGGGGACGCCCTCGAGGTTATCGATCAGGCCCCTGAAGCGCGGGCGCTCACGAAAGTCCGTGCGGCCGCCCGTAGTGACTGAAGTGGTCGGCCCAATAGCCCACGAGCCGATCCTCCGCGGCACGCGGTTCGCGCGAGTTGATGTACCGCTGACCACCGGCCTCGGTGACGATGCCGACGTGACTCAGCCCCTGAACGTAGGTATTTGCGAAGAAGATGATGTCGCTGGGCAGGACATCAGCAGCCTGGACCGGGTCGCAGTGCTGGTTGAGCGTGACCACGCTAGTATTCAGCGGATCGAGCTCGGACAAGATGCCGATGTGGTTCAAGCACTGCAGCACGTAGCCCGAGCAGTCGATTCCGCCGTCCGGCGGGATGCGCTTACCCAGGCCACGCCCGGGTTGGCGCGGATAATCCTTCAGATTGATTTCGTACGGCGTGCCAAGCAGCGTGCGCCCATACGCGATGAGCTGCGCACGCTGGCCTGACGCGGAAGTAGGCTCGGTCGACTGCGCCGCTACTCCTCGGCGTCCGCGAAAGGGCCAACCACCTCATTGGCAAACTTCGAGTACCAGATTGGACCCTTGTCGGTCAGGATCATGCTGTAGCCAGGCGCGAAGTACACCTCGGGTCCAAGCGCCTCGAGCCCCTGCTCGTCGATGCGCGTCTTGAACCCGTCGCCAATTGCATATTCAGTTGCCACGAATGAACTCCTCTCGGGTGTGCGCTGCTGGTCGGTGTGGGACTGCCGATCCGGTCGGCCCCACACCTACGTAAGGAGTAGGTCACACGCGTCGCAGGTTGTGACGGTTGGGCGGCGCCGGCGCCGGCCCAAGTTCGCTTCGCTGAGCCGCCGCGGGTGAATGTGGGCGCTGTCGGTCGTACAAGCAGCCTGGAGTTGCCCCGCGATGGACGCGACTGACGACAGAGCGATGCGCGACGCGCTACAAAGAGGTGTGGCTGACCGCCTGGTGGTGCCGGTAAGCGCTCGCGATCACAGCCTCGGAGCCTCCGACGCGCCGGTCACGCTGGTCGAGTACGGCGACTTCGAGTGTCCTTTCTGCGGGCGCTCGTACCCAGCCGTGAAGGCGCTGCGCCGTCACTTCGGCGACCAGCTGCGGTTCGTGTTCCGTCACTTTCCGCGCCCTGAACATCCGCACGCGCGCGAGGCGGCGGAGGCCGCGGAAACGGCCGCCGCGCAGGGTGAACCGCACTTCTGGCAGATGCACGATTGGCTGTTCGAACATCAGCAGACGCTCGAGACAGCCGATTTGGTCGCGTACGCAAGCGGCGCGGGCTTGGATCAGCGGCGATTCCAGACTGAGCTCGAGCAGCACCTGCACCGCGAGCGTGTCCACGCCGACGTCGAGAGTGGCGTCCACAGCGACGTGCACGGGACGCCGACGTTCTTCGTGAATGGCATCAAGCACGAGGGCCCCGATACATACGACGACTTATTAGCGGCAATCTTGGCACGCCAGCCCGCCGGCGATGTTCCGCTGGACGATCCCGTCGACGAGGCGTCGCGCGAGTCGTTTCCTGCCAGCGACCCGCCAACGTTCAGCGGCTCGCACGGCTGAGCCGAACCGCTGTGCGACAGCGACAGCCCGCTCGGCGATGTCGCTGCCGCGGCTGCTGCCCGCTCAGCCGGCGGGCTTGATGTTGTGGTTCAGGCGGAACAGGTTCGCCGGGTCATATTTCGCTTTGATCTGCGCGAGCCGGGCGTAATTCGAGCCGTAGGCCGCTCGGACACGATCCTCGCTTTCGTCGCCGACGCCGAGGAAGTTGACATAAACACTGCCTGGTGAGAAGGGCTGCAGCGCCTCGAACATGGCGCGCGTCCAGGCGATATTGGCCGCGTCCTGGCCCGGGTCGGTCCATGCCGAGATGGCGTTGAGCGCGTATGTCGCGTCGCGTAGCGGATACGCCGTGTCCTGAGCGCCAACGCGGTTGATCGCTCCTCCGTAGAACTCGATCAGGCACGCCGACAGCGGCGATGGACAGTTCGCCGCACGGTCGATGATCGTGTCGAGCACGTCGTCGTCGATGCTCCGCAGGATGGTCGATTTCCAGTACACGCGATTGCCGGGTGGATTCAAGGCGTCGAGCATCTGTTGGGCCGAGGTGTACGGCATCGGCTGAATCATGTCCGCGATCGGCGGACCGAACGCGCGCAGCGGCGCAAAGAGCGCTTCGCCCTCCTCAGTCGGGCCGTGATGGAATGCGATGGCGACGACAATCGGCACGCCGTCGGGCGAGGTCCCCAGGCCGGCGTAGGCACTGGCATTTTCGGGTGCGCCCTGAGTGAACTCGCGGAACGCGTGGAGCACGTCGCGCGCCATGGGCCGCGGCCACACCAGCAGCCCAGCCAGGACGGTCGGACCGACCTCGTGGAGGCGATATTCGAACGACATGACGACGCCAAGGTTGCCGCCGCCGCCACGCACGGCCCAGAACAGGTCCGCGTTCTCGTTGGCGCTGGCGGTGCGCAGTTGGCCATCGGCGGTCACCACGTCGACGGACAGCAGGTTGTCGCAGCTCAAGCCATGCGTACGCCCGAGCCAGCCGATGCCGCCACCCAGGGTCAGGCCGGCAATGCCGGTGGTCGATACGACGCCGCCGGTTGTCGCCAGGCCGAACGCCTGCGTCTCGCGATCGAACTCTGCCCAGGTGACGCCAGCCTCGGCGCGAGCGGTCCGACGAGCCGGATCGACGCGGATGCTCTTCATCAGCGAAAGGTCGAGCATGAGTCCGTCATCGCAGACACTGCTGCCGGCGGCGCTGTGGCCGCCGCCGCGCACCGCCAGGAGCAGGTCCTGCTCACGCGCGAAGTTGATGGCAGCGACTACATCGGCGGCACCGGCGCAGCGGACGATCAGGGCGGGATTGCGGTCGATCATCCCATTCCAGATGTGTCGGGTGGCTTCGTACTCGCCGTCACCGGCTCGGAGCACGCGACCGCGCACACCTTGCACCAGGGTGTCGACATGTTGTTCGACGGTCATGGACAACCTCTCAATTCCACGCACTGGCTGGCGGCCGAGGGCCAAGCAGCCAGTGAGGCCCCTACTGTAGCCGACTCAGGTTTCGATCCAGGGAACCAACTGGTCGGCCACCGCGGTTAGCTGTTGAGCGCCGGCCTGGTTCTTGGCCGACAGACCCTTATCGAAGTCCGCCGGATTCGCCAGATTGGCGGTCATCAGGCTGTAGCTCACACCGGCTTGTGCGTCGAACCACGTGACGCGCCAGTGCGACTCCCGATCGACCTGCCCATGCTCTACCAACTGACTCCACGGTCAGGGAGTCAACCTGGGTGGCCCGGCCAACTCCAACGGGTAGGTCGGCAGCTCGGGTCAGATCAGGACTCGAACCGCCCGTGGAAACCAGCTATCGGTAGTGAATCCAATGTCGACATGATGCGACGACCCTGGGGGACTCAGCCCGAGGCTTGTCCGGCAGCCTGTGCACTCGGCGGCTGCGCAAATGGTCGCGCGTCGAAGACCACTCGGACCATGGTGATCTTCCCGCCTTCAACATGACTCCACTCGGCAACGGGAGCAGGCGGGGCGATTCGAGTGTGCAGGTCGTACCACGTCACCACGTCCGGGCCGTCGACGAAGACCTTGTGCACGACGAGGTCGGTCTTCATCTGGGAAAGTCCGCGGATCGCCTGCTGGTACGCGTCAGCGTTGTCAAACCGGTCGATCGGCCCCGCGAAATCCAGTTTGTCGTCGAGCACGGAGCGCATCCGTGAGAAGTCGTTGTTCTGCCAGGCGTCGAAGTACGTCTCGACGACACCGCGCGGGTCGCTGGCCATGTTCAGCACACCTCGCTCAAAAGAGAATGCCTCGACTATTGCGCCTGACTCGCAGCCGAGCCATGTCCGAGAGCACACATGTGTTGTCCGAGCGTTCACGGCGCATGAAGCGTGGTTGCGCGACGCGGTACGCTCGCCCACGAAAAGGAACGAGGCGATTGTGCGGCGCTTGAACGCGACTCCAGACGACGCGCTAACCGAACTGCTGCGGGCGGTCAAGGTCCACAGCACCGTGTATTGCGTCTCAGAGCTCTCCGCTCCGTGGGGCTTTCGAGTCGAGGCGTCGAGCGCAGCCAAGTTCCATCTCGTGCTCGAAGGGGAGTGTGTCCTCACGCTCGAGAGCGGCGAGCAGCTGGGCCTGGTCTGCGGCGATATGGTCCTACTACCAGCGGGAACAGGACATACCGTTCGCGACCGGCTCGAGTCAGACGTCCGCCACCTCGACTGGATTCTGGCCGAGCATCGCCTGGATGACGATGCGCCATTGATCTACGGTGGCAGCGGTCCCGCGACTCGGCTGGTCTGCGGCGGGTTCGTCCTGACGGACTCGTTGCCGAGCCCGCTCCTTGGCCTGCTGCCCAGAGTCTTGCGTCTGGATGCCGGCGCAAGCGGAGTCAACCGCTGGATGGAGCCAGTATTTGAGCTCCTGCGTGACGAGGTCGACGAACGCCGACCCGGCACCGGCGCCGTGCTGGCGAAGCTCGCCGACGTATTCCTGACGCAAGTGCTGCGCACTTATCTGCTGGGTGCCGAGGCCGCGGGGATCGTGCACGCTCGCTCATTCAGAGATCCGGCCGTCGCGCGCGCTGTCGAGCTCCCGCACTCGCAACCCGATCGACCATGGACCGTCGCCGCGTTGGCGGGCGAGGTGGGTATGTCTCGGACCCTCTTCTGCACGCGTTTTCGCGCCCTCGTTTGCGATTCGCCCATTCGCTATTTGGCGCGCGTGCGGCTGAGCCAGGCGGCTGGATACCTGACAACTACGAACGCGACCTTGTATTCGATCGCCCAGAGCACGGGCTATGACAGCGAGGCATCACTGTCGAAGGCGTTCAAACGCACGTTCGGGCAATCGCCGGGCGAGTACCGCAGCGAGAGTGTGACGAGACCAATTCGGATCGCCGACATTGATCAAAACTCAGCGATCCAGCCCTGGTTCAAGTCGGGACCGGGCTCGCCACCCGCCGCGGCGATCGCCAGCCGATCGACGTAGTGCCGCCAGCCAATGGCATGCTGCTCGCGCGAGATATCCGTCGGCAGGTGATCGTGGCGCAGCCGCACGATCGTGCCGTCGCCGTCGGCATGCAGGGTCACTTCGACTGTGCTCGACGTCGGTGGCAGCTCGGCGTTGCCTTCGAAACCCCACGTGAAGACGATCCGCGTTGGCGGCTGGACCTCGACGTACTCACCGTGGACGAGGTCACCGCTGGGCATGGCCACGCGGTACAGGCCGCCTGGCCGGGCATAGAGCTCGGCGCTGGTGCCCTTCCAACGGCGCTGTCGGCTCGGTCGCGACCTTCGGCTTTCCAGGCACGGCCGAACGCATGAAGATGCGCATCGAGCGCCTGGAACCCGGTCGCGCGGCCGAGTGGGCGTGCGAGGGCGACTACCCCTCGGTGGGCCGGCACGCCCATCAGCTGGGACTTACGCCCCACCCCCACTGCCGGCGAGACCAGTCTGCTGTTCCGCCACACCGGCTTCGGCGACGACTACGGCGACGAGCAGCATGCCCACGTGAACTGGGTCTGGGATCAGATCGTCGGCCGCCTCAAGGCCTATGCCGAAACCGGCCAGCAGCCATTCTTCGCGGCCGTGCGCACCTAGCGCCGACTCAAGGCCACAGTCGCTAGCTATGTGAGCCGCGGCCACCTCGTCTGAAAAAATCGCGCTCAGCCTCGGTCGGCGCCATAGCAGCCGCGCGTCGGTAGGCGACGGCCGCCTCGTCGTTCCGGCCCAGTCGCTGCAGCAGATCGGCGCGCGTGGCATGCAATGCGTAATAGTTGTCCAGGTCCAACTGATCGACCAGCGTGAGCGCAGCAGCCGGGCCATGCACTTCGCCGACGGCGATCGCGCGGTTGAGGGCCACGACCGGCGTGGGCGCGACGACCAGTAACTGGTCGTACAGGGCGATGATTTGCGACCAGTCAGTGGCGTCGACTGTCTTGGCGTCCGCGTGGACGGCGTTGATGGCGGCCTGGAGCTGATAGGCACCGGGCTGGTTGCGGCGAAGGCACCAGCGCACGATCGCCTGGCCCTCCTCGATCAACGCCCGATTCCACCGCGTGCGGTCCTGCTCGGCAAGCAGCACGAGGGATCCGTCGGCCCGCGTTCGGGAGACGCGCCGGGATTCGGTCAAGAGCAACAGCGCTAGCAAGCCGGCCACCTCCGGCTCGTCCGGCATGAGCATCGCCAGAAGGCGCGCCAGCCGGATCGCCTCTGAGCAGAGACCCGGTTCCGACGGGTTGGTCAGTCCGGCGTTGTAGACGAGGTAGACCACGGCCAGCACCGGGTGCAGGCGGTCGGGCAACTCGTGGTCGTCCGGCACACGATACGGAATCCGCGCCGCCTTGATCTTGCGCTTGGCACGGACCAGGCGTTGGGCCATGGTCGGCTCGGGGACGAGGAAGGCGCGCGCCACCTCCTCGGTGGACAGTCCGCCGAGCAGGCGCAGAGTGAGCGCGACCTGCGCTTCGGTGGCGAGTGCCGGGTTGCAGCAGGTGAAGATGAGGCGAAGCCGATCGTCCTGCACGGGCCCCACCTCCTCGGGGATGGTGGCATCGTCGCTGTCCGTCGACAGCAGCGCCACCTCGCTAGCCAGTTCCCGTCCACGCGACTCGCGCCGCAGCCGGTCGATGGCCAGCATGCGCGCGGTCGTCGTGATCCAGCCGCCCGGATTGGGCGGGACTCCGTCGCCCGGCCACTTGCGCAGCGCGACGGCGAACGCATCCTGGACCGCATCCTCGGCTACGTCAATGTCGCCGAAGATGCGGATCAGGGTGGCGACAGATCGGCCAGACGCCTCGCGGAAAATCCGGTCAATCTCGGCCAGGTCGAGCTTGGCTGTGGGGTCGATGTTGGGCAAGCCGTCAAGCCTCGGCTTCGTTCCAAGCGGCATCCGCCTCGGCTTCGTCGTAGAACGGACGCACCTCGATCGGCTGCATGATGCAGGCAGTCACCTTCGATGCCCAGGCAAGCGCGGCATCGAGGTGCTCGGCCTCGATGATGTAGAAGCCGCCCAGGTGTTCTTTCGATTCCATGAAGGGGCCGTCGGTGGTCAGGACCGCGCCGTTGGACATGCGCACGACCGTCGCGGTGTCGGGCTCGTGCAGGCGGCCGCCGAAGACCCAGGCGCCGGCCGACTTCAGGTCCGCCTCGAGGATACCGATCTGCGTGTGAAACTGCTGCATCTGTTCGTTGGTCGGCTGGGCACTGACCTCGCCTTCGGCACTGTGCACGGACAGCAGGTACTGCGTCATCGTGGGTTCCTCCTCTGGTTGGCGCGGGTCGGTCCCGACGCTCACTCTAGTACCGAACGGCCCATGCCCAAATCGACAATGCTCTCGGCAGCACCGATGGCGGACACGGGCTGTCGAGGCCTATACGGACATGCAGACACAAGCACGCGACCCGGTCGAGCGGTACTACTCAGCGTTCGATGCCCACAGCCAAGAGTGGCAGGCCCTGGTAACCGATGACGTGGTATTCGATGGGCCCGTGCAGCACGCTCGCGGAAAAGCTGAGTTTGTCGGATTGACCGGCCAATTCCTGCAGGCGCATGGCGAGACGCGCTTATTGGGCCGCATGGCCAACGGCAACGAGGTGGCGTCGGTGTTCGAGTTCGCCATCGAAGCGCCCAATGGCGCGGATGACCTGCCCCGTTGCCGAATGGGCATCCGTTGTCGACCCCGCGACGTTCGACCGGCTGGTCCGCACCCACCGCCGCGAGCTGCTCGTGCACTTCTATCAGATGCTCGGCTCTGTGCTGGATGCCGAGGACATAGTCCAGGAGACGTTTCTCCGAGCCTTGCGGAGTCGTACTGGCTATCAGCACGAGGCATCAGTGCGAACGTGGCTGTATCGCATGGCACGCCGATGAACAAGCACGCCAGAAGATCGACTGCTCCACTCGCGAAGGCGGCGTCCTGCAGCAGGTCAATCAATGCCCCCGCTGCGGCAATCTCGAGCTGCGCGCGAGCGTCGCAGACACCGTGCGATGATCGACGAACTCGCGAAACCCATCTGAAAATAGGAACTCGGTGGCCCTGCCGCCTCCCGTCGACGAGCGCGAGCCATCTCACTGTGATCGGTGTGGCACGCGCTCTGCTCTCGGCGTGACGAAAGGAGCGCATGCCTGTGGTTAGTTCACGCGAAGCCGAGGTCGCGGTCGTGCGCCACGTGCAATCGGACAATTACTGGCCGATCAACTGGAGCTCGATCTGGGTTGGCACGCTCGCGGCGGTCGCGCTGGGCCTCGTCTTCAGCCTCGTGGGCGCCGCGCTTGGCGCACATCAACTCGGACCCGGCGGACGTATTGCCAGATGGAGTGATGTCGGTGTCCTCGCGTTGGCCTTCGCGATCTGCGGCGCCTTCTTCTCGTTTGTCGTCGGCGGCTGGGTCGCCGGGAAGATCAACGGTTACCGCAAGGCCGAGACCGACATGCTGCACGGCGCAATTGTGTGGCTGGTCGCAGTGCCGATCCTGGTCGTGTTCGCCGCTCTCGGCGGAGGCGCGCTGTTTGGCGTCTGGTTCGGCGGCCTGGGACTTACACCCGTGTGGGTGACACCGAGTGCCGTAGCCGCCGATCCGACAGCCGCCGCGGCCGCGCGCAACGCCGCGCTGGCCGCGCTGACGGCGCTGCTTGTCGGTCTGATAGGTAGCGTGATTGGCGGCTGGATGGCGTCTGGTGAGCCGATGTCGCTCACGAGCTATCGCACCCGTACTGTTACCGACGGACGCACTGCTGTGCGCCGCACCGCCTGAGGAGAAACCAACGATGATTCTGATCCTGCTGTGGCTGCTAGGTTTGCCGCTCGGCCTGATCCTGCTTCTGTTCTTGCTGGGCGTCGGTCGCTAAGAGCGCGCACCATTTCCGTTTGCAGCGTGCGGAGCCGCACCGACTGCCGGCTCGGTCCTCGAAGCCCGAGCCGGTAGTCCGGCGCGCGTACACGCAAGGTCCATGACGGCGCGCTGGCCGTCAGTTCGCTCCGCTCGCCCGCTGCGTCGTGTCAAAAGACGACTCGCTTGCATGTACCCGCGCCACGCGCAGGCGCAGTGGTCAACATGATGCTCGCGCTAGGCCCGACCTATTACATGCGGCTGGCGTGATCGGGTTGGTTTTTATCGAAGCGCCGCGACCTGCGCAGCGCTGATGACGCGGGCCTGAGCAGCGAGGTGAATGCAGCCGTAGCCTGGCCTGGGCGGCAGCGGCTGGCCGCGCTGCTCGGGTGGTGGGGTGGGCTGGCCTTCGTGCTCCAGGGCCGAGGCCAGGCTGCGTTCGAGACGCCGCACGTCGACCACTTCGAAGGCGACGCTCGGGGACACGCGGCATCGAGTCGCTCGGCCCAGCCGCAGCAGAACCCCCATCTTGCGGAGTGAACTACCCGCACTCAGTGCCCGGTACAAAGGCCGGAACGTATAGTCAGCTTGCCCTCGTTAACCGGCGCGCGTGGTTTATCGCGCGGGCTTCGGCAGGCGACCGAGTGACGACCACATGCCGGCGGCGAATACGGCGAAGCCGACCACCGTCAGCGTGCCGCCAAGTGCCACGAGCGGTCCGCCGAGCGGCCCATAGCCGGCCAAGAGCTCGGCGAAAATGCGCACGAGCGCGCCTATCAGCAGCAGATCAACCGTCAACTCGAGTCGGAGGCGGTGCTTCAAGACATCGGCGGAGAAGATCGGGAGCAAGCGGGCCGCCATTGCCACCATCAGCGGCAGCAAGAAGCCCTGTCCCAACGCATGTCTTGCGGCCGAGAGCTCGGCGATCGACGGGCTCACCCCGAGCACAACCTCACGGCTGAACAGCCCCACCTGCAGCGCCACACTCACGACGAGGAATGCGAACGCGAGCCGAACCCAACGTCGTGTCGGATTGGTGACGTAGGGCGTCCCCGACTCTCGGCTCGGCGTCAGATATAGCCCGACCAGCCACAGCCACGACAGGATCACGCCCGCCTCCACCAGCGCGCCTGCCAAGCGCAGCCACGCCGAGCCAATCAGCCATCCCAGGCTAGTCAGCAGCAGTCCCGCCCCCCACAGCAGGGCCAGGATCGGGATGCGTCGTTCGAGCGCGGGTCGCGTGCGCAACAGCAGGAAGCGCCCGAACACGCGTGAGGCGACCGCCAACACCAGGCTGGTCGCGAACCCGGTCAGCTCGAGGTGGACCAGGGCCTCGTCAGTTGCAGGCGGCACAACGATCGATCCAGCGGCGAGGGATACGCCCGACCACGCATAAAGCAGTAAGGAGCCGCCCAGCGCAAGGCCTCCG
>WNGB01001632.1_pt1 | contig 72655 bp, 75 predicted proteins | sample 5400681 | NCBI WGS metagenome assembly WNGB01 (sample SAMN13153367, study PRJNA577476) | soil metagenome | isolation source: 115 cm soil or saprolite under grassland replicate 2 | place: USA:California | collected 2016-06-15 | reverse complement strand
GAAAACGGCCACGTAGCATCCCTTGTACAGGGGGTCGTCGTCGATCAGGCCCCTCGCGTAGTAGGCGCGAGTGGGCTTCCGGTGGATCGTTTCGTAGACGAGGTTCGGATTGGCGAGCGTCGGTCGGACCTTCTCCATGTGCGGAGTCATCTCTGGATGCCGCAGGCAGATGTGATCCCAACGCTCCTGAGTGAGTATCACGGCTCCACATTTGTCTGTTTCAACCTGGAAAAGCGGGGGGTTTGTAGCCACGGGTGCGTCTCCCTCTGGGCCGTGTCGTCCGAGGCCCGTGGCACGATGTCGTTGTTCACTCCTCATCTAGCCCGTCGCCTTGACGACGATTTAACGAAACCCGCTGGCAGGCGGGTTTCGTGCGTTATGTCTCGGCAGAGGTTTGCAAACAGACCGGACGACGCCGCGAGGGATGACACAAAGTTTTTGGCTTGTTTATGGGAGTCATTCGAGTTGTCCACTGATCAAGCTGGAATATCCACAATTTCCACCGATCACTCCACACCTTCCACACTGGTCCCACAGGAATTCCACAGGACCATCCACAAGATGGAGCTTTTCGCCCGCATACCGCTCTTGTCCACGTCGTCGTAGAGGGTGACGTTGACGGACGTTTTTCGAGGATCACGCCGCACGCCTCAAAGGGATCGAGAACCGGCCTCGTTTCGCCAAACCCTCCTAGGAAAACGTCACGAGCGCGGCGCCCATCCGGGCCGCGCCCGACACGCATGCTCTCCGCGCGCTCGCGCCCAACCTCGCGCATCCGCGCTCAAGGAAGGCGCCGTTCGTCACCACGGCGAGCGTCCGCCCCAACCACGAGTAGCAATCTCGGCGGGCCGCCCCGGCGATTCTTCGGCAGGAGCGAATCAGCCGGAGCTGCTTCGCCGGCTCTCCCGCCAAAGCCTGATCGGGGACCCCTCGCAGACAGGCCTCGGCGTCGCGCCCGCGCAGCCGGGAACACATACGCATCTGGTCGAGCGGGTTCGAGGAAATCGTCAGCGCGGATGCGCTGATGCAGCCGAACCGCTCCAGCGCCCGAAGTCCACGACAAGGACGAACGAGATCCGCAGCCGTTCTCACCGGTCGTCCGACAGCCTGTTCGAGGAAGTAGCGGTACCAGCACGGCCTCACGTAAGTGAGGCGCCCGTCGCAGATCACGCGAGGAGACGTCTGCGGACGGGAGGGCCGCGTCGTGCCGTCGGCGCCGCGGAGCGAGATCCAGTAGTCGTGAAAGGCGCCCTGCGCGCAATCCGGCGCGAACGCAGGCTGGAGGCTGCGGCAGGCGCGGACGGCCTGGCCGAGCTCGCCGTGGTACGCACGCATCAGCGCATGGCCCAGGCCGTGCACGCACGTGTAGGCGCGATACCTCGTCGGCAGCCGAGCGCAGGTATGCACGGCCGCCGCCCCGCCCGAGCGCAGGATCTCCGGCCCCAGGTACATGACGAGGCCCATCCCGAAGCCGGCGGAGCAGTTCGGATTGTTCGAGCGCGGCACGTAGCGCTGCAACGTTGCGAGCGTCACGCGATGTGCACGACCGTATTCGCGTCCGACCTGATGCATCAGGACATGGCAGCTCGCCTCGAGCGGGCCGCCGACAGACAGCGCCCTGCGATCGATGCGCGGGAGCTCGCGAGCGGGATCGTGCGAGGCCTCGATGTCCAGGCGCAGCAGACGGACGTAGCAGCGAAACTGCGCCTCGGCGTTGTGGATCTGCGCGCACTGCCAGAGCCACGGCTTCCGCACCGCGCTCTGCGCGCTCGCGGTCGACGCCACGAGCGAGACGGCCACGCCTGCGATCACGAGCCGGGACTTCACGCGGCCATTATTTCCGCGGCCGGGCCGACGCTGCCGACCAGCCTCGGGACGACGTCGAGCACGCTTTCGCGCGCGCAGAAGGCGATGTCCTCCTCGAGGCCCGGGGGCCCGTACGTGCGCGCGTTCAACGCCTCCAGGGGAGTCGGGAACGCGCGCGAGACGAGCTCCGCGGCAATCGCGGCATCGGACCGCCCCGCCTCGAGCAGCTGCACGATGCGCCCGGCGCAATACGCGTCGTCGAGCGCAAAGGCGCCCTGAAAGCCCGCACAGACCACGACCGTGTCCCGTCCGGCCGCAGCCCGCGCGATCGCGGCCAGGTTGAGGAGGCTACCGAGGAAGACCTCCTCGCACCGCCGAGCGGTTTCGAGGATCGCGCGTGTCCCGTTCGTCGTGGAGAGAATCAACGTGTCCGCGTGCCGCTCGAGGAACTCTCGCGGCGACGCGCCGACGTCGAAGCCCTCGATCCGCACCGCCTTACGCTCGCCGCCGACGAGGGAGTCGGGCAGCTCGGCGCGTAGTGCGCGTGCCTCCTCGATCTCGGCGCAGCAGAGGACGCGCCGGAACCCCGAAGCGAGCGCCTGGGCGATCGTCGACGTCGCCCGGAGCACGTCCACGACGATCCCCACCGGTGCAGGAGCGGCCTCGTCGGGAGTGAAAGCGACGTGAACCTGCATCCAACTACGCTACTTCGCACATGACCGAGACGGCCGAGAGGACCTGCTACCGCCACCCGGACCGCGTCACCGGGCTGTCCTGCTCGGAGTGCGGACGGCCCATCTGCACTGAGTGTATGACGATGGCACCCGTCGGGATCCGCTGTCCGGAGCACTCCGGCAGGGCGCAGGGCGTGCAGCGGGTGACGCGCGGCGTGCAGCGCGCCGCGTTCGAGGGTGTCGGGGCGAAGGTGACGCGCGTACTCATCGGGCTCAATGTCGCCGTCTACATCGCGGAGCTGGCCCAGGGAAGCGGCGTCAACGCGAATCGCGGATCCATCTACCAGGACGGCGCCTTGATCGCGAACGGGGTCAAGGTCGGCGACACGCTTGCCGGAGTTCCCGCACACGTACCCATCGGCAACCTGGTCGGAGTAGCCCATGGGGACTGGTGGCGGCTCATCACGGCAGCCTTCCTGCATTACGGCCCCTTCCATCTGCTCCTGAACATGGTCGCCCTCTGGTGGTTCGGCTCACTGCTCGAGCAGCGCATCGGCTCGGGGCGCTATGTCCTGCTCTACCTCGTCTCGGGACTCGCAGGATCAGCAGGTGCACTCGTGCTTGATCCCACGACTCCGACGGTCGGCGCGTCGGGGGCGATCTTCGGGATCCTCGGCGCGGGACTCGTCCTGGAGCGCCAGCGCGATTACGTCTTCGGCGGGAGCGCGCTCGGCATCATCGTGATCAATCTCGTGTTCACGTTCTCGATCTCGAACATCTCCGTCGGCGGGCACATCGGGGGACTGATCGGCGGCGCAGCGGCGACGCTCGGCTTCTCCCGCTTCGGACGCGGACACGTCGCGTACGGTCGCGCCGGGCTCGTTGGCGCCGCGACGATCGTCGTCGTCGGAGTCGCCTCGATCGGCATCGCGTACTGGAAGGCGAAGGGCTACGCGTAACCGGGCCGGATGCGCCCGAAGACCGTGAGCCCCGCAAGCTGCACGAAGCAGATCCACGCCGCCGCCCCGCCCGCGGCGTAGCCGATCGCGCTCGCGGCGGCCGCGCCCGATGCACCGTACGGCGGAATCAGGACCAATGACATCGCAGCCGTGACCACGAGCCCGATCACCGACACGACTAGGCTGAGGCGCGGTCGGCCCGAGCGAATCGACAGGTAGACGACGAGGATCGACACCGGTGCGTAGGCGACGACCCCAGGTAGCAACAGGGCCAGCGGTCGGGTCGCGCTGCGAAAATCGTCGCCGAAGATCAACGGGATGACGAACGGCGCTGCCGCCCCGATCGCCAGCGCAATGGTGGACGTGTACAGCAGTCCCTTTCCGCAGGCGTTCCGAATCAGGCGCGCGGCCCGTTCGTCGCTTTCGTGCACCGCGGGGCCTGTTACTGCAGAGGCCACGGCCGCCGGGACGAGCCAGATCGCCTCGGCAGCCTGCATCGCAATCGAGTAGATCCCGACCTGAGCAAGCCCCTTGAAGTGCTCGAGCACGAAGAGCTCGACGCGGTAGCCGATCAGGTTCACGATCTGCACCGCTCCCATGGCGAAGGCCAGACGGACGATCGCGCGCCCGGCCCGATCGAGGATGCGCGGCATCGTCAACGGCAGCCAGAGGTCGCGCGTGGCGACGAGCGCGAAGAAGGCGGTGAGCACGTACGCGATCGTCCAAACCGCAACTGCTCCATCGACGCCGCGGTCGAGCCCGACGACGACGATGAGCATCCCGACGAGCGTCAACAGTGGCGGGAGAACCTGGATGTAGTTCCAAAGGCGGATGCGCGCACGTCCGAGAAGGACTCCGGAGAGCGACGCGTTGAGGATGTTCGGGACAAGGGCGGGCGCAGCGATCGCCGCCAGACGGAGGCCGAAGGCGTCGATGAGCGCGCCCGCCAGCAGGATGAGTCCGATCCCCGCCAGACCGAGGAGAAGGGTCCAGGCGAGAGCGCGGACGACGAGCGGCCTGAGCTCGGCCTCGCGTCCGAGGCTCGTGACCGCGACCCCGAGCTGCCCGAAGAGGCGCGCGAGGATCGTCACCGTCAGGACGACGAGCACGAAGCGGCCGCGGCCTTCCGGATCGAGGAAGCGGCTCTGAACGACCACGAGCACGAAGGCGACCGGGGTCGAGACGCCGCGAAACAACAGCGTCTCCAGCGTGTTACGCCCGACGCGCCCGGCTCCGGGGATCTCCTTTCGCCGCACGAGATTCGGGACGACCGGCGGAGTCGCGTCGAGGCCGGGAGAAGGCCGGACCGCGGTCGTTCCAGTCGGCCGAGAGCTGAGCGGCCGGCTCGTCATCGCGGCGACACTACAGCGCATGGCAACGGTTCTCGTCGATGCAGAGAACGTCCGCCGGTCGCTGTGGCCGAACATCCCGAAAGACGAGTTGGTCGACCTCTGCGAAGCCTGGGGAGAGGCAGAAGGTCACCAAGTGGTTGTCGTCTGGGAAGGAGACGAATCTGCGGACGATCGGATCGCCCGCGCCGTGACCGAGCTCGATCCTCCCGTCTGGGTCGTCACCTCCGATCGCGAGCTACGCGAGCGCGTGAAGCCTCAGGCCGAGCGGATCCTCGGCGGCGGCTCGTTCGCCCGGGAGCTCCGGCAGGCCTGACCCATCCCTCGTTCGAGGGAGCACCTGTTCCGCGAGGCGTGCCGATCGCTGGTAGGTGCGCCGGGCCCTGCTCGTGTCTGCCTGCCTCCTCGCCGTCGCTGTGGCAGGCGCGTTCGCCCCTTCGACGGCGGTCGGTCGAGCTCTCGAGGACCGGCCCCGGAGTGCCTGGGTCCGGGTTCAGCCCCGGCCCGCATACCTGATCGCCTTCGTTCGGCCCGGCCACGAGCTGGCGCTTCGCAGCCGCCCGTTCGGGCCTGCCGTCGCCCGCGTGGGCTCGACCACTCCGTTCGGCTCTCGGCGTGCCCTCGGCGTGGTCACGACTCGTCGCGGCCGCTGGCTCGGCGTGACCGAGGCCGGAGTTGCGAACAACCGGGTGGTCTGGGTGGATGCCCGGGCCGGTGGGCTCCGCTACGCGCGGACGCGACTCGAGCTCGAGGTCGATCTGTCCAGCCGCACGCTCGTCGTCCGGCGCGACGACGTCGCCGTCCGCCGCGTCAGCGTCGACGTGGGCCGGCCCGGCTCGCCCACTCCCACCGGCCGGTTCGCCGTCACGGACAAGCTCGACGGGCCCGCGTACAGCTCCTTCTACGGCTGTTGCATCATCGCCCTCTCCGCAACGCAGCCGAATCTGCCCGTCGGCTGGTCGGGCGGGAATCGCATCGCGATCCACGGGACGCCGGCCGCCGGCGACTTCGGCCGCGCCGTCTCCGCCGGCTGCGTCCACGCGAGCGACGCGGATCTGCGCTACCTGATGCGGAGCGCTCCGCTCGGCACGCCGGTCGTCATTCGACCGTAAGCACGGGCTCGAGCCCGAGGAACGCACCGATGCGTTCCGCTTCGGCGTCGAGCTCCGCACGCCGGGCGCGGGTGAGCTTCCGAACCGGATTGACCTGGAGCTCGATGCGCTTCCCGCGCCTCTTGCGTTCCCAGAGTCCCGCGGTGACGCCGTCGACGAGGAGGAACCGCACGCCCGCGGGACCCTCGTACCGGCCGCGCCCGTGGCCCGCGACCTGCGCCCTCACCGCATCCGGAACGAGGTGCTCGCGCTCGCGGAAGCCCATGACGTAGACGTCGTACTCCGGGAGCAGGCGGACGCTCGACTGCGGCTCCGGGAAGTCCATGTCGCCGGCGAGGATGTACGCGCGACGACCTTCGACGTCGACCTCGTCGAGATCGAGCGACTCGAACTGCGCCGGCCCGAACCAGGCGCGAAAGTCGGTCGGCCGCGCCGGCCCGTACGTGTACAGGAAGCGACTGCACACCTCCCGCAGCGCTTCCTGCTCGTCCACCTCCGCCCAGCCGTCGACCCACTGATCCGGTCGCACGAAGGTGACCTTGTTTCCCTGAGGCGGGCCTTGGCAGAGCGCGCCCGTGAAGAATGCGAATCCCGCGAGCAGCCGCGCCTCGTGCTTCCTGCCCACGCGACGCACCACCTCGGCGGCGAGCTCTTGGCGGAGCAACGCGCGGCCGTCGAGCGCGTCCCAGACGGCGGCGCGGATCGCAGTGAGCTCGTCGGCGCTCACCGGCGGATGCACGGCACCCTTCGGATCGGGCCACGCCTCGAGCCCCTCGGACGACCCGCCGGAAACAGCCTGCCGCGCCGCGAACCAGAGCGCCAGCTCGCCGGGCGGATGGAGATGCAGGGTCCCGCGCAGCGTCCAGGCCTTCACAAGCCTGCGATCGCGCCAGAGCGCGTCACGGACGTCTTGCTGGGTGATGCCTTCAACGCGCGCGGCGAGCTGCAGCTCGGCAGAAGCCTGAACCTGAGCGTGCACGCCCCCGACTCGCTGAACGACGTCGACGAGCCGACCGGCGCCGGCGCGCTCGCCGAGGAAGCTGCGAACGAGCCGCCGGGTACGGACCTCGTTCCAGGTGAGCGAGATCAGTGAGAGGTCGCGTATTCGGCCGCGCCGCTCTCCGCCAGCGCCGCCTGGGCGGCGGCGAGCCGCGCGAGCGGGACGCGGTAGGGAGAACAGCTCACGTAGTCCAGCCCGAGCTCGTGGCAGAAGGCGACCGACTTCGGCTCACCGCCGTGTTCGCCGCAGATGCCGAGCTTGAGGTTCGGCTTCGTCGAGCGGCCGCGTTCGACCGCGATCCGCATCAGGTCGCCGACCCCGCTCACGTCGAGCGTCTCGAACGGGTTCTGCTCCAGCACGCCTTCCTCGAGGTAATAGGTGAGGAACTTCCCTTCGGCGTCGTCGCGGGAGAACCCGAGCGCCGTCTGCGTGAGGTCGTTCGTCCCGAACGAGAAGAAGTCGGCCTGCTCCGCGATCTCGTCTGCGCGCACGCACGCGCGCGGAAGCTCGATCATCGTCCCGCACAGATACTCGACCTCGGGCGCCTCTTCCTCGGCGACGTGCACCGTCAGCTCGCGCAGGCGCCGAAGCTCCTCCTCGAATGCGACCAGCGGGTGCATGATCTCGACGAGCGGTGCGTCGCCCGTGCGCTCCTCGACGGCACGGGCAGCGCGGATGATCGCGCGGACCTGCATCTCGTAGATCTCGGGCCACTGCAGGCCGAGGCGGCAACCGCGCGTGCCCAGCATCGGATTGGCCTCCTGAAGCTGCTTGATCCGCCGGCGCATTCGCTCGTCGGTCGCCTGTTCGAGGGAGGGCAGGAACTCGTGGAGCGGCGGGTCGAGCAGGCGGATCGTCACCGGCAGGCCGGCCATCGCCTCGAAGATCGCCTCGAAATCGCCCTGCTGCATGGGCAGCAGCTTGTCGAGCGCCTTTCGCCGGCCCTCTTCGTTGTCGGCCATGATCATCTCGCGGACGACGGGCAGGCGCTCCTCGGCCATGAACATGTGCTCGGTCCGGCAGAGACCGATGCCCTCCGCGCCGAACTCCCGCGCCTTGGCCGCATCGTCGGGCGTGTCGGCATTCGCGCGCACCTTCAGACGGCGGAGCTCGTCGCCCCAGCCGAGCACGGTCTCAAGGTCGTCGTTCACCTGCGGCGGAACGAGCGGCACCTCTCCGACGATCACGGCACCGGTGCCGCCGTCGATCGTGAGCACGTCCCCTTCGGAGAGGGTCTGAGCCTTGAGCGTGATTGTTCTCGCGCGGATGTCGATCGAAAGTGCGTCACACCCGGCGACGCAGGGCTTCCCCATTCCGCGAGCCACAACGGCGGCATGGGAGGTCATCCCGCCGTGCGCCGTGAGGATCCCGGCCGCCTGGATCAAGCCGTGGATGTCGTCCGGCGTCGTCTCCCAGCGGACGAGAATGACGCTCTCTCCCGCCCTGCCCCGCTGCTCGGCGGTGTCCGCGTCGAGCACGATCTTTCCGGACGCTGCACCGGGGGATGCGTTGAGTCCCTTCGCCGCCACCTCCCAGTCCGCGGTGGGGTCGAGCATCGGGTGAAGGAGCTGGTCGAGCTGCGCCGGGTCGATGCGAGCGATCGCGTCCTCGCGGGAGATCAGGCCTTCGTCGACCATGTCCACCGCCGCCTTGACCGCCGCGGCCGCGGTGCGTTTGGCCGAGCGCGTCTGCAGGAGGTAGAGCTCCTGGTCCTCGACGGTGAACTCGATGTCCTGCATGTCGCGGTAATGCTCTTCCAGCCGGCGCATCGTCTCGAGCAGCCGCTCGAACGCGCGCGGCAGCTTTCCCTGCATCTCCGCCAGCGGCGCAGGCGTGCGGATCCCCGCAACCACGTCCTCGCCCTGCGCATTGGCGAGGAACTCCCCGTACAGCCCCTGCTCGCCGGTCGAGGGGTCGCGCGTGAACGCAACTCCGGTTCCGGACTCGTCTCCCTTGTTCCCGAAGACCATCTGGACGACGTTCACCGCGGTGCCGAGATCGTCGGGAATGCCGTAGGTGCGTCGGTAGACCTGCGCGCGTGGCGAGTCCCAGGAGTCGAAGACCGCGCCCACGGCACGCGTGAGCTGCTCTCTCGCCTCCTGCGGGAAGTCACGGCCGGTCTCGTCCTCGTAGATCGCCTTGTACGTCTCGATCAGTTCGGCGAGATCGTCTGCGGTGAGGTCGACGTCGTGCGCGACGCCGCGCGCGCGCTTCAGGTCCGTGAGCTCCTGCTCGAAGCGGTTGCCTTCGATCCCGTCGACGACCTTGCCGTACATCTGGATCAGGCGGCGATACGAGTCGTTGGCGAAACGGTCGTTCCCCGTCGCGCGCGCAAGTCCCTGCACGGCTTCGTCGTTGAGACCGAGGTTGAGGATCGTGTCCATCATTCCCGGCATCGACACGGCCGCGCCCGAGCGCACGGAGACGAGGAGCGGATCGTCGGCGTCGCCGAAGCGCTTGCCGGTCCTTTCCTCCAGCGAGCGCACGTGCCGATCGATCTCCTCGCCGAGCCCATCGGGCAGCGCCTTGCCGTTCGACACGTAGGCGCGGCACGCGTCGGTGGTGATCGTGAAACCGGCGGGCACGGGGACGCCCATCTGCGTCATCTCGGCGAGACCGACGCCCTTGCCGCCCAGTAGCTTGCGACCGCCTTCCGAGGGCTCGTCGAAGTCGTAGACAAATCTGCGGGGGGGCAAGACGGGGATCCTCTCACAAATGCCCTGCAATACTCGGCGTTATGCCTGAGCCGAGGATCGTCGCGATGGGCGGTCATCCGGATGATGTGCTCTTCGACTACGTGCTCGGGCTCGCTCCCGGGAAGCGCGTGCTCTACGTCCCAACGGCCGGCAAGGAGGATCCCGCCTCGACGGTGTCGTGGTACGGACGGCTCGCCGGTCGCGCGTCGATGACGCACCTCCATTTCTTCCCGTGGCCGCCGCCCGACCTACGGGACCTGGCCCTCGGCCATGACGTGATCCTCGTCACCGGGGGGAACACGGCCAACGCGCTCGGGATCTGGCGGACCCATGGATTCGACGAGATCCTGCGCGAAGCCTGGGAACGGGGAGTCCTGCTGTCGGGCTGGAGCGCCGGCATGATCTGCTGGTTCGAGCACGGGGTCACCGACTCGTTCGGGCCCGAGCTCGCGCCGATGGACTGCCTCGGATTTCTGCCGGGGAGCGCGTGTCCTCATTACGACGGCGAGGAGCGCCGCCGGCCCGTCTACACACAGCTCGTCGCCGACGGCTTTCCCGCCGGCGTTGCCGCGGACGACGACGTCGCGCTGCGCTACGCCGGCACGGAGCTGCGCGAGGTGGTCACTTCGCGCGCCGGCGCGACCGCGTACCGCGTCGAGGGCAGCGGGGAGACGCCGCTCGGGGCGAGGCTCTTAGGGTGACCGGCACCGAGCACTGGGAAGGGCAAGCCGAGCGGTGGGCCGGGTGGGCACGCGAGCCGGGACACGACGCTTACTGGAGCGAGTCCGGTCCGCCCTTCTTCGAGCTGCTCCCTCCGCCGGGCCGCAGGACCCTCGACCTCGGGTGCGGTGAGGGACGTGTCACGCGAGACCTGAAGCGACGTGGCCACGACGTCGTCGGCGTCGACGCAGCTCCGACGCTGATCCGGCTTGCGCGCGACGTCGACCCCACCGGCGAGTACGTGGTCGCAGACGCGGCGGCGCTTCCGTTCGCAGGTGCGAGCTTCGATCTCGTGGTGGCGTTCAACTCCCTCATGGACGTCGACGACATGCCGGGCTCCGTTGCCGAGGCTGCGCGCGTGCTCGAGGCCGACGGCCGTCTGTGCGCGTGCATCACGCACCCGATGCGAGATGCCGGCAGCTTTCGGAGCAGCGATCCGGACGCGCCGTTCGTGATCGACGGACCCTATTTCGGCAGGCGCAAGTTCGGACCGCTGACGATCGAGCGAGGCGGCCACGAGGTGACCTTCGCGGGCTGGGCGTACCCGCTCGAGGACTACATGCGGGCGTTCGAGGATGCGGGACTGGTCGTCGAGGCGATGCGCGAGCCGCCGGACCCGGCCCGACCGATCCCGAACTTCCTGCTCATTCGCGCGCTGAAGCGCTAACGGCGTCGCCGCGCGCGAAGCTCTGCGAGCCAGGCAAGCCCGCGCAGGCCCATCCAGATGGGCGTCAGGAGCACGTAGAAGATGACGAGGGCGACGCCGAGGGTGATCCACCAGATCGCCCAGCGCCACCAGGGGACCGGCGGCTTGGGCCTCACGGGACCTTCGCGGCTGCGGCCTCCGCCTTCCGGCCCTCCACCGTCCGGAGAATGCGTTGTGCGGTCTCCTCGATCGAGAGCTCGGAGATGTCGATCACGGGACAACCCAGCCGGCGGTGGATCGCGGCCGCCTCCTCGAGCTCGTCGTAGACCTCCATCAGCTCCGAGTAGCGGCGGTTGTTCGCGCCGAGATTTCGCACGCGCGCTCTGCGGATCTCGGCAAGCCGGTCGGCATGGATCGTGAGGCCGACCACCTTCGCGGGGTCGATCTCGAACAGCTCCCGCGGCGGGTCGATTCCCTTCACGACGGGAACGTTCGCGACCTTGTGGCCGAGGTACCCGAGGTAGATCGAGAGAGGCGTCTTCGACGTGCGCGAGACGCCGACGAGGACGATGTCCGCCTCGTCGAGGCCCGCGCCGATGCCGTCGTCGTACTTGACGGCGAACTCCATCGCCTCGATGCGGCGGAAGTAGGCGGGATTCAGCGGCGCGCGGGAACCCGGAGTCATGCGCGCGGCCTGTCCGGAGACGCGCGCGATGGCATCGATCGGGTGGCCGAGCAGGTCGCAGTAGTGGACACGCGCGCGGCGGCAGAGCCTCCGCATCGCGTCGCGCAGCTCCGGATCGACGAGCGTGTACACGACCACGGCGGCGTGCCCGCGCGCGCTCATGACGGCACGCTCCAGGTCCTCTGCGGTCTCGGCACGAGGGTGGCGGATCTCCTCGAACTCTTGCTCGGGGAACTGCGCCTCGAGCGCCTGCACCAGCCGCGCGGCGGTCTCTCCCGTGGAGTCGGAGACGATGTGGAGCTCGACGGTCGTTGCCATCTGCCTCAGAGGCTAGTAGCTATGCGGTTCTTAGGAACTTCTTAGGGCTTTCTCGTTTTGTCCTCACATTTTCCGGGCACCGTTGCGCCATGGGCCAGGGGGGCTTTCGCCTGCTGTTTGCCGTGGCCGCAGGTTTGGTGGCCCTCGCATTCGGGACCTCTGCCGCGGCTTCGACGGGCTGCGCAGACCGGCTCCTCGCCGACTGGCGAGACGGCCGGATCGACGGCACGTACGCGGTGCCCTGCTACCGGCAGGCACTCGCGAAGCTTCCGGAGGACCTGCGGGTCTACTCGACAGCCCAGGGCGATATCACGCGCGCGCTCCAGGCGCGGCTCAGCGCGAGGCCGTCGCGCGTCTCGGTGGCCGGCGCCCAGGGCGGGGGCCACGGGTCGCTGTCGCCGCTGCTCGTGCTCCTGATCACCGGCGGCGTCGTGCTCGCCGCCGGGTCCGCAGCCGCCTTCGTTCGCTAGCGCGACGCCCCTCACCCCCTGCTCGGGATAACGTCCCGGCCCATGGCGATCGACGCCGTCTCGATGGACAAGATCGTGTCCCTCTGCCGCAGGCGCGGGTTCGTCTTCCCGTCCTCGGAGATCTACGGCGGTCTCGGCTCGACCTTCGACTACGGGCACTACGGCGTGCTGATGAAGAACAACATCAAGGCGCGCTGGTTCGAGGCGATGATCCTCGAGCGTGACGACATCGTCGCCCTCGACTCGGCCGTGATCCTGCACCCCCGGGTCTGGGAGGCCTCCGGCCACGTCGAAGGCTTCACCGACCCGCTCGTGGACTGCCGAACCTGCAAGCTGCGCTTCCGCGCCGACAAGCTGGAGGACTCCCAGTGCGGCCGCAAGCCGAGCAAGCATCCGGGCGAGATTCCCGACTGCGACCTCACGGAGCCGCGGCAGTTCAACCTGATGTTCGAGACCACCGTCGGTCCCGTCCAGGAAGCGGGTGCGCGCGCCTATCTGCGTCCCGAGACCGCACAGGGCATCTTCATCAACTTCAAGAACGTCCTTCAGCTTGCCCGCCGCCGGCCGCCGTTCGGCATCGCGCAGATCGGGAAGTCGTTCCGCAACGAGATCACTCCCGGAAACTTCCTCTTCCGCGTGCGCGAGTTCGAGCAGATGGAGATGGAGTTCTTCGTCCCGCCGCCGGAGGCGGAGCGCTGGTACCGCTACTGGATCGACGAGCGCCTGGGCTGGTACCTGCGGTACGGACTGCGGGAGAGCCGGCTCCGCGTGCGAGAGCACGGTCCCGAGGAGCGCTCGCACTACTCGCAGGGAACGAGCGACATCGAGTACCTGTATCCGATCGGCTGGTCCGAGCTCGAGGGCGTGGCGAATCGCGGGGACTACGACCTGACCCGGCATACGGAATTCTCGACGACGAAGCTCGAGTACGTCGGCCAGGAGGGCGAGCGCTACGTCCCGTACGTGATCGAGCCGGCGGTGAGCGTCGAACGGATCATGGTGGCGCTGCTCGTGGACGGCTACGACGAGGAGGTCGTCGGCGAGCGCGAGCGGACGGTGCTGCGGCTGCACCCGCAGATGGCGCCGGTCGCCGCGGCGATCCTGCCGCTGATCGCGAAGAGCGAGGGGATGGTCGGGAAGGCGCGGTCGCTGTACGAGGAGCTTCGGCTCCGTCACAGCGTCGAGTACGACGACAACGGTGCGATCGGCCGGCGCTACCGCCGCCAGGACGAGATCGGGACGCCGTGGGCGTTCACGATCGACGAGCAGACGCTCGGGGACGACACCGTCACGGTCCGCGACCGCGACTCGCTCGCGCAGGAGCGGCTTCCGATCCCAGGCGTTCGCGCCTGGCTCGACGACGCGCTCGACCGGGAGTGGAAGACGCCGAAGCCCGACTAGGTGCTTAGGCGCTGCGCAACGTCCGCAGCCGGAAATTCCCGAAGTACTCGTACGCGGAGGTGATCACGACCAGCGCGTCCCGTGCGGAACGTTCCGCCAGCCCGATCTCCCCCGCCTCCGCAAGCGGACGCGCGAGCAACGCCTCCATCGCCGCGAGACCGGCCGGCGAGAGCGTCAGTGCACCGTCTCCGCAGTCGCGGCACACCGCGCCTCCCGCCTTCGCCGAGTAGCCGATGAGCGGTCCGGCGTTCGTGCCGCAGTTCGCGCAGCTCGTCAGGTGCGGCAGGTAGCCCGAGAGCCAGAGGAGCTTGAGCTGGAACGAGAGCGCGAGCGGGTCCAGCGCCGGGCGCCTCGCGGCCGAGCCGAGCTCGTCGAGGAGATCGAGGAAGCGGGTGAGCGCCTGGAAGGCGCGCGGGTTGGCCTCCTGCTCCGTGAAGAGGCGCAGCATCGCCTCTGCGCCGACGAGGCCGACGCCCAGGCGGTACTGCTCTTCACGCGCCTCATGATGCGAATGCACGAGCTCGACGCCGGTGACGGTCTGGAGCTCGCCGGACCCCTGGTGCAGCATCAGCTCGACGTGCGAGAGCGGCTCGAGGCGGGCACCGAAGCGAGACTTCGTCTTGCGGATCCCCTTCGCGACCGCACCGACGCGGCCGCGGGCGAGCGTATAGAGGTGCAGGACGCGGTCAGCCTCGCCGAGCCGGAACGAGCGGAGGACGACTGCCTCGGTCTTGTACGTGCGTCCGGCCATGGCCCGGCCAGTCTAGTGCCGGGGGTGGAAGGAACCTTTGCGGGGGTTTCTCCGTTTCGATCCATATGGCCCGGGTTCGGATCTACAGCACGCGCTGGTGCGGATACTGCGTGCGCGCCAAGGCGTTGCTCGATGCGAAGGGGATCGAGTACGACGAGGTGTTCCTCGACGACGATCCCACGTTCCGGCAGAAGCTGTTCGACCTCACCGGCGGCTGGACCGTGCCGCAGATCCTGATCGACGGCGAGCCGATCGGCGGCTACACGGAGCTGTGGCGACTCGACCGCGACGGTCGCCTCGCGGAGCGCCTCGCCGCCTAGCGGCGGCCGTCCAGTTTCTGGCACGAGGGGCAGTACCAGGTGCCCCGTCCTCCTGCACGGATCTTGTCGATCGGCGTGCCGCAGCGGAAACACGGCTCGCCGGCGCGGCCGTAGACACGGAACTCCTCCTGCATCCGCCCTCGGGAGCCGTCGGGGATCGAATAGTCCCGCAGGCTGGCGCCCTGGCGCGCGAGGCCCGCTCGCAGCGCCTCGCGGATACCTCGCGTGACGCGCGCGATCTCGTCGTGGTCGAGCGTTCCCGCCGGACGTCCTGGATGGACGCGCGCACGCCAGAGCGCCTCGTCGACATAGATGTTTCCCAGGCCGGCGACGGTTCGTTGATCGAGGAGGGCGGCCTTGATCGGTGCGCGCCGCCCTTCGAGTCGCTCGGCAAGACGCCTGGACGTGAAGGTGCGTTCGAGTGGTTCGCGGCCGAGTCGCTCTGCGAGGTAGGGATCGAGCTCGTGCGGCTCGAGCAGATGCCACGTGCCGAACCGGCGGACATCGTGGTAGGCGACGTCCGATCCGTCGTCTAGTCTGACAACGGCGCGTCGATGTGGATCGTCGGCCGGCGATCCGGGCTCGGCGCGGCGCAGGCTTCCCGTCATCCGGAGGTGAATCAGGAGAGCTCTACCGGACTCGAACCGCACAATCAGATACTTGCCCCGTCGCTCGAGTGCGGCGACGCGTTCCCCCTCGAGCTCGGCGGCGACAGCGCTGGGCTCGAAGGGACGGACGAGCCGCGGGTCGTGGATCTCGACCCGCTCCAGACGGCGCCCGACGAGGTGCGGCTCGAGCGCGAGACGAATCGTTTCGACCTCGGGCAGCTCCGGCATCAGGCGATCGTCTCGAGCACGATCGGCTGCGACTCCGGAGCCTCTGCGCCGACGTCGTAGGCGGCGAGCACTTCGGCGCAGGCCTGCTCTGCCGCGGCTTCGTCGCGCGCGTGGATCTCGGCGAGCACCTCGCCTGCCGCCACCGAGTCGCCTCGCTTCTTGAGGCAGCGGACACCGACGGCATGGTCGATCTCCTCCTCCTTCGTGCGCCGCCCCGCACCGAGCCGGAGCGCTGCCATGCCGACCGCCACTGCGCCGATCGCACGGACGAAGCCGCTCGTCTCTGCCGCGACCTCGCGCACGACCGGTGCCGCGGGAAGGGCGTCCTCGGCAGGGTCTCCGCCCTGCGCGGCGATCCAGCGTTCGTACATCGCGAGCGCCGATCCATCCTGGACCGCGCCGGCCGCGCGTTCCCTCCCGGCGCCCTCGTCGAGCTCGAGGTCGGAGAACGCGAGCAGATGCGCACAGGCCGAGAGGACGAGCTCGGTGAAGTCCGGCGGACCTTCCCCGCGCAGGGTGGCGAGGGTCTCGCGGATCTCGAGGGCGTTTCCGACTGCCTGCCCGAGGGGTTGATCCATGTCCGTGAGCACGCATGCCACCTCGCGGCCGGCGTGGCGTCCGAGCTCGAGCATCATCTGTGCGAGTTCGCGGGCGTCTTCGAGCGTCTTCATGAAGGCGCCGTCGCCGACCTTGACGTCGAGCACGATCGCGTCCGCTCCGGCGGCGATCTTCTTGGACATGATGCTGGCCGCGATCAGCGACACGTTGTCGACGGTTGCGGTGACGTCGCGGAGTCCGTACAGCAGCTTGTCGGCCGGGACGAGGTTGGCGCTCTGCCCGATGATCGCGAGCCCGACGTCGCGTACCTGATTCAGGAATTCCTCGGTCGTCAGCTCGACGCGGAAACCGGGGATCGACTCCAGCTTGTCGAGGGTTCCGCCGGTGTGTCCCAGCCCCCGTCCGCTCATCTTTCCGAACGGCACGCCGCATGCCGCGACGATCGGTCCGACTGCGAGCGAGGTCTTGTCCCCCACGCCGCCGGTGGAGTGCTTGTCCACGACCTTGCGGCCGATCTCCCTGCCGAGCTCGATCGTCTCGCCGCTGCGGATCATCGCGTCGGTGAGCGCGAAGGTCTCGGCGCCGTTGAGACCGCGGAAATAGACGGCCATGCAGAAGGCGGCCAGCTGGTAGTCGGGGACGTCCCCACGCGCGTACGCAAGCACGAGCTCGGCGATCTCATCGGCTGCGAGCCGCTCGCCGTCGCGCTTGCGGCGGATCAGCTCGGCTGCGTGGACCACGCGAGGACGATCAGTGCTCGACGATCGGCTGGCCCGGGATGCCACGGGAGGGAGACTTCCCGCCGAGCCACGCGTTCACGGTTGCACCCACGTCCGCGAACTCACCGTCGTGGGTCCGTCCGTCGGCGTTCTTCCCTTCGACGTACGCCAGCAGCAGCGCGTGCTCGCGCGAGTGATCCGTCGACGGCGTCGTCGGGTCGCAGCCGTGATCCGACGTCAGGATGAGCAGGTCTCGAGGTCGGAGGGCGTCGAGCAGATCAGGTAGCCGGCGGTCGAAGTCCTGGAGGCAGCGGTGGAAGTTCACCGGATCGTTTCGGTGGCCCCACAGCATGTCGGTCTCGACGAGGTTCACGAAGATCAGCCCTTCGTCGATTTCCCGGAGCAGCTTCTCGGTCTGGGTGATGCCGTCGACGTTCGACTTCGTCGGGTGCGACTCGTCGATGTCCTGGCCCGCGAAGATGTCCCCGATCTTCCCGACGCCGTGCACCTTGGCGCCCGTGTCGCGCACGAGCGTGAGGTAGTTCGGTCGTCTCGGCTCCAGCGAGAAGTCGTGCCGGTTCGCAGTGCGTTCGTAGTTCCCGGGCTCGCCGCTGAAGGGACGCGCGATCACGCGCCCGACCGCGTGCTTGCCGGTCAGGATCTCGCGGGCGATCCCGCAGGCCCGGTACAGCTCTTCGAGCGGGATCGTCTCCTCGTGCGCGGCCACCTGGAAGACCGAATCCGCCGACGTGTAGACGATCCACTTGCCGGTGCGTTGATGCTCCTCGCCGAGCTCCTGGATGATCTCGGTCCCGGACGCCGGCTTGTTCCCGAGCACGCCGCGGCCGGTCTGATGCATGAAGGGATCGATCACGTCGTGCGGGAACCCATGCGGGTAGGTCGGCATCGGCTGGGGGGTGACGACTCCCATCAACTCCCAGTGGCCCGTCGTCGTGTCCTTTCCCTTGGAGCGCTCGACGAGCCGGCCCGCGACCGCGGGAGCCCCTTGCTGTGGCGGACATCCTTCGAGCGGCGCGATGTTCCCGAGGCCGAGCGCCTCCAGATTGGGGAGATCAAGGCCGCCGACGGCGCGCGCGACGTTGCCGAGGGTGTTCGAGCCCTCGTCGCCGTACTCCGCGGCGTCCGGCAGCTCGCCGGCTCCCACGGCATCGAGCACGATGACACACGCCCTCGGCATGCGGCTATTGTAGGTCGGCCGTGATGACCGCCCTTGGACTGCTCGGCATGGCTGTCTTCATCGCCTGCGTGATCGCGATCGCGGCGGGTGTGACCTGGCTCGTGGTCAGGTACTCGCCGGCGAAACGGCCGAACCAGACCTCCCCTTAGTCGAGGCGGGCGCTCCCGAAGACCCGCTCACGACGTTTAGAGCTTGCTAACACGCCCTGCCGACAATGGCCAGGTGACTTTGGCGAAGAAAACGATCGTTCTTGCCGCCGCCGCTGTCACTGCCCTCGTCGCCCTCAGCGGCGGGAGCGCCGCGACGAACAATTCCTGGATCGTGTTCGCGGCTTCGCCCAATCACGGGACCGAGGCGCCGCAGCTCTTCCGCGTCCGCGCCTCCGGCAGCGGCCTACAGCAGATCACGACGGGATCGCATGCGGCCAACGACTCAGACTTCGCCGCCGACGGCAGGCGCGTCGCCTTCTCGCGACTGAGCTCCGGCCTCTTCGTTGTCAACGTCGACGGCTCAGGCCTTCGCCGGCTGACCGGGGACGGAAGCGACCGCTATCCGGTCTGGTCGCCGAACGGGCGCTCGATCGCCTTCGTCCGCGGTGCCCGGTTGGTTTACCGCCTCTGGCTCATGAGCCCGAACGGCCATCGCCAACATCGCCTCCGCTTGGCGCCGCCTCTGACTGCGGCCGAGCGTCCGGCCTGGACACCCGACGGGAAGTCGCTGGTCATCGCCGCCGGCGGCAGCTTCTACAGGATCAGCGCCGCGACCGGGAAGGTGCAGAAGCGCCTGGCGCCGACGTACGACGTCTCGCTTGGACAGCTCTTTTGGACCCTGTCGCCGAACGGCCGCATGATCGCCTATGTCGGCCGTCGCGCGGAGCCGGCGGACTGTGAGCGGACGGCGTGCGAGGTCTTCGCGCTCTACCTGCAGGGTGTCAATTCGACGCGACCAAAGCGCTCCGTCGACGACGCCGGCGTCCCCGGCTGGTTGCCGGACAGCCGCCGCCTCGTCTACAGCCACGGCGGCGTACTCAACGTGCAGTCGCTCTCTGGTGGGACGCCGACGACGATCGCGATCGGCGACGCCGCTCTGGACGGCGCCGCGCCGCCGGCCTGGCAGCCGCGCTAACAACTCGAGCGCTCACTTTGTTAGCTGCTCTTTAGAGCGTCAGACCGTCGAGAGCGGAAGGACGTCCTCGAGCGGCTGGTAGTCGAGGCCGTGGGCATCGGCGACAGCCTCGTAGGTCACCTTTCCGTCGAGCACGTTGACCCCTCGCGCGAGCGCACGGTCGCGTGCGACAGCCTCGCGGAGCCCGTGCTCGGCAATCGCCTCCACATAGGGGAGCGTCGCGTTCGTGAGCGCCTTCGTCGAGGTGATCGGGACCGCGCCGGGCATGTTGGCGACGCAGTAGTGCGTGACGCCGTCCACCTTGTAGACCGGCTCGCTGTGCGTCGTCGCCCGGGACGTCTCCGCGCAGCCGCCCTGGTCGATCGCCACGTCCGCGAGGACGGCGCCGTCCTTCATCCCGGCGACCATCTCTCGCGTGATCAGCTTCGGCGCCAACGCGCCCGGGATCAGAACCGCCCCGATCACGACGTCCGCTTCCTGCACCGACTCCTCGATCTGAAGGCTCGAGGACATGACGAGGCTCACGCGACCGGAGAGCACCTCCTCGAGGTGGCGCATGCGATCGAGGGATCGTTCGAGGATGGTGACGTTCGCGCCGAGCCCCAACGCGATGACGGCTGCGTTGTAGCCGACCATGCCGCCGCCGATGACGAGGACGCGTCCGGGCGCAACGCCCGGAATCCCGCCCAGCAAGAGCCCGCGTCCGCCGAGGGGCTTCTCCAGGAAGTACGCACCTGCCTGCGCGGCTAGGCGTCCGGCAATCTCGCTCATCGGAGCGAGCAACGGGAGTGCTCGCGCATCCGTCTCGACGGTCTCGTAGGCGACGGCGGTGATCCCGCTTTCCACCAGCGCCCGGGTCAACGGCTCGTCCGCGGCGATATGGAGATATGTGAAGAGCACGAGCCCGTCGCGCAGGCGGTCGTACTCCGCCTTCACCGGCTCCTTCACCTTCAACAGAAGCTCGGACTCGGCCCAGACCTCGTCAACGGTGGCGATGCGCGCGCCCGCGGCCTCGTACGTCGAGTCGGCGAAGGAGCTTCCGTCGCCGGCAGCCGCCTCCACGACGACCTCGTGGCCGCGCTGAACGAGCTCGCGCGCACCCGCCGGCGTCAGCGCGACACGATATTCGTCCGCCTTGATCTCCTTTGGTACGCCGATCTTCACGGCGCGTCACCCTACCTTGTCGGCTGATCGAGAACGCATTTCCTCGAGGTACAGCAGAAGGCCGGCCAGCGTCTTCGCGTCCTCGACATCGCGCAGGTGCGATTCGATCTCCGTCACGGGCCAGCGGACCACTTCGAGCTGCTCGTCTTCTTCGGGATTGGCAGCACCGGGTTCGAGATCCTCGGCGAAGAAGAGATACATCCGCTCGCGGCAGAAGCCGGGTGTCGTGTAGAACGCCGTCGCTTCGCGCCACCTGCCTCCGGTCAGTCCGGTCTCCTCCTCGAGTTCGCGTTGCGCGCTCGCGAGCGGCGGCTCTCCTTCCTCGAGCGTGCCTGCGGGCAGCTCGACGAGCTCCTTCCGTACGGCCTCGCGTCGTTGTCGGACAAGCGTGAGCATGCCGTCGCGATCGACCGCAAGGATCGCGACCGCTCCCGGATGCTCCACGATCTCGCGCTCGTGCTCGCCCCAGCGCTCGAGCGTGACGTCGAACAGCTTCCCCTCGTAGACGGTTCGTGAGGAATCGGGCTCCATGCGTCAGGACACCCGGCTACCCGCCACACGTCCTGCGGCAAATGCCGCGGCGAAGAACAGCGGATCCGCCTCTGGCCCGCGACCCATGTGCGCGAGCGGTAGCCCCGCGCATGCGTCCTGCCACCCATTCACGTCGACGTCCTGCCGGGGCTCGAGCCAAGCCGGCGCTTCCCAGCCCAGGGGCCACGCGACCACGACGCTGCCCAGACAGAGCCTCAGTGCCGCACGGGTGTGGTGCGACACACCGCGATGCCGGTCCCGGCGGTCCGATTCCGAGGCTCGCGCCGCGAGGACGGCGAAGCCATCGAGCGCGTGACAGACGTTGGCCGCTTCGGCTGCGGCGATGCCGCCGTGTCCGAAGGTCGATCCAGTGCCGACGATCCCCGGCCCGATCGCGCAGACGACGACGTCGAAGCCCTCGGCGACGGCCCAGAGCAACGCCGACGCGACCGACACGCACTGCACGTCCGCGTCGACGCAGGAGCCGACGGCGACGCTTGCCTGGACGAGCTCGCGTTCGCGGAGCACGCGCAGCGCGTCGGACAGCGACACGGGCAGCGCTCCGCCGGACACCTGCACGTACGCGACGCGTGTGCCTCCACCGATCCCTGCACAGACGGGTGTCACCTGGCTGTGGAGCGTGCAGCAGACGACCGGCATGCCCGCCAGCGTCTCCGGCAGATCCCGTCCCTCCTCTGCATGCCGCGCCGCCTCCTGCACCGGCGTGTACGGAAGCTTCATCACGTGGGCGTCGGCCTCCGGAGGAAGGTCGAGTCCCCGGCTCAGATTCGCGTAGAGCACGTCGAACCCGCCCGATCCGAGTCCAAGCTCGCGTGCCTGGACGTTCACGATCACGTCGTCTCCGAGCGCCACCGGTCCCGTCAAGCGCGGATAGGCGACACAGGGCGCACCGTCGACCTCGATTCGTGACAGGCCTTCGTCACGCGTGACGACCGCGGTGACGCGTCCCCGCCTAAGCGTCAGCATCTCGCGCGACGTCCACCAGCGCGAGCGTCACCTCGACCATTCCTTCGAGATCCTCGACCGCGATCCGCTCGTCCGGAGTGTGGATTTCCTGCATGCCGTTGCCGAGGTTGAGGCACGCCAGCCCGCGTTCGTTGAGGACATTCGCGTCGGCCGCACCGCCGCTGAGGCCGTAGCTCGGTGCGTACCCCGCCCGCTCCAGCGCTCCGTGCGCGATGCGAACGACCTGGTCGTCACGCTTGAAGCGATACCCGCGATAGCTCTTCGAGACCTTCGTCTCGACCTCGCAGTCCTCGAGACCCGCTGCGAAGGAGAAGGCATCGAGCATCTCCTGCACGAGATCGGTGAGCTTGCGCTCGTCGTGCGAGCGTGCCTCTGCGTTGAGCGTGCACCACTCGGGAATGATGTTCGCCGCCGTCCCTCCCTCGATCAGCCCGACGTTCGCGGTCGTCTCGTCGTCGATGCGACCGAGCCGAAGGTCGGCGACCGCGCGCGCGGCCGCGGCGATCGCCGACCGCCCCTCTTCCGGGTACATCCCGGAGTGCGCCGCACGTCCGTGGAAGCGAACCTCCATCGCCTGCGAATATGGCGCGCCGAGGACCACGTCACCGATCGGCGCGGCCTGGTCGTAGACGTAACCCACACGCGCTCGCAGGCGCGCGTGATCGAACGCGGCCGCACCAAGCAGCCCGACCTCCTCCTTCGGCGTGAACAGCAGCTCGATCCCGCCGTGCGGCCGATTCTCGGCGAGGACCCGCCGCGTCCCCTCGAGCATCGCGGCGACCGCCGCCTTGTCGTCGGCCCCGAGGATCGTCCCGCCCGCGTTTCGGACGACGCCCTCCTCGATCACGGGTTCGATCGGGCCCGTGGGCGGCACGGTGTCGAGATGCGCGCAGAGGAAGATCGCCGTGCCGGAGCCGTCCGTCGGCTCGACTCGGCAGTAGAGGTTGCCGATCGTCGAATCGACCTTCTCGCCCGCGTCGTCCTCGTCCACCGTCAACCCGAGATCGCGTAGATACCGCGCGACGAGATCCGCCACCGCGCGTTCCTCACCGGGAGGACTCGGCAGCGCAGCCAGCTCGGTGAAGAGATCCACGACCTCCGAGGCCATCGCGCGATCTTATGTACCGCTAGGCGGAGACTGCGCCGACGCCGGCGCGGTCACGCGAGCGTACGAGCGCGGCGCCGACGAACTCGCGGAAGAGCGGTGTCGGCCGCGTCGGCCGCGACTTGAACTCCGGATGAAACTGACTCGCCACGAACCAGGGGTGGTCGGGGAGCTCGACGATCTCGACCAGCCGTCCCCCCTGAAACGTGCCGGAGACGACCAGACCGGCGTCGACGAGCGCCGGACGGTAGTGGTTGTTGACCTCATAACGATGGCGATGGCGCTCGTGCACGACCGGCACGCCGTACGCCTCTTGCGCACGTGTCCCCTCGACGAGCTCGACAGCCTGTGCACCGAGCCGCATCGTCCCACCGAGGTCCTCGATCTCCTTCTGTTCTGGAAGCAGGTCGATGACCGCGTGAGGTGTCTCGGGATCCATCTCGGTCGAGTTGGCTCCCTCGAGACCCAGCACGTGGCGTGCGTACTCGGAGACGACCACGTGCATGCCGAGACAGAGGCCGAGATACGGGATGCTTCGCTCGCGCGCGACGCGGCAGGCAAGGATCTTGCCCTCCCAGCCCCGCGAGCCGAAGCCGCCCGGGACGATGATCCCGTCGACCCGCTCGAGCAAGGCGGCCGCCTCGTCGTACGACATGTTCTCGGCATCCACCCAGCGCACGCGCACGCGGCAGCCGTGATGCGCTCCGGCGTGCTTGAGCGCCTCGTGCACGGAGAGATATGCATCCTGGAGCTTCACGTACTTGCCGACGAGCGCGACCTCGACCTCCTCCGTGGATTGCTGGAGTCGCTCCGTCAGATCGAGCCATTCGCCGAGGTGGGCCTCCCCGAGCGGAAGTCCCAGCTTCTCGCACACGAGCCGATCGAGGCCCTCGGCCTTCACGCGTGAAGGGACGAGGTAGACGTCGGGCACGTCCGGGCACGCGATCACGGCTTCCTGCTCGACGTCTGCGAAGAGCGCGATCTTCTCGCGGATGTCCGTCGAAAGCTCCTCGTGCGAACGGCAGACGACGATGTCCGGGTGGATACCGATCCGGCGCAGCTCGTTGACCGAGTGCTGCGTCGGCTTGGTTTTCAGCTCGCCCGCCGCCTCTATGAACGGGACGAGGGTCACGTGGAGGTAGAGGACGTTCTCCGCCCCGACCTCGCGCCGGAACTGGCGGATCGCTTCGAGGAAGGGCAGCGACTCGATGTCGCCGACCGTGCCGCCGATCTCGCTGATGATCACGTCCGTCGGCGTCGAGACGGCGCTGGCACGGATCCGGGTCTTGATCTCGTTCGTGATGTGCGGGATGACCTGGACGGTCGCGCCGAGGAATTCACCCTTGCGCTCCTTGCGCAGCACCGAGTCCCAGATCGCGCCGGCGGTGTGGCTGGCGGCGCGCGTCAGGTTCTCGTCGATGAAGCGCTCGTAATGGCCGATGTCGAGGTCGGTCTCTGCTCCGTCTTCGGTTACGAAGACCTCGCCGTGCTGGAAGGGGCTCATCGTGCCCGGATCGACGTTGAGGTAGGGATCGAACTTCTGCGCCTGCACCTGGAGGCCGCGAGCCTTCAGGAGGCGACCGAGCGACGCGGCGACGATGCCCTTGCCGAGAGCCGAGACCACCCCGCCCGTCACGAAGACGTACTTCGTCGAGCGGGCCTGCGAGCTCATGTTCGTCCCAGCCGATCGATCCAGGCGAGGCCCGGGGTGCGCTCGATCCATGCACCGATGGACGTTCGCTCTCCGAGGAGGGTGAGGCCGGCAAGGGCGCCAATCGCAACCCATCGGCCTCGTCCCGTGAATCGCTCCACGGACTTCAAGCCTAGCAGGGCGCCCAGCGCGTTCGACCCTGCATCCCCGAGCATCGCCATCTCGCGGAGATCGTAGGGAAGCAGCAGGACGGCGATCCCCGCCGGGGCATCGAGGACGAGGGCACCGGCGAGATAGGTCTTGAGCGCACGACCCGGGCGCGTATCGAGCTGGTTGAGGGCGTTTGCGGCGAGTCCGACCAGCAGCGCACCCGAGATCCGCCGCGTCGCCAGCAGGCCCACGGCGGGGATCCCGATCAGCTTCAGCATCCCGGTCGTCCGTCCGCCGCGGAGGTGGGCCCGGAACCCACGCTCGGGCCCGCTCCAGAGGTCATCGGCGAGGCCGAGCGCCGCGACGGCCGCGACCGCCGGCCCGTTGGCGAGACCGACCTTCCAGCCGACGAGCGGCAGGCGCAGACCGCGGAAGTTGATCCCGAGGGGTCCGCACGCGTAGACGACGTCGCGCAGCTGGCGCGCTCGATGGACGAACCCGTGGACATCCCGGCCGGTAACGCGATGGCGAAGCGGCAGCTCGACCTCGCGCACGCGAAGGCCCGACCCAGCCGCATCGATCGTCATGCGCACTTCGCAGCCGAAGCCGGCCGCGACAGGGAAGCACGCGGCCCGTGCCGCCGCCGACAACGAACGCTGTCCCGAGAGCGGTTCGCGTGTGCGAACGCCGCCCAGGAGCTCGATCAAGCCGCCGGCCACGCGCTTCGCGAACCCGAAGCCGCCGCCGACGCGCTCGGCGAACGCGGCCACCGTCAGATCGCCGTCGCCGTTGAGCAGCCGCGACAGATCGCCGTCCAGATCCGCGTCGCAGAGCAACAGGCGGCCCGGCGGAGCTGCGCGCTCCGCGGCGGACAGCGCCTGTCCCTTGCCGCGACGCGGCAGGCGCAAGACGATCGCGCCGGCTTCCTCCGCGGCGTCCGCCGTACGATCGTTCGAGCCGTCGTCGGCGACGATCACCTCGGCGTCGCGAAACGCACCGCGCAGGGTCGAGACGGTCCGTGCGATCACGGCTTCCTCGTCGCGCGCCGCGACGAGGATGGTGAGCGGGTCATCCACTCGGCGTCAGGACCGGCGTCACCGGCGGAAGCAAATCGCCCACGCCGATGCCGTAATCGGCGCGGGACGCGGGCTCGCTGAGGACGATCGCGAGCGCCAGCTTGCCCGCGGCGAGGTCGATGTCATCCACCGTCGAAAGCTGGGCTTGCTGAAACACGGTGCGGGCGGTGAAGTCACTCTTCGACTCCGCGACGCCGACCGCCGGGACCCCGGCGTCGGCGAGTCCTTCGTACAGGCCCTTCACGAAAGGAGCCGTCTCGCCAGTCTGCGGATCGGCGGTACGGACGACGATGACGCCGTCTGCGCGCCGCTTCGTTGCACCGAATCGCGGTGTGGCCTCCTGCACGATCACGTTGTGCAGCGCGCTCCAGAGCGGTGCCTCGTCGCCGTCGACGAACTCGCTTCCGAGCTGCCTGCCGAGATGTCGTAGCTGATCGTCACCTGCGTACTTGGCCAGAGCGGGACGATTCGCAAGCCGCTGCTCGAGCGCCGTCGCGTCGATGGGGACCTGCACGGCGTACAGGCGCAGCGCGCCCCGACCACCCGCATCCTTGATTGCGGTGGAGATGTCGCTCTGAACACGGTGGTTGACGGATCCGACGAACAGGACCGCGATCCGCTTGCCCTTGAGGCGGTCGGTCATCAGCGCGTCGTATGTGCTGTCGACGAACGTCGCGTCCGCAACATTGCTTTGGTGGAGCGAATCGACCTGCGCTTGGAGTGCGTCAACTCTGTTTTCTGCGCGTCGAACATCGTCCTCGAGGCTCCTCCGTTCGCTTTGTCCGAGCCCGTGCGAAGCCAGCGCGACGCCGACGAGGATGCCGATCACGAGCGCGAAGAAGACCGCTGCAAGCGATGCGACGTGATAGCGAAGATCGAACATGGGCGCGACTACAACTCGGCCGCAGTCTGGCACAACGCGTACAGCCGGGTCAGCGCGCGCCGCGGCAGCGTACGGCTGAAGCCGTACAGCCACGGCGCCTCGAGCTCGAGCTCCGCGATCGTCCTGTTCGCTTCGTGCTCTGCAAGTCGCAGCTCCCCGTCGATGTGGTCACCGGTCAGCGTCCAGGCGAAGAGCTCGGGAGGCCGTACAGCGCGGACGAGCAGCATCCCGCTCGACGTCGCCCGTCGAAAGAGCGTCGGCCGGTCGGCGCCGCGAACCGCCCAACGTGCGCCTTCCGCGAGGCCCCGACGGTCCGGACTGACGCCGGCGATCCCCGGCCACCAGTCTGGAAAGTGATGCGGCTCGGCGATGAATTTCCAGACGTCCTCCCGCGGGGCGAGCAGCTCGCGCGAAGCGGACGCGCGGGGCACGTAGTCAGCCGATCCCGAGCAGGTCGCGCAGACGCAGCGCGAGGTATTCGATCAGATCGCGCAGCGCGGGCGAGACCGAGATCGCCACCGCGATGGCCCCCAGTCCGGTGACGGTGAACAGCACGAGCGGCCAGATCCCGACCTGGCGGCTGGCGAGTCGCGACACACCCTTGGCGTCGATGAGGATCTCCCCCACCTTCAGCCGCGTGATGAAGGTCGAGGACATGCCGTCGCGGTTGCGCTCGAGGAATTCGATCAGGTTGAAGTGTGTCCCGACGGCGACGATCAGCGCGGATCCTTTCTCGTAGGCAAGGAGGAGGGCGATGTCCTCACTGATTCCTGTCGCGTGCACGACCTCGTAGGCGGCTCCGAGCTGCTCCGCCCGCTCGGCGCCTGGTGCCCGCCCGTCCCGGTAGCCGTGCACGAGCAGCTCGGCGCCGCAGCCGAGGGCCTTGTCGGAGACGGAATCCATGTCCCCCACGATCACGTCGGGCTTGTACCCCGCCTCGATCAGCGCGTCGGCACCGCCGTCGACCGCGATCAGCACGGGCTTGAAGTCTCGGATGTACGGCTTGACCATCCGCAGGTCCCGCTTGTAGCCGGGACCTCGCGCGACGACCAAGGCATGCCGGTCGCGAAAACGCGTCGCAAGAGTCGGGAACTCGATCCCCTCGGCCAGGAGCTTTCCCTCTTCGCGGAGATAGCGCATCGTGTTCTCGGCAAACGCCTCCAATGCCTCGGTGACACGGCCGCGCTGCTCTGCGAGCATGCCTTCGAGCTCCCGCTCATCGAGGACGCGCCCGGTCGCGAGACAGGTGCCGTTGCGGTACAGCCCTGCACCGCGAACGGTGAGGAGCTCGCCCTCGCTCACGCTCTCGAAGAGGTCGGCGCCCGGCGCGTCGATCAACCGTACGCCGCTGCGAACCAACGCAAGCGGCCCCGGGTTCGGATAGCGGCCCGATTGCGACGGTGCCACGTTCACGACGACGCGAACGCCGGACTCGACCAGTTCCTCAGCCGAGACTCGGTCGAGGTCCGTGTGATCGATGATCGCGATGTCGTCGGCGGACAGACGCTTGATGAGGTCTTTCGTCCTCCGGTCGAGCTTGGCCTGACCGGTCAGCTCGACGAAGCTCATTGGACGCTCGAGAGAAACTCACGACCGCCGAGCATGCGCTGGAGCTCTTCCCTGCGCGAGGATTCGTCGAGCGACTCGATCCGCGTGTGCGTCGGATCGCCCGGGATCTTCTCGACGCGGAAATGGCGTTCGGCGACGCTGGCGATCTGTGGAAGGTGCGTGATCGTGATGACCTGTGCCCGTTCGGCGAGCCTGCGAAGCGTCTCGGCAACGCGGTGCGCGGTCTCCCCGCCGATGCCGGCGTCGATCTCGTCGAAGACCATCGTCTCGCCGCCGGCGACCGCCGCAATCGCGAGTGCGATGCGTGAGAGCTCCCCGCCCGACGCCGTCTCCGCCACCGGTGCGAGCGGCAGGCCCCGGTTCGGCCGGACGAGGAAGGAGACTTCGTCGCTACCGGACGGCCCTGCCTCGCGTTCGCTCAGCTCCGCGACGAACTCGCCTTCGCCCATACCGACGTCGCGGAGCTCGCGCGCAACTTCGGTCGCGAACGCCGGTGCCGCGTCACGGCGCGCAGAACGCAGCTCCTCGGCCAGTCCGCGCACCTTGCCCTCGGCGGCACCGAGCGCTTCGGCCGCCGCCGCGATCGGGTCGAACCCCTGGTCGATCGCCTCGAGCTCGGCACGCGCCTCCGCCGCGCGGGAGAGAAGCTCCTCGTAGGTCTGCACACGGAACCGGCGTTTCGCCTCGGCGATTCGATCGAGGCCGGCCTCGACCTCCTCCAGCCGTCCGGGCTCCGCCTCCAGGGTCGTCAGGAAGCCGCGCAGCGAGCTCGCGGTCTCGCGGAGGCGCAGCTCCGCGTCCCGTAGCTCGTCGCCGGCACGTGTCAGCTCGGGCGCAAGCCGCTCGAGGGGAGCAACGGCGCGCTCCGCGCTTGCGACGAGGCCGGCAGCACCTTCGCCCTCCTCCGGCGCCAGGGCTTCGGCCGCCGCCGCGGCTCCTTCGGCGAGCTCGGTGACGTGACGCAGCCGTTCGCGCTCGGCGCGGAGCTGCTCTTCGTCGTCCCGCTCCATCCCCGCGGTGTCTTCGACGAGCGCACGCAGCTCGGCAAGGCGTGCCTCGGTCGCGGTCGCACCGGCTTGCAGCTCGTCGTGGCGTCTTCGGGCCGCGGTGAGCTCGCGCCAGGCCAGACGAGAGTCGGCCCGGCGGCGGAGCTGCACCTCGCCGATGAACGCATCGAGCACGTCGAGCTGATACGAGACGCGCGCAAGACGGCGCTGCTCGAACTGCCCGGACATGGCAATCAGTCGCTCTCCCGCCGCCGCGAGGTCTTCCCGGGCCGCGCCGCGACCCCAGGCATAGGCGCGGGTTCGTCCGTCCGCAAAGACGCGGCGTGCCGTCACGAGACCATCCTCATCTGCCGGGCGAAGCTCGGCGAGCGCGCCGAGCTCGTCCTCCTCCAGCAGACCGGCGGGAACGTCGAGCTCGGCCTCGACGTACGCCTCGTCGCCGTCCGGCCCAATGAAGCCGGCGTCCCCTTTCGCGCCGAGGAGCAGGCCGATCGCCTGGGCCAGAATCGTCTTGCCCGCGCCGGTCTCGCCCGTGATCGCGTTGAGGCCGGGAGCAAAGGCGAGCTCGGCCTCGTGGATGAGGACGAGATTCTGGATGCGGAGGCGGCGGAGCATCGGTGCCGCCGCAGATGGTAAGGGGCCGAGCGAGCCGGCACCATCGTCGAAAAGAGCGCCCTCGGCCTCAGGCCGCCGCTCCGCTACTCGCCGGGCGCCAGCAGGATGTCCCAGCGCTCGACCTTTGTGATGCGGAGCAACCCCATCGGCGTCCAGGGATCGTCCGCAAGGCGGGCGTGGACGTCCTGCTCACTGTCGGCGTCGAGGACCAGCAAAAACCTCTCCCCGACGCCGAGCGGGCCGCCGAGGACGATGAAGCCGTCGTCCACGAGCCCGTCCATGAACACTGCGTGCTCGTCCCACTTCTCCTGCTCGCGCATCCCGCGCGACGCGTCCCAGCTCTCCCCGGGCTCTCGAGTCACGACGTAGTACCTCACAGGGCCGTTAGAGGTACACGCGTCTAGCACCGGGACACCCCACCTCCCTCCCCTACGTCGAGCGTAGCCGCGCACACCGCAGTGATGGGTGACCGAAGCGCGCCGACAGTGCTACGACCCGAAGGTCTCGCGATAGCGCCTGAAGAACGTCGCCTCGGGCAGCGTCGCCAGCAAGCTTCGCTGCTCGCCGAGTCGAACCACGATCGGCGCCCCCGTTCCGACCCCGGCCAGGGCGTGTCCGTCCACGAGAACCGTCACCTCGACGTCAGGCGTCTGGTTTCGGATCTGCAACTCCAGGCCGCGGGGAACGACCATGGGCCGCGCGTGCAGCGAATGCGGGGCGATGAAGGTGACGGCCATCGCATCGAGCCCGCGCACGAGCACGGGGCCGCCGTTCGACAGGTTGTAGGCGGTCGAGCCCGACGGCGTCGCGCAGATCATCCCGTCGCACGGCTGCACGCCGAGGTCCTCGCCGCCGAGGGCCCAGGCGAGCTCCACCATCCGCCCCTTGATCGAGCTCAGCACGACGACGTCGTTGACAGCCGCGCTCCGCTGTCCGTCGGCCTCCGCGTCCAGCGTCGTCAGCTGCACGACTCGGTAGTCCCCCGAGAAGACTCGCGCGAGCCCGGACTCCAGCTCGTTCGGCTGAACCGACGCGAGGAAGCCCACCCGCCCAAAGTTCACTCCGATCACGGGGATGTCGGTGCCGAGGAAGCGCTGCAGGGCGCGCAACATCGTCCCGTCGCCCCCGAGCACGACTGCGATGTCGGCACTCGTCAGGTCGTGCTCCGGTTCTCCGACGCCGTGCTTCTCGACCTCCTCGCCCGGAAGCAGGAGCTCGACACCCGCCTCGCGCGCAACCTTTTCCAGCCGTTCGAGCGCGGGTCCGATCGTGGGCGGCTTGCCGTGTGTGATCACGGCGGCGCGCTGGACGGCTTCAGCTGACAGCCGCCGCGATCCGGTCGTCGATGTCGTCAGGGAGATGCGCGCGCTCACGGTGGACGAGGTGGAGGAACACTTCCCGGTTGCCTTTCGGACCCGGTAAGCCGGAGTCTACGGCCCCGACCGCCTCCCCTCCCCACGCCAGCGCGGCCTCGGCGATCTCCCGCACCACGCGCCTTCGTACTTCGATCTCGCGAACGACGCCGCCCTTTCCCACCTCTGCGCGGCCCGCCTCGAACTGCGGTTTGACCAGCACGACCGCCTCCCAGCCGGGCTTCGCGAGGGCGAGCGCGGGCGGCAGCGCGAGCCGGAGGCTGATGAAGGAGACGTCGCAAACGACGAGCTCCGGTGCGAATGGGAGCTCGCGCAGCTCGCGCGCGTTCGTCCGCTCGAGCACGGTCACTCGAGGATCGCCGCGTAGCCGCTCGTGGAGCTGTCCATACCCGACGTCGACCGCCACGACGCGCGCTGCTCCGCGCTGGAGCAGGACATCCGTGAACCCCCCGGTCGACGCGCCGACGTCGAGACAGTCCCGACCGGCGGGATCGACGCCGAGAGCATCGAGCGCGTGCGCGAGCTTCTCCCCTCCGCGCGACACATAGCGCGGTAGCGCCTCCACCTCCAGCTCTGCGGATTCGTCCACCTGCGTTCCCGGCTTCTCGTAGCCGAGAACGCGCCCGGCCATCACGAGCGCTTGAGCCTGGGTGCGACTTTCCGCCAGTCCGCGCTCTACGAGCAGGACGTCGAGCCGCTTCTTCACGCGGCGGAGCGGCGTTCGAGCGCGTCGATCACGCGGTCCGCGACCGCGGCAAACGCGTCAGACTGCGCCGAGAGGCCATCGATCGCAGCAAGCTCAGGATCGAGCGCGATGCGGCCGAGCGCCGGGACGCCCTCCGACCAGATCGAACGCTCCTCCGCGACCGGCGGGAAGACGTCCACACGCTCGCCGCAGTGCGGGCAGACCAGGCCGCTCATGTTCTCGACGCCTCCGAGAACCGCGACGCCGGCGTCGCGCAGGAAGTCGAGGAACTTCCGCGCGTCCAGGTGCGCGACGTCCTGCGGGGCGACGACCACGATCGCGCCGTCGAGTCTCACGACCTCGAACAGCTGCTGCTGGAGGTCGGCCGTCCCCGGGGGAAGGTCGATCAGCAGGACGTCCGGCGAACCCCACTCGACGTTCTCCACGAGTTGCCTGAGGGCGGCCGTCAGAAGCGGTGCCGCCATGGTCAGAGCCTGCCGCTCGCCCAGGAGGAATCCGACCGACATGATCCGGATCCCCTGCCGCTCGACCGGCTCGTGGCGCACGCCGTCCTGTCGCCAGAGCTCCCACTGCCGCGCGCGCTCGCGCCGCGTGAGGTTCACCATGAGCGGGATGTCCGGGCCGTAGAGGTCAGCGTCGAGCAGTCCAACCGAGAGCCCTCTGCGAACCAGTGCCAGTGCGATGTGCAGCGAGACCGTGGACTTGCCGACGCCGCCCTTTCCGCTGCCGACGGCGACCACGAAGCGTGCAGGCTGCGAGGTCAAGACGTCCGCGTCGCGAGCCCCACCACGATGTCCTCGAGGACGGACGTGTCGGCGGGCACATCGGCGAGACGCGCGCGAGCGCGTTCGGCGGCCTCGTCCGCCAGCCGCCGGGCACCCTCCTCGCCGTGCGTGAGCACGTAGCCGTCGCGGTCGAGGATGTCGTCAACAATCTGGAACAGCAGCCCGAGCTCGTCGCCGAACGCACGCCAGGGTGCTTGCTCACGCTCCGGCACCTCCGCCGCCCACAGCGCGGAGCCGACCGAGGCGGCGAAGAGACAACCCGTCTTGAGCTTGTGCAGCGTCGCCTCGTCCGGCGCCGTACCGGTGATGTCGAGGTACTGGCCGCCGATCATCCCGAGTGTCGCCTGCGCGAGCTCGCGTCCCACCTCTGGGAACGGATACGAGAGCGCGAGCCGGAACGCCTCCGCGAGCAGCGCATCACCGGCGAGGACCGCGATCGCCTCGCCGTGCTGCGCCCACACGGACGGCCGTCCTCTTCGCTCCGCGTCGTTGTCGAGCGCGGGCAGATCGTCGTGGACGAGCGAGAACGCCTGCACGAGCTCGAGCGCCGCGGCGGCCGGCAGCGCCCGCTCCGCCTCCGCGCCCGCGGCCTCGGCGGTCGCCAGGCAAATCACCGCGCGCACGCGCTTCCCGCCCACCAGTGCGTAGCGCACCGACTCGGCCTGGCCGTGCAGCTCAGGCGTCAGCGCCAGCTCGCCGAGGTAGTCCTCGGCCAGCTCCCGGAGCTCCTCAGGACTCCGCATCGGTCTCCGCTTCGCTCTTCGCACGCTGGAGCTCCTCCTCGATCGCCTTGCTCAGCTCGGCCAGCTCGGCCAGGACGTCGAGCGCGTTCTCGGCGTCGTCTGCCTGTGACAGACGCTCGAGCTCTCCGCGTGCCTTTTCGAGCCGTGCGAGCAGCTCTTCGGCACGAGCCAGCGCCTCCTCCGCACTCATGAAACGCGCTCCCGCACGATCCTCCCAAGAATGCCGTTCACGAGCCGAGCGGCGTCGTCGGTGGCGTAGCGCTTGGCCAGCGTGACCGCCTCGTCGATCGCCACCTCGTCGGGGACGTCGTCGCCGTCGAGCTCGTGCAGCGCGATGCGGAGAATGTTGCGCTCGATGACCCCGAGCCGGTCGGCCGTCCAGTCCTCGGCGGCTTCGGTGATCCGGCGGTCATAGTCCGCTGCGTGTGCGGCGACCGCCTCCGCAGTCTCGCGCGCGAAGGGATCGACCTCGCCCTCGTAGAGCGAGGCCAGCGGCTGACCCGTGACGTCCCACTGGTACAGGACGAAGAGTGCTGTCCTCCGAGCCGCACGCCTACCGGTCACGCGGGAGATCCCTTGCAGCTACTGCGGACGCTCGCGCTGGGAAACGGGTCCCGATTCTTCGGCGTAACTTGGACGCGTAGCGTGGTCACTGCACCTCCTCCACGGAGACGTCGACGGCCTCGACCTGGACACGGCACATCGTCGCGAGTGCCTCGGCGACGCGTTCCTGGACGTCTCGAGCCAGCTCGGGAAGCACGACGCCGTAGCGCGCCGTGAGCTCGAGCCGGACACGGGCGCTCCCATCGGCCACGTCGACGTCGAGCCGGCGCCGTCCCCGACGGACGTGCGCGCCCTCGACCGCCTCAGCCGCGTTCGTGACCAGACCGGCCAGAGCGGACGGCGTGACCGTGATCGTGCCGTTCGCCTCCTCGAGAATGAAGCTCATACGGCACCCACGGCCGCCAGCGGCGTCTGCTCCAGGAAGCTGGTCGAGTAGTTGCCGCTGCGGAACTCATCGCTCTGAAGAATCTCGATCGCGACCTCACGCGTCGTCTGGACGCCGCGAAGCTCGACCTCGCCCAGCGCACGCAGGCACCGCCCGATCGCTGCCGGCCGGTCCTCGTCCCAGACGATCACCTTCCCGATCAGCGAGTCGTAGTAGGGCGAGATCACCGAGCCCTCCTCGACGTGTGTGTCGACTCGGATCCCCGGCCCGAGCGGCGCGCGAAACCGCTCGATCACGCCCGGCGAGGGAGCGAAGCGGCGCGAGGGATCCTCCGCGTTCAGCCGCACCTCGATCGCGTGTCCGCGGCGCTCTGCGCGGCCCGTCGTTCGGAGCTGTTCCCCGGCGGCGATGCGCAGCTGCTCGCGCACGATGTCGATGCCTGTGACGACCTCGCTCACGGGGTGCTCGACCTGCAGACGCGCGTTCAGCTCGATGAAGTGATACGAGCCATCGGGTGCGAGCAGGAATTCGAAGGTGCCGGCGTTGAGATACCCGATCGCGCGACACGCACGCGCGACGTCGGTCTCGAGCGCTGCGCGCGTCTCCTCGTCGAGCGCGGCCGACGGCGATTCCTCGATCAACTTCTGGTGCCGCCGCTGAATCGAGCATTCGCGCTCGCCGAGGGTGAGGACGCCGCCGTCAGCATCGCACAGCACCTGTACCTCGACATGACGCGCGGGTGTGATCAGCTTCTCTACGTACAGCCTGCCGTCCCCGAATGCGGCGAACGCCTCCGCGCTCGCCCGATCGAACGCATCGTCGAGCTCGCCCTCACCTTCGACGAGACGCATACCCTTCCCGCCTCCCCCGGCGGACGGCTTCAGGAGAACCGGGTAGCCGAGCTCCGCTGCCGCGCTGCGGGCCTCCTCGAGCCCGACGGCCTCGGTGCCCGGGACGAGGGGGACGCCGGCCTCGGCCAGCTCACGTTTCGCCTCCACCTTGTCTCCCATCCGGCCCATCACGTCGGCGTCGGGCCCGACGAACACGAGGTCGTTGTCCTCGCACGCACGGACGAATTCCGGGTTCTCGGCCAGGAATCCCCAACCGGGATGAACGGCTTCGCAGCCGGTTGTCTCGCCGGCGGCGATGATCGAGGGCACGTTCAGGTAGCTCTCGGCGGCCGAGGGGGGCCCGACGCAGACCGCGCGATCGGCGAGCCGCACGTGCAGTGCGCCCGAGTCCACGGTCGAGTAGACGGCGACCGCCTCCATCCCGAGCTCGTGCACCGCACGGATGACGCGGACCGCGACTTCGCCGCGGTTCGCAACCAGAACGCGCGAGAACATCGCTTAGAGCGCGTCCAGCGCGGACATCGCTTGCGATGTCCGCCGTAGAGGCCGTGCCGGATCTAAACGGCCGCACGGGCTAAGCCCGCGCGGCCTTGGCGCGGCCGTCTTATCCCCGGTGGCCTGACATAAAGCGCAAAGGATCTTCACAGCGCGTCTAGGGGTCGGCCGATGACGGGCTCGAGCTCGAAGAGGAGCTGGCCGAACTCGACCGGCTGTGCGTTCTCGACGTGGATCGAGCGGACGATCCCGTCGACGTCCGCCTTGACCTCGTTCATCAGCTTCATCGCCTCGAGGATGCAGAGCGTTTGCCCAGCACCGACCGGCTGTCCCTCCTCGACGAAGGGCGGCGCTCCCGGCTGCGGCGCGCGGTAGAACGTCCCCACCATCGGCGCCTCGATGCGGATGAGGCCGTTCGCCGACGAGGGTGACGGTTCCGGCATCCCCTCCTCTTCCGGCCCGAGCGCCTGCTGCTCTGCGGGTAGCAAGAGCGGCGCCCTGTCCTCCGTTCGGCGCACCGACACACGCATACCGGCCTCCTCGAGTCCGCGGATCGAGCGCAGGAGCGGCTCCGCCTCCTCCCCGAACAGTCCGAGGAGCAAGAGCTCCTCCTCGCTCGACGCGATCCCCTCGGCCTGGGCGCGTACCTCTTGGAGACCCGGAGCGGTCGTGTCCTCGGCGGATTCCGGGTCGGCCGTGAGGGCGACGGCGCGCTTGACGCTCTTCTCGATCGGCGCAGGCGGCATTCCGAGCCTCCCGTCGACCAGAGAGCGAACCTCGTCGACGACGACCGAGTAACGACTCGACGCAAGAACGTTCAGCAATGCCTGCGAACCGAGGACCTGGCCGATGGGAGAAGCAAGCGGAGGCCAGCCGACCTCGGCCCGGATCTGGAGCAGCTCGGCGATCGTCTCGTCGAGCCGATCTCCCGCCGCCTGCGCGCGCAAATTCGAATCGAGCGCTGCGACGAGGCTTGCCGGCAGATCGTGTTGCGCCGCGCGCACGGCGATGCGCGGAGCGAGCGGCGTCACCGGTTTGTCGCCGATGTACTCGTCGACGAGGTCCGAGGCTCGCCACAAGGTCGGAACGTCGACCGCACACTCGAGCCCGAGGCCCGCGAGTGCCTCCGCCAGCGCCTCGCCCGACACGCGATGCAGGGTGAGCGCGATCGGATACACGGCGCAGGCGATGAGCTCTGCGCCCGCGCGCGCCGCCTCGAGTGCCGCCGCGAGGGCGTTGCCGGCGGATCCCTGGCAATAGATTCCGACCGGGAGTCCGGTCGCTTCCCGGAGACCCGTCACCAGCTCCCGAGCACGGTGAGGCTGCAGCGAGCCGGTCGGGTCGTGCAGCAGCACGCGCGCCGCGCCGAGGTTCGGCAGTTCCCGCGCCTGCTCCATCAGCGGATCCGTCTCGCCGGTGCGACCCGGGCTGTAGACGAGCCCGGCCTCGAACTCGCCTCCGGACGTGGCGACCGCGTCCGCCGCTTCGCGGAGGTTCGAGACGTCGTTGAGCGGATCGTGCAGCCGGAAGACGTCGATGCCGTTCTCGGCGGCAGACGAGATGAAGCGGCGAATGAAATCGTTGTCGACCGGCCGCGAGCCGACAAGGAAGCGACCTCGCAGAGCCAGTCCGAGCGGCGTCTTCACCCGCGCCCTGAGCGCGCGAATGCGTTCCCACGGGCTCTCGACTCCGCGCCGGACCGCGCTGTCGAAACAGCCGCCTCCCGAAACCTCGAGGTAGGCGAAGCCCGCCCCGTCGAGGATCTCGGCGATGCGAAGCTGCTCGGCGGTCGGCAGTCGTCCGGCCAGAGGCTCCTGGCCGAGCAGGCGAATCGTGGTGTCGGCAAGCGCCGGCATGCGGGCAGCCTAGCGCCGCACCGGTAGGTTTTCGCCAGGATGGTCGTGCGGGAACTGCGGCCCGGCTTGTGGCGCTGGACGGCGTCTCATCCCGCGTGGGACCACGCCGAACAGTGGGGACCCGAGGTCGGCTCGGTCTACGCGGAGCTGCCCGATGCGGTCGTCGTCGTGGATCCTCTCGTCCCGCAGGACGAGGAAGAGCGCTTCTGGTCGGCTCTCGACCGTGACGTCGAGCGCGCCGGTCGTCCGGTCCACGTGCTGCTGACGGTGCACTGGCACGAGCGCAGCGTCGCCGCCGTGCTCGAGCGCTACCGCGCGACGCTCTGGCGTCCGGAGGAGAAGGGCGAACTGCCGGCCGGGGTGAAGGCCGAGCTGATCAAAGGCAGCGACTGGGTCGAGGCGATGTTCTTCCTCGAGCCCCATCGAGCGCTTGTCATCGGCGATCTCCTGATCGGAAAGGACGGGGGCATCGAATTGCCCGTCACGTGGTTCCCGAAGGACGAGCAAGACTGGGCGCGAACGGAGCTGAAGCCGCTGCTCCGCGCCCGGCTCAGCGCGCTTCCGGTCGAGCTCGTGCTCGTCTCACACGGGGAGCCCATCCTCGAGGACGGCGCTGCGGCTCTCGACCGAGCGCTTTCGGACTAACCCTCCAGACGAACCGTGGTTACGACGCGCCACGGCTGGAAGGACGAGGGTGAACTCTGCCGCCGCGTGATCGCGGGCCAGAAGCCGGCGTGCATTGCGGGGAGGGGGCACTAGGCCCGGCTGATGTAGCGCTTCTCGCGCGGGTCGACCTTGATCCGGTCGCCCTGGTTCACGAACAGCGGCACCTGGACAACGGCGCCGGTCTCGAGCTTGGCAGGCTTCGTCACGTTGGAGACCGTGTCGCCCTTCACGCCCGGCTCGGTCTCGGACACCGTGAGCTCGACCGACGCGGGCAGCTGCACACCCGAGGGGCGCCCGTTCACGAGCATGATCTGCGCTGAGCTCGAGGGCTGCATGAACTCGAGCGCGTCCGCGACCAGCGCGTGCGGAAGCGACGTCTGCTCGTAGGTGTCCTGATCCATGAACACGACCTCGTCGCCCGTGTCGTAGAGGTACTGCATGTCCTTCGTCTCGGTCCGGACGCGCGCGAATTTCTCGCCTGCGCGAAAGGTTCGGTCGACGACCGCGCCACCGTCGAGCGCCTTGAGCTTGGTGCGGACGAACGCACCACCCTTGCCGGGCTTGACGTGCTGGAACTCGACGATGCGCCAGACGCCGCCGTCGAGCTCGATGTGCATCCCGTTCTTGAACTGATTCGTGTTGACGGTCTCGGCCACGCAGCCTGAAGGCTAGTCGACCGTGATCAGGTCCTTGCGGAGGCGCGTGTAGTTCTCGATTCCGAGCTCGGTGATGACGACGTCGTCCTCGATCCGGATTCCTGCCCGGCCCTCGAGGTAGATCCCGGGCTCCACGGTGACGACGTTGCCGATTCCGAGTCTGTCCGTCGACTCGGTCGAGAGCCGTGGTGCCTCGTGGACCTCGAGCCCGAGGCCGTGGCCGAGTCCGTGGCCGAACGTGCCGGCGAAGGGGGTTTCGTCCACGACCCGGCGGGCCGCTGCATCCGCGTCGACTCCCGTGATCCCCGCGCGGAGTGCGTCAAGGCCGGCCTGCTGTGCGGCCAGCACGACGGCGTAGGCCCCCTTCACTACACCGTCGAGGGGCCCGGTCGCAAACGTACGCGTGTAGTCGGAGGCGTAGCCCTTCACCGTACAGCCGGCGTCGACGATCACCGTCTCGCCCCGGCCGATCTCGCGGTCGGTGGCACGACCGTGCGGACGCGCGGCGTTCGGCCCCGACGCGACGATCGTCTCGAAGGCCAGGCTCTCCCCACCCTCGGCGTGGAAGAGCTGCTCGATCGTCCAGGCGAGGTCACGCTCGGTTCGCCCGACGAACCTCTCGTCCGCGAGCCGCTCGTACGCACGGTCGGCGATCTCGCACGCCTGCTTGATGCACGCCAGCTCCTCGTCGTCCTTTGCGGCCCGCAGGTTCTCGACGAGGCCGCTCCGCGAAACGAGCTCGATCGAACCTCCGCGCAGCGTCTCGTAGCCCGCATACGAGACGTAGTCCCGCTCGAAAGCGATCCTGCCCGACAGGCGCCCGGCGAGATCCTTCAGGAGTGCCCGCTTCGTCTCTTCGAACTCGACGCCCTCGACGGACCGCGCCGCCTCGGAGTAGCGAAAGTCGGTGAAGAGGCGGACACGGTCCTGCTCGACGAGGAGGGCCGCGTTCGAGCTTCGGAAGCCGAACAGATAGAGGATGTTCGTCGGGTTGGTGACGAGGAGAGGCTCCTCGAGCGACTCGCGCAGCCGCTCGATGCGAGGGTTCACCGCGCGGACCCGACGCGTTCGACCAGGAACTCGAGCGCCTCGCGGTAGCCCTCCGGCCCTCTGCCGAGGACCCGCTTCGCGGCAAGCTCCGCGATCACGGAGGTGCGCCGCCATTCCTCCCGCTCCTCGATGTTCGAGAGGTGGACCTCGACGATCGGCGCGTCGAGCAGCTCGAGCGCGTCGCGGATCGCGTAGGAGTAGTGCGCCCACGCCCCGGGATTGACCACGACGCCGTCGGCCCAGTCGAGCGCGTCATGACACCATTCGACGTACTCGCCTTCGTGGTTCGTTTGCCGGCAGCGAACGTGGCACCCGAGCGCGGAGGCCCACTCGTAGATCCGCGTCTCCAGCTCGGACAGCGAGATGCCGCCGTAGACGGCCGGATCGCGACGCGCAAGGACATCGAGATTCGCGCCGTTCAGGACGACGACCTGCACGGCGGGCACTCTAGAGCCGGAAGACGGCAGCTGCGGCCGGGGCTACACGGTCCGGACGAGCTCGCGCCGGTACGCGAGCGCGATCGCCTGGGTACGACTGCTGACGCCGAGCTTCCGCAGGATGTGGTCGACATGCGTCGCAACCGTCTTCGGCGTAATGACGAGGATCGTTGCGATCTCTGACGGCGCCTTCCCGTCGGCGAGCAGGCGCAGCACTTCCTGCTCTCGGTTCGTCAGCCGCCCTGTCACCTCCGGGTTGAGCGGCGTCGCGCGAGCGATCAGCCGCTCGACGCGGATCATGAACTCGTCGCAAGAGAGCGGCTTCGAGAGGTACTCGTCGCCGCCCACGAGGAGCCCGGCCACCCGGTCGTAGGAATCGGTCCTCGCCGCAGAGACGTACGGCACCCGACAGCCAAGATCCGGCGAATCCCGGTTATCCGCCCGTCGTCCTAGAGGATCAACTCGTCGAGCGCGCGCCGAACCTCGTTGGCCGGTACCTCGACGTTCCAACGCGGCCCCTCGTCGTCGAGCAACACGAGTCCCGTCTTCTTGTCCCGTCCCAGAGCCGCCCAGGCCCGGTCGCGGTCGATGCGAACCGGGCGCGGTTGCAGGAGCTGCTCGACGACGTCCGTCGGGCGGCCGGATAGGCGGAGCGCCGCCAGCAGGCCGAGAGCGACCGCGCTGCCATGCGTGAGCCCCCGGTAATCCGCGGCCGCCTCGAGCGCATGGGCGAACGTGTGGCCGAGATTGAGAATCGCGCGTTCGCCGCGGTCGTACGGGTCACGCAGGCAGACGGCCGTCTTGAACGCCGCACAGCGGCGAACGAGCTCGGCGGTCGGCAGCTCCCAGAACGGCTCGCCGGCGAGCAATCCGGTCTTCACGACCTCCGCCATCCCCTCCCGCCGCTCCTCTTCCGGCAACGTCTCGAGCGTCGAAGGATCGGCGACGACGCGCATCGGCCAATGGAATGCGCCGACGAGGTTCTTCCCCTGTGGGAGATCGACCGCCGTCTTGCCGCCGATGGCCGCGTCGACCTGGCCCACGAGCGACGTCGGTACGACCACCCAGTCGAGCCCGCGCATGTACGTCGCCGCGACGAAACCGGCGAGATCCGTCGTGCAGCCCCCGCCGAGCGCGACGACGGTTCCGCGGCGGTCGAGACGGAGCTCGTTCCAGAGCCGCTCCGCCACCGCCGCCGTCTTCGCTTCCTCACCCTGAGGAACCTCGTGCACCGAGGCGAGTCGCGTTCCGAGCGCAACCTGGACCGTCGCACCGTAGATGCCGGCGACGTGTGGATCGGTGACGAGCGCGACGGGCCGGTCCCCCGGCACCAGCGACTGGAGCAGCTTCAGCGATCCCGCCCGCACGTGCACACCGCCCGCAGCCAGGACGACGTCGTCGACGTCATGAGCACGCGCATCGGCCACGTCGTCGTAGAGCTCACGCCGGCGCTCGTAGAGCGCGTGAAACTCCGTCTCGTCCTGAGCCAGCGGCCGGTCGCCACCGGCGCTGCGCTCCCAGGCAGTGCCGGGATCGACCTCGAGGAGAACCGTGAACGCCCGCTCGCGGAGCTCATTCCGGATCGACGTGGTCTCAACGGCTCCGCCGCCGAAAGCGATCACCGCGGGATCGTGCAGACGGAGGGCGGTGATTGCCTGCTCCGCCTCGCGAACGCGGAACTCGACCTCACCGCCGCTCCGTTGGAAGAGCTCCGGGATGGACTGCCCGAGGCTGTGTTCGAGCTCGCGGTCGAGATCGACGAACCGGCGATCGAGCCGCTCGGCGACCTCCGGACCGAGCGTGGACTTCCCTGCGCCCATGAACCCGACGAGCGCGAGGTGCCGTTTCAGCGCGTGCGTGGCTGCCAGTCGATCCGCTCCAGGTATGCGTGGTGCCCTGCGACGAAGTCGCCGAGCGCGTCACCGCCGAACTTCTCCCGCGCCGCGCGAGCGATCTCCCACGCGACGCACGCCTCGGCGACGACCGCGAGCGCTTCGACGGCGGCGGTGTCGCTGCGCTCGACGAGCGCCTCCGCGGGCTGACCCGTCTGGAGATCGATGGACGCGAGCGGCCGCATCAGCGTCGGCAGCGGCTTCATCGCGGCGCGGGCCACGATCTCCTCGCCGTTCGAGACGCCTCCCTCGATCCCCCCGGCCCGATTCGTCTCGCGGTACAGACCCCGCTCGTCGCGGAGGATCTCGTCGTGGGCTTCGGATCCGCGCTTGCCGGCAAGCGCGAAACCGTCTCCGATCTCCACGCCCTTGACCGCCTGCGTCCCCATCAGCGTCGCCGCGAGCCGCGCATCGAGCCGTTCCTCCTTCGTCGCATACGACCCGAGCCCGGGTGGCACGCCGCGGGCGCGTACCTCGACGACGCCGCCGACGGTGTCCCGATCGGCGCGCGCCTCGTCCACGCGCTGCTCGAGATCCTCGGTCAGGACACGGCCCTCGACCGTGATCCCGATCTCGGCGAGCAGCGCCTTCGCGGCCGCGCCCGCGGCGACGATCGCCGCCGTATGCCGCGCGCTCGCGCGCTCGAGTGCGTCGCGCACGTCGGACAGCCCGTACTTGAGGGCGCCCGCCAGGTCCGCGTGGCCCGGCCGCGGCAGCGTGACCTCCTTCGTCCCCTTCCCGGACGGCTCGCCCTCGGGCGGCCAGGGACTCATCCCCCAATTCCAGTTCTCGTGGTCGCGGTTGCGGACGACGAGCGCGAGCGGCGTCCCCAGCGTGCGGCCGTGGCGAAGGCCGGCGAGCACCTCCACAACATCCACCTCGATCTGCTGGCGCGGGCTGCGGCCGTACCCCTGTTGCCGGCGCCGGAGATCCGCGTCGATCGCCTCCTTGTCGAGGACGAGCCCGGCGGGGAGGCCGGTCACGATTGCGACGAGCGCCGGGCCGTGCGACTCACCGGCGGTGACCAAGCTCAACGCCACGAGCCAAGCCTACTGAGGGTGGACTGACGAGAGGCCCGCCGAAGCGGGCCTCTCGTCGATTTCCGGAGCGCTAGTGGAGCTGGACGTTGCCACCGAGGAGCGTCTGCTCCCCGGAGTCGTATCCACTGCTCAGCCGGATGCGGTACGTGTCGCTCCCCGCGCCAGGCTCTCCGTTGTCGGTCACGTCGATCCGGAAGTCGAACGTTCCGGATCCATTGATCGTCGCCGTGCCGAAGATGCTCGCCGACTTGCCGTCTCGGCTGCAGGTGACGGCAAGGACGTCGATCGAATGGACGTTCAGGTTCAGCGCGCTGCCGTGATCCTGGTATTGCTCCTGCCCTCTCGGACCGGAGGCCGGGACCATGGCGTTGCCCCCGAACGTCGCCTTGTCACCGTCGGCTGCCGTGATGCGACCACCGTAGGTGACCTTGCACCCAGGCGTGCTGGTCGGAAGCACCCACACCTTCGTGGCGGTGTCGCTGGGTTCGCCGACGTCCTGCACGGTGTTGTCGTTGGTATCGGCGAACGCCTTGATGACGTCCGAGCCCGGTAACGCGCTCGTGTAGCAGAAGGTGGCTTCGCCGTTGGCATCCGTCGTCCTCGCGCCGCTCGTGGCGCCCGGCCCCGTGACGGAGAAGCGGACCGTGATTCCCGGCGTCGGGTTTCCGAACTGGTCCTTGACGGTTGCCGTGACGCAGTGCTGGGCGTCGACGGTGTTGGTGGCCGTCTTCGGTGCGAGCGTGAGCGTCGCCGGCGGGCCTGGGATGACGGTGACGTTCACGTGCTGGATCGCCCGGGGAGTGCCGTCGACGACCGCCGTGACTGCACATGAATACACCCCGACTAACGTCGGCGCCGTGATCGTCTCGGTGAAGTTGATGTCCACCGGTGCCGTGAACGGGCCGTAGGGCGGCGTTGGATTGAACGTGATGCCCACCGGCGGGCACATCCCCGAGACGACGAGGTCGACGGTGTCGATCTGTGCCGCCGCTGCCTGGATCTGGGCAATGATGGTGCCGGAGAGATCCGCTCCGGCGTTCACGGCGGTACCCCCGGTCGGATTCGCCAGCTCCGAATAGCACGCCAGGGGGATGAAGTTGCTGTAGCGGATCATCAACAGCGTCGTCTGGTCTGCAATGAGGCCGGCGATCGCTGCTTCGGTCTCGATGTCGTCTCCACCCCCAGGGACCCCGTTCCGACCGAAATCGGTCGGCGGCCGGTCGCCGCACGAGGGCGCCTGGGTCTGCGTCGCATCATGCGGCGGAGCATCGCCGAGGACGACTGCGAACCTCACGGCGTCCGGATTGCGGCTCGCGAGGAGCACCGGGTCGTTGACGGCTTCGTAGAAGACGCGGTTGTATGCCTCGGCGAAGTCGCCGCCGCCGTCGTCCACCATCGTGGCGATCGCGGCCGAGAAGACGGTGCAATCCGCGACATAGCCGGGCGTCAGCAGGAGGTACGGAGTGTCCCCCGGCCCCCCGAACGGCATGCCCGGATAATCCTCGAAGTCGACGGCGGCGAAGCGCGCGCCCGGAATTTGATTCCTGACGTCGACGCAGAGCTGGTTCGCCTGGGCCTTCGCCTGGTCAATGGCGTCGGTCATGCTCGACGTCGTGTCGACCGCGACGATGATGTCGGCCGCGCCCGGTAACGCGTCCAGGTGCAACGTCTTGTTGACGGTCGTGGAACCCCCGGCGGGCAGAATCACGTTCACCGGATTCGGTGTAAACGTGTCCGCACCGAAGGCCGGGATCGCTGTCGCAAGCGAGCCGACGACCAGCGCCGCTGCCACTACAAGCAAGCGGCGCAGGGTGGATCTGCTCATCCTCTCCTCCTTGGTTCGACTGGATTTCCGCCGCGCACATGCACGGACGAAGCCGCAGTCGTGCCTTCGGGAAGTGTCAGAGGCGCCCCGACGAGGCGTATCTTTCTGACTGCTGCGGTTCCCGACCCCAAGCGCCCCTCCCAGTAGGACGAATGGAAAACCGCAGCTGTCAGTGTGACTCTCTCACAGCCGGATGTCTCGTGTCAACGGCTGTGGATCGCCGCGCGCATGACGTCGACGGGGGCCGGGATGCCCGTCCAGAGCTCGAACGCCGCCGCGCCTTGCGCAACTAGCACCTCGAGGCCGTCGATGACACGCGCTCCCGCCGCCTCGGCGGCGTGCGCCGTGGCCGTGCGCGGATACGGAAGGTCGATCAACGTCCGACCCGAGCCGAGCGTCGCGAGAACCTCGTCGCGCGCAGACGTCGCGTTGACGACGAGATCCGCGCCGCCCACGTCGGGTGGCCAGGTACCGCGCCGCGAAAAGCGCGTCGCCTCCGGCAGGGCCGCGGCGAATGCCGTCGCCGAGCCGCCGTCACCCAGGATGGCCGCCCGCTCGAAATCGAGGCCTCCCAGGATCGCGGCGTCGGTCGTCAAGCCGTACGCGCGCCCCTCGCGGACCACGAGCGTGTTCACCGACGGCGCATCGGTCTCCACGAGTTTCGCGACAGCCAGCTTGTGCGGCGTCGTCACGTTCGCGCCCGCGAACCGGAGCGCGACGAGCCCGCGAAGTGCGTCCTCCAGGTCGTCGCCTCGCACCGCCAGCGGCAGATACGCCCAATCGAGTCCCCGCGCGGCGAAGGCGGCGTTCTGCATCAGCGGCGACAGCGAGCCCGAGACCGGATCGCCGAGCAGCCCGACGAGCCGCGTCTCTCCGGAGATCACGGCCCGCCGTAACCGTGCGCGTTGGCGTACGCCTGAAACGCCTTGAAGCTCGCCGTGAAGAAGTGGTGCTTCTTGTCCGGCTTGCGGACGAAGTACAGGTAGTCGACCTTCGCCGGGTGCGCCGCCGCCTGCATGGAGGCCAGCCCCGGATTGGCGATCGGGGTGGGTGGAAGCCCGGCATGCTTGCGGGTGTTGTACGGCGAGTCGTTGTCGAGCTGCGATTGGTGGATCGACTCGGTGGGCGGAATGCCCAGGCCGTAACGCAGCGTCGCGTCGATCCCGAGCGGCATGCCCGCGTGCAGGCGGTTGTAGATGACGGCCGCGACCAGCTGGCGCTCGTCTGGGGAGAGCGTCTCCTTCTCGACCATCGAGGCGATGACGAGCACGTCGTAGGGCGTGAGGTTCTTCGAGCGCGCGTACCCGAGATCGACCTGCTCCCAGTTCTCGCAGAACGCCGTGACCTGGTCGTCGACGAGCTGCGCTGAGCTCGTCTGTCTGAAGAACTCGTACGTCGCCGGGAAGAGGAAGCCTTCGATGGTTCGCACTCGGCTGCGGAGACACGCCGGCGCGCGCGGCCGTCGCGTCGCCGAGAGGTACGTACGGCGGGAGAGCTTTGCCTTCACGTGCCGCTTGCGCTCCGCGATTTTCCCGACGGCCGCTACACGCTCCGCCATCTCCTGCCGTGTGAAGCCTTCGGGAAAGACGATGTGGAACGGTTTCGGCATCGCGATGACCGTCTCCACGGGTCCACTGGCCGTGGTCTTCGTCACCGTTCGGTAGATCAGCGTGCTGGAGCTCGTCGTCGGCGCCTCCGTCTCACCGTCGCCGCCTCCGATCGCCGCAACCGCGAGCCAGCCGAGACCGCCGAGGAGCAGCACGAGCACGCCGAGTGCGAGTGCGCGGCGGCGCGCGACCTGCCGGGGATTCGGAGCCCGCGGCGGCCGCCCCGGCCGCGGCGGCATCAGGCCGCGCTCGTCGCCCACGCGAGGTAGCTGGAAAGAAGATGGGCGGCCGCGCGCGCATCTTCAGGCGCGTCCGCGGGGGTCTGCTCGGCAAGGTCGGTGGTGAATCGCTCGTCGAAGGTCACGACAGGCACATCGGTCAGATCCGTCAACGCCGCGACGAACCTGTCCGTCTCGCGCACCTGCTCGCCGCGTTCGCCGCGCAGGGTCAGGGGCAGGCCGACGACGACCCGTTCGGCCTCCTGCTCGCGGATCAGCTCCGCCAGCCGCGCAAGGCCGTCCTCGCCGGCGGCTTGCTCGACCACGCAGAGCGGCCGCGCGATCGTGCCGGTCGGGTCCGAGACCGCGACGCCGGTGCGCGCCCGGCCGTAGTCCAGCGCGAGCACCTTCATCTCAACGCCTGGACGATCGCTTGCTTGCCTGCCTCGAGTGCGTCGCGCAGACCCGCCGGATTCTTTCCGCCGGCCTCCCCAAGGGTTGGGCGACCACCGCCGCCGCCGCCGATATGGCGGCCGATCTCACGGACGAGCTCGGACGCATCCAGACCGCGGCCGACCAGTGACTCGTCCAGGTTGACGACGAGATACGCACGTCCGTTGTCGACGGAGCCCACGATGACCCCCGCTGCCTTTTCCTGCTGGCGGACTCGGTCGGAGAGATCGCGGAGCTCTCCACCCTTGAGCGCCTTCGCCTCGACGAGGACGACGTTCCCCTCTCTCTCCACGATCGTGAAGTCGGCGGCAGCCGCGGCCTTCGGCTTTCGCGCCTCCTTGCGCACGGCGTCGACTTCGCGCCGCAGCTCCTCCGCCTCGAGCCGGGCGCCGTGGAAGAACGAGTAGGCCTCGCCGGAGGTGAGCGCTTCGATTCGCCTGGCACCGGCACCGACCGAACCCTCCGACAGGATCACGAACGGTCCGATCTCTGCCGTCCAGCGGACGTGCGTGCCGCCGCACAGCTCGCGCGAGTACCCCGGGATCTCGACGACGCGGACGTGCTCTCCGTATTTCTCGCCGAAGAGCATCATCGCCCCGAGCCGGCGCGCCTCCTCGATCGGCGTCACGAACGTGTGCACGGGGAGGTTCTCGAAGATCTTCTCGTTCACCCGGCGCTCGATCTCGGCCCGCTCTTCCGCGGTGAGCTGCTGTGGGTGAGTGAAGTCGAAGCGCAGCTTGTCCGGCCGGACGGCAGAGCCCGCCTGGCGCACGTGGTCGCCGAGCACGTCCTGCAGCGCCTTGTGCAGAAGGTGGGTCGCGGTGTGGTTCGCCATCGTCGGGAAACGAACCGCCCACGGCACGACGGCGCGAACGCGGTCGCCCTCGGAGAACCCCTCGGCTTCGAAGAGCAGCGCCTGGTCCTCCTCGAACCGGTACGCCTCGCGCAGCTCGGCACGCTTGCCGCTGCCGTCATCGAGCTCGATCCAGCCCGCGTCGGTGACCTGCCCGCCACCCGCCGGATAGAACGGCGACTCGCGCAGCTTGGCGAGGAAGAGCCCGTCGCCGATCTCTTCGACGGCGCCGATCTGCGTGAGGACGTCGGTCTTCTCGTAGCCGACGAACTCCGTCCGGAAGCCGGCGGCCTTGGCGAACTCGGCCGAACGCTGGTCGTCCTTCGAGATCGCGGCTCGCGACCGCTCGCGCTGCTGCTCCATCAGCCGTGTGAACTCCTCCTCGTTTACCCCCAGTCCGCGCTCGCGCGCGAGCTCCTGCGTCAGCTCGAGCGGGAAGCCGTAGGTGTCGTGGAGGCGGAACGCCTCCTCGCCGGAGATGTCGCCTCCCTGCTCCGCCACCTCCTCGAACAGCCGCATCCCGCGCGCGAGGGTCTGGCCGAAGCGCTCCTCCTCGGCAGAAAGGATCCGGTGGATGTCGGCTCGATGCTCCTCGAGCTCCGGATATCCCTCGCGCATCTGCTCGATCACGACGTCGGCCAGACGAGCGAGGTAGGGCGGCTCGAGACCGACGCGTCCCGCCTGCTGGACGGCGCGGCGCACGATCCGCCTCATCACGTAGCCGCGCCCTTCATTCGACGGCGCGACGCCGTCGGCGGCGAGAAAGGTCATGCCGCGGCCGTGGTCGGCGAGGATCCGGTGCGCCTTGGTTGCCTCCGGCGTGTCGCCGTAGGCGAGGCCGCTCTCGTCTGCGATCCAGCGCATGATCGCCTGGTAGCCGTCGGTCTCGTAGACGGTCATGACGTCCTGAAGGATTGCGGCCGTCCGCTCGACGCCCATCCCCGTGTCCACGTTCTGCTGCGGAAGCGGCGTCAGCTTGCCGTCCGCGTGCAGCTCGAACTCCATGAAGACGAGGTTCCAGAACTCGAGGAAGCGCTCGCAGCGCGTACAGCTCGGCTTGCAGTCAGGCTCGCCGCAGCCGTGCTCCTCTCCCCAGTCGTAGTACATCTCGGTGTCGGGTCCACACGGGCCTGGACCGCCGACCGACCAGAAGTTCTCGGAAGCAGGCAGGTGGACGATCCGTTCCAGCGGCTGGCCGATCTCCAGCCAGGCGTGGTGGGCGACGTCGTCCTGCGACAGGCCGAGCTCGGGGTCGCCGGCGAAGACGCTGACCCAGAACCGTTCCGGATCGATCTGGAGGTGGTCGAAGACGAACTCCCACGCCAGCTCGATCGCGCCTGCCTTGAAGTACTGGCCGAACGAGAAGTTGCCGAGCATCTCGAAGAAGGTGAGGTGGTGGCCGTCGAGGCCGACCTCGTCGATGTCAGGCGTGCGGAAGCACTTCTGCACCGTCGTGAGGAGGGGTGCAGGCGGCTGCTCGCGGCCGAGGAAGAACGGCATCAACGGCTGCATGCCGGCCGTGGTGAGCAGCGTCGAGCGGTCGTCGGCCCGCGGGATCAGCGAGGCCGAAGGCCTGAACTGATGGCCCTTCGACTCGAAGAAGGCGCGAAATCCCGCGCGCAGCTCCCCTGAGCTCTGCATGCCTCGATTGTAGGGGCGCCCTACGAAGGAGCCTTGTGAGCCACGAAGACGGTGCTGTGGCGGCGGACTCGGAGCGGCTCGTCGAGCGGGGGCGCGGTCACGAGCGTTGCCAGGGCGTCCCAGCTCGCCGCGAAGCGGCGGACGGCTGCGTCGTCCATCGTCACCCAACCGTGGGCGTCGCGACGCTCCACCTTCGCGAAGTGTCGACGCAGCGACTCCTCGCCGTTGTCGCTGCGGAAGTCGAACCGACGGGTCGAGGTCGCGCGGCGCGCAAGATCCCAGAGCTCCTGCAGGTGCTCGACGGCGTTCGTCACGGCGATGAGCCTTCCGCCTGGCTTCAGGACACGCGCAAGCTCAGCGAGCGCCCGATCGAGGTCGGCGACGTGGTAGAGCATCCACGCCGCGACGGCGACGTCGAACTCGCCGTCCGCGAACGGTAGATCCTGGACGTCGCCGACGCGCGCGTCGATTCCCTTCGACCGTTGGAGCTCGACCATGCGCTCGGACTGGTCGACTCCGACGACTTCCGCGCCCAGCTCGTTCACGATCCGCTCTGCGAGCTCTCCCTCGCCGCCACCGACCTCGAGCACGCGGCGCGGATTCGCCTCGGCAATCGCCTCGAAGGCAAACTCCCGCGGGTCGTCGCCCTCGGCGTTCGCGTACGCCGACTTGCGCGCCCTGAGGCGGTCTTCCGTTTCGTACTGCTCCCGCACGAAGGCGAGCTCGTCGACGCGGTCCGTCACCGACGGGCGACCTTCGGCTCGCTCCCCTCCTCTTCGGCGATCTCCTCGCGGATCTTCTCGAGCGAGCGACGGATCAGGCGCGACACGTGCATCTGTGAGATTCCCACCTGCTGGGCGATCTGGGACTGCGTCAGACCTTTGAAGAAGCGCAGATGGAGGATCTTGCGCTCGCGGTCGTCGAGCACACGGAATCCCGGCGCGAGCACGGCCCGGTCCTCCGAGACCTCGTACTGGTGCTCCTCGGTCCCGATCGACTCGAGCGGGTCCAGCTCCTCGCCGTCGTCCTGGCCGCCGCCGCTCGAGGAGAGCGACAGCGACGAGTACGCCCGGCCGGACTCGAGCGCCTCCAGCACTTCCTCCTCTTCCGAGCCGACGGCCTTTGCCAGCTCGGAGATCGTCGGCGAGCGTCCGAGCTGCACGGTCAGCTGCTCGACGAGCCGGGAGAGCTGGACGTTCAGCTCCTGCAGGCCGCGCGGGACCCGCACCGACCAGCCCTTGTCGCGGAAGTGACGCTTGATCTCGCCGATGATGTTCGGCGTCGCATAGGTCGTCAGCTCGACACCGCGATCGAGGTCGAAGCGGTCGATGGCCTTGATCAAGCCGATCGCGCCGATCTGGACGAGATCCTCGAGTTGCTCGCCGCGGTAGGAGTAACGGCGGGCCAGCGAGCGGACGAGCGACATGTACTGCTCGATCAACTGCTCGCGCGCCTGGAGGTCGCCTTCCTCGTGATACCTGCGCAGGAGAACCTTGTCGGACTCGCTCACGCGCTGGGACCTCTCTCGCTGTCCACCCGTTTCGACAGCTCCACCCACTGGGCGCCCTCGTGGTCGGTGATCTCCACCCGGTCGCAAACCGTGGCGAGGATCCGGTGGAGGTTGAGCGAGTCCTCTCCGCCTTCGGCGAGCTCGGCCCGAACCGCAGTGAACGGCCCGATTACGGTCCGAAGCTCGCCGTCGAGTATGCGGACGCGAAGGGTCACGTCGTGCTCGCTACTCGTTCGCTCGAGCAGTGCGTCGAGAGCGAGCTCGAGGTCCTCGAGATGCTCGAACGTCAGGTCGAGGCGGACCGCCAGACCGCCAACCACGAGGTGGGCGACGCGATGGAACGCCCCGTCTGCAGGCAGCGTCAACGAGATCTCATCGAAGCTCAACGTGTCCCTCCAGTCCGACCCACGGATAGAACGGGGAAGGCCCGGGCGGGGTTGCGCGGGTGAGTGCTAGGAGGTTCACCCGGATCTGATCTTAGGCGTCAGGGCTCCTGGAGGAGCCGACCGGCGCCGACCACTATCCCCTCCTCGTACAGAACGGCCGCCTGTCCTACGGCCACGCCGTAGACAGGCCTCTCCAATTCGAGCCTGAAGCCGTCGGCCGTCCCGTGCACGCTCGCCGCCACCGGCTCGGAGCGATAGCGAAGCTTCGCCTCGGCACGCTCGACTGGGACGTAGAGCCGCCCCGCGGCTTCGACTCTGGTGCGGGCCAGCGCCTCGCGCGGGCCGACCACGACCCTGTTCGTGCGGGCGTCGGCGCGGAGTGCGTAGAGCGGTTCCGCCGCGGACACGCCCAAGCCCTTGCGCTGTCCGGGCGTGAACCTCCAATAGCCGGCGTGCCGGCCGAGCTCGCGTCCCTCCTCGTCGACGATCGATCCCGCCTCGGTCTCGAGACCGCGCCGTTCGAGGAATGCGCGGTAATCGTCACCGGCCAGGAAGCACGCTTCCTGGCTCTCGCCACGGCCTGCGGCCGCCAGGCCGGCGCGCTCAGCCTCGGCGCGCGTCTCCTCCTTCGTCTGCTCGCCGAGCGGAAAGGAGATGCGGTCGAGCTTCGCCGGATCGAGCCCCGCGAGCATGTACGACTGGTCCTTGTGGGGATCGACACCGCGGGCGAGCAGGCGCGCACCGCGGTGCTCGACGATGCGCGCGTAATGGCCCGTGGCGAGCGTGTCCGCTCCGGAGCGGTGAGCGAATGCGAGCAGTTGGCCGAACCGGAAGCTCCCATTGCACTTGATGCAAGGGTTCGGTGTCTCGCCGCGGGCGTAGCCGCGCACGAAGGGATCGACGACGGCCGTGCGGAATTCCTCGCGCAGATCGAGCGTCACGTGCGGGACGCCGAGGGCATGACAGGTCTCACGGGCCGCGATGACGGCCTCCGGGGAGCAACAGGCTCGCTCCGCGTCCGGCCCGTCCGGGTCGAGCCAGAGCCTCAAGGTGACACCGATCGCATTCGGGAGCGACTTGAGCAGCGCGACGGCACTGTCAACGCCACCGCTCATCGCGACGGCAACGCGTCCCGGCGAGGAAGGTGCCCGAAAGACCGGGCCGATCGCATTCGCAAGGGCATCGACGGCAAGGGTCTCGCCCCCAACGGCAGCGGCCTCGAGCAGCGTCAACCCAACGAGCGATCGCTCGAGCCCAAGCGCATCGGCAGAGACAATCCGGTCGCCTTCGAGCGTGAGGCGGACGAGCGCAAACTCCGACCCGCGCGCCGAATCTCCGAGAACCTCGACCATCAATTCAGGCTAGCGACAATCGCCGCGAGTGCCGGCTTTGCCGGCGCTCGTCCGAGCCGCTCTCGGAGATCAGAACAGCGGCAAAGTCATCATGCGAGCGAAGCGAGCGGACTTTGCCGCTCAGACCCTGCCGTGACCCGCGCCCGCTGTGAACCTGGTCTTGCCAGGTGGGTGCCCTGCCGGCTTTCGGCGAAGCCTCGGCCGGACGCGGGCTCCCTTAGCAGTGGTGTTGGTTCTACGTTGGAATGCGCGAGCCACGAACAGGGTCGAGCCAGCGCAGAGTAGCTGCTACCTCGCGAACCGCCACTGGATGGTCTGCGTGCCGTGCAGGTCGACTCGGTTCGCCAGCGCCTTCGTGACGTCGAACTCCCGACCGGGGACGTTCGGGCCGCGGTCGACGACCTGGGTCAGGACCTCCCTCCCGTGGAAACGGATGTAGAGCCGCACTCCGCAGGGCAACACCGGATGCGCCACGCCCTCAGTCGTCTTGAGGAACGGACGTCCACACGCAGTGCGTCGGTGGGCGCTGGTCGGACCATACGGAGCAGCCTTCGCCGTGTAGTAGCCGTTCTTCGTCCCGGGAACGGCTACGGCTCCGGGCAGGCTGCGGTGGCTGTCCGAATCCCTGCGCGTGATCGCAACCGCAGCAATCGCGGCGACGAAGGTGATCCCGGCCAGCCAGACCGCGCGCTGGAGGAGGACCGGATTCACGCGCCGACGGTGTGGAGCACGTCCCCGAACGCGTCGCGGACGAGGCCGTCGAAGTCCGCCGGCAGCATCCCGTCCGGACCCGCGAATTCACGGAGATACATGAGGAGGTATGAGCGTTCTTCGTCGCGCGCCACGTCGTCGCCGCTGTGAGCACGGGCGGCGCGTTCGAGCTCCCAGAGGTTCCACTCACGCGGCCCGTCACTCGGCGGTCTGAACGCGACGACCCGCTCCGGCTCAGGTTCGGGCTCGGGCTCTGGCTCCGGTTCCGGCTCCGGCGGCGGGACGGCCACGATTCGGGGCGGCTCGGGCGTCGGTTCGGGCGGCGCCTCGACCCTCGGCTCGGGACGTACGACCACGGATGTTCGCGGCGGCATCACGGATGTTGGCGGCGGCGGAAGAGGTTCGGCTTCCAGGACCACGCGCTTCTCGCGCGCGATCACCTGTCGCGCCCACACGCCGATCTCGACCCCGGCGACGATGATCCATGCGCCTGCCACGACCGCGATGATCCACCAGGTGCCGAGTCGCTCGATTCCAGCGATGACGGCAACCGCGATGATGAATCCGGCCTCGATGAGGAACCGGGGGCCGACGACGGGCACGGGGGAATCCTACGGCTGTTGCTCGTCCTACTGCTCGTCCGCGGGCCTCGTGCCCGCGTCCTGAGCCTCTTCCTCACCGGAGGCTTTCGGCGCGCTCGGCGCGCCCCCCGTCTCGGTCGTCTCGGGCGCTGCCGACGGCGGTGAGAGCGGCGGCGGCGCAGCCGCCATCGCGGCGGCGGGACGCGCAGCGGCGGGAGGCGTTCGGCTCGCCTCGGTCGCCTCGTTGGCCGCCTGGACGATTGCCTCGCCCACCCGCTTGATCTCCTCCTCGCCCAGACCGGCGGCGGCAAGCAGTTGCTCGGTCCCGCTCTGAGCTCGGCTGAGAATCGCGGCGGCCTGCGCCCGCGCCCACTCGAGCGTCTGCTCGACCTCGGCGCGCGTGGCGTTCGTCAGCTCGGTCGCCTGGTGCCGCGCCTGCTCGAGCAGACGACTGCCCTTGGCTTCGGCCTCCCGCAACTCCTGCGTAGATTCGCGGTTCGCGTTCGCGAGCAGCTCGCGCACTTCGTTGCGGACGTTGTTCAGCATGTCCGCACGCTGCCGCTCGCTCTCCTGCCGGTAGCGCTCGATCTCGGCCTCACGATCCTGCTGCTCGCGGCGGCGCCGCCGGACCTCTTCCTCGGTCTTCGACAGCTGCGCCTCGGAAGCGCGCTGCGCGTCGGCCTCGACCGTGTCCGCAAACTCGGCCGCGGAACGGATCAGATGGAGGGCGTCCATCCGCACGGCGTGCCCGGTCGGCTCGACGGTCTGTCCACTCCGGCTCGCGGCCTGCAGGACTCGGAGCTGGGCCTGCAGCTGGGCCGAGTGCCGCCGGAAGGCCTCGAAGGCCTCGCGCACCTTCTCGGCGTCGTAGCCGTCGCCGCTCTTCGGCAGGTCCTCGAGCCGCGGGAGCGCGGTGAGTGAAGGTTGTTGTCCTGGTTCCTGTGTGGCCATCTGCGGCTAGCCCTCCAAATAGAAGTATGCCCGTTTCATCGGCTAGTTCCTGCCTGCGGCTTGAGTTGGATGCCGAGCTCGTCCAGCTGTTCCGGCGGCAGGTCGCTCGGCGCTCCCGTCATGTAGTCGTAGCCGACCTGGTTCTTGGGGAAGGCCTGTGTATCGCGAATCCGTTCCTCGGCAAGGAGGGCCATGAGGAGGCGGTCTATCCCCGAAGCGATGCCGCCGTGCGGCGGCGCGCCCATCGCCAGCGCGTCGAGCAGGAATCCGAACTTCTCCCGCTGCTCCTCCGGGCCGATGCCGAGATTGGCGAACACCTGTTGCTGCAACTCCGGCTCGTGGATGCGGAAGGACCCGCCGGCGAGCTCGATGCCGTTCCCAACGAGGTCGTACGCAACCGCGCGCGCCCGCGAGGGGTCGGTCTTGAGGAAATCCAGGGTTTCGTCGGTCGGCCGCGTGAACGGATGGTGTGCCGCATGCCACGTGCCGGTCTGCTCGTCGAACTCCGCCGCGGCCATGTCGACGATCCACCGGAACTCCCAGCGCGAGTCGTCGATCAGGTCGAGATCGCGACCCAGCTGGAGACGAAGGAGCCCCAACACCTTGGCGACCATCCGCTCCTCGTCGGCGACGAAGAGCAGCGTGTGCCCCGCCTGACCCCAGCGGTGGGGGAGGTCCTGGTCCAGGAACTTTGCAATGGGCGAGCTCACCGCGCCGTCGGCACGGAAGACGATGTAGGCGAGGCCCTTCGCGCCCCAAGACTTCGCCTGCGTCTCGAGCGCCTGCAGCTCCGCACGAGAGAACTCTTTGGGCACCAAGATGTAGCGGACGCAGGGCGCGTTCGCGAAGACGCTGAACTCGGATCCGCGTGTGGCCTCGGTCGCCTCCTGGATCTCCATCCCGAAGCGGAGGTCGGGGCGGTCGATGCCGTAGCGCAGCATCGTCTCGTCGTAGCTCAGCCGCTCGAAAGGCGGCGAGAGCTGCACGCCGATGCACTCGCGCCAGATCCGTTCGACGATCCGCTCCATCAGCGCGAAGATGAACTCGCGGTCCGGAAACGCCATCTCGACGTCGAGCTGCGTCAGCTCCTGTAGACGGTCGGCGCGAGGATCCTCGTCGCGGAAGCAGCGCGCGATCTGGTAGTAGCGCTCGAAGCCGGAAATGACGAGCAGCTGCTTGGCGATCTGCGGCGACTGCGGAAGCGCATAGAACTTTCCTTTCTGGAGCCGCGCGGGAACGACGAAGTCGCGCGCGCCCTCGGGCGTCGGCTTCCAGAGGATCGGCGTCTCGATGTCGACAAAGCCGTCTCGCTCCATCTCCTCCCGGATGATCCGGACGAGCTGCGCGCGAATCCGGATGTTGCGCTGCATGTGGTCGCGGCGTAGGTCGATCCAGCGGTACTTCTGGCGCAGGGCTTCGTCGACGTTCTCCTCGTCGAGCTGGAACGGCAGCGGCGGGCACGTGCTCAGGACTCGGAGCGTGTCGACTCGCAGCTCAATCTCACCCGTGGGCATCCGCGGGTTGACGGTCTCCGGGGTCCGCTGCACGATCGTGCCGCTCGCTTGCAGGACGAACTCGTTCCGCACGTCCCGCGCGATCGCCGCGGCGTCCGGCGCGTTTTCGGGATTGACGACGAGCTGGGTCACTCCCGTCTCGTCGCGAAGATCGATGAAGATCAGGCCGCCGTGGTCGCGACGACGTGCGGCCCAACCGGCGAGCGTGACAGCGCGACCCGCGTCGGCGGGCCGCGCCTCACCGCAGTGGAGGTCGCGCCAGCCGGTCATCCGGAAATTCTGTCGACAAGCTCGTCGAGAGTCGCCGTCCAGTCGTCACGCCCCGGCTCGCGCACCGTTGCCTGATCGCCGTCGACGATGACCGTCCAGCCCGCGCCGAGCCGGCTTGCCTGGCCGATCTGCCCCTTCTGCGACCGGCCGCCGTAGTCCATGTCGGCGCGGAGCCCGCGGCGCCGCAGCTCCGCCAGGAGCGGAAGCACGCGGTCGCGGTCAGAGCTCTCCGCGCAGACGAAGTACACGTCGACTCCAGCCGGCTTCGTCGGCCCGCCTCTGACACTGAAAGTTAGGCGCTCCACGCCGGCCCCGAATCCCATACCCGGCGTGGGCGGTCCGCCGATCTCTTCGATCAAGCCGTCGTAGCGACCGCCACTGCAGATGCTGTCCTGAGCACCGAGATCCCGGCTCTTGAACTCAAAGACGGTGCGTGTGTAGTAGTCGAGCCCACGCACGAGCCGGTGTTTGATCTCGTATTGAATCTTGTACGAGTTCAGGTGGGCCCGAACCGCATGAAAGTGTTCGCGACATGCATCGCAGAGGTACTCGCTAAGGTCTGGCGCGGACGCAAGAGCGGCCTGCACGTTTGCGTCTTTGACGTCGAAAACGCGTAAAGGGCTGGTGCGTCTCTTCGCTCGGGCCTCCTCGTTGAGCAGGTGATCATTCAGATCCAGCCAACGGGTGAGCTCCTCTATGTATTTCGGCCGGCAAGTCTGATCGCCAATCGTGTTCAGATGGAGCTCGTACTCGGTCACGCCAAGCCGTCCTAACAGCTCGGCGTAGAGCTGAATCACCTCCGCGTCGACGGCCGGATCGTCAGTCCCGATCGCTTCCACGGATAGTTGCCAGTGCTCGCGGTAGCGGCCTTTCTGCGGCCGGTCGTAGCGCCACATCGGGCCGATCGTGTAGAGCTTCTGCGGCTGTGGCTCGCGGTGCAGGCCGTGCTCGATGTACGCGCGGCAGATGGGCGCGGTCCCCTCCGGACGCAGAGTCAACGACCGGCCGCCGCGGTCCCTGAACGTGTACGTCTCCTTCTGCACGACGTCCGATCCCCCACCGGACGTGCGGATGATCAGCTCGGTGTCTTCGATCCCGGGCGTGTCGATCCGGCGGTAGCCGTAGAGATCGCAGACCTCCTCCATTTGCCCTATCACCCACTGCCAGAGCGGCTGCTCGGACGGAAGGATGTCGTGCGTTCCGCGCGGCGCCTCGAAGCGCGTCACGCGCGCAGCTCCGAAAGAAACGGATTGCGTTCGAGCTCGGCCTCGAGCGTGGTCTCCGGCCCGTGGCCGGGATAGACGACCGTTTCCGGCGGAAAGCGGTCCGCGAGCATGCGCACCGATCCGACCAGCGTGTCCCAGTCCGCGCCGGGAATGTCCGTGCGGCCGACGGAGCCCGCGAACACGAGGTCCCCCGAGAAGAGGCACCCGTCGGCGTAGTAGGCGAGGTGACCGGGAGAGTGACCGGGAACGCGCAGCGTCGCGAAGGAGATGCCGGCGAGCTCGAGCGGCTCGTCGCCCTGGAGCAGGACGTCGGGCGTGTACGGCCGCAGCTGGATGCCGGGCGGCGTGAAGCTGTTGACGTCCTCCAGCAGGACCCGCTCGTCCTCCGCCATGTGAACCGGAGCGCCCGTTCCCTCGGCCAGATCGGCCACGGCCCCGAGGTGGTCCCAGTGGCCGTGAGTGAGGAGGATGGCCGCGCACCGGGCTTTCATGCCTGCCAGCTCGAGCCGAAGTCGCGCGGCGTCGGCGCCCGGGTCGACGACGACGGCTTCCGATGCGCCGCGCTCGACGCGGACGACGTAGCAGTTCGTGCCGATCGGGCCGAGCTCGTATCGGTCGACGGCGAGGCTCACGGGCGTTTGAGTCTAACGGCGGCCTTGGCGCAGCTTCGCCCGCGCCGCCCGAGGCGGTCGCTTGCGACGCCGACGATAAAAGGTGGTGCGGGCTTTGCCCGCGCCGCCGTTTAGGATCGCGGCGTGCAGAGCTGGAACTTGCGGGAGATCGATACGCCGGGCGGCAGCCGTTCGCCCGTCGTGCTGCGGTCCGATCCGGCGGCGCGCGCGGTGCTCGTCGCGCTCGAGCCCGGCCAGCGGCTCGGCGACCACCAGGTCAAGGAGCGGGCACTCGTCTCCGTGATCGAGGGCTCCGTGCGAGTCGAGTCCGGCGGAAAGACGATCGACGGCGAGACCGGCTCCTTCTTCTCGTTCGACGCCGACGAGCGGCGTTCGATCTCGACCGACACCGGAGCGCGAATCCTGCTCGTCCTCGCGCCGTGGCCGGGCGAGGGCCACTATCGGGGAGAAGAGAAAGGTCTCTAGCTCTAGCGGCCCTCGACCCGCTTGCGGTACATGCGGTACGCGAGCGAGTCGGTGAAATAGCTGAACGGGATGAAGAAGGCGATCAGGACGATCGCGGACGGGATCTGCTGCAGGATCGACGCGTTCTGGTTGAGGAGGGCCATCCCGACGACGAGAACCGGCGCGAAGATCAGCCCTCGGCGAGCGGCGCGGCGCCAGGACGGCGGTTCGATCGTTCGGCGCGAGCCTTTGCGGGCCTCGGGACCGCGGTTGCCGTTTCGTCGCGCGCGAGTCTCGGATTTCTTGCCGTCCTTCTCCGGGTGCAGCTCGGCAGGATCGACCGGGACCTCGTTACCCTCCTCGTCGACATAGACGTACTCGTATTCGTGTCGGCGCGCCTTCTGCATCCGCCGCCGCTGCTTCTTCGTCGGCATCGTGCTTAGCGTAGCTCCACGAGCGTCCCCCCGACGATCACGTTCGCGACGAGCCCCCCGCCGAGGTGGTAGGCGAGGTAGCGCCAGTCGGGGGCGTCGAGGAGGACGAGGTCGGCGGCGTAGCCCGGAGCGAGCCGGCCAAGCTTCCCGGAGCGGCCGAGCACGTGTGCCGCGTTGACCGTGCAGGCGGCGAGCGCCTCGGCAGGCGAGAGCCTGAGCTGGGTCGCCGCGAGCGAGCACACCAGCGGGAGGCTCTCGCAGAACGCGCTGCCTGGATTGAAGTCCGTCGCGAGCGCCACGATCGCGCCCCCGTCGACGAGCGCGCGAGCGGGCGGCATCGGCCGGCCGAGGAAGAGGGCACTGGCAGGCAGCAGGACGGCGGCCACGTCGCTCGCGGCGAGCGCAGCCACGCCCGCCGTGCCCGTGGCCTCCAGGTGGTCGACCGACCGTGCTCCGAGCTCGATCGCAAGCGCGACCGCACCCTGCTCGGTGAACTGGTCCCCGTGCAGGCGCAGCACGAGGCCGGCGCCGCTGCAGGCCTCCAGGTAGCGGCGTGCCTGCACGGCGTCGAAGGCCCCGCGCTCCAGGAAGACGTCGGCAGCTTCGGCGAGTTCCGCCGCGGCAGGGAGCACCTCGGTCAGCGCAAAGTCGAGGTACGCGTCTGCGCCGCCGAATTCGGGCGGGACCGCGTGTGCGCCGAGCCAGGTCGGGACACCACCGGCGTCCGCGATCGCGCGCAGCGACGCGAGCTCCGTTGTGCGATCGAGCCCGTATCCCGATTTGGACTCGAACGTCGTCGTGCCGGCACGCAGCATCCAGGCGCGGTGCGTGCGCACCGCCTCGGTGAGCTCGCCCGCGCCCGCCGCGCGCGTCGCGCGGACCGTCGCCATGATCCCTCCGCCCGCCGCGTGGAGCTCCTCGTACGTCGCCCCCGCAGCCCGCAGCGAGAACTCCTCGACGCGGTCGCCTGCGAAGCACGCATGCGTGTGGCAGTCGACGAGGCCCGGGATGGCGCACAATCCCCGGCCGTCGAGCTCCTCGACATCGGCGCCGAGCCGACCGAGGTCGCGCATGAAACCGACGGCCTCGATCGACTCGCCGTCGCACAGAACGTAGGCGTTCTCCAGTACCTGCACGTCGCTCAGAGCGTCGCCCCGCAGGGGAGCGGCCGACCGCGCCGGAGTGGCGAGTTGCGCGAGGTCGCGGACGAGCAGGCGGCGTCGGCCGCCCGCGGGGCTCATCCGCGTTCGGACGGCGGCATCGGCGGCTCGAGCCCGTGCGCCTCGGCCGCAGCGAGAGCCTCGGGATAGCCCGCATCGACGTGCCGCATGACCCCGGTTCCGGGATCGGTCGTCAGCACGCGTTCCAGGCGCTCCGCCGCGTCCTCGGATCCGTCGGCCACGACGACCATGCCGGCGTGAATGGAGTTGCCGATGCCGACGCCCCCACCGTGGTGGACGCTCACCCACGTCGCGCCCGCAGCGACGTTGAGGAGGGCGTTGAGGATCGGCCAATCGGCGATGGCGTCGGAGCCGTCACGCATCGCCTCCGTCTCGCGGAAGGGCGAGGCGACCGAACCCGAATCGAGGTGATCCCGCCCGATCACCACGGGTGCCTTGACCTCTCCGGTCCGCACGAGCTCATTGATGGCAAGGCCCGCTTGCGCCCGATCGCCGTAGCCAAGCCAGCAGATCCGGGCGGGCAAGCCCTGGAACGCCACCCGGCGCGGTGCGAGCTCGAGCCATCGCTGGAGGAGCGGATCGTCCGGGAAGAGGTCGCGGAGCACTGCGTCGATGGCCGCAATGTCCGCCGCCTCACCGGAGAGCGCCGCCCACCGAAACGGACCGACGCCGCGACAGAAGAGCGGCCGAATATAGGCCGGGACGAAGCCCGGGTATGAGAAGGCCTCCGCTACCCCACCTTCACGGGCCTCACCTCTGAGGTTGTTGCCATAATCGAAAACGTAGCTGCCGGCTCGGACGTACTCGAGAAGTGCCTCGACGTGGCGGACGATCGACGCGCGCGCCCGCGTCAGGTACTCGTCAGGATCGGACGAACGGAGCGCCGCGGCCTCCTCGACGGTCAGACCCACCGGGATGTATCCCGTGAGCGGGTCGTGCGCCGCAGTCTGATCCGTCACGAGGTCGAAGTGCTCGCCGCGCCGTGCCAGCTCCGGCACGACCTCCGCCGCGTTCCCGAGCAAGCCGACGGACAGTGCGCGCCGCTCGGACGCCGCCGCCCGGATCCGCGCGACAGCATCGTCGAGCGAATCGGCCGCCTCGTCGAGATACCGCGTGTCGATTCGCCGCTCGATGCGCGCCGGATCGACCTCGACGCAGAGGATCGCCGCGCCGGCCATCGTCCCGGCCAGCGGCTGAGCTCCGCCCATGCCGCCGAGGCCGGCCGTCAGAATCGTGCGACCGGACAGATCGGGCGAGCCGAAGTGCGTCTCGCCCGCCGCTGCGAACGTCTGGTAGGTGCCCTGCAGGATCCCCTGCGTCCCGATGTAGATCCAGCTTCCGGCCGTCATCTGGCCGAACATCGTCAGCCCGAGCGCCTCGAGGCGCCGGAACTCGTCCCACGTCGCCCACCGCGGCACGAGCAACGCGTTCGCGATCAGCACGCGTGGCGCGCCCGGATGGGTGCGGAAGACGCCGACCGGCTTTCCGCTCTGGACGAGGAGGGTCTCGTCCTCGCCGAGCTGGAGCAGCGACCGGACGATCGCGCGCAGCGCCTCGGGGTTTCGCGCCGCCTTGCCGGAGCCGCCGTAGACGACGAGCTCCTCCGGGCGCTCGGCCACCTCGGGATCGAGGTTGTTGAGCAGCATCCGCAGCGGAGCCTCGGTCGCCCACGCGCGCGCGTGTAACTGACTCCCGCGCGGAGCGCGGATGTGCGCCAGGTCGCCGCAGAGCTCCTCCACCACCGCTTCGAGGGAACGGGTGGCGCTCATGAGAGCTCTCCCACTTCGGCTTCGACGGCCGCGAGGAGCGAGCCGTCGCGGATCGCCACCGCCACCGCCTCGATGTCGCCGGCCAGCGGCCGGTCGTCGCGCAGGCGTTCCGAGACCGACCGCACGAAGGCGTGCGTCGCCCGGACCCCTTGCCCGGGCTCGAGCGGAGCGAGGAACTCGACCCCCTGCGCGCCGGCGAGGAGCTCGATCGCCAGCGCACGCTCCGAATTCGCAAGCACCTGCCATGCCTTGAGCCCGGCCGCGTTCCCCATCGAGACGTGGTCTTCCTGACCGGCGCTGGTCGGGATCGAGTCCACGCTTGCGGGGTGACAGAGCACCTTGTTCTCGCTCACGAGCGACGCGGCCACGTACTGCAGGATCATGAAGCCCGAGTTCAGGCCGCCGTCCGTCGTCAGGAACGCCGGCAGTCCGTCGGACAGGTTTGGATTCACGAGCCGTTCGACGCGGCGCTCGGAGATGTTCGCCAGCTCGGAGCTCGCCATTGCGAGCGCGTCGAGCGCGAACGCGAGCGGCTGTCCATGGAAGTTGCCGTTGGAGACGAGCAGCTCGTCCTCCACGAGCACGAGCGGGTTGTCCGTCGCGGCGTTGAGCTCGACCGCGAATGTCCCCTCGACGTAGTCGAGCAGGTCACGGGCCGCGCCGTGCACTTGTGGAGCACACCGCAGCGAGTACGCGTCCTGCACCTTGTCGCACCACTTGTGCGCTTCGATGATGGCCGAGCCCTCGAGCAGCTGCATGACGTTCGCCGCCGACGCCGCCTGCCCGCGCAGGGGACGGAGACGGTGGATCTGCGGAATGAAGCTCGTGCGCGACCCCTGCAGCGCCTCGAGCGAGAGCGCACAGGCGAGGTCTGCCGCCGCGGCCAGCCGGCGTGCACGCACAAGACCCAGCGAGCCGAACGCCGCCATGAACTGCGTACCGTTGATGAGAGAGAGGCCCTCTTTCGCCGCAAGACGCGTGGGCTCGAGCCCTGCCGCTGCGAGCGCGTCGGCACCCGACAGCAGCTCGCCGTCGTACCAGGCCTCGCCCTCCGCCACCAAGGGCAGCGCGAGGTGCGCCAGCGGCGCGAGGTCTCCGCTCGCGCCGACGGAGCCTCGACTGGGGACATGCGGGAGCACACCGCGGTTGACGCACTCCAGCAGGAGCTCGACGGTCTCGATCCTCGCTCCGGACGTGCCCTTCGCCAATGCGTTGGCGCGCAGGAGCATGGCCGCGCGGACGATCTCCGTCGCGTAGGGCTCGCCGACCCCACAGGCGTGACTTCGCAGGAGCCGTAGCTGGAGCTCCTCGGTCTGCTCCTCTGGGATCGACCTCGAGACGAACCGGCCGAAGCCCGTGTTGATTCCGTACGTGTGCTCGCGGGTCCCGTGCGCGGCGCGCTCGACGAGCTCCCGCGCGGCGCGCATCTTCGCCCTGGCTTCGTCCGAAAGTGCAGCGTCGGCGTCGCCGAAGGCGACCGCCCAGACGTCTTCGATCCGGAGATCGTCTCCGGTCAGGCGGATCGCGGTCGCCTGAGCCATCGCGCGGCCAGTCTAGCTCCGGCCTTACCGGCAGACTCCTGGCATGGCCGACCCGGTGACCGCAGAGCCCGAGGAGACGCTGGCCGGCGTACCACTGCCGCCGATCCCGAGGGAGCGCGCACTCCACCTGCTGCGGCGCCGCGACTTCCGACGCACGTATGCGGCGGTGGTCGTCAGCGAGCTCGGGGACGCCTTTCAGTACGTCGCATTGATGTGGTTCGCGCTCGTCACGGCCGGGCCGCTCGGCGTGCTCGCGGTCCGGCTCGCGGACAGCGTTCCCGCGCTCATCTTCGGCCTGCACGGTGGCGTGGTCGCCGACCGCCGTGACCGGCGGAGCACGATGGTGGCTGCCGACCTGGTTCGCGGACTGGTGCTGGTGCCCGTCGCCGTCGCCGGGCTCACCGGGAATTTGCAGCTCTGGATGCTCGTGGTGGCCGCCTTCGCGATCGTGACGGCGACCAGCTACTTCGACCCGGCCTACGGTGCGCTCCTTCCGACGCTCGTCGAGCGCCGCAACGTGCAAACGGCGAACGGTCTCGTGCGGGCGTCGGCGGAGGCGGTTCGGGTCGGCGGCTGGGCCGCGGCGGGCGGTCTGCTGGTGTTCATGCCGCTCAGCGTCTTCTTCCTGTTCAACGCAGCATCGTTCTTCGCGTCCGCGGTTCTGATTGCAGGAGTTCGCGCGGCGCGGACGGCGCGGGCCGAGACCGTGACGCCACCGCGAATCCGAGCAGCGTTCGCGGCACTGCGCCCACGCCGCGCGCTCACGATCGGCGTGCTCGTTCTTGCGGTCGGCGTGACGGTCGGATCGGGAACCTGGATGGTCGGAGTGCCGCAGCTCGTCCGCAAGACCCTCGATCTCGGCGCCGGAAGCTTCTCGCTCGTTGCAGCTGCGTATGCGGTCGGTGCGGTCGCCTCCGGTGCGCTGTTGTCGCGCATCGCGGTTCGACACAAGGTTCGCCTCAGCCTCTTCCTCTGGCTGGGTTATGCGCTCGGCTACGCGCTCTTCGCGCTCGCCGATTCCCTTCCACCCGCCCTCGCGGCGGGCGTGGTGACGGGGGCGATCCAGGCCGGAGTGATGGTCTTGCTCTATTCAGCCGCGCAGGAGGATGTGCCCGACGCCGTGTTGGGACGCGTCATCGGGCTGATCTCGCTCGTCCACCGCGGGGCTCACGCGACCGGTTTGATCTTCATCGGACCCCTGTTCGCGGTTCTCGCCACGCGATCGGTGTTCGTCGGCGCGGCGATCGCGCTGCCTCTGGTCGGCCTTGCGGGCCTGGTGTCGCTCAGGGCCGGTCACGCATCCGGTCGAGGAGGCGCAGCTCCAGCACGCGCGAAGGGCTGAAGCCTTCGATCCGCAGCACGGCACCCGCGGCGGCGAGGGCGGCGCCCGCCGGCAGCAGGCCCACCAGCTCGGCACCCGCAACCGCCGTCCCTCGGGCGCGTGCCTCCTCCTCGACGCGCGCCACGAGCTCGTGGAGCTCCGCGGCCTCGTAGTCCTCCACGTTCATGCTCACCTGGACGCGCCCGACGCTCGGCAACGCAAGCCCGAGCGCACGCACTCCCGGGAAGCCGCCGCCCGTCTCCCGCACGACTGCGGCGACCGCGCGCGCGATCTCGACGTCGTCCGTCTCCAGGTTGACGTTGAACGCGATCAGCGGGCGCCGCGCACCGACGATGACCCCGCCGGCACGCTCGTCCAGTCGTGCAGGGCCGAAGTCAGGACGCACCTCACCCGCATCGATCCGACGTTGCAGCTCGACGGGGCCGCCCTGGCGGAAGAACGCGGGGCCGTGGCCGGGGGCCGAGTCGGCATAGAGGAAGACAGGCAGCTCGAGCTCCGATCCGATGCGATCTGCGAGGCGGAGCGCGCACGCTCGCGCACGTTCCGCGTCGGCCGGGTCGAGGGCCACGATCGGGACGACGTCGGCGGCGCCGATCCGCGGATGCGCGCCCTCGTGCCGGCGGAGATCGATCCGCTCCTGCGCAGTCGAGATCCCCGCCAGGAGTGCGGCGACGAGGTTCTCCTCGTCGCCCACGAGCGTGAACACGGATCGGTTGTGGTCGGGATCCGAGTGGACGTCGAGCAGCTCGGCATGGTGCGAGAGCGCCTGGCCGAGCGCGTCAATGGTTGCCCGGTCGCGCCCTTCGGAGAAGTTCGGCACCGACTCGAGCGGCAATTCCATCGCGCGTACTCTAGGAGCCGGTGAAGGCCTATTACGACCGCCGGGCCCCCGAGTACGACGACTGGTGGCTCGGCGTGGGCCTGTACGCCGAACGGGATCGACCGGGCTGGGAAGACGAGCTGGAGGTCCTCGAACGTGTCGTCGCCGGTCTTTCCCCGCGCCGCACGCTCGACGTCGCGTGCGGGACCGGCTTTCTCACTCGGCATCTGCGCGGGGAAGTCGTCGGACTCGATCAAAGCGAGCGAATGCTCGCGGTCGCGCGCGAGCAGGCGCCGAGCGCACGCTTCGTGAAGGGCGATGCCCTCGACCTGCCGTTCGACGACGACAGCTTCGATCGCGTCTTCGCGAGCTACTTCTACTGCCACCTCGAAGAGGCCGAGCGCCTCCGCTTTCTCGCCGAGGCGCGGCGCCTCGCGCCGGAGCTCGTCGTCGTCGGATCGAGGATTCAGCCCGGCACCGAGGCGACGCGCCGGGAAGAGCGTGTCCTGAAGGACGGCTCGCGCTGGACCGTCTACAAACGGCTGTTTACGGGCGCCGAGCTTGCGGGCGAGCTGGGCAACGGTGAGGTCCTGCACGAGGGCCGTTACTTCGTCGTCGTGCGCGCGTGACGCGCAGGCGAAGCTCGTACCGCTCGCTCAACTCGCTTCAACGCGACCTCGCCGTTTGCCGCGCCTGCGTCGAGGCCGGCTATCCACTCGAGTCCTGGCCGGTCGGCAACGAGTTCCGCGGGCAGCGCGCCTACATGTACGGGCAGGCGCCCGGCGTCGTCGAGGGTGAGGAGCGGCGGCCCTGGCGCGGCCGAGCCGGCAAGACCCTGCGGCGCTGGCTCGAGCTGGAGGAGGACGAGTTCTACTCGACCTTCTACTGCGCCTCCGTGACGCGCTGCTATCCGGGCCGCGCGCCTTCGGGACGTGGGGACCGCACGCCGACGCCGCGCGAGCAGGAGCTGTGCACGTTCTGGCGCGATTGGGAGCTGCGGGTCATCCGGCCTGCACTGATCGTTCCCGTCGGCGGGCTCGCGATCAAGCGGCTGCTCGGAATCAGCGGCCTCACCTCCTGCATCGGCTGCGGCTTCGAGCTCGAAGGCGCTGCCGTGATCCCGCTTCCCCATCCGTCGGGTGCCAGCGGCTGGCTCAATCTGCCCGCTAATCGCGAGCTGACCGCGCGCGCAGCGGCGCTCGTGCGCGACGAGCTGGCACACCTCGCTGGCTAGATTTCAAGGGTGAAGGAGCCGGACCGACCCGCTTATCGCCACACGTTCGCGCGGCTGCTCGGCTTCCTGCGGCCCTACAAGGTCTCGCTCGCCGTCTCGATCGTCCTCGCCGTGGCCTCGCAGGGCGCGGCGATCGCTCTGATCTGGGTGACGAAACACGTGATCGACAGCGCGCTCCTGCCGCACGACTCGCACAAGCTGTGGGTGTTCGTCTGGACGCTCGTCGCGCTCGGTGTCTTCCGGGCGGTGCTGATGGCCGGCAGGCGCCTGATCTCCGGCAAGCAGGCGCTCGCCGTCGAGATGGATCTGCGGCAGGGGCTGTACGCCCATCTCGTCCGCCTGTCGTTCGGCTTCTACGACCGGCACCAGACCGGCCAGCTGATGTCGCGCGCCACGGTGGACCTCCAGGGCGTGCGTTTCTTCCTCGGCTACGGCCTGATCTTCTTCTTCCAGAACGCGCTGACGGTCGTGTCCGTGACGGTCGTGCTGCTCGTCTTCGAATGGCAGCTCGCGCTGATCGCGCTCGCGATCACTCCGATCCTCGTGGTGCTCGCATACCGCTACAGCCACGTCGCCCACCCCACGCTGCGGGACGTGCAACAGAAGCTGGCCGACGTCTCAACGGTCGCGGAAGAGAACATCGTCGGCGTCCACGTCGTGAAGTCGTTCGCACAGGAGCCGGCTGAGCGCGCGAAGTTCGACGGCCGCTCGGAGGCTGTATTCGCGCAGACGATCATGGCGAACCGGCAGCGCGCGCTCTACGTGCCGCTGATCTCCTGGGTGCCGCTGGTCGCGCAGGGGGCGGTGCTGCTCATCGGCGCGCGCATGGTCACGCATGGGTCGCTCTCGGTCGGCGGGTTCTTCGCGTTCAACCTCTATCTCGGCATGCTCGTGATGCCGCTCCGCTCGCTCGGGATGTGGGTCGGCCAGGCGCAGCGCGCCACTGCGGCAGGCGAGCGCATTTTCGAGATCATGGACGAGCCGGAGGAGATCTCCGATCGCCCCCGCGCGATCGAGCTGCCACCCGGCGGCGGCGACCTGCGCTTCGAGCGGGTCGGCTTCGAGTACATGTCGGACCGGGCGGTGCTGGAGGACATCGAGCTCGAGGTCCCGGCTGGAAGGACGATCGCGCTGATCGGCCACACGGGCTCGGGCAAGACGACCCTGACGTCCCTCGTGCCACGTTTCTACGACGTCACCTCCGGCCGGGTCCTTGTCGACGGCGTCGACGTCCGCGACGTGACGCTGCATACGCTACGACGTGCGATCGGCGTCATCTCGCAGGATCCGTTCCTCTTCTCCGCGACGGTGCGTGAGAACATCACGTTCGGCGCTGACCATCTCGCCGACGAGGAGGTCGAGCACGTCGCGCGACTCGCCCAAGCGCACGAGTTCGTCGAGCGGCTGCCGGACGGCTACGACACGGTGATCGGCGAGCGCGGAATCACGCTCTCGGGAGGGCAGCGACAACGTCTCGCGATCGCCCGCGCGATCGCAGTCGATCCGCGGATCCTGATCCTGGACGACGCGACGGCGTCGGTCGACGCGACGACGGAGGCGAGAATTCGCCTCGGCCTGCGCGAGGCGATGCGCGGGCGCACCACGCTGATCATCGCCCACCGGCTCTCGACGATCTCACTGGCCGACGAGATCGTCGTCCTCGACGCGGGCCGGATCGCCGCGCGCGGCACGCACGACGAGCTGCTCGAGACGAGCGACGTCTACCGCGACATCTACGAGCACGGCCTGCTCGAGCGGCAGTTCGCGGATGCCGTCGAGGCGCGCGCGGCGGTGGAGGAGGTGGCATGAGCCGAAGGCTCATGCGGGGGAAAGGCACGGGAAACCGGGAGGTTTCCCGCCGCCCGGTAATCCTCGCGCGCCGCGGCGATCTCAGCGGCGCGGGGCGCCAGGCGATCCTGAAAGAAGGGGCTCGCGGGGGAACATGGTTCCCCTGCGGGAGCGACCCGAAGGGGAGCGACGCATGAGAGTCTGGCAGCCCGGCGGCCATCTGACGCAGGAGCGCGGCGCGCAGGTCGACGACTGGTCGTGGCGGCGCACGCGTCGAAGGCTGGCCACGCTTGGCCGCCTGACCGCCCCCTACAAGGTGCGCACGATCCTCTCCGTCTTCTCGCTGCTCGCCGCCACTGCGACGGCGCTCGCACCGCCGTTCCTGTCGAAGTACGCGGTCGACGACGGCATCCGCCGGCACGACCTCGGCAAGCTCTGGTGGATCGTCGGCGCCTTCCTGCTCGCTGGGCTCGCGAGCTGGGGCATGAGCTACGTGCAGACGTACCTGACCGGCTGGGTGGGCGAGCGCATCCTGGCCGATCTGCGCAACAAGCTCTTCGGCCACCTCCAGCGGCTGTCGCTGGGCTTCTTCGAGCGCAACCGTGCGGGTGTGATCATCAGCCGGCTGACGAACGACGTCGAGGCGCTCGACCAACTGGTGACCGACGGCGTCACGACGCTCGTGCAGAGCACGCTGACGCTGCTCGGGACGGCGATCCTGCTCTTCGTCCTCGACTGGCGGCTCGCGCTCGCGACGCTCGCCGTCATCCCACTGATGAGTGTCGCGACGGTGATCTTCCGCATCCGGTCCTCGCGCGCATACCGGGCCGTCCGTGAACGGCTCGGGCTCGTCACCGCAACCCTCGCCGAGGACATCGCCGGCATGCGCATGGTGCAGGCGTTCACGCGCGAGCAGCAGAACATCCGTAACTTCCGCGCCGTCAGCGAGCGCTACCGCGACTCGAACATGGAGACCGTCGTTCTCAACGGGTGGTACTTCCCGTTCGTCGATCTGCTCTCGTCGATCGCGCTCGCGGTCGTGCTCGGCTACGGCGGCCATCTCTACTTCAACGGCGACGTCACGATCGGAACGCTCTTCGCGTTCATGCTGTACGTGCAGAACTTTTTCGACCCGGTGCAGCAGCTGTCGCAGCTCTACAACACGTTCCTGTCCGCGACGGCCGCGCTCGACAAGATCATGGACGTGCTCGACGAAGAGCCGGAGGTGCTGGACGCGCCGGGCGCGACGGCGCTGCCGGAGGTCGAGGGACGCGTCCGTTTCGAAGACGTGCGCTTCAGCTACGGCACCGGACCCGAGGTGCTGCACGGTCTCGACCTCGACGTTCCCCCGGGAACGACTGTCGCCCTCGTCGGCCACACCGGCGCGGGAAAGTCGACGATCGCGAAGCTCCTCGCCCGCTTCTACGACCCCACGGCCGGCCGGATCACGATCGACGGACACGATCTGCGGGACGTGGAACAGGCCTCGCTTCGCCGGCAGCTCGGGATCGTCCCGCAGGAGGGCTTCCTCTTCGCGGGCACGGTGACGGAGAACATCGCGTTCGGGAGGCCGGGAGCAGCGCCCGAGGAGGTCGTGCGCGCGGCGCAGGCGGTCGGCGCCCACGAGTTCATCCTGCGCCTCGAGGACGGCTACGAGACGCAGCTGCAGGAGCGAGGCTCTCGCCTCTCGCTCGGCCAGCGGCAGCTCGTCGCCCTCGCGCGGGCCCTGCTCGCCGATCCGCGCATCCTGATCCTCGACGAGGCGACGTCCTCCGTGGACATCGGCACGGAGCAGAAGATCGAGCGCGCGCTGCGGCTTCTGCTCGCCGGGCGGACGGCGTTCATCATCGCCCACCGCCTCTCGACGATCCGCGACGCCGACCTGATCGTCGTGCTCGAGTACGGTCAGATCGTCGAGCAGGGCTCGCACGAGGAACTGCTCCAGCGGCGGGGCCTCTACACCTCCCTCTATGGAGATTGGGCCGCGGACGTGGCCTAATAGACGTCGTGGCCCTGGACAAAGAGACCGAAGAGCGGATCGACCAGCCCGTCTCGCCGGAAGCCGAGCGCGAGACGCGGCTCACTCCGGCTCAGGCCGTCGCGCAGATGAAGATCAACGTCCCGGTGCGCGGCAACCGCAAGCTGCGGCGACTGCTCGAGCGCGTCAACGAGGACACGCAGCTGAAGGCCTGGTGGCACGCGGCCAACGTGAACGCGGTCGCGCGCATGCACATCAACGACCACTCCTGGGTGCACGTCCAGATCGTCGCCAACATCGCGCTCAAGCTCCTGCGCCAGCTCACGAAGCACCACGTCGAGCCGTCACTCGTCGGCGACTACGGCTACGAGAGCGACGATTCGGAGGTCGTCGTCCTCCTCGGGTCGCTCACGCACTGCATCGGCATGGCCGTCCATCGCGAGGGACACGAGGACTTCAGCCTCTTCCTCGCGGAGCCGAAGCTGCGCGAGCTCCTGGACGGCGTGTACGAGGAACCCGATCTCACGGTGATCGTGTCGGAGGTCTTGCAGACGATCACGAGCCACAGGGACTACGGAAAGCCGCTCACGCTCGAGGCCGGCATCGTCCGCGTCGCCGACGCGCTGGACATGGAGCAGGGGCGCTCGCGCATCCCGTTTGCGCGGGGATCGATCTCGATCCACTCGCTCAGCGCCGCTGCGATCGAGGACGTCGCGATCAAGGACGGCGAGGAGCGTCCGATCCTGATCGAGATCACGATGAACAACTCGTCGGGGATCTACCAGGTCGACAGCCTGCTGAAGGCGAAGCTGCA
>WNGB01000315.1_pt1 | contig 72667 bp, 67 predicted proteins | sample 5400681 | NCBI WGS metagenome assembly WNGB01 (sample SAMN13153367, study PRJNA577476) | soil metagenome | isolation source: 115 cm soil or saprolite under grassland replicate 2 | place: USA:California | collected 2016-06-15 | reverse complement strand
CCGCCAGGGCGATGACGTCGGGCGGGAACCGGTAGCCGGCGAAGGCCGAACGGGGGGTTGGGGCGGGGCAAGGGTATCGGTGCGGTCTCATCGCCCGAGTCTCCCTGAAGCAAGTCGGGGCGACCAATGCAACAGTGCCCGGCGAACGGGTCAGCGAGGCGGCAGGCGGACGGCACGTCGGTTCCGAGGTTGTAGAAACCCTTGCGCAGGTTCTGGATGAAGGCGTGTCCAGCGACGACGACCCTCGCGGTGCGATCTCGCTTCAATCCCCGCATCGGCCGAGACACCGCGCGCGGCAAGAAGTGGACGCCGCGCGACCGCCCAGTTCCGGGCTGAGGCGGTGTCCACTCGAGCAGGAAGCCGGAACCGGGTCGCCTCGGAGACCGGCAAGGAAGCACCTCAACCAGGAGGACGGGACAAGGAAAGGAGAGAGGCGATGTTCGATCACGAGGTCGGAAAACGAGACGTATGGCTCGCCGCTCGGGAGGAGCTGCTCAAACGGGAGAAGGAGCACACCAGGCTGGGCGACGAGATCACGAAGTGGCGTCGGGACATGGCCCTGGGTGCGGGTGGAGAAGGACTACCGATTTGATACGGACGAGGGCGAGAGTTCGCTCCCCGAGCTGTTCGACGGGGCGGTCCCAACTGCTCGTCTACCACTTCATGTTCGGCCCGAGCTACCAGGCCGGTTGCCCGGTCAACTCGTCGATCGCCGACTCCATCGACGGCGTCGTCCCTCACCTGCGCGGCCGTGACGCGACGTTGCTCCTCGTCTCCCAGGCACCGCTCGAGAAGCTTCAGGAGTACAAGCGCCGCATGGGCTGGAGCATCCCGTGGGGTCTCGTCCTCCCCAAGTGACTTCGACTTCGACCTCGGCTTCTCGCAGACGGAGGAGCGATCTCGCGAAGCCGTGGCGCAGATCGCCCTGCCCTCCAGGAGGTTGGACGGGGCGTTCCCGCCGATCGTCGAGCACAACGCCCGCTCGACCGGCACCGAGATCGCCGGCTACCTCACCGAGAGCCCGGGGTTCAGCACGTTCGCCCGGGACCGCGACGACGTCTACCACGCGTACTCGACGACGTGGCGTGGATTCGAGTCCCTCATGACCTACTACCCGATCCTCGACCACGCCCCGAAGGGGCGCGACGAAGGTGAGGCGTGGCAGCTCTGGATCCGCCGGCACGACGAGTACGAGAGCGAGTGACGGCCGGGGATGATCCAGTTTGCCCATGGTCAGTTTGAGGTCCAGGGCCGGGGTCAGCGGACTGCCGAGCGCCACGTTGGGCCGACCGACCGGAGAGCCACCGGTTGGCGATCGCCCGTGACGGTTCCCGCCTACGCATCGCGACGGTGTACGAGCCAAATGGCTGCAACGGGGGCGAGCGCGGACCACGCTGCCGCTACGCCAAGGCCGGCCAGCTGCCGATCGCACGCTGTCGGCGCGCGGGACCGTCCGTTGGATGGCGAGCCAGCGCGACGAGAGCTAGAGAGAAGAGCGACGGCGGGAACTCAGGTTGCCGCTGGCAGTAGCGACTCTCAAGCTGTCAACCTTTTCAGCGGACTTGACCCATCCCGCTCGGCGGAGTACAAGGCGGGAGTCGTTCCGTCATATGTGGCATTGGCTCGCACGACGGCCCTAAACGCGGGGAGAACAGGGGGCGGGGAGTGCCAACGGTCTACACCATGTCCCGGCCAGGGACGATTCTTCAGCGAATCGAGAAACTGCAGATTGTCCCTGTCACGATGTCAAACGGAGACGACGGATATGTCGTCGCGTTCGAGGAGCGCGAGTCCCTTAACCACCGGACGCAGCGCATCACGTACCCCCCGGAGTCCCGAGTAGTCGCAGTTGAACTTCCACTCGACTTGAGCTCGGCTCGCGTACTTTCCGAATCGCGCTGGGGGGCAGAGGCGCGACTCATTGCGGCGGTTCCAGTCGAGCAGCGGGTGAGCGGCGGAACGGAGCAGCGGATCCGTTGTGCTCTCCTTGAGTCCGAGTTGCGACTGGATCGGGCTAGTACGACTGAGATCATCACGTCGCGGCACTACCTACTACGCGACCCCGTGTCGGGACACTCAACCGATCTCCTGGCGGCGGACTGGCCCGGGAAGGTCGAAGGCGCCTTCTATCGACCACTCGGCGCGGGTGGAAAGGTCATCGATGGGTCGACCTTCGTTGTCCTGGCGGAACGATCCACCACCACGCCCGACACCTACCAATACGCCCTGGTTGCGCTGCGCGTGAATTCGGACGACTTCCGCGTGTCTGGGGAGCTGGTCCTGTCGACACCTCCGCCGACCGGACGGTACGAATCACCCTTTCAGACAGTCACAATCACCCCAGTGTCGAAGGGGCCGGCCGACGGATGGATCGTCGTTCAAGCGTCGGCTGGGCAGCTCACCGGAATCAGGATCGACGCAGCCGTGACGACGGTGACGAGTGGAGTCATCGCGGCTCTGCCCGCGGGCGCCGTTACCGATAGCGTCCGCGTCGCTGGTTGCACGTTCGCAGCGAGCGCTTCCGGCGGGGGAACGGGCGGATATCTGGCGACGTTCAATCGCCCAATCGCGGGCTTGCCGTCGAACATGGGCATGACGTTCGTGTGGGCGCCCCCGAGCGCATCCTTGGGAGGTGGCCCAGGCGGTGTCATCGCTCGCAGCTACGGTCCTTCAACCGGCCCTTCGGCGCTCGCCGTCGACACCCGGACGGACTCACATTGGTACCTCGCGGATTGGGGCACGGCCACGGAACCCACGTCGATCGAGGAGCGACGAGATGAGGACTCCGTTTCGGTAGTCCCAACCTCCGACACACCGCGTTTCGGGCCGTCGAGGTTGCGGTTCTCTCGACTGGGAGCAAGCGGAACGGCCTACTGGCGGGCGCACACCTTCGATCCACCCAGGCTCATGCCGACCGGCACGCCCGCCGTCTGCTTCGATCATCGTCGGGATCTCGCGGTTATGGCGTTTCAGTCGGCTGCATCTGATGAGAACCGTGTGGTCGCGATGTTCGTTCCCCATCCGCGTTACAGCGTGGTGTCGTTCGAGGCTGAGGACTGCCCGGATGTCGCGCCGAAACGCTCCGATCCAACCAATCCAAAGACCTTCGCCCTTGGGGGCGCCAGGTCCTTCACAATCTGGCTGATCAACGGGCCCGCCAACACCCCGGTTCGCTTGTGGGTCGGACGACCCTTCCTTGTCCGGACGACGGGTCCATGTGACTTTGCGGTTCGCGTTGACGATCCTGGTACAAGCTCGTTCAGAACGACGACTGAAGATAGTGGCAACGCTCGAGTTTCACTTTCTCTCGCCGAGACTGGACTCGGAGGCCTACCAGGTTTGCCTCGAGTGTTCGATCAGAATCAGGACTCCTTCCGGTCGTTCGGTGCCATTCTCGACTTTCCGCTCTTGTTGGTCGCTCAGTGGGGTTGGTTCGAATTCGAGGCGTTTGATCCCGGAAGCTTGTTCGGAGGCATGGGAGGTCCCGGAATCGACGTGGCGACGGGCAACAGCAATCCGCTGATTCTGTTCGTGACGTAGGTCCGCCAGGGCGAGGATAGAGACTCCGGAGCGTGATCGAATCTGGCGGGCGGTCATGGATCGGATCAGCAAGTGAAGGGCGCATTAATTCAGATCATGCCGCTCACCTGGGATTCGATCCTTATGCCCGTCAAAGACAGGCACCCTGGCTAACGATCTGACTAGTTGCTTCCCCCGGCGCCCGTGTGAGCGAACGGGAACCTCGGCTCCCCGACGAGCGTAGCGGTCAAGCAACCTCGCTGCGCGGAACCGCTGGTGCCGCTCCCATCTCGCGCGGCGGGTCGGCTCCGTCGGGTGTGGGGTGGTGGGTCGCGCTCGTGGTGGTTGCGCTCGCGGGGCTGTCGTTCTGGATCCATGTGGCGAGGGCGTTAGGTTGGCGTCGCGCCGTCCGTTCCGCCGTGGCAAACGAGGCACGTTGGTGGCTCATCTATGCACCGCCGCGGACAGCCCGCGAACCGCTCCTTCTCGGGATGGCTCGCGTGGACGGCGTGCTGCCTGTGGGCAGGCACGCTCCTTGTCGTGTTCATCATCTTCACCGCCAGGATCTGGTGGTGAGAGCGGAGCACCGCAACTTCCCGATCGAGCACACCCGCCCCTCGTCCGACTTGGTGAGTGAACCGCGTACGACAATGCTACGGCCGAGTCGGTCGTCGGCCTCTACAAGACCGAGGTCATTCGCCGTCGCGGACCGTGCAAGGGCATCGACGACGTCGATTACGCCACGCTCGGGTGTCGACGGGTTCAGCCATCGCCGACTGCTGGAGCCTATCGGCCACGTGCCACCGGCGGAGTTCGAAGCCACCTACTGGAAGAAGGAGAGGTCACGGGAGTATGCGGGACTCAACGAGGCCAAGCCTCCGGTAAACCCGGGGCGGTTCAATCACTGGCTGCTCTCGCTCTGCGCTGCCAGGTGCTCTGGGGCCGGGTCAACCGCTGAGCGTGAAGGGCGCAGAAACCAGAGATCGTTGCCTGAGCCAGCGAGTTCGTAGGATCGGGCCTCGTTCTCCTGGGAGGTTCCATCCGTGCTCTTCGCGCTCGTACACCCTTTGCTGCGCCGCCTGTTTCAACTTTGAGAGCGTCCAGTTGAGTGTGTCCGTTAAGGCGTTGAAGTCCCAGGTCAAGGGCCATCTTCGTGGTAGCTACTGAAATCCACCGGTAGGAACGCTGGCGACGCCCGGAGTGCCGTCCTCTCTGCCGTCGACGCCCGGCTGTCGGCTGGCACGCGACAGATCGTGCCGCGGGCGATCCCCGTCGAGTGCGATCGTGGATCGGCGAGATGCGGCGGCCCGGCTCGGGTCTGAAGCGAGAAGTGGGTGCGCGTTCAGCCGGCCGGAAGAGGAAGCGCCCGGAGCCGGGCGAGGGCGGCGATGAATCGCCCGAGCAGCGCGTAGCCAGGCGGCAGCTTCAAGACGACCCGTCGACCGGACCGCACGAGCATCGCCGGCTCGGACCGCTAGCCTGAACTGGCCCCACCCCGAGCGCGAAGTGATGATCTGAAATGGCCCCACCCCACGCCCCGACCGCCCACCCTTCTGTGCTGATGAGGCCAGGAGGAGGGCAGGAAGGATGCGCAGGGTGGAGCTGTTCGAGCTTATCCGCAGGGACTTCTTCGATCAGTGTCTGTCCAAGCGGGAGATCGCCCGCAAACACCACGTCCACCGCCGCGCGGTCCGCCAGGCGATCGCCTCGGCGATCCCGCCGGCGCGACGCTCTGCGGTGAGGGCGCGGCCGGTGCTGACCGATGAGGCCAGGGCGTTCGTCGACGGGATCCTGCTCGCCGACCGCAAAGCCCCACGTAAGCAGCGCCACACACGGCACGGCGGATATGGCAGCGGCTCCGAGACGAGCTCGGCTGTGCCGCCGCCGAGTCCACCGTCCGCGTCTACGTGGCCGAGCGCCGCCGAGAGCTCGGCGTCGGCGCGCAGGCGTTCGTCCCCCAGAACCATCCGCCGGGCCACCAGCGAGGTCGACTTCTACGAGGCGCCAGGAGGACCTTACACGGCGAAAGCCGATCGCTCCGACGTCACACAGGTCACCCATGCGCCGCCCTGTGAGAGCGGTCCTGACTGGGATCGCATCCGCTCGCGTGGTAGTCGCCTGCGACGGTGCCATGGCCGCGTGATGAGTCAACATGTACCCGGCTTGAGCATTCGCCCGTCGGGGTGCCGACGAGGCGGCATATGACTGAGCGTTTGTGGCGTTCCCTCCTCTCGCCCAAAGCAATAGGACACGGGTCGAGGACGTTTCGCGGTCGTCGTCGCCGAACGCCGGTGCGCGGTTTCCTTCAAGGCTCTTGCTTGACACCGGAAGTCTTATCCCAGGCCAAATCTGGTCCTTGAATCCCGGGGAGGGGCGCATGCGCCGGCTGCTTCGGAAGGTGCAAGCAGTATGTTCGGTCACCGTGGGCGCGCTGCTTGCGATCATGTTACCGACGATCCCGAGCGCTCAAGCCCACTTTCTTCAAATTCAGCCTTCGGACGAGGACGGTGTGCCGACGTTCGAGTTTGCGACCAATGACGCCCTCTTCGTCACTTTCCGCGCCGACATCCACGGTGTTCGTATTGCATTGTGCCGGCGGACGGGCCCCTTCGAGGAAGCGAGAGTGGCGGCGAAGTTCCGGGCGGATCTTGCGGGCCACGTATTCGAGCCGACGGTCAGACCTTGCGTAGAACGAATGGGCGATTGCGTGGCTGATGAGCAAGTGCTATTGGTCGCCAAACTGACGTCGCGTGGGGAAGGGACCGTTGAGGCGGCGGCCTCAGTCTAGCGCTCGAGTGCGGCTGCCTCCTTCCGCCTGGGGGTGAGGTCGCGATGGACAAGAGCGTCGCCCTGACGGACGCGAGGATTGTTTCATCAACCCCCCGATGGACCGATCTGAGCCCGCCTGGAGGCAGCATCGGCCCAAGGCTTTCGGTGGGCACTACCCGACTGTCCGGCCGCCGGCGCACGTCCGCTGAAACAGGTAGGAAGGGAACGGCAGCCGTGGCCACGTCAGGCATCGACGCGCAGCATGCCTGGGGCAGCACGCCGGCGGGGCTCAAGGTCGCGTTCGGGTTTCAGGATGATCGATGGCCGAGCGAGGTGGCCTGATGTCCGCCTCCCCACCGCACCTGGAGCGGCCGTCCTTCACGGACACGGGGTCGTATCGATGACCTCAACCTTGACACAGGAGGTCGGTACCTCCGGTCGAGGGCAGCCACGTCGGATCACGCTGTCTCTGCTCAACGCGTTCGAGCTCTGGTGCGAGGGTGAACACATCGGCCTTCCGATGAGCGCGCAACGGCTCCTCGTATTCGTGGCCCTGCATGGGGGCCCGCTCCTCCGCGTCTATGTGGCCGGTAACCTCTGGATCGATGCCTCCGACGAGCGGGCCGGGGCCAGCCTGCGCTCCACACTTTGGCGCCTCAGGCAGCCCGGCTACCGGCTGATCGAGGCCACCAGCACCCACCTGCGGCTGGCGCCGCAGATCGGTGTCGACCTGCGCCATGCGTACGGCCTCGCCTATCGGCTCATCGATGGGACGGCGACGACGGAGGATCTGGACACGGCGGAGACCCTGTTGTGCGGCGAGCTGCTCCCGGACTGGTACGAGGATTGGTTGGTTTTCGAGCGGGAGCGCTTCCGCCAGCTGGGGCTTCATGCGCTTGAGGCGCTGGCAGAGCAACTCACGGCGGCCGGCCGTCTGGGCCGAGCGCTGGAGACGGCGCTCACCGTGGTACGCACCGAGCCGCTTCGAGAGAGCGCTCACCGCTCCCTGATCCGCGTGCATCTGGCCGAGGGGAACCGTGTGGAGGCACTGCGCCAGTACCAGCTCTGCCGTCAGCTCCTGCGGGACCAGCTCGGCGTCGAGCCGACTCCCCAGCTCGAGGCGCTGGTGCGATGATGACGCCACGATGACGATGCGGTGACGTCGGCGGCCGAGCATGCGGCGCCATGGTGGCCGTCGATCCCCGCGGGCCCACCGCGCTTCTGGTCGTAGCTGCGTGGGCGGAGGGCGGCGTTCGATCGCGAGTCGCGGCGCGCATCACGTTCACCCAGGACGTCACGCGACCCGATCGCATCATGGTTCCCGCTGCAGGGCTCGACGAGATCACCGACCTCATCCGAAGCCTGCTCGAGCAGGTTCGGACGTATCCCGGTGACGCACCGGTGACGGAGGGGTGACGCCCGGGCGCAATCCTGCTGAGGCGTCAGGCGGGGAAGCCTAGGCGAGCCCGCGGAGCTGCCCCGGCCCCCTCGACCACGGGTTCCAAGGCGTCTCGAAGGAGCGAGGAGCATGGCAGAGACCATCGTTCTCACGATCAGTGCCGACGTCGCCCTGGGCCCGAAGCTTAAGGAGAGCCGCACGCTCGGAGTCGACGCCTACGACAAGATCAGCGTCGAGGTCCCCCATCAGACGCCCCCACTGGAGGTCGAGCTCCAGCCGGGCGGCGCCGGGAGCATCCAGCTGCTCGTCATCAAGTCCAGCGTCTACGGCGCGGATCTGAAGTACACGGTCAACGCCGACACGACCGACCGCGTCCTCGACCAGCCGCACCTCTTGGTCGGAACGGGGTCGGTGGGCCTTTTCGGCGAGGAGCCCGAGAAGCTCACGTTCACCAACACGCTCGGCGAGGACGCCCAAGTCCAGATCCTCGTCGGCCGCGACGCGACCCCATAGAGCGCAGCGCAAGGAGGTTTCGTGCCCACACAGCTGACCTATCCAGGCGTCTACGTCGAAGAGGTCCCGAGCGGCGTTCGCACGATCATGGGGGTTGCGACGTCGATTGCGGCCTTCGTCGGACGAACGACGCGAGGTCCCGTGAGCGAGCCGGTCACGGTATCGACCTTCGGCGACTTCGAGCGCTGGTTCGGCGGGCTGACACGGCTGAGCGAGCTCCCGTTCTCGGTCCGCGACTTCTTCCAGAACGGCGGCCGCCAGGCGATCGTCGTCCGGCTCTACAAGGCGGGCGCCGACCCCGAGCAAGCGACCATCGACGCGAACGGGCTCCTGCTCCGCGCCGCGAGCGCCGGCTCGTGGGGGAACACCCTGCGGGCCCGCGTCGAGTTCGGGACGGGCCTCGTGTCTCCCGACCTCGCCGACCAGTGGGCGCCGGAGTTCCCAGGCATCACGGAGAACGACCTGTTCAACCTGCTCGTCCGCGACACAGCCCCTAGTGGGGCGACGGAGGAGTACCGGAACGTCACCGCCGTCGACAGCCCCCGCCGCATCGACACGCTGCTCGAGAACCAGTCGCGGCTCGTCGTCACCGACGGGACTCCGACCTTCCCGACCTCGTCGCATCCCGCGCCTGGCCCAGGCGAGGACATCTGGGACCCGACCTTGTCGCTGTCGGAAGGCGTGAACCAGCCGGGCTCGGACGGCGAGGCCCTCGACGCGGCGACCTTCACGGGCGGCGGCGACAAGGAAGGCCTGTATGCGCTCGAGAAGGCAGACATCTTCAACCTGCTCGTCATTCCGCCCTACACGAGCGACGGCAACATCGACGACTCGCTCGTCGGCGACGCCGCGGCGTACTGCGAGCAGCGCCGCGCGATGCTGCTCGTCGATCCCCGAGCCGACTGGGGCGCCGTCGGGGACGCCGTCGCGGGTGTCGCATCGGTCGGTACCACGAGCAAGAACGCGGCGCTCTTCTTTCCGCACATCCGCCGGCCGAATCCGCTCTATCCGAATCAGATCGAGAACTTCGCGCCCTCGGGCGCGATCGCTGGAGTCTTCGCGCGCACCGACACGAATCGGGGCGTCTGGAAGTCGCCGGCCGGCCAGGAGGTGACGATCGTCGGGGCGCCGGGGTTCAGCGTCCCGTTGACCGACAGCGATATCGGGCAGCTGAACCCGCTCGGCGTCAACTGCCTGCGCACCCTGCCGGCGGCTGGGCGGGTCGTGTGGGGGTCGCGGACGCTGCAGGGCAACGACCGTCTCGCGTCGGAGTGGAAGTACATCGCGGTGCGACGTACGGCGATCTTCCTCGAAGAGAGCCTGTACCGCGGCACGCACTGGGTCGTGTTCGAGCCGAACGCGGAACCGCTCTGGGCGCAGATCCGTCTCAACATCGGCGCGTTCATGAACAACCTGTTCCGCCAGGGCGCCTTCGCGGGCACAACGCCGCGCGAGGCGTACTTCGTCAAGTGCGACGCCGAGACGACGACGCAGGACGACGTCAACCTCGGGATCGTGAACATCGCCGTCGGCTTCGCCCCGCTGAAGCCAGCGGAGTTCGTCGTCATCCGGATCCAGCAGATGGCCGGCCAGACGGGGGGTGCGTGATGGCCCAGTTCACGGTCAACGCGCAGCGCTTCGACCCATATAAGAACTTCAAGTTCCGCGTGAGGTGGGATGGTCGCTACGTGGCCGGGGTGAGCAAGGTCGGCGCGCTGAAGCGGACGACGGAGGTCGTCGAACACCGCGAGGGCGGCGACCCCTCGACTAGCCGCAAGTCGCCTGGGCGCGTGAAGTACGAGCCGATCACGCTCGAGCGCGGGGTCACGCATGACTCGGAGTTCGAGTCCTGGGCGAACAAGGTCTGGAACTTCGGCTCCGGCCTGGGTGTGGAAGTGTCGCTAAAGGACTTCCGCAAGGACATGCTGATTGACGTTTACAACGAAGCCGGCCAGCTCGTCCTCTCGTACAAGGTCTACCGCGCCTGGGTGTCCGAGTACCAGGCGCTGCCCGACCTCGACGCGAACGCGAACGCCGTCGCGATCCAGACCCTCAAGCTCGAGCACGAGGGGTGGGAACGCGACTACGACGTCGCCGAGCCCAGCGAGCCGCAGTTCTCCGAGGCGTGAGAAAGGGATGCCGACGATGAACCTCTCTGCGGCTGCGAGGCTCGACCTCTGGCAAGCCGCGGAGCGGCGCGACCCGGTCGACCGGTCGCTGCTCCTCGCCGCGACCGCCGGCGAGCCGGGCGGCGAGGACCAGCTTGCGCGCCTGCCGCTCGGGCGGCGCGACGCGCGCCTGCTCGCGCTCCATCGTGCGCTCGGCGGCGGTGCACTCGAGGCGACCGTCCGCTGCCCCGAGTGCGGCGAGCCGGCGGAGTTCTCCGTCGATCCCCAGGCGCTCGTCGCACATGCCGCAGACGCGGCGCCGCCGGCGGAGCTTGAGGTGGACGGGTTCACCGTCGTGTGGCGGTCTCCCGACAGCCGTGACGTTGCCGCCGCCGCGACGGCCGGCGACGCGGCGGCGGCCGAGCGGGTGCTGCTCGGTCGCTGCGTGACGGCGGCCACGGGACCCGACGGGGAAGTGGACGGAACGGCGCTGTCATCTGCCGCCCGGGAGGCGATCGCGCGCGCGATGGCTGACGCCGACCCCCTGGCCGAGGTGCTCGTCGGCGTGTCATGCCCCGCATGCGGCACCTCCTTCGCCGCCGACCTCGACGTGGCCGCATTCGTCTGGGCGGAACTCCGCGCGGACGCGCAGCGCCTGCTGCGCGAGGTGGACGCACTCGCACGAGCGTACGGCTGGACGGAGCCGGAGGTGCTCGCTCTCGACGATGGCCGCCGCGCCGCGTACCTGGAGCTCGTCCGGGAGGGAACGGGGTGAGCGACTTCATCGCCCGCGTCGCAGCGCGAGCGGTCGGCGAGCGCCTGGCTTCGTCGCCCCGCGCGCCCGCGCTGCTCGAAGCGGCCGGCCCAGGGATCGAGGTGATCGACGAGGAGGTCGTCGTACCCGCCGCTGACCGCACGGTTGTCGGTGTCCCTGCGCTCGCGCCGAAGAGCCCCGGTGAGCTGTCCGCGCATTCCGCTACGCCGCCCCCACTGCCCGTCGAGAGCGCGGCCGGGCGCGACCCCAGCGATGCTTCCTTCGAACAGCCGTCGCCGGAGGCTTCGCCGCCGCCGCCCCGGCACCTGAGCGATCCGGCCCGCGAGCGCGTGCCGTCGCCGCAACCCACGGCGCCGCCGCGAACGCGACGCGAGCGACGTGCTCCCGCGGAAGTCGCCGTCGCCAGTCCGATGCCGACGCCGTCGATCCTCGCGAGCGTCCCGGCGCACGTCGTCCCGGCGCCGGTCGCCGCTCCCGCGGAGCCGCCCGCCGTTCGCGTCCATATCGGCCGCCTCGAGGTGCGCGCGGACCTCCAGGAGCAGCCGCAACCGGCCGAACGCGCACCTGCACCGGAACCGCAAGAGCGCTCGCTGAGCGACTACTTGCGCGGGCGGCGCGAGCGCCGGTGAGCAGCCCGCTCGCCATCGGTGCCGTGAGCGCGGTGCTCCGAAACCTCCTCGACAACGGGATGATCAACGCTTTGCCGCCGCCGCCCAGCCCGGTCAAGGTGACCGCGGTCGCGCCCGACACGATCAAGCTCGACGATCCGAACGCTCCACCGTCGCTCAACCTCTTCCTGTACCGGACGAGCCGGAACACGGGATGGGCCGAGTTCGGACAGCCCACGCACGACGGCAACGGCACGCGGCTCGCGAATCCTCCGCTCGCCATCGACCTCCACTACCTCCTCACCGCCTACGCGCGTGCCGATTTCCAGGCGGAGATCCTCCTGGGCTACGCGATGCAAGTACTGCACGAGCGGCCCGTGCTCAACCGCGCGGCGATCCGCAGAGCGCTCGACCCAACCGCCCTCGGTCCGACGATCCTGCCGCCGGCGTTCCAGGCACTCACGGCAGCTGACCTCGCCAACCAGCTCGAGGCCGTGACGATCACCGACGAGCCGGTCAACACCGAAGAGATGTCCCGGCTCTGGTCTGCGATCCAGGCGCACTACCGACCGACCACGGCATACCTGGTTACGGTGGTCCTGATCGAGGCGCGCACGCCGTCGCGGACGCCGCTTCCCGTGCTCACTCGCGGCGGTCGGGATCCGGTGACGCAGCACGAGCGCGGGGTCCAGATCGAGCCGAGCCTCCTGCCGCCCTACCCGACGATCGAGAGCATCGAGGTACCTCCGGGGCAGCCGGCGGCGCTCCTCGGCGACTCCGTCCGTATCGCGGGGCACCACCTCAACGGCACTTCTGTCGTCATCCGCTTCCAACACCGGTTGCTGGAGACTCCCCAGGAGTTCTCGTTCGTCTCGAACGACGATCGAACCGGAATCGAGGTGAACCTTCCCTCGGGGCCCGTCGCCGAGGAGGGGTGGCCGGCCGGCGTGTACGCGGTCACCGTCACGCTGATCAGGCCCGGCGATGAGAACCCGGTTCCACGTGAGTCGAACGTGGCGACGGTGCTCCTCGCGCCCGAGCCACGGTTGGCGCCGCCGCCGCCGGTCACGCGCGATGCCGACGGCAACGTCTCCGTCACGCTCGACGTGAGACCTCAGGTTCGTCCTGAACAGGAGGCGAAGCTGACGCTCGGCGGCCACACGGCGCCCGCCAATCCGATCGGCGCTGCTCCGACCTCGACGCTGACGTTCGGTCTGGGGATCGTCCCCTCGGGCCAGCAGTGGGTGCGCCTGACGGTCGACGGTGTAGAGAGCCTGCTCGTCGATCGCTCCACGGAGCCCCCGTCCTTCGATCCGTCCCAGCAGGTGACGGTGCCGGCATGAGCGTCGTGGCGCCCGTGCGAGAGACGACGGTGGCCGAGCGGGCGCAACTGCCCCTCGTGGCCGAGGTCGAGCATCTGCGCGCACTCCTTGAGGCATGCCGCGACGGCGGGCCGGCGCCAACCCCTCCCGAGACCGCCTCCGACGTCGAGCCTCCGGTCGACCGGCTGACACGCCTACTCGGCTTGTCTGTCTTCGAGCGGCAACTCTTGCTCCTCACTGCCGCCGTCGAGCTGGACAGCGCGGTCGCAGCGCTCGTCGCCTCGATCCAGGGCAGCGGGGACGCGCGGCCGACGTTCGCGCTCGCCCTCTCGACATTGCCGCAGGCGCACTGGGATGCGCTCGCGCCTACGTCGCCCCTGCGTCGCCTGGATCTGGTCGAGCTCGGGCCCGGCCCGACACTGCTGGCCCGACCGCTCCGGATCGCCGAATGCGTCCTGCACCACCTCACCGGGATCCAGGCGCGCGACGAACGCTTACAGGGCGTACTTCGCGATGCGACGGTCGTCCCGATCTCACCCGCTCAGCGACGGCTCGCCAACGAGCTCGCGCAGACGATCATCGGAGCTGGCGCACGCGTCGCGGTTCGGCTCGACGGTGAAGACGGGGACGCGCAGCTCGGCGTGGCCCAGGCGCTTGGAGACGCACTCGGCCGCGTCGCCCTCGTGATCCGCGGCAGCGCGCTGCCATCCGCCGGCCCGGAGCTGTCCCAGGTCGCCCAGCTCGTCGATCGCGAGTCGCTCCTGCTCGACGGACTCCCCGTGATCGACTCCCTGGGCGCGCACGACGCCACCGTGACCGCGCTGCTCACCGACCTCGAGACGCCGGTCGTTGCCAGCCTGGGTGAATTGCCCGCACCGGTGGCCGGGCGGATCGCGCTCCACCGCTCCGTGCGCCTCCCAGCGCCTGCCGAAGGGCGCGCGCTGTGGATCGCCGCGCTTGGCGAGACCGCGGTCGACGTCGCCGACACCATGGAGGAGGTCGCCGAGCAGTTCCGATTGAGCGCGTCCGCGATCGACGCTGTTGCGAGGGAGGCGTCCGGCGCGACGGGAGTCCTCGCCGCCTCCGACCTGCGCCGCCTGTGCCGCGAGCGAGCTCGCATCCGTCTCGACGGGCTGGCCGAGCGCATCGACCCGGTCGCGAGTTGGGACGACCTCGTCCTTCCGGACGGGCACATCGAGGTTCTGCACGAGATCGTCCGCAACGTACGGCACCGAACCCAGGTCTACGAACGGTGGGGTTTCGGCGAGCGCACGACACGCGGGCTCGGCGTCACCGCCCTGTTCTGGGGCGAGAGCGGCACCGGCAAGACGCTCGCGGCGGAGGTCATCGCGGCGGAGCTCGACCTCGACCTGTACCGAGTCGACCTCGCGACGACGGTCAGCAAGTACATCGGCGAGACGGAGAAGAACCTGCGTGGGGTGTTTGCGGCGGCGGAGGCGAGCGGCGCCGCCCTGGTCTTCGACGAGGCAGACGCCCTCTTCGGCCGGCGCGGCGAGGTGAGGGACGGCCACGACCGCTATGCGAACCTCGAGGTCGCCTATCTGCTCCAGCGCATGGAGTCGTACCGAGGGCTCGCGATCCTGACCACGAACCTCCACGGGAACATCGATCGCGCCTTTATGCGGAGGTTGCGGTTCGTGGTCCCGTTCCCGTTCCCGGATGTCAGGCAGCGCGCGGCCATCTGGCGCCGTATCTTCCCTGAAGCCACACCGCTCGACCCGATCGACGCCGACGAGCTCGCCAGGCTGGTCGCCTCCGGCGGAACGATCCGCTCGATCGCCCTCTCGGCTGCGTTCTCGGCGGCCGAGGAGGGAACCGCCGTCACGCCTTCACACGTCCTGCGCGCCGCGCAGGTCGAGTACGCGAAGACCGAGCGGGCTCTCACGGACGCCGAAGCGGAGGGTCTTCGTTGACGCCGCGGGTCGAGATCGTCGTCGACGAACTCGTCGTGCGCGGACTTCCGCCCAGCGAGGCAAGGAGCGTCGCTGACTCGTTCGAAGCCCATCTCGCTCAACTCGCGGCCGAGGGAGCTCGCCTCGCCGAGCGCACCGAGGCCTACCAGGCTGTGCCGGCGATCCCGGCCGGGCGCAGCGAGATCGGGAGTGCGGTCGCGGGAGCGGTGTGGGGCGAAATCTCGAGTGGGGGGCAGCGATGAGGATGCACGCCGGGGCGCGGCCGCAGAAGTCCGAAGCACGGCCGGTCTCGAAGCCCGGCGATCGGCATGAACGAGAAGCCGAGCGCGCGGCAGACGTCGTCACCCGCGGAGCCAGCGTCTCGGATTGGTCGTTCTCGGCGGTCCCGACCTCGGCGCCGCATCCCGTGCAGCGCCAGCAGGTCTTCATCGAGAAGACGGACGAGCAGAAGAAGCAGGAGGCCACCTCAAGGACGATCGAGGCGGTCAAGGAGACGCCGCAGGCCAAAGCTCTCAAGGACAAGGTCATGGCCGACCCGGTCGTAAAGGCGGTCAAGGAGGCGGTCACCTCGACGCCGGGGAAGATCGCCGGGGGCGCTGCCGTCGCGGGCGGGGTCGGCGCGCTCGCGGCGATGGGCAAGCCGCTCCCGGTCCAGCCGCCGAAGATCCCGATCAGGCCGGGCGTGTCCGCGGAGCTGAAGTACGAGGGACCGGTCAACGCCCCGACCTACGTCGGGGTGACCGTGACGTTCGAGGAGCGAGCGGCGAAGGGCAGGAAGACACCACCGACCGACCCGATCGCGGCGGACATCGCGCGCCTGAAGGCCCAGCAAGAGATGTTCAAGCCCGAGGAGCAGAAGGCCGCCGAGAAGAAGCAGGAGGATGAGCTCGTCCGGGCGTGGATCGCATCGAGGTCCGGGCTGGCGGGACTCCCCAGCGCGACGATCCCGCTCAAGGGCGCGCCGACGGGCGAGGTCAAGCCGAAGGAAGAGAAGAAGGAAGAGGAAACGCCGCCGGCACAGCTGCAGCGACAGCGCGCCGGAGGGGAGGCGACCGCTGCCGCTTTCTCCGCCGAAGGCGCATCGGCGCCCTCGATCGTTTCCGAGGTGCTCAGCGCGCCGGGGCAGTCCGTCTCCCCCGGCGTGCGCGCGGAGATGGAGGCGCGCTTCGGGCAGAGCTTCGACGGAGTCCGGATCCACACCGACCCGAAGGCGGCGTCGTCCGCCGCGGCGGTGGGGGCGCTTGCCTACACCGTCGGTTCGCACATCATCTTCGGAGCCCAGCGATACGCGCCCGGCACCGAGGCAGGGAAGCGCCTCCTGGTCCACGAGCTGGCGCATGTCATCCAGCAAGGCGACTCGGCTACCCCTTCGACCCCGAGGATCGCTGCAGGCGCCGGATCCCTGGAGCGCGAAGCGGAGTCGGCAACGTCGAGCGGCGAAGACGCACCAGCGTACCGAAGGATCCGGGCCCGTGCCGGCGAGACCGTGCTGCTTCGCCAGAAACGACCCAAGAGCCCAGCACCAGATGAGCCCAGGCTCCTCAAACCGCCGCTGGAGGCCAAGGACAAGCCCTCTCCCGAGGAGCGCAAGGATCTGGAAGCCGAAGAGCGGCGGTTGAGCGACGAGGTGCGGAAGGGCGGTCCACCGCCGCGCGAGCTCGAGCGGCTCGATCGCGGAGATGCGCCATCGCCCGAGGAGAAGGTGAAAGAGCTCGAGGAGGGCGCCAAGGAGGCCAGGAGGCTCCGTGGGATCCAGCGCGACTGCGACGAGCTGAAACGGAAGGACGAGTCCGGCGAGGGCCTGAGCGAGAACGAGCTGTTGAAGCTTCAGGGGTGCGAGATGCAGCTGGAGCTGGGCCCCCATCTGATCATCCGACTGCCCCCGGACGTTCCGCGCCCGCGCACAGTCGAGGAGTGGGAGCGACTTGCAAAGGAACTGGACCACAAGCGAGCGGTGCTCCGGTTGAGGATCGTTCGGGCGAAACTGGGGAAGCGGCCACAAAAGGTTCAACGCAAGCCACCGCCACCGAAGCCCAAGGCACCGCCCCCGCCTCCTCCGCCTCCGCCGGCGGCCGATCCGAGGTTGATCTCATGAGCGCGCCGCGGCTCGTGAAGGGCGGGCTCGTGCAGCTGGATCCGAGCTCAGGGAGCCTGCTGCGGGCGATCGGTCTCCAGTACAACCCGGACACGCTGAGCCGTAGCCTCCAGGTGCAGGCAGCCGGTGAGAGCGGCGATCGCTCCCAGGCGCTGCGCTTGAAGGGGGCCGGGATCGAGTCGATCCGGGTCGAGGCGGAGATCGACGCGACCGACCAGCTCGCCGAGCCCGACTCCAACCGGGACGCGGTCCGCCTCGGGATCCAGCCGCAACTGGCTGCGCTCGAGGCTCTCGTTCATCCACGTGCAGACGACCTCCAGGCCAACGACGCTCTGTCGGCAAGCGGCGTCCTCGAGGTCCTCCCGCTCGAAGCACCGCTGACCCTCTTCGTCTGGAGCAAGCAGCGGGTCGTGCCCGTCCGAGTCATCGACCTCTCCATCACGGAGGAGGCGTTCGACGCGGCGCTGAACCCGATCCGCGCGAAGGTCAACCTCGGCCTGCGGGTGCTGTCGGTCGATGATCTCGGCTTCCGGCACCGCGGCGGGACGCTGTTCATGGCGTACCTGCGGAACAAGGAAGGCCTGGCAGCACGCGCAGCCCCTGCTCCGCTCTCAGAGCTCGGTGTGGAGAGCCTCTGATGCCCGATCCGCTTCAGGAGCTGCTGGCCGCGGGCGCGGTGCCCTCGACGACATATCCACCGGTGAGCCGCTATGCCCTGATCGGCGTTACGGCCTGGGATCCGGGCAACGGTCGGACACCCGTAGCGTATCTACGGCGCCGGCTCTGTCCGAGCGATGAGCGGTTCGCGCTGCTGTCTGAAGCGCCGATCACCGAGGGAGACCGCCGCGACGTTCTCGCAGCGCGTCACCTCGGAGACGCGGAGCTCTGGTGGCGATTGGCCGATGCGAACGGTGTCGTCGACCCGCGCAGCTTGACCGAGCCGGTGGGACAGACCCTGCGGATCAGCTTGCCAGAGGGAGTTCCCGGAGCCGGAGATGGTTGACCGCGTCCGGATCCAGTTGCTGATGGGACCCGGCGTGCCGCTCCCTGCGCCGCGCGAGGTGATCGACGCGGTTGAGGAGGTCAAGGTCGAGTCGAACTCCGGCGAGGTGCAGAGCGGGTTCGAGATCACGTTCCGGATCCCGAACCGGTCGCCCCTACAGACGCTCTTCCTGCTCACCGGCGGCGGGATGATCCCGATCTTCCGCGTCGTGATCGCCGTCACCCTGGGCGGCACGACGAGTGTCCTCATGGACGGCGTCATGACGAAGCACGAGCTCCGCTCGGAGTCCGGGCCGACGTCGACGCTCTCGGTCATGGGCAAGGACCTGACAGCGCTCATGAACATCATCCCGCTCGACGGGCTGCCGTACCCGGCGATGCCCCCGGCGGTGCGCGTCCTGGTCGCCCTCGCGAAGTACGCGGCATTCGGGATCGCCCCGATGGTCATCCCGAGTGTGCTCGAGGACGTGCCGATCCCGGTCGAACGGATCCCACGTCACCAGGGGACCGACTACGGCTACATCAAGGCGCTCGCCCATGAGGTCGGGTACGTCTTCTACATCGACCCCGGGCCCGTCCCGGGGATGAGCACGGGCTATTGGGGGCCAGAGATCCGGCTCGGCGCGCCACAACCTGCGCTGAACGTCTCACTCGACGGGCCGCACAACAACGTGAAGAGCCTTTCGTTCACGTTCGACAAGGAGCGCAAAGAGCTGCCGGTCATCTTCATCCAGGAGCCGGTGAGCAAGGCGCCGATCCCGATCCCGATCCCGGACATCACACCGCTCAGCCCACCCCTCGGCGTTGTCCCGCCCCTGCCGCCGCAGATCACGTTCCTGGACGATACGGCCAAACTAAACCCGCTCGTCGCGGCCATGCGCGGGATGGCGTACGCGGGGCGGCACGGCGACTCGGTGTTCGGTTCGGGCACGCTCGACGTCGCCCGCTACGGCCATGTATTGCGGGCTCGGCAGCTCGTCGGCGTCCGAGGCGCCGGCGATCCGTTCGACGGTCTGCACTACGTCTCGTCCGTCAGCTCGACGTTCAAGCGCGGCGAGTTCTCGCAATCGTTCCAACTCGCCCGAAACGCTTTGCTCTCGACCCTTCCGACGGTGCCCGCGTGAACGGCGTCGAGGACTTCATCGAGCGCGCTGTCCACAGGCGCTACTACGGCAAGTACCGCGGCACCGTAGTGAACAACGTCGATCCGATGCAGATCGGTCGCATCCAGGCGGTCGTCCCGGACGTCTCCGGGCTGATCCCGACGTCGTGGGCGATGCCATGCCTGCCCGGCGCGGGTATCAACACTGGCGTCTTCACCGTGCCACAGATTGGCTCCGGCGTCTGGATCGAGTTCGAGCAAGGCGACCCTGACCGGCCGATCTGGGTCGGTGGCTACTGGGGGACGCCTGCCGAGCGGCCGGTCCTCTCGCAAATCGTGCCGCCGGCAGTGAACGGCTTCACGATCCAGACGACCCTCAAGAACGGGATCGTCGTCAGCGACGTTCCCGGTCCGACCGGCGGGATCCTGATCCAGACGACGACGGGCGCGATGATCTCGGTCAGCGACGCCGGGATCGTGATCTCGAACGGCAAGGGCGCGATCATCAACATGGTCGGGCCGTCCGTTGACGTCAACGTCGGAGCGCTCACGGTCGTCTGATGCCTGCGCCCGTCCTCCACCTCGGCGCGGTCATCCTCTGTTCGCACAGCGGCGTCGCGACGCCGGCCGCGCCGTTCCCGCGCGTGCTCCTCTCCGGGCAGCTGGCGGTGACGATCACGTCGCCGAACGCGATCGCGGGCTGCGCGCTGAGCTCGAGCGGCAACCCGTGCGTCACCGGCCAGTGGCTCACGGGCGCTGTTCGCGTCCTCGGGGGCGGCGTGCCACTCGCGACGATGAGCGGCGCCTCGACCTGTATCCCGAACGGCACGCCGATGGTGCCGGTGAACGCCCAGCCACGGGTGGTGGCGACATGACCGAGGTCGACTTCCCCTTCCACGTCGACGGGCGCGGCCGGACCGCGGGTACCGATGCCGACGACCACCTACGCGACCTGATCGAGCAAGTGCTCTTCACCGCTCCGGGCGAGCGAGTCATGCGACCCGAGTTCGGCAGCGGGCTCCTCGCGCTCGTCTTCGAGCCGGGCGGACCTGAGCTCGTCGCCACGACCCAGTATCTCGTGCAGGGCGCGCTCCAGCAGGAGCTCGGCCACCTGATCGCGGTCGAATCGGTGGACGTCTCCCAGCAGGAGGGGGCGCTGTCGGTCAACGTCGGCTACGTCGCGCTTCGGACGCAGGAGCGCGCCTCGGCGGCGTTCGCGAGGGCCGTGCCGTGAGGTACGCCTGCTGCGACGAGCGCCGCCTGCAGGCGGTCAAGGAGGCCGGCGCCCTCAACGGGATCGAGTACGTCGAGGTCTCGCACTCGGAGGCGCCGCCCGGGCTCGAGCAGCGGACGCTGTTCGTCCGGCTGCTGCTCGGGCCGGCGGGCCTGAGCACGGACAACGTCGTGATCGAAGGAGGCGAGCGCATTCCGGTCGCCGTCGAATGGGCGCAGCCGGCGGTCCCGCTGCCGTCGGGCGAGCTTCCGCAGCTCACGGCGGAGCTCGATGATCCGGACAACGTGCTGCTCGTCCGCACCGATACGCGCGGCGACTTCTCGACGTACACGCTGAAGCTCGTCGCCGGAGCGACGAGCGACGAGCCGCCCGCGGATTTCGACCCGCTGCTTGCCGCGGTCGAGTTCTCGTTCAAGGTCGAGTGCCCGTCCGACTTCGACTGCCTCCCGGCATGCGATTGCCCACCCCAGGTGCGCGAAGTGCCGGCGATCGACTACCTGGCGAAGGACTTCCAGTCGTTCCGGTCGCTCATGCTTGACCGGCTCAGCCTGCTCGCCCCCGGCTGGACGGAGCGCAGCACGCCGGACGTCGGTATCGCGATGGTCGAGCTGCTCGCGTACGTCGCCGACGAGATCTCGTACCGGCAGGACGCGGTCGCGACCGAAGCCTATCTGCAGACGGCGCGCCGGCGGACGTCGCTCCGCCGACACGCGCGGCTCGTCGACTACGTCGTGCACGAGGGCGCGAACGCGCGGGCGTGGGTGCGCGTCTTCGTCGAGGGCGAAGGTGTGGCGCTCGCGCGCGGCACGCCGCTCCTGACGCGCGTTCCGAACGTGCCGGACGTGATCGAGCCCGACGGCAAGGACCACCTCGACGCGCTCGCCGCGGGTGCCGAGACGTTCGAAACACTCCAGGACCACGTGCTCTTCCTGTCGCACGAGCGGTTCGCCTTCTGGACCTGGGGCGACGCGGGCTGCTGTCTCCCTCGGGGCGCGACCTCGGCGACGCTCGCGGGGGATCACCCGGAGCTGAAAGCGGGCGAAGTACTCGTGCTCACGGAGGTCGCGGACCCGCTCACCGGCAAGGAGGCGGATGCGGATCCGGCGAAGCGCGCGGCGGTTCGCCTTTCGCACGTCTATGCGTCGACCGATCCGTCGGCCGAACTCTTCGACGACCCGCCCCCGAACGGCACCGTCACCGAGATCGAGTGGGACGAGGCGGACGCCTTGCCGTTCCCGTTGTGCATCTCCGTCGAGGAGCGGCCCGGGCTCGTCGTCTCGGAGGCCTGGGGGAACGTCGTCCTCGCGGACCACGGACGCACGATCACTGGCGAGCCGCTCGGTGCGGTCCCCGACCCCGTCCTCTCCCGTGTCCCGCACGACGGTTGTGACCCGTGCATTCGCAAGAAGCCGGAACCGGTTCCCATCCGCTTCCGGCCGACGCTCAGCCGAGGCCCCGTGACGCAGGGGCGCGCCGCGCCGTTGCGCGCGGTCGCGGATGGGCCGCCGGACGCCGCGCTGCTCGGCGCGCTCGCCTCGCTGTCCTTCGACCCGGTCGTGCACGACTGGCTCGACGACCGCGGCGTCCGCTTCGAGGCCGCCGGGGCCGTCGTCCGCGGGGGCCACGACGTCTGGTCGGTCAGCGACGGCACGACGGTCGCGCTGTTGCGCCTCCAGGCCGGGACCCTGACGGTATACGCACGCCCGGCTGCCGCCGCCGCGACCCTCGCTTCGGACGCGCGGGCGGCCCGGCCCGCGGTCATCCTCGACGCGGAGCTCCATGGGGCACACGAGCCGTGGACGCCGCAGCTCGACCTGCTGGGGTCGGACGGGGACGCGCCTGGGTTCGTGGTCGAGGCGGAGCACGACGGCACGGCGACGCTGCGCTTCGGCGACGGCGTCCACGGGCGGCGACCCGAAACCGGCACGGCGTTCGAGGCCACATACCGCGTCGGCAACGGCGTCGCCGGCAACATCGGCCTGGACGCGATCGCGCACATCGCCAAGAGTGGCGGTGGCGTGACGCGCGTCGAGAACCCGCTGCCCGCGGCCGGCGGCGTCGATCCGGAGACGCCCGATGCGATCCGTCGCGACGCGCCCGAGGCGTACCTCTCGCCGATCCAGCGCGCGGTCACCGAGGACGACTACGCGGAGGTCGGCGAGCGCGACCCGGGCGTGCAGCGCGCGAGAGCGACGTTCCGCTGGACGGGCTCGTGGCACACCGTCTTCGTCACGGCGGACGCCATCGGCGGCCGTGCAGTCGACGTGGCGTTCGAGAACGATCTGCGCCGCCACCTCGAGCCCTTTCGCATGGCCGGCCACGACCTCGAGGTCGACGCGCCGCGCTTCGTGCCGCTCGAGGTCGCGCTCCACCTCTGCGTCGAGCCGGACTACTTCCGCGCGCATGTCAAGGCCGCCGTGCTCGACGTGCTGTCGAGCCTCGTGCGGACGGACGGGACTCTCGGCTTCTTCCATCCCGATCGCTTCTCGTTCGGCCAGGCGGTCTACCTCTCGGCGATCATCGCGGCCGCGCAGGCCGTGCCCGGGGTCGAGTCCGTCGTTCCGAACACCTTCCAGCGGCAGCACGACGACGCGTCCAGCGCCATCGACACCGGCGTCCTGATGATGAACCGACTCGAGGTCGCGCGCCTCGACAACAACCCGACGTTCCCCGACCGCGGCGTGCTCCTGGTGACGGCGGGAGGCGGCAAGTGAGCGCTTCGACGGCGCCGTGCGGATGCTGCGCGGGGGTGGCGCAGCACACACCCCTCGAGGTCGCGAACCGCCCGGGGCTGTCGGCGATCGCGTACCGCGTCGGTGTCCACGCCGACTTCCTGGCGTCGATGATCGCGGCGCTCACGGACGAAGACCGCCCGCGCCTCGCCGAGCTCGGCACGCGTGACCGTGACGACTTCTCAATCGCGCTCCTCGACGCATGGGCGGTGGCATCTGACGTGCTCGCCTTCTACACCGAGCGGCTCGCCAACGAGTCGTACCTTCGGACGGCCCGCGAGCGCATCTCCCTCCAGGAGCTCGGACGGCTGGTCGGCTACCGCCTGCGCCCCGGAGTCGCCGCCGAGACGTACGCCGCGTTCGCGCTCGAGCCACCGCCGGAGGTTCCCGCCGCGGCGTCGAAGGACCCGGGCTTGGCCCCGCCCGTCACGCCGGCGGTGGTGACGCTCGAACCGGGCACGCGGCTGCAGAGCATTCCCGGCCCGGGCGAGAAGCCGCAGACGTTCGAGACTGTCCAGGAAATCGAAGCGCGGTCTGAGTGGAATGCGATGGGGGCTACGCAGACCTCGGCGTTCGCGCTCGGGTCGGGCGACACGGAGGCCCACTTCGCGGGAGCGGACCTCAACCTCAAGCCAGGTGACGTCCTTCTGTTGGGCACCGGCGCGCCTGTGCTCCTGCGAACGCTCACGAGCGTCGTCACCCATCCAGAGCCCGAGGTGAACCGGACCGACGTCGCATGGGTCGACGCGCTCGCATCGGACCTGGGCGGGGACGGGAAGGTGTACGTGTTGCGCAAGCGGCTGTTCGCCTTCGGCCACGCCGCGCCGCTGGAGGACATGTTCCCCGACGCTCCCGACACCGGCGACTGGACCTTCAAGTTGTCGCCTGACGAAGCCGGCGGCTACGTCGACGTCGAGGGATCGCACCCGGAGATCGTCCAGGGCTCGCGCGTGGTCCTCTCACAGCCGGACGCGGATCCTCAGCTGTTCCAGGTCGACGACGTGTCGGAGCTCTCACGCGCCGACTACGCGGTCTCGGGAAGCGTCGCGCGCCTGAAGCTAGCCGGCGGCGACCTTTCGGCCTACAAGGGCAAGGTTCGCGAGACGACCGTCTTGGCCGTGAGCGAGGCCCTGACGCTCGCGGAGGCACCCGACGACTCGGAGGTGCAGGGCGACACGCTGCAGGTCGATACGGACGTGTCCAAGATGCAGCCGGGACGCCAACTGCTGGTTCGCGGGACGACGGCGGACGACGCCGCGGAGGATCACGCTGAGACGGCAACGGTGCAAAGCGTCGACGTGTCGACGATCACGCTCGAGACCGCGCTCGCGAAGCACTACCAGCGCGATACCGTCGTCGTGTACGGCAACATCGCGCGCGCGACCCACGGCGAGACGGTCGGGCAGATCCTCGGCTCCGGCCGAGCCCGCGAGCCCTTCCAGCGCTTCACGCTGGCGCACGAGCCGCTGACGCATCTCCAATCAAGCGACGCCCCCTCGGGCGCGGCGCCGGCGCTCGAGGTGCGCGTGAACGACGTCCGCTGGGACCCGGCCCCGACGCTCTTCGGCGCGCGGCCGCACGACCGCGTTTACGCGCTGCGCACGGATGAGCTCGGTAAGGCCTACGTCCAGTTCGGCGACGGCGACCGCGGTGCGCGGCTGCCCACCGGCTCGAACAACGTCCGCGCGAGGTACCGGAAGGGCATCGGCGCCCTCGGCAATGTCGGCCCCGGCGCATTGGCCCAGTTGCTCGACCGGCCGCTCGGCGTCAAGGGCGTGAGCAACCCAATCGCTGCGAGTGGTGGCGTCGACCCGGAGACGGAGCACGCGGCGCGCGCGTCGATCCCGCTCGGCGTGCGCACCCTCGGGCGCGCGGTCTCGCTGCTCGACTATGAGGATTACGCCCTCGCCTTCACCGGGGTCGTCAAGGCGAACGCGACCGTTCTTCGGCTGCGCGGCGGCCGCACGATCGTCATCACGGTCGCCTTCGAGGGAGGTGAGCGGCTGGCCGATCTCACGGACGCGCTGAAGAGCCATGGCGACCGGCGGGTCCAACTGCTCGTGCTCCAGGGGACGACGGGGACGTTCCGGCTCGCACTGAAGGTCGTCGTCGACCCGGCATTCGAGCACGACACCGTGCTGCCGGGCGTCGAGGCAGCGCTCCGCGAGGCCTACGCGTTCGAGGCGCGCGGCCTGGGCGAGCCGGTGTTCCGGTCGGAGATCGTCGCCACCGCACACACCGTCGCCGGAGTGCTGGGAGTCGACGTCGACGCGCTGTACACCGGCACGACGTCGGGGATCGTCGACCGCCTGATCGCACAACGTCCCGACGTCGATTCCGCTGGTGACGCGATCCCCGCCGGGGTGCTCGTCCTCGACCCGAATCCGCTCGATGTGCTGGAGGCGATGGAGCCGTGAGCGCTTCCGGCCTCTATACGACCGAGGAGCTCTATCGGTTGCTGCCCGCCGTCTACCGGATTCGCGACGTCGAGCAGGGTGGCGTCCTGCGTGAGCTCCTCGACGTGCTCGCCGGCCAGGTGAACGTGCTCGCCGAGAGCCTCGAGCAGATGTACGACGACCAGTTCATCGAGACGTGCGCCCCGTGGGCAGCCGCCTACATCGGTGACCTTGTCGGCTACCGCACGCTGCACGGCGTCGTCCCCGAGGTCGCGTCGCCCAGGGCCGATGTTGCGAACACGATCCGATTCAGGCGGCGGAAGGGCACCGTCTCGGTGCTCGAGCAGTTGGCCGCCGACGTCACCGGCTGGCCCGCACACGCAGTCGAGTTCTTCGAGCAGCTCGTCGCGACGCAGTACATGGATCACGTCCGTCCGCACGCCGCCGCGACGACGGACCTTCGCAGTGAAGGCCGACTCGAGCTGTCCGGGATATTGCAGGCCGGTGCGTTCGACACGTTCGCGCACACCGCCGAGATGCGCCGCATCCCTGATCGATCGGGGCGCTACAACGTCCCGAACGTCGGCATCTTCCTCTGGCGCGTGGACGCCGTCCAGCTGGTCCGCGTCCCCTTGGACGAGGTGGTCGACGGCACCAGCACCCGCTTCCGCTTCGACGCGCTCGGCACCGACGAGCCACTCTTCAACCCGCCGCGCACGGAGCAGGAGATCACGCATCTCGCCGAGCCGCTCGATGTCCCCGTGCCGCTGCTGCGCCGCTTCACCGAGTCACACCTGAAAGAGCTGTACGGCTCCGGGCGGTCGCTCCTCCTGGAGACCGAGACCGCGACGGACGTCGTGGCCGTCCCCGTCGCCGATATCCGGATCTGCGATCTCTCCGACAATCCGGCCGCGCCCGACACCTGGGTGCACGTCCCGCAGGCCGGCGACACGCACGTCGCCGTCGACCCGGTGCTGGGACGGGTCGCGTTCCCGGCCGCTCCTGCCGCGGGCGACATCAGGCTCGCGACCTTCCACTACGGCTCGGCCCTCGCCGTCGGAGGCGGGGGCTACGATCGCGCGAAGTCGCTCGACCTGACGCACACCATCGTGCAGGTGGACGGCGGCGACCCGCTCGGGCCTCCGCTCGCGTCGGTCGCCGGGGGCGGCGCGGTGCAGATCCAGGACAACCGGACGTACGCCGCGCCATCGACGATCAGCGCGACCACGCCGGCGCCGAACGCCGACGACCGCGACCTCGTGCTCCGCTCGGCCAACCGCACCCGCCCCCTGCTCGAGCACACCGATCAGCTCAAGCTCGCGATGGATCCGGGCACGACGATCGTGCTCGACGGACTCGTGCTCGCAGGCGGGCCGCTGGTGATCGAGGAGTCGGCGGACGCCGAAACGCGCCGTCTCGTCCTGCGCCACTGCACGCTCGTGCCGGGCGTGACGCGCGATCCGAACGGCGAGCCGCACTCGATCGGGGGCGCGAGCTTGATCGTGTTGCATCCCTTCGCGGAGGTGACGCTCGACCACTGCATCGTCGGCCCGGTCGTCGCCGTTGACGGCGCCGATGTGAAGGCGAGCAACTCCGTCATCGACGCCTCGGGTGAGGACGAGATCGCATTCTGCGGGCGTCCGCCGGCCGGAGGCGGCGGCTTGCTGACCGTCACGAACGCGCCGGATCGCGACACGGGCGACGGCATGGAAGCGGGGGGGCACCTCCGGCTCGACGCGTGCACAGTGCTCGGCAAGGTGCACGCACAGCGCCTCGACGTCTCCAACTCGCTGCTGCTGGGGCGTCTCGCAAAAGGTGGCGACCCGTGGATCGCGCCGGTGTGGGCCGAGCGCCGCCAGATCGGCTGTATCCGCTTCTCGTTCGTGCCGCCGGGCTCGCGCACACCGCGCCAGTTCCAATGCGTCGGCAACGACCCCGCGCACCGCCCGTTCCACACGTCGGTGCGGTATGGCGACCACGGCTACATGCAGCTCCGGCGCTCGACCCATGACGCGGTGCGGACCGGCGCGAGCGACGAGAGCGAGGTAGGTGTGACGCACGAGCTCTACCAGCCCCAGCGTGAGACCAACCTGCGCGTGCGGCTCGACGAATACCTTCGCTACGGCCTTGAGGCCGGGTTCTTCTACGCGACATGAGTGACCGGGAAGGGGGAGAGGCATGGCCGCCGACCTCAGCCGTGTGAGGTTCGATCCGCTCCGCGACTTCGCGGGGGTCGTCCTCCAGCAGGGGAGGTTGCTCCTCGATGCCGACTTCAACGAGCTCGTGGCACTGCTCGACCGCCGGCTGCGTGCCGAGAGCTGCGACCTGACCTCCTTCGGCCCCGACCCCGACCACCAGGGCGTCGCCTGGGTGCCGAGGCAGACGCCGGATGCCTTCCGCGTCGAGCTCTCCGACGGGGAACTCACGATCGGCCGCGGTCGCATGTACGTCGACGGGCTGCTCGCCGAGAACCACGGGGTCGAACACGAGGGCTTCGACGAGCTCCTGCGCGAGGTCACGGGCACCACGGACACGCCGTACCACGAGCAGCCGTACTGGAACATCCCGACGCCCGACCCGCTCCCGGAGACCGGAACCCGCCTCGCGTACCTCGACGTCTGGACGCGCGAGGTCACGCACCTCGAGGATCCCGACCTCGTCGAGAGCGCGGTCGGCGTCGACACGACGGCGCGCTGGCAGACGGCCTGGCAGGTGCGGCTGCTCGAGGTCCCTGACGGCGCGACCTGCCAGACAAGTGACGAGGATCTCGGCGACGACTGGCTCGACGTGATCCGGCCGTCCGACGGGCGGTTCACGAACGGCACGGTCGACGTGGGCGAGGACGACCCGTGCGAGCTGCCGCCGCTCGGCGGGTACCGCGGCCTCGAGAACCAGACGTACCGGGTCGAGATCCACGAGGGCGGCGACCCTGCGTCCGACGACGTGACCTTCAAGTGGTCGCGCGTGAACGTGTCGGTCGCGATCCCCGTGGTCGAGATGGTCTCGTCGATGGTCCTGCGCCTCGCGTCGGTGGGCAAGGACGACGTGCTTCGCATCTCGACCAACGACTGGGTCGAGATCATCGACGACAACGCCGAGTACAACTTCGAGCCCGGCCCGATCCGCAAGGTGACGGTGGACGACGCCGAGCGGACGATCGAGTTCACACCGGCGCTGCCGCCGGAGCTCCAGCCTGCGAACGCCGAGGACGCCGCGAAGCGGCACTTGCGCGTGCGCCGCTGGGACCAGTCGGGAGTCGTCCGCGATGCGACCGGGGCCGAGGTCGCCGACCTCGATGCCAGCGGCGGACTGATCCCCGTGCCCGCGTCGGACGCAACACAGGTCGTGCTCGAGCACGGCGTCGTGGTCTCCTTCTCGCTCGCAGAGGCCGGCGGTCGCTTCCGGCGCGGCGACCACTGGATCTTCCACGCGCGCACCGCCGATGCGTCCATCGACCCGCTCGAGCAGGCGTCGCCACACGGCGTCCATCACCACTACGCGCGTCTCGGGATCCTCACCTTCCCTGACTCCGAGACGAGCTGTCGCCGCCTGTGGCCGCCGCTGCCGACGGAGGGCGGTGAGAGCTGCGACTGCACCGTCTGCGTGACGCCGGAGTCCGAGCTGACCGTCCAGGCAGCGATCGATCTCGTCAGGGAAACGGGCGGCACGGTGTGCCTGTCCGCCGGCGTCTACGACATCGGCCCGGGCGTTCAAGTCGCCGGCGTACGATCGCTCCGGATCCGGGGACAGGGGCCCGGGACGATCCTCGTCGCGCGAGGCGAGGCGCTGGAGATCACGGATTCGGTCGGCATCACGGTCGAAAACATGACGCTCGTGAGCGGTGTCGCGGCCGCAGCCGCCGTGCGGCTGCAGGGGGTCGCGCTCGCGGACCTGCACGACCTATCGGTGCTTTCGTTCGGCTCGGACGAGACCGGCGGGTCGGCGATCGAGCTCGCCGGCGTGGGCCTTCTCGTCGCGTTGCGTCGCAACGTCCTGGTGGCGCGCACCGGGATCGCCGTTCCGGGCGAGGAGGACATCGGTCTATACTGCGCGGGCCTTCGGATTGAAGACAACGTCGTCGTGGCGCTCGACCGAGGGATCGATCTCGGCGGGGTGTCGGTCTACATGTACGACACTCGGGTCGCAGGCAACGACGTGCTCGGACCGCGCGAAGCGGGGATCGTCGCGACGGGAGCCGTCGCACCTGGCGGCTCACTCGACTTGATCGGGAACAAGGTCGCCACACGGGGTGACGGAATCGTGGTCGGTCCCGAGGCACTCGTCGACGCGAACACGATCAATACGTTGGGCGAGGGCCGCGGCACCGACGGTATCGTCGTCGCCGCGGGACCGATCACGGTGCAGCCAGGCCACGTGCGGGTCACCGGAAACCAGATCCACGATCGGGCGGGTACGGGCATCGCGCTTCGCACGTCAGTCCTTTCGTTCATGGTCAAGCAGAACGTGCTCGCGACCGTCGGGCATGGGATCGCGATCGAGGAGAAGGGTGAGGCCGAGCAGGTCGCGCTCGAGGACAACGAGGTTCTCGACGTGGGGACCAGCGAGCCTCCGATTGGATACGCGCTCGGGATCTACCTGTCGAACAGCGGCTCGGCCGCCGTGACCGGGAACACCGTCGCCCGCGTGGGCTCCGGCTTCGCCGAGGGAGCAGAGCTGGCCGGGATCCTGGTCACGGCCCCCGAGGACGTCCGGATCTCGGGGAACGTGGTGGACGAGATCGGCTCACAGGAGGGCGTCGTCGGCTTCGCGGTTGGCATCGCCGTGATGGGGCCGTTCGAGCGCGCATCGATCTCCGACAACTCGGTTCGATTCGGCCGTGATCTGCAGGAGCCGAAGCAAGGCGCCTGGTTGGCGTTGCTGATTCAGTCAGCTGGTCGGGTTCTTACGCGCGTCGCCCAGGCCGCCTCGGTCGTTCCGCTCGATGCTGACGCGGCCCTCGTGATCGATCGAGCCTGGGCCGTTCGCGTTCCGAGACGCGGCGACCACGTCGGCGTCGCCTCCAATACCCTCTCGGGCGGTGGCGAGCAGCCGGTCTGTCTCGTTAGAGTGGGTGGTGACGTGGTGGCCGAGGCGAATCAATGCACCTATGAGCCGATCGAGGACCCGTCGGCGGTCGTCCTCGAAGCGTCGTCGGTGGTTGCGTCGTCGAACCGGCTCCGCGGTGAGAAGTCGATGTTGATCATGCAGGTTCCCGAGGATCGATTCGCCGCGGTCGGCAACCTCGTGCCGGGCGGCACTCATCTCGGCGGTCCGGGTGCGGGCCTGCCGCTCCCTTGGCAACCGCTCAATCCCGACGTCACGTGACCTTCCGAAGGAGGGAATGATGCCCATCCTCATCGTCGGCACTGAGAAGAGCTTCGCGGCTCTCCGCAAACGCCTGTTCGCGGGGAAGGTCCCCAAGAACGTCGCCGACGAGGTGGCTGATGCGATCCGGGAGGCGAACCCGAACGTGGATCTCGACGATCTGCAGCCGGGAACCGTACTCTCGATTCCTGAGTCCTCACGCGTGGCGATCCGAGGTGGGCTGGTGCCGGGTCTGGAAACGACGGACGCGCTGGAGGGATTGTTTAATGCCAGCAAGGAGGCGCTTCAGTCGCTAGCGGACTCAGCGACGGCACGAGAGCGACAAGATCGGACCAAGCGTCGCAGCATCATGAAGACCTTGGATGAGGATGCGGTCGTGAGTGCCGCGCTCAAGGACAAGAAACTGGGAGCCGACCTCGCCGCTGTCCGTGAAACGATCGCCGCCGAGGACGGCCGAGCCAAAGAGCGTGCCTCGACCATGAAGAAGGCGCAGGGAGAATGGACGGCCGGCCTCAAGGCACTAAAGAAGCTCCTCGACTAGAAAGTACATCGCCGAGACGGTGGTCAGGCCCAAGCCCGGAAGGCGAGCGGTGATGGAGATCGGCGTATCAGATCCTGCGCGACGGACGTTCGCCGGCGCGGGCGACTCTTGGATCGAGTTAACAGATCACGCGGAGTGGGTCCGAGGTGGCGCTCGCGGATTCGTTGCCCTGTGGGGCTCCAAATCCCAGTTTTCGGCTCTGATTGACGGTGGTAGGTAGCATCCTCGCGCCTTGGGATCGTTCCTTTACTTCATGCTCGTCCGTCTCGTCGGCGTGCTCGCGAGTCAAAGGCTCTGAATGACTGCGGGATGCAGGTCCGCATCGTGGAGGATCGAGTTGACAGGGTCACCTGCCCACCAACGAAATGTGAATCCCTGCCAGAAGCGCCGGTATCCATCAGCACTGAAGGAGAACAAGACGGCCAAAGGCCAGGCGCCGTCGACCAAATCATGTAGAGCCGGTGAACGATTCGAGGCCCCATCGCATTCTCCACGGACTACGGGGATATCCGGTGAGGCGCTGGATCTCGAGGGCTGGAGTGTCCGTTAGGAAACGACGCGAGTGCGCGATCTGTGCCGCTCGCGAGTCGCTCCTTGAAGGCAGCCGTGCAGTGCCCACATACAGCAGCAATGGAACGAGCAGGATGGCGACGAGCGTAAGGCAACGATCGCATCCGTCCCACCCATCCCGGCAGGTAAGGTGAGTTGTCGATGATGTTGGCGATCATCACCGTGCGGGATGAGCCGGACAGGATCGTGTTCGGGAAGTAGTCACCCTCACGGGAAGGGTTGACGACGATGAGTCTGGCGATGATCCCGGGTTTGCTCAACCGAACTGTTACGCGACGGAACGTCTGGATAGGGCCTGCACCCAGATCGGCCGCGGCGAACGTGGGTCGCCACCGCCATCCTCAACGACAGCGGAAGTCGGATGAGGAGGGACGATGGCCACTCCTCGGATGGACGTCAGCTCGCTCGTCCGCAAACTCCTGGAGGCAGACGACGTCGATGCGCTCCGCGACGGCGTGTGGGTGCTCGCCCAGCTGCTGAAGGAGACCGAGGTCAGCTCGAAGATCGGTGCTGCGCGCTATGAGCGCTCCAGCTCCCGTACCGCCTACCGCAACCGCTACCGGACCCGGATATGGACCACCCGGGTTGGCACGAATCGAACTTCGGATCCCCAAGGTCTCCGCGGGCACCTACTCGGGATGACGGTCTGGACTCTGACCTCGACTTTCCGTGACAGCGTGTGCAGCTGATGCGCGCTATTGTTTTGCGATTCGGGCTCACGAGATGATGAGGCTGAAGAGTCGGCGAGTGACTCCCACAGGAGTATGTCGCAACACATCGGATGGGCGTCGTTCTTGAAGGCGAAAGGAGTCGAGCGGTATGCAACTCAAAGCCGACGCGGATCGCGAGTCTATCTGTGCGACCGTCCGCCAACCGCTGTAGGCTCCTGGATTGCTGCGCTTCCAACAGGATCAGTCGTGTCGGAGAAGGGCGGTTCTAGCGGGACACGAACGGCGCGCTGGCTCGCGGCCACCGTGCTAGTTGTGGCCGGCACAGTCATGGCGATTATCGGCGTCCCCGCCGTCTGCGAGGAACAGCTTGCTCAGACCGGCGACCAAGGCGTCGTCCGAGTTTGTCATGCGGTCTCGATCACTGATGTCCGCATTATCGGCCTCCTCGCTATCTTGTTATTGCTGATCTGGCCTGATTTGTCCGAACTGACGGTCGGCATTGTGAAATTGACCCGCCGCGTCCAGGAGCAAACCAGCGAGACGAAGAGGGTCAGTGACGAGGTCCGCCTTCTGGGCGTTGAACTCCGTCAGACGATCTCGCAGCGGGTTTCCCAGTCCCAGAATATCTCGATCTACACGGCCGAGGCCGGTCGACCTCACGAAGTTTCAAAGACGCCACCACCTCATCCTGGCCTCGCGCCGAGTGACGCGTTCGAGGTCTTGCTCAATCAGCTGAGGCAACAGCGAGCTTATTTGCTAGTGCGCGTCGCAGATGCAGAGAACGTCCTCCGACCAGCGTCCGTACGCGAACCTCGAGTGGCAATAGTCGGCGCCGGATTTGACTCGAGGCTGAGGATCGCTTCTGGGATTCCCGACCGGATCGAGCCGACGTACGACGCCGGCGGGCGCCCATACGACTACGCCCCAGTCAAGACCGGCACTGCCTCCATTGGCCATATTCTTGCCATGGCGCCAACGGCGCGAATTCTTCCGGTGTCTGTTCTCGGTCGTGATTCGTCTATCGCGCTCAAGGAGGGGATCACGGCAGCCTTCGGCTGGCGACCGGACGTTCTTCTCATCGGTCTCGAATCAAATGAGTCGCTGCGAGATGTCGAGGAGCTCCTCGCGCGTATCTCCCAGAATGCATGCATCATCGCGCCCGCGGGGAACGAGGGTAGTCCGTCGCCGACGTGGCCGGCCCGTCTCCCTCACGTGATCGCGGCTGGCGCTGTGGATCTCAACCGTCAATGGGCTTCCTTCTCAAACACTGGCGACCTCTCGGCTCCGGGTATCGATGTCGAGTGTCTCCTTGGCGTATCAGATGGCGGCTTTGCATATGGAGAACTTACCGGTACCACAGTATCTGCGGACATCGTTGCAGGCATCTGCGCCCTGCTCCTTTCGCGAACGTCGATTCCGTCCATAGAGCTTCCGGGCGTACTTTGGAGGTCAGCATCTAAGCCGGCGGCTCGGCCATACGGTGTCGTCGATGCGGCAGCGGCGGCGGAAATGGCCCTCGAGTTCGATGGGCCGAATCTATAGTTAGGCGAGGCGCTGAGCTGGTATGGCTTTCGACCAGACGGCGATGTCTGACGCCGACGTCACATCCCAGTTCGCCGGCTTTCTATCCCTTACCTATCACGAGGCTCGCAACGTTCGGTTCCTGTTGAAGAGGCGGGTCCGTCGACGACGCTCCATTTTCGTCGAGTCCGGCAGCTCTCGAAGAGCCGAGAGGAGGCGTGGCGTGAAGTTCAAAACGCTTCCGGGCGTCGGCGGCGAAGGGAAAACGATTGCAACCCTTCGCCACATCGCGCGGGAGGGTCGCTCTACGTCGTAGGCATAAACCTGTGTATTCACGTTGACCAGATCCCGCCCGGCTTCCCGAACCGCGACCGTGGACGTCAGCGGTCATGTCATCGTCTCGGACGTTTCGGCAGATCTCCTCTCGCGCGCCCGGTCTCTCGCCACGGGACATCGGCGTCGTGGGACGAATGTCGTTCGTCCAGGCTGCCGCCGAGGTCCTGGAGCCGATCCCCGACGCCTCCATCGATGTGGGTCACGAGCGGTCGGTCCTCATCTACGTCGACGACAAGGTGGCGGCCGCTCGTTCGAACGGGTGCTGAAGCCCGGCGGTCGGAGTGGTTGTTGGTCGGTCGACGATCAAGAGGCGTCGAGGTTCCTCTACACTAGAAACACGTGTCCGGTGATCCCGATCCGAGCGGTCCCCGCGGCACGCGTGCATGTCAGTCTCGGTGACCTTCGAGCCCGGACCTCGTCTCGGGGAGAGTCTCACGAGGGGCTGAATCGTCACGACTAGGATCGGCGCGCGCGGGAACACCTACTTTGTTCGACTCAGCCAAGGAGTACTGTCAACAGCGAGAGGCCTCATTCGCCTTTCCCCGAGGGGGTGGTTGGGCAAATGAAGTTGAAGCCATACTGGAACCCCTGGTGGGTCACGATGTGGGCGATGAGTGTGGCGCTACTCGTCGTACTGGGTTTCCTTGTTCCGTTCACGATCTGGTCCCCAACGATGATGCTCCTGCTGGGCGTGCCAGAGATGCTCGTTAGTGCCAAACACCGCCCCTCATACCCCAGCGTATTCACGATCATCGCAGCCGTGATACCGAAGTGGATCGGCCTGCCCCTCGTCTACGGCTTTGCAGCTGTATACATCGCAGCCCTTCTGGGGCAGCCCAATCCAGAGCAAGCGGGGTTAGCCGTGGCTGTGAGCAAATGGTTCGCGATAATCGTCGAGAAGAGGTTTGACGAGTCGCGCTCAGTGCGGGCTTAGCTGACACCGAACTGTCTTAATAGTCGCTTTGTATTCCCTATCGCCCGAAGCTGCCTGAAGGGGTCCGAAACCCCAATCACCTTCGCTCAGCAACTGGATCGCCGCTCTCGGCATCCGAAAACGCCGCTGCGAGGAACCGATAGGTCCATTCCTCAGCGAACTTCCTCGAGTTTGCGAAGACAACCGGGATCTCGGGGTAGCGCACCTGGAGGCGAGCAAGCCCATCGGCGATGAACGCGGCGGGAACGTGCTCGAGGCTGAACAGCGCGGAGTAACGCCCCTCGACCACGACCGCCGCCCTCGCGACCTCGCCCAGTCGCTGCATCTGGAAGGCCAGTGTTCCATCGGAGAGCGAGGCCGTGAAGTTCTCGAAGGTCTTCCGCTCGACCACCGCGATCGTCCCCTCACCGTTCGCGACGGAGTAATCCCCGGCGGCAAGCGCCACCCGCTCGGCCTTGACGTCGCGTCCGGCGAACCGATAGGGATAGCGCTCCCTCGTATCGATGAGGATCGTGAAGCCCTCAGGGAGCGCTCGGGCACGGGGGATGCGTGCTCCGGGGTTCGCTGCCCTGGCCGCCTTTCGGGTCTGCCAGAAGATGGCTGGACGTCCTCGGGTCTGGGTGAAGACGAATTGGGAGCGGGCGAGTCTGGGTCGAGCGAGTACCAGGTCGATCACCGGCCCACGCCTCTTGCACGATGCGACCGGGGTGGCTTCGATCACCTCGGCGTCTTCGGGCCAGCCTTGTTCGAAGACGTGACAGTAGATCCTGGCCGAGCGGGGCCAGGTGTCGCGGGCTTTGAGGATCAATCCCCCCTCGATCGGCAGGTTCAGCGGCACTGTTGCATTGGCCACAGGCGTCGGCATCGGCGAGACTCGCACGATGAGAACACGCCGCCATCCTCCTGTCCGACCAGCGCCGAGCTCAGCCTTCTCCGGGTACCGGTTCCCGCCCGAGGTCATCACGCTTGCGGTGAGGTGGTACCTGCGGTTCGGCCTGTCCTACCGGGACGTCGAGGAGCTCCTGGCCGAGCGCGGGATCGAGGTCGACCACGTCACGATCTTCCGGTGGGTCCAGCGGTTCGCACCGGAGTTCGCGGAGGCAGCCCGGGCGCGACAGCACGTCATCGGGGATCGCTGGCACGTCGATGAGACCTACCTGAAGGTCGGAGGGACATGGCGGTATTTGTTCCGGGCGATCGATCAGTTCGGCCAGGTCATCGACGTCTTCCTCTCACCTCGCCGGGACGGCAAGGCAGCCCGCCGCTTCCTCGAGCGGTCGGCCGGACCCGGATCTCACCCCGTGAGGTCACCACCGACCGGTACCGGGTCTACCCCCTGGTCCTCGATGAGGTGCTACCGGGGGCCTTCCACGACACTGAGGTCCACGCGAACAATGCGCTCGAGACCGACCATGGACGGCTGAAGGCTCGACTTCGGCCCATGCGCGGGCTGAAGCGAGACCACACCGCAAGGGTCATCGTCGCCGGCCACGCCTTCATCCAGAACCTCCGCAGGGGCTTCTACGATCTGGGCACCCACGTACGATCCGTCTCGCGTCTCGCCGACGCGTTCGCTGAACTGGCCTTCGGTATCTGATACCTGCCCAAGCGGATCGGTACACCTCACCCGGGCTTCAGCCAACGCAACAGTGCCCCCGAACGAGCTTGGCCGGTGCAGGGATGGACAGGATTGCCTTCATCCCCTACGGCCTGAGGAACGTTGATCAGTTGCCCTGAGGGTCTTAGGCGAACTGGGTTGTGTTCGCCAAGGGGTCGATCCGCTTCACCAACACGTCGCCGGCATAGATGTCCTTCCACAGCTGCCCCCGGCGTCGTCAGCGACTGGGTCTGAGTCAGGGGTCCCCCCCGGAGAAGGACTGACCTTCCTCAGGCGTCGGTCTGCTGCGCACCTGATAGGGTCGTGTCAACTCGCCAGCAGCGCGATCATTGCCAGCAGGGTGATCGACCAGACGGCGGTCACTAGAACGGGGAAGAGCGCAGCCAGCTTCGTGACGCTGAGGGGCTCCCATCTCCACTGATACACAGTCCTCTTCACTCGGTTCGTCCGCGCCTCGACTTCCTCACTTGCGGAGCCGATGTGGGGCCACGGCCGCAACTCAGGTGGAACGAGGCGCTCGACCGTGTAAGCGATCTGGCCCCGGTAGGCCTCGACGAGGAACCGATCCTGTGCCCCGATGATGTACCAGCACACACTGATGAGGAGCGCGACCGCCGGAATGAGAAGCGCCGCCGAGGAGAGCCCTTTGTCCTTGAACAGGCCGATCAGGGCCACGGTGAGGGCTGCCTCCAACGTGATGAAGAAGTTGAATCGGGTCCACATCCGGGAGAACTGGGCGGTAAGGTAGCCGACCCCGAGCTTGTATTCCTCCAACAGGAAGGAGTCCTTGTCTAGCGGCATCTGTTCCCCCTCTCCGTAACCTCGTTGAGACTGGTTGGATTGCCCACTGGAACTCTACGCAGCCAGAAGCGAGGCGGGAAATCAGGATGGCGTTCCTCGCGCCAATGAGTATCCCTGCTGGGCACCGGCCTTAGTATTCGCTGCGAGGACGATCGGCTCGACGCCCTTCGCCCCCTTGGCTGCACGAGTCGGGGGCCTGTGGGTGCCGACAATACGGTTCGTACTTGCCTGCGAGGCCTGACCAGCGATGATCGTGCGGATTGGCCAAGATCGGCCGCATGATCATGTCGAGACGAATCTGGGAGGCAGCCGCTAATCAAGGGGGCGGCGATTCGTGCGTCTACTCGTTGACGTCGATAATGATCACTGCTGTGGTCTGATGCCGTCTCCTGCACGCTCGCAATGACGTGGTAGATCTCCCAATCCTGCGGAGGTTCCACGTTCGTCGGCTTCCCAGCCTGCGCCGTTCAATGCTGCTCCCGGTTACGAGTGCGACGAGTGGCTGAGGGACGAAGAGGTAGCACCGGGAGCTCGTGAGGCGCAGGTGGACATGCCGGAAAAGTGAACTTGCCCGGTCGACACCTCCCAAGAATGTCTTTGGAGGAATCATGGGGATGGTCACCCGTGTCACACCTGTGGACGGACAGCGACAGTGTTTGCTGTCCCCTTTCGCCCTAACGACCGCGTTTGCTGTCCCCCATTCGGCCCATTGCCAGGTCCCCTTGCTGACGAAATAGTCGGATGGGGCGCACGGAGGACCAACTGTCAGATGCGGGAGGATACCTGTGCAACCGCTGTCCACACCGCGTGGGGTTGACAGCTTTCTGGGAGTGCGGGTCTCCTACTATCTGGTCGCGACTACACCGTTTGCCTCACAGCGGAGCGCCCAGTGACCGTGGCCTCGCTACTACTTGCCCTGACGTTCCTTCTTGGGTTCCTTGTTGCGCTTTGGTGGGTCACAAGGGTGCGACGCCGGCGATTGAAAGGGCCTGCGGGTGTCGCGATACCCACGGTCCTCGCGCCGCATGCGCTGGCATCGTGGATCGGTCCTCGGTTGATCGGCCGCGCAACCATCCTGGAGCCCGGCGAGGCGGCTGATGAAGAGACCGCCAGAGGGAAGCCTACCAAGCGCGTCGTTTGGGTGGACGCCGGCGATGAGGCCTTGGTCCACCTCGACAGCGTTGCCGCCCGAATCGTCGGAACGACGCTGATCATGTCGGTGGACCTAGAGACGGACGAGACCGGTCGCGCGCCGGTAATCGTGCGGTTTGCCTTGGGCACTCGCGACGATCCTGGCGGACTGTTGGCTGCCACTGACGAGGTACCCCACGGCCCAGCTTCGCTTGTGAGCCGATGGGGAGCCGCAGTGCAGATCGCGCTTTGGAACAGTCTCCTCAGTCTCGCCGTCGACCTCGCCGCTCAGCACGGAGGGGAACCGTCAGCGCTTGCCATCGACGACGGCCGCCTCGTTCTGCGAACGGCTGCACCCGCCGCTGCAAAGGATTGATCCTGACGGCGACGCTACCGACCGCGGGCGTTCTCGATGAGCTACTCGACGTTGCGAAGGCGCTCGGGCTCATGCGCTCCGACGGCAGTCTCGACGCATCCTGGTTCGAGGCCCCGCTCGAGCACATCGGTCGGGTGTTTGGCGACGAAGGCCAACGCCAGGCGCTTCTCGATCTCCTTGACGCGATCCTCCCGCCCGTACAAGAGGTGACCGAACCGGGTCAGCGCTGGTACCCCCTTCTCCGACCTGCCGGCCCTGGCGACCACCAAGGGAACGTCTACCTAACTATCGAGGCGATCCCGGGCGAGACCCTGGTGGGGCTCGCCGGTTCCCTCAAGGGCGCAACCTCGGGAGCAAACCCAGTCACCGGATCGTTGTCGTTGCGCGTGCCTCTTATGCGTGCGACCCCGTCAAGCGTCGAGGTGACCGCAGGAACGTCAGCCTATCCTGTCTTCTTTGAAGCCCGCGCCGACGTCAACCTCTCCACTGCCGCTGGCGACCCGATCGGCCTCGCCGCGGTGCGCGTCTCAATACATCTCACCGCCGCGGGCGCGGCGTCGACTCGGATCGTTCTTGAGCAGCTCGATCTGAACGACGGCACAGCGATCCGGCCTGAGGCCGTGCTGGACCCGGCCGAGCTTGGTCCCGAGGCCGTCGCGGTGGTGCTGGCCCTCATCCGCAGCCGCATGCATCAAGTTGCGGTTGACGCCGGCCTTCCTTCCAACGTCCGGCTATTGGCCCAGCAGCTTCCCGCACTCCTCGGTGTCGACCCTGCGGTGCCCACCGTCCCTGCTGTTCCGCTGTTCGACGGGGCGACTGCCCTCAGGGCGTGGGTCGCTGCAACCACGACCGGAGGAGCGGCAGCACCGATTATCACCTGGCTCGACCACCTTGGTGATCTCCTCGGCGTGGCCGCCGCTCCCACGGGGGATGGTACCGACTCCGCCCCCTGGACCTTCACCGTCCCCCTTTCGATCGGCGCTGAACTCGAGATCTGGTGTGTCCGCGGCACCACCGGTGCGGGTGGGACGCCAGTGTTCCGCGTTGGCGTCTCTATCGTCGGCGGAACGGGAGCGTCCGCGGCGGTTGAAGGACGGGCCACCCTCTTTGAGGCTGCCCTCAGCGGCACCGGGCCGACGGGAGTCCTCCCGAACGTCGAGGTCAGGGTCCGAGCCCCGGAGAACCTGGCTACCTACCTCGTCGGTCCCAACCCGACCGATCCCGTACGCGTTCGTTCCCTCGTGGCGGGGTTCCGGTGGGACGGCGACGCGGTCGTGCCGGTGCTCGAGTTGTTCGACGTGGACTTCGAGGGCGTGCACCACCGGCGCGTCGACCTACACGACGGTCAAAGCGTGGTCGCGTCGGGTCTTGCTGTCCTCCAAGGGCAGATCGCCGCAGCGCTCGGTGGCTCGACCCGGGCGCAGGCGTTGGCCGCCCTCGTCGGTCTTCAGGACCCGCCGGGCACGGCCAGCTGGCCCTCGTCCTCCCGTGCTGATTTTGGAGCGTTCGCGGCCAATCCGCTGCCGGAGATCGCGCGAGTTCATCGGGCCGTGCTCGGCAACGCCGTTCACCCCTGGTCGTCAATGCTCGCCGCGCTCGCCACGGCTGTCGGCGTCCCCGCCGTAACGCCCGCCACCGTCGCCGGTGCGGGCTCCGCCGCCGATCCATGGCGGGTGCCGCTCGTCAGCAGTGGCGCCCTGTCGCTCGAACTCGCAGCTTGGAGAAAGAGCGGCGCCGGCGGCTACGAGGAGTTGCGCATCGGCCTTCGGCTAGGCGGGGATCAGAGCGGGTGGCACGCCGGAGTGGCACTCGAGCTTCTGTCATTTGACCTGCCCGCTGCTGGCCCGGCCACCGTCCGCTTGCTGGGTGGCTTTCACCTGCTCCTTCGAGTATCGCCGTTGCCGGCCGCCTTCGAGGCTGCCGGGGTCGCGATTGAAGCCGATGCCATCCGTCTAGGACTGGATTGGGCGGCGGGGGGGCCGATGACGGGCGGCGCCTCTATCGACAACCTTCGCGTGACCGCGGATGGCTCGACATTGACCGTCGCCGACCTGACCTTCCCACCTGGGCCACCCACCGCCGACAACCCGTTAGCTGGCTTCGCCGTGAGCACGGCCGAGGCACAAGAGCTTGCCCGGCTTCTCCTCGCCCGAGGCGCCATCGCGTGGGGCGGAATGCCCGGACACACCCTGGCGGGCCTGTTCGGGCTGCACCGAAACCTCGCCGGCGTCGCCTCGGCCGCGCCGCTGCTCACCGACGGTGGCGCCACGCCGTTCACGCACCCACTCGCGGCCCTTCGCGAGTTCATGCTGAGCGTACTGACTGGAGTAGACGCCGAAGGCGTCCCCGTCGCCGCCTCCTGGCTGACATGGCTGGCCGCACTTATTGGCGACGCGCTGCCCTCCAGGCTGGGCCGCTTGCCGAGCGTGGCGATCACTGGTGCGGGGACACCGGAAGACCCGTGGGCTTTGCCGATCGGGCGGGGACCGGAACCGGACCATGACGCAGAGGTGCTGCTGTGGCTCGAGCCCGGACCGCCCGGCCCATGGGCGACCGCTGCAGCGGAAGCCCTCAGGAACGCCACCGATGCGGACCGGTTGGTCGACGGGTTGGCCCGCCTCGCCCCATCGGACGCCCGTGTCGCCGAAGTCCTCGCCGGTCGGAGCCGTGCCGGTCTCGTGGACGCGATCGATCGACTGACCAACTACCTTGCCGGGTCCGACGGTGTCGTTCCGGTCGAGTCCCAGGTTCCTACCGGCGGGGGATGGACGGCGGGCACCCAGGCCAACGTCGCGCATCACCGCGCCCCCAGCGATCCCGGCGTGGTCGCACAGGTGATTGCCCAGCTCGGGACGTGGCCGCACGGCGCGGTGCTGCTGATCGGCCCGAGCTTCACTGATGCGACCCAGTGGTCAGCGCTCCTTGGCGCTGCTGGCGCGGGTGCGCCAGGCCACGTTGACTTCCGAATCCTAGGTATCGAACCGGCGGGCGTCGACTTGACGTCGCTGCCCGTCACCGGCTGGTACACGGCCGACCTCCGCGACGACGGTGGCACTGACCCCGCGCCCCTGGTGGCACAGATTGCGCGGCTCGTGGAGCACATCCGGTCGTTGCATGGCGGGCGGCCCGTGGTCGTGGTTGCGCATTCAACCGCTGCGGTCGCCGCTCGGGCGTTCGCCGCGACCGCCGGGCCCAGCCGCGTCGCTGGGTTGATTGCCATCGCCGCGCCTCTGCTCGGCGCGCCGTTGACGCCGGTTGTCGACCCCAGCGTGGCTGACGCCCTTCGTGCCGTGCGCGCGCTGTTCCCGACCGGGTTGGGAGACGTCGAACTCGACGCCGCCCTGAGCCACCTCATCGCAGCGGTCGAGGGTTTTCGGCCCGCGGGCGCCACGGCAGCACCGGCCGTCGCCAGCCCGTATCCGGTGGGTTCGTTTGCAGGGAGCTCAGATGTGGGGTTGGGCGGCGTCCCCGGTCTCGCCATCAGTAGCCGCCTCACCGGCGACCTTGTGGCGCTATTGCGCTCCGGGCTGGTGGCCGCGGCCGCCGGAGCCGCAGGGGCGGCTCCGGCACCAACTCACGTAGGGATCGGGTGGCGAAGCGCCGTTGGCGTCGCCGGATCCGGCGGTGATTCCGTCGCTGCCGACGCCCACCTCCGGGTCGACATCGGGCGAATCCGCCTCGGTCCCCCGGCTCTTGCTCCAGAGCCTGCCCGCCCAGCGACTCGCGTAGCCGTGCGGGTGACGCTGTCCCGCCCAGGTGGATGGCTCGCCGGGGCGCCGACCTCGTTCGGCGGACTCGGGGCGGCGCCGCTCGATGTGCGGGCTCGGCGAATCGAGCTTGCTATGACGCTCGAGCCCGACGGCGCAGGGGGCATGCAGCTGCAACCATCGGCCAGAGTTGTGGACGGTGCTGTGCGCGGCGTACCGGTAGCAGGTGGGCTCGGTACCCCAGGCCTGGCCGATGCACTCGGGGCGTCCTTCCGCGGCGCGAGCAACCCGACCCCGGTCACGGGCGGGAAGCTGGCTACAGTCCTCGGTGCGCTCGAGGCGTTGGGCTTGGCTGTGCCGGACGGGCATGGCGGGATTGGCTTGTCCACCGGCGCACTCAATGCATTGGCCGTCGACGCTGCATCATTTCTCGCCCCTCGTCTGCGCGCGGCACTCGCTTCACCATCCGGCATCCTCGGGTTGGTTGGCCCGACGAACGGACCGTGGGTTGCCGAGATGCCGGGTGGCTTGAGGCTCTCGGTAGCGGCCGATCCGTGGAGCGCCACGATATCGACAGATGATGACGCCGAGGCAGCGAGCGCCCTGACCGTCGGCGGGGCGTCCGTGCACCTGAATGCCGGCGTCACGCTGCCCGGGTTTCTCCCGCACGCCGACCTCGCGGTGCGGGCTGGTCGGGTCACCGTGTGGTTCTCGCACCCTGAGGGGCGGCTGCGTGTCGAGGCGCCACCGTGGACGGGCGGCATCGACCTATTGCCGACCACGGGCGGGGCGCTCCTGCGGGAGGCGCGGGACTCGCTGCTTCCGCGGCTCGTTCTCTCCAGCGCTGTGTCGGCTGTGATCGAGCGGCTAATTGGGCCGGGGTACCTAATCGGTCCCATCGATGCGTTGCTGGCCGAACCTGGTCGTTGGCTCTCGACCCCGACCGCCCTCGGACGCTCTGGATCCGATAGTTCGAGCGGCTCGAGTGGCCCTCTCGACCCAGCCCGCCTTAACCTGCTCCTCGAGCGCGTGGCGGCCGCAGCGGGCCTCCCGCCCGGTCCCGGCCTCACTCTTCCCGGCGGCATTAGCGTGACGATCGGCGGGACTGACACCGTGCGCATCTCGATCGCGAAGCCCGCGGGTGTTGCCCTGCTACCCGACGTTGACCTCGCCCTCACCTTGGACATCGACGGCGAGCGCCACGTCACGCCGGGCGGGACGATGAGCATGAACGTGCCCTTGGCCGGTGTCGCAACCGGCGCCACGGCGCCCTGGCCCTCGGTTGATGTCGACGTGGGAGTGTCAAGCGCCGGCGTCACTCTGACAGTTACCCCCGAGGGAGGTTCGGCCATCGAGTTTCTGCCCCACTTCGGTGGGTTCGGCACTCTAGCGGCCGGAGCAGCCGCCCTACTGCCCTCCTTGCTCGATGAAGTCCTGGTCCGGACGCCGGCCTCTCCGTTCCGGACGGCTGCGTTGCGGGTGGCTCAGGACCTGGACCTGTACGACGCTGGGGGAGGATTCGCAGCCCATCAGGCCCAGCTTGCTGCCTTAGTCGCGCCTGGCGGGCTAGCGGCTGTCACGCCGACCGCCGCGGTCGGGTCGATGGTCGCGTTGCTCAACCTGCTGGGCCTGCCAGGCCAGGTAGGGCGGGACGGCGATGCGGTGGTGTGGGGGTCGCCAACGCTCGCCAATCGCGATGTCGAGGTGCGCGGCGGCTGGGGTGCAGATGGTCCCGAGGTCCGCGTGCGGACGGACGAAACGGCTACTCCGGGAGGAGTGGCGCGCTTGTCGTTCACGGCTGCATTCGCGGCGGGGGCGCCAACTTTCGAGGCTGCCGCTGCTCTCGATGCCCCGGCCGGACTCGGCTTTCCATTCCGCCCCGCCGTGCGGGCCCGGCTCGCCGGCGGCCGCCTGGAGGTGGCGCTGTTGCCGCTCGGCGTCACGGACGAGTCGACTCTTGCGATCGCTCTGGCGCCCGTGACCGCTGTTCTGCCGAATGCGGAGGCGTTGGCCCTGCTGGCGGAGCGGTGGTTGGTGCCACTCGCGAGCGAGCTAGCCGTTCAAGCCGCGGAGCCGTTGCTCACCCGACAGCTCTGGAGTGGCGGCCCGACCCTCGGGGAACTCCTGCAGAGCGGATCGATCCTCGCTACAGGGGGCCCGCCGTTCCATCTGCAGAGCCCGCTGCCGGCTATCGCGACGATCCCCGGCGAGCTCTTAAGAGCGCTCGTCCGGGCTGGCACCGTCGACATTCCTGTGGGCGGTGGCCTGCAGCTCAATGTGGCTGAGTTCGGTTCGCGCCTAGGGATTCGCCTGAGCGGTGCGCTCGAGGTCGATACAGGGTCGCTCTTGGCCCGGATCCTCCTCGGTGGCGAGCTTACTTGGAACGGCGGCGTCGACAAGGGCCTGACGTTGTACCTGTTCGACGTTGGGGGCGGTGACGTCGGAACCGGAGTGCTCACCTTCCACCCCGGTGTGCACATCGTCGGCGTCGGTCTCGGCCTGTCCAGCCGGGAGGGTCGGGCCCTCATCGACACCGCCGACCTCAAGGTTGGCGCGATCGATGCCTTCTTCTTCGCAGACCTCGACAGCACGGCAGGCGGCACGCCGTCGGTGACGAATGTCGGCGCGGGAGTGGAGCTGGAGGGCGCGGGGCTTCCGCTTGGCCTTCTCGGCGGGGCGAGCCAGGGAGCGGGCAACCCCGTGGCAGCCTCGCTGCTCGGGAACGCACCCGGAGCCGGCGGTGACAACCGGGCCGTCAACCCGGCCGTGAATGCGTCCGTCTACTACAGGTCGGGCGTCCTTGGCGTCGACCTCGACGGCGGACGAGGACCGGTATGGATCGGGGTTCGTCGGTCGTTCGGACCTCTCTACGTCGACCAGGTCGGCGTCGACCTGCGGGACGGCGCCGGCGGGCCATTCCTTGGTGTGCTGGTCGACGGAGCCGTTCACGTAGGGCCGCTGCTCGCACAGGTCGATGACCTTGGCGTCACCATCCCGATCCCACGCATCCACCAGCCTGACCGGTGGACGCTTGACCTGCGCGGTCTTGCGGTCGCTTTCAACCAGGCTCCCGTGAGCATTGCGGGGGCCTTGGTCAAAGCTCCCGGTCCTCCCGTCGAGTACGACGGCATGCTCCACGTACAGATCACCAATCTCGGGGTCAGTGCGGTAGGCGCCTACGCTCGGCCCAGCGACGCGGCGGGGGGGTTCACGTCTTTGTTCGTCTTCGCCGCGTTGTCATATCCTCTCGGCGGGCCACCGTTCCTCTTCATCACCGGCCTCGGCACTGGGTTCGGCTACAACCGCGAGCTTCACCCGCCCCAAGAGATCGCCCAGATCCCTGGGTTCTTCCTCGTCGCAGCTATCGACGACAATCGGCTGGCGAACGACCCGATGGGAGCGCTGGCACAGATCGGCCCGCGGGTCGCCCCCAAACGTGGCGCACTGTGGCTGGCCGCCGGCCTGCGCTTTACGTCCTTCGTTGTCGTGCAGACAACCGCGGTCGCGTACGTCACGCTCGATCGAGGATTCGAGCTGGGGGTACTCGGCGTATCTCGCATGATGCTACCCGACGCCGATGCACCGGTCGTGGGTGTAGAGCTGGCCCTGAAGGCCCGGTTCAGCTCGGAGGAAGCACTGCTCTCCGTCCAGGCCCAGCTAACCGACAATTCGTGGCTCTTCACGCGCGACTGCCAGCTCACTGGCGGGTTCGCGTTCTTCATGTGGTTCCGGGAATCCCAATTCGTCCTGACCCTCGGCGGCTACAACCCAGCCTTTCAGCGACCGGACCGCTTCCCCGTCGTTCCACGACTCGGCTTCCGGTGGCGCGTCGACGACCATCTTCTCGTCAAGGGAGAGGCGTACTTCGCTCTCACCAACTCCTGCGTGATGCTGGGCGGCCGATTGGAGGCGGCGTTCGAGGCAGGACCGGTGCGGGCCTGGTTCATCGCGTACGCCGATGTACTCATTTCGTGGGATCCGTTCTACTATCTGGCTGACATCGGCGTGTCGATCGGCGTGGAGTTCACCGCGCGGATCTGCTTCATCGGGTGCGTTCAGGTTCACGTGTCGGCGTCACTCGGTGCGTCGCTTAGCCTCGCGGGTCCGCCCTTGCATGGCTCGGTCACCATCGAATATTCGGTGCTCAGCCTGACGATCCCGTTTGGCAGCGAACCCGAAACGCGTGACTACCTGACGTGGACCCAATTCCGAGACAAGTACCTCACGTCGGGGGATCCCTCGGGCGCGGCCACGAAGGCGCAAGTGACCGCTGGGTTGCTACCCCCAGACCCGCCCGGCGCGACCGCCGCAGCCGGCACGAGACCCGAGCCGTGGAAGGTAGGGGCCGAGTACGTCTTCGCCGTCGAGACCCGTCTTGCGGCTGAGCGATGGATCGACTTCCGCTCTGCAGACGAGCACTCCCACGCCGACGTCGGCGACCTCGACCTCGCGCCCATGGGGTCGGGCCAAGTCATCACCGTGGCCCGCCTTGCCCTCACCAGGGCTGACGGCACGGCCGCCACGATTCAGGCCGACCGGTGGCAGGTGGCTCCGGTCGTCACCCCCGTTCCGGAGGCGACCTGGCGCTTCAACGACGCGGTGCCAGCCGCCGCACGAAACGTCAAGGCCATCACCGGTCTCACGGTCGTTGGTGTGGCGGAGCCACGTGGTAGGAGCGCACGGATCCCGATCGCCACCCTCGTTGACGATATTCTGGCCGAGGCTCGGCCGCTGCCCTTCGCTGCGTCATCGACTGCTCCTTTCGTGACGAGATTGCGCCGAGCGGGCGAGGCAGCCGATGCCGTCGTCGCCATCAGCGCCGACGCCGATTCGGCAACCGTCGCCACCCTGGCCGAAAGTCTGCTCGAAAGCGGCCCCTCCGTCCCGGCCGTGATGACCAAGGCGCGAGCAGCCTCCGGGTTGCCCCCCGATCCCGTTCCCGCGTTGGCGGTCGCCTCGATCAGGCATCGTTCAGCCCCGCCGCTCATCGCCTCGCTCGCCAGCGGTCTGACTATGCAACCGGTCGCCCGGCCAGAACCGACCGACATCGTCGAGCGGCCGGGAGCGGAGCTCGTGGTACTCGATCAGCCCCGCCTGCGCGCCGTGTTTCGGTCCCAGCCGGCGGCGGTCCCCGTCGTTCCCCACTCCACCCCAACGCGCGTATCGAGGGTCGCGTCCGCTCGTGGCGTCGCCCGCGTCGCTCCGCCCACCATGCCGACCGTGATCGGCGGCCGCCTGTACCGCGTCCCCGATCCACGTTCTCCCCGTCCGACCGACGCCGCCGTCGCTCCTCGCACGCTGCGCTCGTCGGAGCTGGGAATGTCGGCGAGCGCGGCCGAGCAATCCGGCCTAGATGCGGCCGCCGAGGCCCTGCTCGGTCAGGGCACAGTCGTGGTCGCCGGTTCCACCCAGGTCTGGGATCTACCGGGTGCCTTGGCCGGTGCCGTCGTGGCCGTGATCGGCGAGCCGTCCGATATGACAGCACGCATCACAACGCTGTCCCGGACGGGCGTTGTGCTTGCCGATTCCATCGGGATTGCCGATCGGCGCATGACGGTGACTTTGCCCGATCGGGCGGCCACCCTCGTCATCAGCTCCACGGGACGCGGGGCGACCGGCGCGGCGAACGGAGAGCCAACCGGGTGGATCGGTTCGTCCAGACTGGCCCAGGTCGGCTCAGCGACGCTGCTCTGCCGAGAGGGTTGGCTCCGGGTCTCCGCGCCAACGAAGGGACGACATCGAGGTCAACGAGCGACCGCCGGGCTGATTCGAGCGGCTGAGGCGGTCGCTGGCCGGGGCGTGGAGACAGGTCTCCCTGCCCGAACGAACGTGGTCGGGGTCCTTCTCGACCTCGCCGACCAGGTCGCGGCCGACAACGGCGACCTGGTAATCGCTGTGAGCGGAGCGACGGTCGCCGCGCCTGTTCAGGTCGACGCCCCGCGCCACAGATTGCTCCTGTACGACGTCACAGGCATCGACGGGGATGCCGCGTGGCTAACGGTGGCGGTGGTTAGCTCATCGGGATGGCGGGTTGCGGGAACGGTCGGTCTGCGCGGTCGAGCTGCCGAGTGGGCAACGCGCCTGAGCGAAGGGATCCCCGAGGACTTGGTCCCCGACCGCCCCTCCGGGCCGGACGGTTCCGTGACCGTCCGCCTTGCCCCGCCCGGGTCCACCAACCAAGAGAGCGACGGAGAAGGAGAGGAGGACGAATGACGGACACAACTCCGCCGCCCGTTGGCTCGATGTATCTTTGGGACACCATTGAGCCGCCGCTCCCGCCAGGCGCGTATCGGCTGGTGAGCAGTGCGGAGGCGCGATTCGAAGATCCCGAAGGTCCGCCAAGCGGTGCTCGGGCGATCGAACACCTGGACACCGAACGGTTCTTCAGTGTTGACGCGCCTCGCTTTTCGCTGCCGCCCGCGGAGGTGGCGGGCGTCGTGCCGCCGCGGAACGCCCACGGTCCGTTCCACATGAGCTTGCCGCATGTCGTGCTCGGTCGCCGCACGCTCCCTTGGGAGCGCACCCTCGACCGGAGCAACCCGGGTACCCCATGGATGGCACTGCTGCTGTTCGAGGAGGACGAGTGCAAGATCCTCGATCAGCAACCGCTCCAAGACGTCGTTCCCCCCGACGTATTCGCTCGCCTGGGCCGCCCAGCCGGCGTGCTCTGCGACGCCGTCGAGGTCGATCGCGCCCTGCTGCAAGAGGTGATGCCGTCGATCGAGGAGGTGGCTTTGCTCACTCACGTGCGCCAGGTCAACGTCGATGACCGCGAACTGGCGGCAGGCGATAGCGATGGATGGTTCGCGATCGTCGTAGCCAACCGCCTCCCCGCCGTCGGGAAGAGCCACGTCGTTTGCCTCGTCTCGATCGAAGAGCGGACCGACCTCGTGCCGGGGGTACCGCCACCGGCCTCGTCTGGCGAGCCCCTCGGCCCGGGTGGCGTCATCGATGTCTCCGTCGCTCCCATCATGCTGCCGGCGGAGCGCGAGCGGGGCGAGGCTGGACCCGGGCGGCGTGAGGCGCCGAGCGACGCGCTTGGCGCCTTCACCGGCGTGGAGCGGACTGATACGGGCGCCGCGCTGGTGCTAGACCCGTCGGTGGACGTCGTGGGTCACCCCGGGCTTGGGGGCCTCGGCGGGATCCTCGCTCAGCCCAACGATCGCCTCGTGCTCCTGCACCGCTGGAAGTTCGACTGCGATGGTGCGGGCACGTTCCGGCAGATCATGCAAGAACTGAACGTGGGGATGATCGGCACGGTTGCCGAGGCAGGTCGCCCCGTGGTGACCGATACCGGGCACATCCCTTTGGCTCTTCACGGGCGGGCTGGCGTAGACGAGACGGTCTGGTATCGGGGTCCGCTCGTGCCTAACCAGCTGAGCCGTGACGAGCTCGGTCCGTACCACAGTGCTGACCAGGCCCGCCGCGTGACCCCCGAGACGGGCGCGGAGGATGTGTCCTACGCTGCTGCGTTCGAGGTGGGCCGCCTACTGGCCGCGGCCGATCAACGCCTGGGAGTAGAGCTCATGCGCTGGCGCCGCGGCGCTTATCGCTCGTCGGCCCGCGCCGACGTTCTCCGCCTTGTCGAGACCCGTCTGCCCGCACTGCTTCCCCGGACGTTGCTGGACGTGCTGCCGCAGGGTCTCGTCCCGGTGATCGCCGCGGGGGTCATTGATCGAGTCACCCGGGACATCGGGCCCGTGGCAGACCCGTATCGCGCTGGTCTCATCGCGAACGCGCCCGGCCTCGACCCCGACCTGGTCCAGGCCGCCTGGCGGCTGCCGTCGCGCGCGGACGCCGAGCGGCTGCTGAACGCGGGCGCAGGCATCGACGTGCTGGGGAGTGTGATCGACGCCGTCGATCATCCGACCAGCGCCGAGACGTTGGATGAAGCCGCCCGCGACGCCGCCGGCATCGAGCGGTTGGGCGAGACCCGGTCTGGCCGAGGAGGGATGTGATGCGCGAGCCGTGGTCCGTGGCACCCGAAACTCTACGCGAGCGGTTGGTGAAGAAGGCCCAGGTGCCGGACACCGCTCCCGATGCGGAGTTGCCCCCCTACCTCGAGTCCTTCCTCGCCCATCTGCGCCTGCTCGTGGGCGTTCCGTTCGACTATCTGGTGCCCGATGCTCGGCTGCTGCCGGTCGAATCGATCCGGTTCTTCTACCTCGACCGCTCATGGACCGACCGGCTAGTCGACGGCGTGCTGGCCGTGGGCAAGCTGGGCACTCGCGAGCAGGCCCACCACGAGGCTCACGATCAAGCGGTGCAGTCACGACTCGACAACACCGAGTGGCATGTGCGCGATCTTCAGCGGGGAAGGGAATCGTTTGCGGAGACGCGAACCAAGGTCGGCGCCGCCCAGGTCGTGACCGGCTTCGTGCTGCGGTCAGCGGCGGTGAGCGGTTGGCCACACATGGAGGTCCAGGCGTACGACACCGTACTTCCCACCCAACCCAGCGACGCGGCCCGCCGGGTCGCCCGCATTCCCACGCTGCGCCTGGAGCGACTCTCACCCTCGGTGCTCGTCGCTCTGTTCGCGGGTGTCCCCAGGCTGGTGTGGCTCGAGGAGCCGCACCACGGCGTCCAGCTCGGCGTCAAGCACGACGGCCGTGGTTGGTTCATCTACCAACGGGACACGACGGGCGTGGCCTCTGCATCGCGAGTCGCCGTCCCGTTCCGCCGCGGCGGGCGCCGCGTCGTCCACGTCGTCGATCTCCGCAGCCGGCTCGAGTCCGCGCGAACGACCAATCCTGCGATTCCTTCCCAGACGGGTAGCGCCGCTTTCGCCATCGAGTTGCTCGACGTCCCCTGGCGCCAGCGGTTCCAGGACGAGGGCGGCGTCCCGCAGGTGACCGGGACGGGTGAGTTCGTGTCCACCTTCACGGTGGCGGCTATGGCTCAGGAGGCCCGCGTGGCGGAGTCCGTCCGTCGGGGGTTGGGGCGATGAGGCACCGCTTCGTCGTCGATGCAGGCGTGCTCATCGATGGACCCCTACGCGCCACCTGGGATCCCGGCCTCGTCAGGACACCGCGGGTCCTCGTCCCGATCGTCGTCGATGCCCTCATCGTCCGAAACGATGAGAGGAAGGGGTGGGCCGACTGTCGGATGGCTGCTCCGCCGACCATGCCCGAGGGTAGCCCACCGGTCGACGCCCGATCGTTGTTGCCTCGGCCGTTCACCGACCTCCCCGAGCCTCGAGCGCGGGGTATCTACCTCCACTGGGCGCTACCTGACGGCCTTACTGCCGGGACCATCTCCACCCCGCCGGGGGAAGCTGCGAACGTGACGCTGCCCGCCGCTCCCGACCGTTGGCTCGTCCTCCGCCTGTCAACTGGTCGGGACGCGACGCGCCGGGCGGTCGAGGGCTGGGTGTTGGAATCGGGCGGCGCCGAGCCGGTGGTGACGCGGCTGGACGATTGGCACGGCCCCGGCGCCGGCACCACCGAGCGGCCCATGACGGCCATGGGCTACGGCGACCCCGCCTGGGCGGCCTACTTCGACAACGTCGAGAATCGGTTGGGGTTCCATGATCCGGCCACAGGCGTGACTGGCCCGATCGCGTACCTGGTGTGCGGCTGGTACTCCGATCCCGCCCACGACCCCCTCGGCTCGGGAATCAGGCCGGTGGCGACGTTCGAAGAGACGCTTGACCGGCTCGGCTGGCGCGTCCAGGGCGAACTGCGGACGAGCCAAGAGAAGCTCGGCGCGTACGTCAAACGGGCCGCCCGCGAAGGCCTGCGTGCGAAAGACTTGCCGTGGGCAACGCATGTCCCCCGACGGGACCCCGACGGCAACTACGTATCCTCCGGGGACTGGTGGCCGTCGAGCACCCTCTTCCACGGCGCCGCCGTGGACCTCGCATGGCCGGGGGGAAGTGCTGTCGCCGCCGGCGGACCACCTAGGGCCGATGACCTTCGGGTAATCCTGGGGGCGACGAGTGGCGAGGCGCTCGCCGCGGCGTTGGCGTCCGAGGCTCAGAACCCAGACGAGGAGCGTGTGGTCGAGGCGTTCCAACTGGGCGTCCTCCACGAACTGGACGAGCCGGACGGTCGTACCCGCCTTGATGCTCTCCTCCACGCCAGCGGCTTCGGGTCGCTGCCCGGAGGTCCTGACGAGATCGAACGAATCTGGGAGCCGCCGGTCCCGCCCCAACCGGCTGCGCCTGATCATCCGGGCACGCCGGATGCCGGGGTGTTCGCCAACCGGCGGGCCTCGGGCGCAAAGCGCGGACGCGTGCCGGTGGCGCGGGAGGCCGAGGCCGTAATCGACGCTGCTGTCGGTAATGCGACGACGAACCCGGCCATTAGCCCCGGCAAGGTCCTCGGCTCCGAGGCAGTGTTGGGGCGGCTCCCCGACTATGCCAACAGACTGAGGGGCGATGCTGCCCCTCCAGGGCAGACCCCGCGCCCAGGCCGTTGGGTCGAGGTGCGCCGACCACAGCCACGGTTTCACCGTCCGGTTGACCCGTTCGTGCTCCTCCAGGGCGCGAAGCGGTCGTTCAAGCACGGAGGCGACGGCCGATGGGCCGACGACGGGCGGCTGGCTTGCAGGCTCAGCGGCTTTACTGTGCGTTCGATCAGCGTCGACCTCGCTGGCGCCACGCTAGCCCACGCCACCGTCGCGGGGGAGCAGTTGCTGAGCCGCGGTGTGCAAAACGGCAGCGTTCCCATCGACTGTGAGGAGCTCCTTCGCGAGACGGTGCTTCTGGACCCGGGCTCGGCCACCGCCGCGGTTGCCCAGCTCCTCGCGGCTGGCGACCTTGACCGAACCGGTAGGGTGCCCGACAACTGGCGCGTTGAGCAGACGGCGTGGTGGGTGACTAACGACCCCCGCCTCGACCCCACCCCCGTCCTCACCCGCAGCGGCATCACCGGCACGCTGCCCTCGCCGCTTGCCATCAGCCCTCCGAACGAGCCGTGGAACCCGCTGCATCTCGATTGGGAGGTCGAGTTCACTCCATCGGCGGGGGGGATCAACGACTGGCAACTGGACGAAATCGATTTCCGGCCCGACTCGACCACCGGCGCCACCGCAGCCGCGGCCGCGCCCGTCGTCGTGTCGGGTCGGGCTCTCGTTACCGCGGGCGCCGCGCGCACGCTGGCCGAGGCGGCCCGGAGCGCGATCGAGGCCGGCGCGACCAGCGGCGGCGCAGACGTCCTTCCCCCGAGGGCCCGTGTCCGCTACGCATCCAAGACGGCGAAGACGATCTACGAGCACATGGCCGACGTCTCGGTCCGAGCGGCTGACAAGGTGAAGAAGGAATCGGGCGACGAGCGAGCCGACCTATCGACCATCGTCGATCTGCTCGACCGCATGGACATCCTGGGAGGCGCCCTGGATGGGTTCCACCTCGGGCTGCGGGGTGGCGCCCCCCCTCTGCGTCCAGTGCGTCCCGACGGCACCCCCGACCCCACCCCGATCAGCCCGCCGACCGGCTTCCTCGCGCTGCGGGCGGGGACGTTGCGAGTCACTCGTTTGCGGTTAGTCGACGGGTTCGGCCAATACCTGGTCCTGACCGGCACAGGGGAAACACTCACAGGGCCGGCTGATCCGAGCCGCTTGGTCCTGGGCGAGACTGTGCGAAGCACGGGCACGGCCGGACTCGCGGTCCTCACGCCTCGGTTCACTGCGCCTGCCCGTCTTTTGCTGCGCTGGGCTGACGCGACACTCGACGCCGTCGGCCCCGGTGCCAACCCCGTATGCGGCTATGTCATGCCCGATCACCTCGATGGCGGCCTCGAGTTCTTCGCCGCCGACGGCACGAACCTCGGCAACCTTCGGGCGGACGAGCACCCCGACCGCTCGGGGGCGCTTCTATGGGAGCAAGCGCCCGGTTCGCCCACCACCGTGGGGCGCCCCCCCTCGCTCGACGTCGCCAACCCCTTCCTACGCGGCCTCGCCGAGGGCCTGCTCGACTGGGGCATGGCCGACCACGGCACACGGCCGGGTGGGTCGGCCCCCGAGGAAGGCGCCCTCGAAGCGCTGCTGCGAATCGTCGATTCGACGATGTGGAGCGTCGACCCATTCGGCCACGCCGGCGACGAGCACCTCGCCCTACTCGTCGGTCACCCAGTCGCAGTCATGAGGGTCGTTCTGCGCCTGGAGGTCGTCGATCCCGCCACCCCAGCCGATCTGGCGTGGACGCCGGTGTCTGTGCGCCTCGGCGCCCTCACCCAGTGGCAGGACGGGCTGCTTGCCTTCTACGTCGGTGACGACTACGGCGCGGTGCATTGCGCCCCTGCGGCGGCGGCCATGGCTCGCGAGGTGGGGCCGCAACGGGGGTTCCTCCAGCAGGCGCAGGCCGTGCGCGGGTTCTACGACGGCTTCGCCGCTGACCTGGCGGGCTCGACCTCGGCCGGAACCTCGCCCGTGACCCACCCGTACGTCTCCCCGTCGGACTTCATCGTCTTACGTCCCAACCAAGACGTCCGACTCACCTTTCTAATGGAACCGCATACACTGGTACACGCCACAACCGGCCTGCTGCCACGAAAGGACATCGGAATGCGCCGCGAGTGGGTAGCGTCCGCGCAGGCCGCGCTTGAACCGTCGTTCCGTTTCGGGCCCGTGCTTCGCGACCCGGATACCCTCCGCATGCCGATCGCAACCGATGTAGGCGGCACCTGGACGTGGAATCACAAGGCTGACGTGGTTCGCTGGCTGGAGGAACAAATCCTCAACGCCAGCCATGACGCCTTCCTAGACGACACGCCCGCCGAAGGGTCCGAAGGATGGCTGCGCTTGACACCTCCACCGGCGCCCACCGAGGCGTCGCCGCCCGTTGAGCGTCGACCATGAGTCCTCAACTCTGCGACTGGGTGCCACTCGGCCCGACCGTCGTGTTAGAGGGCGGCGTTGGCACTACCGACAGAGGGCGTGCGCCGGTCTCGGGGCGCGTTACCGCTCTGGTTGCCGACCCCACCAATCCCGACGAGCACGTCTACGTCGGCACTGCGCTAGGTGGCGTCTGGGAAACGCGAGACGGAGGACTTACGTGGGCGACGCTTCCACATGGCGACGAACAAGCGTCACTGTCGATCGGAGCATTGGCGCTATCCGACGGAAGACTTTACGTCGGCACTGGCGAAGCGAACGCGTCCGGCGACGGAGTCCCAGGCAATGGGCTGCTTATTTACGACGTGGCGACCGAGAGCTTCACGCAGGACTTCGATGCGAACTTCGCAGGCACGGTCATCAGCGGCATCGTTGTCGCTCCTGGGAATCGATTGTTCGTCGGGACGAACCGGGGACTCTGGGAACGAGTGGGCGCCGGAGCCTGGACCGAGGTGCCAGTTGACGGAACTGGCGTCCATATCTCTGATCTTGTCTACGACGCCGCGGGCGGCTTCCTATGGATCGGCGCGTATGGACACGGCGTCTTTGTCCGTCACCCGGTAAGCGGAATTGTCCTCCGGCCGCGTGAAACCCCCAATCGGCTTCCAAAGAATGGATTCGGCAATGAATTCGGACGGGTATCACTGGCCCAGTGTCGGCAACACCCGACAGTCCTTTACGCGGCTTTCGCCCCGTCATCAGATGGAACTCGCCCACAGATTTTCCGGACATCGAACGCGCCGACATCCGTTCCAGCCGGCCCGAATCCTGCGGTGCCGTCATCGACCTGGGAACAGCGCACGGCTCCGCCGGCCGTTAAGGAACTCTTCTACACTAACGTGCTTGCGGTTCATCCGAGGGTCAGCGACACTGTCTATTTCGGTGCCGTGGGCTTGTTTCGAAGCAACAATGGTGGCAACACGTGGTCACTGTGTGGCGAGCGCACGGCCGACTCGCCGGGGATTCATGTCGATCAGCACGCGCTGATCGTCCAAGATACAGCCGCCGAACCGGGCAACTTCAACGACATTCGGCTTTGGGCGGGAAACGATGGAGGCGTATGGCGATCCGGCAACGGCGGCGGCACCTGGTCGCACCGCAACCGGGGACTGAATATCTCGCAGTACTACTGCTTGGCCAGCCATCCCGATGCGCGAAGCGTGGTCTTCGCGGGCGCCCAAGACACAGGCTCGCACCGGTTTAGCGGGGACGGCACCTGGTCGGCGGCTGGCTTTGCAGACGGCAGTTACGTCGGCATTGATCCGGACAATCCCCGAATCTGGTACGGCGGCGACCAGGCATGGACGGTAGAGGGCGGAAGCCGGGTATTCCTTGGCTTCCAGCGGTCGGTCGACGCAGGTGCCCGAGACTCGTTCAATCCGCCGCCGGGTGTGGCGGCGTCAATCCGCACCACCGACAGTTCATTGTTCTTTGCTCCGTTCTTGGTCGTTCCCCCCGATGCCGGGGGAGTTGGCCCGTACATCTGGGTGGGGACGGATCGGCTCTACCTCAGCACGGACCGCGGTGACCACTTCGCCGAAATCACAACGAGCATGCTTAGTCCAGGGGCCAGTTCGACAAACGGGATCAGCGCCATCGCCGTCGCTCCCGGCCATCCCGACAAAGCGTACGTGGGCACCAGTGATGGGCGCTTCTTCGTGGTGAACAAACCTGGAACGACGTGGACGACCCGCCCGCTTGCTGCGGCGGGTATGTCGCCGGGCTCATTCATCACCGCGATCGCGTGCGCGCGCCTGGCCACCGGCGAGGGCCGCGTCTATGTGGCAGTGGGGCGAAACCATCTAGCTGGTCTTTACGGCACAACGGCGGCCGGGCTGTTCCGCAACACCGACAGCGGGCAGAAGTTCGCGGCCGGGCTGTTCGTCAGCGACGATAGCGGACAGACGTTCAGGCCCGTGCCGTTGCCTTCTGTGATTCTGCCCGGCATCCCAGCGCCTGGCTTGGCCCCGGAACGCAACAGCGTCAACGCGGTAGTGATCGACCCGACAGACACCGACATCGCGTTCATCGGGTGCGACATCGGCGTGTTCCGATATAGCGCGCAAGCAGGGGCAGAAGCGGAGCCGTGGCGTCAGGGGTTACCCAACTCACCCGTGTATTGGCTCGACGTGTTCAATGGCACCCCGCGGCTATTGCGCGCCGCTACCCACGGGCGAGGCGCATGGGAGACCGTGGTAGATGCCGCGCCCGCGGGTGGGTGTAGGGCCGTTGATACGTACGTGCGCGACACCATTGTCGACGATGGCCGCACCGCCTCGCGGGCAGCGGAAACAGATCCGTTCACAGGTCGAACTGTCCGCCCGGAAGATTGCATCGATATTCTCTTTGACGTCCCGAGCAGCAGATCTACAAGCAATGTCGTATTGAGCACTGAGGATTACGTCCCATCCGGCCAGTTGGATGATATCGGTTTCATTACTCTGGGAGCCGGCGTCCAACCGCACCACAACGATATGGCAAGGGTCAATGTCCGCGTCCGTAACCGCGGTCCCGATCTCGCAACGCAAGTCAAAGTGGCTGCCGTATGGGCTGATGCCACGGCGACTGTGCCGCCCCTACCATCGAACTTTTTTTCCTCCTTTCCGGGCGGCCCGCCGACCGCAAGTGCGGGATGGACACTCCTCGGCTCGACCGAGACGATTGCGAGGATTCTGCCAGGGGAGTCGAAGATCGCGACATTCTCGTGGAAGCTCACCGACGTCCCGGATCGCGTGCGCGTCCTCGCGCTCGTATCGAGCAACGAGGATCCGTTCGCCGGCGTCGGGGGGACGGATTCGACGCTCTCGGCTCGCGGCAGCAAGTACATCGCTGTCCGAGACGTAGATGTTGAGAGCGCCTGCAACTCAACGCTGGTTATCGTGCTTATCGTCGTCGGCGTCGCGGTTGCTGCCGGTGTCGCTGTCTACCTGCTGCGAGATGAAATCTGAAGAACGCGCCCTGAGGTGCGAGCAAGGCGTCGGGATCGGGCGTCCCTTTCCCCCGGTCTGATCCGGGTGACTTCTCGACATCGGGTACGTGTCGTCGAATACGGCCTCGTGCCTTTCCGGACGCCGGAGCCGAGGACCCTGCCGTCTAGCTACAGCACATCCTTATGGACGCTCGGCCGTAGGAGGGGTAGCGTCCTTTCACACGTTATGGGATCGACAACCGAGGGTTGATGGACGCGGAGGAGATCGAAGAACAACTCTTGTCAGAGTTCGCACGGCTAGCGCAGGCACCCATAACGCCGTACTCAGTTGTGGACTTCTTCCACGTCGTCCGGGACGGCGTCCATAGGATGGTGCGGGAGGGAAGAACTGGCGCGAGCGATGTAGCAGAAGCCAAAGACAATCTCCGCCGCTTCCTTGAGGAGATGGAGACCGAACGCTTGCGCATCGCGCCGGACGCTTATCACGAAACAACGGTCGCTGCCGCGAAGAGGCGGTGGTGTCCGGGCCTGTGGCCGTTCTGCTGACCACCATGTCGACATCAACCGAACACAACCCGGTGGCATCGTCCAATGTCCAGAAGGCGTTCGAATTCGCTCTAGAGGCGACGAAGCAATTAATCACGCTCGCCACGGCGGTGATTGCCCTGACGGTCACCTTCTTGACGGATGTCGTGGAGGCTGCGCCATCTAACTCAGCTCGCGTCCTTCAGGCGGCCTGGGTCGTCTACTTCTTGTCGATTGTCGCCGGAGTGTTCGCGCTGCTGAGCCTCGCTGGAAACCTAGAGCGACCAGGCGAGGGTGCGACTCCTTCGATCTATCGGCCGAACATTGTGATCTTCTCGCTCGTGCAGGTTATCTCGTTCTGCATCGCTGTTCTTCTGACGTTCGTGTTCGGCTGGCTTGTGTCTTAAACACGGAAACGTGCACGACGCGGTTGGGCTTGATCTACGGACGGAGCGGTCTTTCGGCCCCCGCAAACTGCACCTCCCTCCATACTGAACCTCCACGATGCGGTAATCGGGGGAATGGGGGCACCCCACATTGGGCGTGAGGTTGCGAGCAACCGTTTCGGCAAGACGGCGCTGGTAGGTAGCATCCTCGGACCTGCGATCCTTCGTGACGCTAGCTCTCACCTCTTGATCCGATTACGGAGGGGAGCACCCCCAGGCCACGACGTCGCGAAGTCGGAGCGAAGCGGGCCGACTTCGTAAGACGGGAATTGCATTTGACGGGCTCCCTCGAGTCGGGTTATGACGCCGCAAGGCGGAGTGCCGTGGACTCTCTCGAGCGGCTGTTCGGGTTCTCACCTGACGGCGGTACTGATGCCGTCGAGGCCCTGATGGTCGGGCTGCCGATCGTTGCGATGCTTCGCGTGGACGAGCTCTCGCGGCACCGCTTAGGCGGGAGGGCGGAAGATCAGGGATCTCCGTGAGCGCCCTCTCGCGTGCGCTTCAGAGTCTTGCCCGCCTGTTCGGGTTCCAGTGGCTTCCATCCCTATGGAAGCTTCGGTTCCTTCGCGGGACGGATGAACGCCACGATGGTGAAGGGCTTACCGAGCGCGATCGGCGGAGGTATCCGTACGCGTGCGTCCCGATCAACCGGCCCGAGTTCCGACGCCCAGACCCATAGATCTATTCGCAGCAGTTCCTCATGGCGCGAGGGCTGGCCGTGACTTGGGACAACCCGGACATCGTTCTGACGCGGCAGGGAGTGGTCGTGTCCTCCGACTCGCTGCAGCCCGCCACGGACTACGAGATTGTGGCCCGGATCTGGAACGGATCGATGAACTGCCCGGTGGTCTCGCTCCCTGTGTACTTCTCGTTTCTCAGGTTCGGGATCGGAACGACGAGCACGTCGATCGGGAAGACGCGGAAGACGCACGTGGACTTGGGAGTCAAGGGGGGCACCGGCTGTCCGGCGTTCGCGTTCATGTCGTGGACCACGCCCGCAGTCCCGGGCCACTATTGCATTCAGGTCCGGCTCGCCCCGCCCGACGATCTCGTCCCCGAGAACAACGTGGGTCAGGAGAACACGATGGTTGTTCCTGCGCATTCTCCGGCAGAGGCAACGTTCGCCTTGCGCAACGAAACTCGGGTCACGCGACGCTACGCGTTCCGCGTGGATGCCTATGAGATCCCGTCTGCACCGCCATGCGACGCGCGCCCGATTCTCGGCCGGTCTCTGGCACGGGGCCGTATCGATATCGCAAATCAGGGGATCAGGAGATCCACGACTATTATCCAGCACCGTCTCGAGCGCCACCGTCCGAGCCTGAAGGGGTCGGAAACTCGGATCCATCATGCGGCGACGTCGTGGTACTCGCTGATCATGCCGCCGAGCACTCCACGGCGTCGGATCCGACCCGCCGGAACATGGATCGGTGCGACATGGAGGGTGTCCGGTGCGGCAAGATCGATCCCACGGTGCGGTCGGTGCGAGTTGTAGTGGCGCTCGTAGGCCGAAAGCACCCTGAGCAGGTGTCTTCGACCGGTCACCAGGGTCAGGTCGACGACCTCGGTTCGGGCGGTCCTGACGAAGCGCTCGGCGAAGGCGTTGGCCTTCGGGGCGCGCACCGGCGTCTTCAGCACCCTGGCCCCTTCGGTTCGAAACACCTCGTCGAAAGCCGTGTACTTCGCGTCCCGGTCGCGAACCAGGAAGCTCAGGCCGTGTAGGGCATCCGTCATGAAGAGGTTGCGGGCCTGCTGGGTGACCCAGGCGGAGTCGGGGTTGCGGGTCACCCCTCTTATGTGGATCCGCCGCGAGCCGACCTCGATGAAGAACAGGACGTAGAGGGTCCGGAGGAACACCGTCTCGACCGTGAACAGATCGCAGGCCAGGATGCTCTCTGCCTGGGAGCGGATGAACTCCGACCAGTTAGGCCCATCGCGCCGAGGTGCCGGGCCGATCCGGGCGCGGCGGAGGATCGTCCTGATCGTCGTCGCACCGACCCTGTGGCCCAGCCCCTGCAGCTGCCCCTTGATCCTGTAGACGCCCCAGCGCGGGTTGTCCTTGGCCATCGAGATGATCAGGGCGACGAGCTCGGGAGCAAGCGGTGAGCGACCGATCCTTCCGTGCCTGAAGGTCCATTTCCGTCTCACCAGCTCCCGGTGCCACCGAAGAAGCGTCGCTGGCTGGACGGGAAACGACCTCCAGCGCGTGCGCGGGAACATCCTGGCCGCCGCAGCAAAGAAGATCCTGTCCATGCTCCGGAACCTGGGGCGACCGGCCTTCCTGGAGAGGACCTCAGCTGATGGCGTAGGACGAGGATCTCGACGTCTCGGTCGCGACCGTCGTCGGCGGAACGGACAAGCCGCAACAGACCGCGGAGGATCAGGTACAGGATCGAGAAGAGCACCGGCGAATGCTACTCAACCGACCACCTCACGCACGACTGGAGTTTCCGACCCCTTCACGCACGATGATCGGGTTTCTGTACCCGACGGGCTCGCCCGAGGTGCGGGCCGCTCGCGGCGGCTCAGCTTGTGTCAGCGAGGGCGTGAAACTGGAAGGCCGAACGCCGAGAACAACGCATCGCCCACGAACCCCGTGACGCGCTCGACTCTACTGGACCGTATCGACAGCACCTGGATCGCGAGCGCCGTTTCCTTGTCCGCGCTTCGTTCGTAGAGCGCGACCGCCGGCTGCCGGTTCGCGGCCGTGGGTTCGGCGACGAGTGGTCCTCGAACGGCGAAGACCCCGTGTGCGAGGAAGCCGAGCACGTCGGCGAGGCCCTCAAACCACATCGGATCGGGCGGCATCGTCATCTCGACGTCCTCGGCGAGGAGCCGGGCCAGGCCCGGCACATCGGCGCGCTCGAACGCACGGGTGTACCGCTCGAGGATGGCCCGCTCCTCGGCTGTCGGGGCGTTGGGGGAGGCTTCCCCCAGGGGTCGTTTCCCGAGCGTGGCGCGGGCGCGTCGCAGCGCGCTGTGCACCGAGGCCGTCGACGTGCCGAGCAGTTCCGCCACCTCGGCCGCGCTCAACGCGAGGACGTCGCGCAACAGCAGGACCGCGCGCTGCCGCGGTGGGAGCAGCTGGATGGCGACGAGGAAGGCGAGCTCGATCGTCTCGCGGCGCGCGTACCGGGTGGCCGGGTCCTCGAGCTCATCGAGCAGCCGGTCCGGGTAGGGCTCGAGCCAGACGGGCTCCAGGATCGGCTGGCGCGGGGGGTCGAGTGGATCCGACGCGGGAAGGAGCCCGCTCGGGAGCGCCCGGCGTGGGCGTTCGGCGAGAGCGTTCAAGCAGGCGTTCGTGGCGATTCGGTACAGCCAGGTCCGGATGCTCGAGCGTGACTCGAACCCTCCCACGGCACGCCAAGTCCGTAGGAGGGTCTCCTGGACCAGGTCCTCGGCGTCGTGCAGCGAGCCGAGCATCCGGTAGCAGTGGAGATGGAGCTCACGGAGGTATCCGATGGTCAGCCGCTCGAAAGCGTAGCGGTCGCCTCGTCGCGCCTGCTGGAGCAGCTCGGCCTCAGAACCATCGACGACATCCGCGACGCGGCGAGCCATGGCGAGCAGTGTAGCTGGCAGTCGATCGACGAATCCGTCGCCTCCAGCCGGTCTATCTCTTCAAGGGGTGAATCGAGGAGGGATCGCGTGCACACCAACGAAGAGATCGTCCGAAAGCTGTTCAAGGCGTTTGAGGCCAACGATATGGCCACGATCGACGCGCTGCTCGCGGACGACGTCGTGTGGAACGCGCCGGGCCGCGGCGTGAACTCCGGCGTCCGCCTTGGCAAGCAGGAGCTGTTTGGGTGGATGGGGCGGCTCGGCGAGCTCACCGGCGGCACGCTCCGAGGCGAGATCCACGATGTGTTGGCAAGTGACGATCACGCGGTCGTTCTCCAGACCACGCGCGGCGAGCGAGCGGGCCGTGCGCCGCTCGAGGACCGCGAGGCGATCGTGCTCCACGTTTGGGAGGGACGGGTCGTGGAGGTCTGGGAGCACCCAGGGGACCTCCACGCTATGGACTCCTTCTTCTCCTGATGTCGAGAACGCCCGAGGAGACGCCCGGTCCAACTGAGTCCCGTAGGGGACAAAAACTCCGATCACCCCCGTAACCTCCGGCTTCGCCCGAACATGCCGCCGGCCAGATGGGCGCCATCGGTCCTGTAGGGGTCAAAAACTCCGATTACCTTTGTGACCTGCGGCTTCGCCCGATCTGGCCGCCGGCCAGATCGGCGCGAATCGCCTGCCTGAAGCCCGAGTGAGAACCCCGCCGCCAACCGAGTTGGCTGAGACCTGAGTCCGAGGGACTCAAGTCCTGCACGGAGCGGCTCCCCACTCGGGCAGTTCGGCAGCCAAGGAGGCGAATCGAATGGCGGACACTCGCCTTCCCGAGCTTCCTTAGAGTCGCTGGGTCGTCTTCGCCGCCCGCTGCGAATCCGCAGGTCGAGCGCATGATCGGAGTTTCTGACCCCTACAGCCTCACCCGCTGGCGCGAAGGCATGGCCCCGCACCCGGACCTGGTCGGCCGGCGGTTCACCGCGGAGGCTCCCGACCGACTGTGGGTCGCCGACATCTCCTACGTCCCGACCGGTAAGGGATGGGTGTACCTGGCCACGATCCTGGACTGCTGCTCTCGCGGCGTGGTGGGCTGGTCTATGGCCGATCATCTTCGCTCCGAGCTCGTCGTCGGCGCCCTGGAGATGGCCACCTCGCGCCGCCGGCCAGGCCCTGGGCTCATCCACCACTCCGACCAGGCCTCGCAATACGTCTCCCTCGCGTTCACCCGCCGGCTCACCGAGGCCGGCATCTGCGGGTCGATGGGCGGGGTTGGCACCGCCTACGACAACGCTGCAGCCGAGAGCCTGTTCGCCACGATCAAGCGGGAGCTGGTGCACCGGCACCGGTTCCCCACGCGGGCCGCGGCCCGCTCCGCCGTGTTCGAGTTCGTCGAGGTGTTCTACAACCGCCGTAGGTTGCACTCGACCCTCGGGTACCTGAGTCCCACCGAGTTCGAAAGGAGGTTCCATCGGGACCGAGAGAACGCTACTGTTGCCTAGCCCGATCGTGTCCATGAGAGCGGGTCAAGACCACGATGGCTTTGCGCGCCGCTGTCTTGCCGATCATCCAAGGCAGCTGAGCAAAGCCGAGATGCGAGGAGGCTGTCATGAAGCCTACAAGGGCCGGCACCAGGAAATGGCAGAGGCCACTGTTGCGCAGGTCGGCCCGGAGAATCAAGGAGCTGTTGTTGGTTGTTGGGCTCCTCTCGCTTCTCAGCACGAGCAACGCCAGCGCTAAAGACGAGCCTGGCCCAAGTTGTCCAACGCCCCAGTCGGCGCCGCTCGCGTCGTCCGTGGCTCCTCCCCTGCCAATGGAGATTAGCGAACCTGATCCATTCCGCTTCGGACGCAACGACGACCCGGACACGCTGAGAATTCCATTCAAGACGGAAGGAACCATTCCACAACCGGAGGTCCCCCTTTCCCTCACTGTCAGCGACTTCCGGCGTCAGCCGAGCGGACGGCTACCTGTGGAGAGAGTCGTAGTGAGTTCCGTTCTTCGAGTCTCGACTGGGTTCGTAGTCATCTGTGTTGATCCGCTTGCCGGGAATGCGGGCGAATATGACGGCATAATCACGGTTGACGACCCAAGGTTTCAGCTCACCTCTTTCAGAGTAAGCGTGCAGCTACAGTGGAAATATTGGGGTGTAATCCTGCTTCTGGTATTGCTCGCTGGTCTTGCGGGTACGCTGTTCAAGTGGGCGGAATCGCAAAAGAAGTCCGGCCTCAGCGTCTTCAAGCAGGGCATGTGGTTCGACATGGGTGGCTGGCTCGCGGCCAGGCCAGTTAGCCTGGCCGTCGGCTTCGCTGGTGCGGTGGGTGTCTTTCTTAGCCAATACTGGACGAATATGGCCTGGGACGCAGATCTGATGCGCTTTTCTGCCCTCGCCGGTGCTGCGTTCGCAGCAGTTGTGTCGGCTCTGTCAGGTGGGGACATTGCAGCGCCTAATACAGAACGCAAGAAGTCAGCCGAGGAGAACGCCAGGAGGCGTGATGCGGCGACAAAGAATCCAGCCTACACCCGCGATGAAATGACCGCTGGGTAGAGCACCGCTAAGCGACACCTATGCCTAATCGGAAGAGCGGACCACTCAAGGCACGCAGCGCGGGGGCCGTGGGCCTGCCCGGATCATCCCAAGTAACATTCCGTGGCTATCTAGAGTGACGTTTGCCCCACCTAGCTGTCCCGCCCAAGTACCTTCTCGCCCATCGCTTCACTTGGCCCTTCGCCCAGAGGTCTCCTCGTTCATAGGTTCCGACCGGCCAGGGGAAGTCCCCACGCTTCGTGAGCTGGTGAGCGCGCTGCTTCGTCACGCCCAGGAGCACAGCGATATCCACGAGGCGAAGGAGGCGACCTCGGGAGTTAGGTCTCGGAGGCGACTGCGTCATGTGTCACCGCCGAAGCCCTGCGGATTCGAGCCTGTCACCTGACAATCGTGAAGCGAACGTCGGCGCAGTACCCCTTGGCGATAGGCTCTGGAGACCAAGCCTAGGGAGGGGTTCCACATGCGGAGAATGCTCGTCGTGTCCCTTGCTGCGATCACGGTATTGGCCGTACCAGCGTAGGCGACGGCTGCGATCAGGATCGCCAAGATTCAATACGACCCGCCTGGCTCTGATACCGGATCCAACTCTAGCCTCAACCAGGAGTACGTGGTCATCAAGAACACCGGGACCAAGCCCGTGATCCTCTCAGGCTGGACGCTTCGTGACCAGCAGCACCACGTCTACAAGTTCGCCACGTTCAAGCTGGCCGCGGGCAAGGGCGTAACCATTCATACCGGCACGGGCAGCGACGACCGAAACGACCTGTATTGGGGGTCCGCGGAGTACCTGTGGAACAACGACGGGGACAAGGCCGTGCTGAAGACCCGGGCCGGCCACACGGTGGATGCATGTGCCTACTCGGGCGGTGGGCCAGTCCGTGACGTGCTGAGAGCTCAAACCTTCCTGCACGCCCCCCTGAACCGAAGCACCGGGTGAAGCTCGATCCCGTTCGGGGCCACCCCGGTCTGTCCGTGAATCTCGTCCCAGAACCCCACTCCGGTGACCCTCACCCGTCCCCGGAGGTCGACGAAGCTCGTCCCGATGCTCCCGCAGGCGTTGGTGAAGGCCGCTCGGGCCCGCTTCATGGCCGCTCGCTTCTTGGAGTCCTTGGCACCATTGCACCTGACGTAGGGGAACTCCACGATCATGGTCTTGCGCCGGCTGGTGGGGGAGCGAATCACGAGATGGATGTCGTGGTCGTCCTCGACGACAGCCCCTACGAGCTTGGCCTGGACCCGGTAGGTGGTGAACTCCACAGGCTGGATGCGAGGGGTGTCGGTCGAGAGGCCTGACGGCGGATCGAGCATTCGGAGTCGTCTCACGGACGAGGCTTTGGGCGCGTAGTCGACCTGGCTGGCCGCCTGGTCCGACAGGGTCTTGACCGGCCAGCGCCACACCCCGCACGTCAGGGCGGACACTGGCGAGGTGACCAGGCTCCACTCGAGGAGCGTCGCCAGCAGAGTCAGGGTCGCCAGCAGGGCAGGGGCGCGCCTCGTCCCCAAACGATGTCCAGGCGACCAGTCGATCATCATCCCGGCCCGGAGGGGCCTTGGGGGGACCTGTCCCCTGGGACCGGCGATTGCGGACTGGCAAGGAGCCGCTCGATTCGCTCCAGTCGAGAAGCTATGTCCGCGAGCTGGTCGGTGGTCTCACCGTCCCCTTGGTCGTCCTGGCTCAAGTTCCGCTCGATGAAGAAGGACGCCAACGATGCGGCGAGCAGGCCGAAGATGCCTACCCCGAGGAACATGAGAACCACGGCGACTCCCGCCCGGCCGCCGACACTGGGGAGAAGTCACCATAGCCGACTGTCGTGATCGTCGTGACTGCCCACCACAGGGCATCCGGGAGCGACCTGATGTTGGAGCCGGGTACCCCTCGCTCGAACTCCTCAATGAGGAGTGCGCTCGATGCGACGACCACCAGAGCGATGAGGAGCGTGTAGTGCAGCTTGTGACGCTTGAGCACGTCCTGTACCGCGTCGATTCCCCGGAGCAAGAACGCGCCACCCCTCGCCGCCCTGAGCAGCCTCAGCGCCCGGGCCGACCTCACAACCCGAAGGGGTCGGAGGAAGGGCACGATCACAACCACCAGGTCGATCACGTTGTGGCGAACGAATTCCGACTTGGCTGGCGCGAGATAGAGGCGGATCCCGTATTCAAGGGCGAAGGCGGCCCAGATGATCCAGTCGATGGCGAAGACCGTCGTCTGCGCGGTCGGGGAGAGGTCCGCTACGAGTGGGACGATCAACAGGGGCAGGATCGCGAGTGATAGAACGAGCATCGGCCAGGCCGTCTGGCGTTCGAAGCGATCCAGAGCCTCTTGAGAGCCCGCCACGCCTCAGGAGCATAGGTGGTGTTCTGAGCACATCCTATTAGGGAGTGCGATTTCGAAGCCAACGTTGCGAGGTGGACGGTTCATTAGGCCGATGGTCTTGCGGAAGCGTCGAAACCATCGGGCTCGAGACCGGGGCCTTCTGTCAAGGGGCAAGCAATTGGACGAGATCAGACCGATGAAGCACCGGGAGATGTGAGCGAGTTATACCCTTCTCAAGCTCCACCGAGGGCCACGGTACAGGTGTCTCTTTGGGTACACGAGTGACGATGAACACCACCCCCCAGATGATGAAGGTGATGTGGGGTGGATCGCCGTGCCAAACCCCTCCCAAGCTCGCATAGTTCCAATGCGATCCGCGCATCTGTGCCACTCGAATGGAGGTGGGCACATCCCTCTCGTCTCGGATGGCCCGAAGCACTGGCACAAGGTCTCCGCATCGGAGCTCTTCTGCCCGCCGTTGCGTCCACCACAGCTTGATCGCGTAGAAGAAAGCCCATGGACGAAGGACGCCTGCAGCGGGGCGGTGCAGGTGAACGAACTGGTATAAGGCCTCTCCAGCCTCCTCCTCGAGTTCGCGCGCCCACGTGCCGTTGCAATCCGCGCAAATGAGGTTCTCAACGTAGACGGTCAGGTACACGGGGCGCTCGGGATCGCCTTCAAGCGGATTGCGATAGAGCTGGAGCTCGCTCAGGAAAGGGTGGCTGCGGAGAGCCGCATCGCGGTCCTTGGCCGTCAGGATTCTCCGGTCCTTCAACAGCACCCGGGCGATGGCCACATGGACCAGGTGCTCTTTGGACGTCGGCTTCCGCTGGCCGCAGCCATTGCAGACTGTTGCTCTAACGCTCACGTTTGAAGACTAACGACCGAGTCCGACACTCGGGGAGCCGTGACCAATTGCGAGCCGAGAGCGTCTAGTTGAATGTCGCTTGATTGCCTTGTGCGATCTCGTCCGGATCCGCGATGGCCGGCAAGCCTGCACCCTCGAACGTGGCGCTTGGGTCGGTGAAGTCGCCGAGGTCGACGACGGTCAGGCCGAGCGGCTCGAAGACCTCCTGGACACGGGAGAAGTGTTGCTCGGCCGATGCTTCCGTGCAGAAGAACGCGCCGCGACCGATGTCCAGGTACTTCATCCAGCAGCCAACGACCTTAAAGAGGTCGTGGGCAGCCCACCGGCGCCTTTTCGCTTCGCACAGGATCACGTCGGGTGGGTCCTGCGCATAGTCGGTCGCGACGATGTCGATCTCGAGCGGGTCGGCTCGGTGACGTTCTTCTCGACGAAGTACCCCGCAGACAGGAACAGCGCGGCCACGTAGTCCTCGAGCTCGTCGGGCGTCTCGGGGAGGTCGGAGAGTTCGGCGAGGCATGGTCGCCAACGACAGTAGCACCACGGTGTGCGCGTCCCTGGCGTGACGAACGCCGCGTCTGTGCGCGAGCCGGCCTCGATCATGGCGATCGAGCATGCCCTCCGAGGGGTGGACGCCCGCGCGGTCTTGACGACGATCCAGGCCCCCCACGGTGGTGATGCATCGGGAGGGCGATCGCTCCGAGCCGGTCGCTACTCTGAGTTACGTTTCGTGCAATGCTAGCGTTCGAGGTCGAGCTCAGCGGAACCTGCGCGCGTCGGATGTCGATCGAGCCCTCTACTTCCGCGACGACGAACACGTTCTCCTCGAGCTGACCCGCGTGGAGCATTACGACGTCGTCGCAGCGCAGGTCGATCATCGCTGACCAGGGGCCAGACATGGAAGCCGCCATCTCGCTCTCGCAAAACGCAAGGAGCATCGGCGGGGTCCTGCTCCTCACGATCATCGCCGTGCAGCCTGGCTGCTGCGAGGCTCTACCGCGTAAGCTCTTCCAGTTTCCGGGCTCACTTCCGGGAGGGCGAGCGTGAACATCGAAGAAGGCAGGCTAGAGAGACCAGAACGAAGCAGCTACACACCAATCGACTTCATGGCCTTCCGCGACGCCAAGTCGCTGGATATCGTCCCGAAGTTCCAGCGACGCCCCGTCTGGAAGGCAGCCGCTCGTGCCTACCTTATAGACACTCTGCTCCGGGGGCTTCCGGTCCCTCCGATCTACATGCGGGTCACGCAGAGTCCGGAGCGCACTCGAACGATCCGAGAGGTGATCGACGGTCAGCAGAGAATACGGGCAGTCCTTGACTTCATCGATGACAGCTTCCCGCTGAGCAGAGCGAGCGAAGCGCATTCCGGGAAGTACTACAGCGACCTGCCGTCGTCCGCTCAAAGTGCGATCCGCGAATACTCGTTTATCTGTGAAATTTTGCATGGTGTCTCAGACACTCAGGTTCTCGAGATATTTGCTCGACTAAATACCTACTCAATCCCATTGAACCAGCAAGAACTTCGGAATGGCACTTACTTTGGCGAGTTCAAGCGATTGGCGTATTCGCTTGCACTCGAGCACATCGAGTTTTGGCGCCGCAGTCGGATTTTTACCGAGGTGTCCATCGCCCGCATGTTGGAGGTGGAACTCACCAGTGAACTCATGATTCTTCAGATCGATGGCCTACAGGACAAGAAGACATCAATCAATCCATTCTACTCCGAATACGACGAGGACTTCCCGGCTAGCAAGACGGTGGCCAAGCGGTTTCGAGCGACGATCGACACTATTAACGATGCACTCGGCGAGGGTCTCCCGCAAAGCGCCTTCCACCGCAGCCCCCTCTTTTACACGTTGTTTGCAGCCGTCTATCACCGTGTATACGGCGTCCCAAAGCTCCGGCTTGCGACTCTTAAGCGGAGGCTATCTGAACAGGAACGACGCTCGCTCGCCCAAGCGACAATGAATCTATCTGAGATCCTCACCCTTGCGCGAAACGACGAGGCCGTCCCAACTCGATACCTGCCTTTCGTCGGCGCATCATCCAGGCAAACGGACAACATTCAACCGCGAACAGTGCGGCTGGAGACACTCTATCGGGCCGCGTTTCAGTAGACCTCATGCCGAGGTCCATGCCGCCGCTCGCGCGGGCGTTCGGTAGGGGAGTCGGGGATGCGCTTGGGATCGCCCGAGCGGGAGAGCTAGCGCGCGACCAGGCTCCTCCAGGGTCACTAGCGCGAGCGGAGTTGCGTCCATCGCGCTTGGAAGCTCTGTATGAGATGGCGTACCTCAGGACCTTTGTTGCCTGGGAGGTGTTCCTCGAGGATTCCTTCCTGCGCATGATGTGCGGTTTTGAGTCGGCCCGCTGGATACCGGTGAGACCCGTCGGTGTGCAACGCTCGCGCACCCTGCGACAAGCTCAAGTCGGACTCTACGCTGGGAGAGGTTTCATCCTCTGGCACAATCCAAACACAGTCATCCAACGCGCCCAGCAGTGGTTCGACAACGGGCCCCACGAAACGGTCATAGGCTCCCAACTCGCCAACCTGGAGTGGATGGCAGCAGTTCGACATCGCGTAGCCCACGGGTCGGAAGATGTGCGCAATCAGTTCGACATTGCCTCGATGCAGTTTGCTGGCCGACGATATCCTGCCTCCTCCGCCGGGCGATTCCTACGCGACTGGAATGGAACAACGAGACCTCCTGAACGATGGCTAGAGACGCTGGGTCTGTCTCTCGTGGGTCTCGCGCAACAGATTTCGCCGTGACCTGTGGGGTAAAGAAATTCGATCGTGGCCGAGATCTGGAGCGGGTGGCTCGGATTGCTCGTCGCTCTCCGCGGGCGAGCGCTTGATCTGATCATCATCTGATCCTGGGATCCGGCCGGTGGACACAACAAGAACAGAGGCGGGCGAAAGAGCGATCGGAGGTTGCCGCCCTCACCCTCGCAGAGGATTCAGGCGGCGATCGCGGGCCCGTCGCGAGCGCGAGTTCTGGCGCGCGACGTAACCGGCGTTGCGGACGCATGGGGGAGAGCGCTCACCGGCGGGATGAGATGTCCGTCTGGTACCGACGGCGCGACACGGATAGGTTCACCGGGGACGGCGGGGCCGTCGCTGAGCGGCGGTTGCGGGACAGCCACGAGCTCCTCGGGGCCCTCGTCCTCCTCGAACGGCGCGCCCGGGGAGAGCAGGCCGTACGCCTGCAACCTGAGGAATTGAGTCCAGGTCGGTCCGATCCGGCGGGGCGCCGGGCCGAGGCCGTTCCTGCGAAGCACCGTGGCGATGGTCGTGGCCGAGACGTCGACGCAGAGCTTCAGGAGCTCGCCTCGGATCCTGAGGTAGCCCCACCTGGGATTCTCCCCAGCGAGTCGAAGGATCAGGCGCTTGATCGAGGGATCGAGAGGAGGGCGACCGGGCCGACGGGACCGGCGCCCGCGCCGCCGCCTCGAGAGCTCTCGGTGCCACCTGACGAGGGTGTCCGGGCCCACCACGAAGCTCTTCCATCGATCCCGGGACAGCAGCCCGGCAGTGGCTGCCAGCAACGCCCGATCTGCATCGGTGAAGCGAGGTCGGATCCCTCCTCGACGGAGGATCTTCAGCTGGTGGCGGAG
>WNGB01000415.1_pt1 | contig 72756 bp, 61 predicted proteins | sample 5400681 | NCBI WGS metagenome assembly WNGB01 (sample SAMN13153367, study PRJNA577476) | soil metagenome | isolation source: 115 cm soil or saprolite under grassland replicate 2 | place: USA:California | collected 2016-06-15 | reverse complement strand
TCAAGCACCGGCTTCCCGTCCGCCCCCACCACGTAAAACGCATCCACTACGGCACTGCCCAACGTCCCCACCCTCGCCGTCCGGATATCCAGCCCGCACCGTTCCAACGCCGCCGTCACCCGGTACAACAACCCGACCGCGTCCGAGGCACGCAACTCCAGCACGGTCGCGTCAGTCGCCGCATCGTCGAACCACAGCACCCGCGGCGGCGGGCCCGAAGAGGCCGCCGCCGGATACGACGCCTCCCGGGCGGCGATCCGCTCGGCCAGCGGCAACGAGCCGGCCACCGCGCGGCGCAGGTCGTCCGACAGCAGCGCCGGGTCGGGCGGCCGGCCGAAGCGGGGCGCCACCATGAAGATCATCACGGCGTTGCCGTCCAGGGTGCGGACATCGGCGGCGCGCACATCCAGGGCGTGCAGGGCCAGCACACCGGCGGCCCGGCTGAGTAGGCCGGGACGGTCCGGCGCCACCGCGGTGACCTGGTCGCCGGATACCCGGATGGCGAGCCGCCCCCCGGCGGCCAGTTCGGCCACCCCAGGCGCCAACGGGGAGGGCACTGGCGGCGGGGCGCCCGTCAGCGCGCGGGCCACCCGGCGTACCAGATCCGAGATCAGACCGGACTTCCACTCTGTCCACACTCCGGGGCCGGTGGCCCGCGCGTCCGCCTCGGCCAGCGAGTGCAGCAGCTCGAGCAGCCCGGCCGACCCGCTCACCGCGTCGGCCACGGTGCGCACCGTGGCCGGGTCGGACAGGTCGCGACGCAGAGCGGTGTCCGGCAGCAGCAGGTGGTGCCGCACCATCTCCTGCACACTGTCCACATCGGACGGTGACAGGCCGATGCGGCTGCAGATCCGGCGGGCCAGCACCGCGCCGGTCGCCGAGTGGTCGCCGGGCGAGCCCTTGCCGATGTCGTGCAGGAACGACCCGAGCAGCAGCAGGTCCGGCCGGGCGACGCGGCGTACCAGCTCGGTGGCCTGCGCCGCCGTCTCCATCAGGTGCCGGTCCACGGTGAAGCGGTGCACCGCGTTGCGCTGCGGCAGGAACCGCACCCGCTCCCACTCCGGTACCAGCGTCGCCAGCAGGCCGGCCTGGTCCAGCGCCTCCAACACCGGGATCGCGGCCCGCCCGGTGGCCAGCAGTGCGAGGAACGACTCGCGCGGCTCGGCCGGCCACGGCTCGGGCAGCGGCGCCGACTCGCTGGCCAGCCGAGACAGCGCGAACGGCGCCAGCGGGCGGTTGGCGCGCGCCGCGGCGGCGGCCGCCCGCAGGGCCAGCCCGGGGTCGGCCCACGGGTCGGCGTCGCGGGCCAGCACCACCTCGCCCTCCTGCTCCACCACGCCGTTCGCCAGCGGCCGCCGGTCCGGGCCGCGCCGCCGGCCGCGCCACCGGCTCCGCCGCACCGCCAGCTCCGCCTCGACCCGGCGCCACGCGGTGTCCACGGTGAACGCGACCGTGCGGGCCGCCTCGCTGACCGCGCGCAGCAGATCCCCGTCGGAGGCGAACCCCAGCGACTCGGCGACGCCGGCCTGCTCCTGCAGCACCAGCCGGTCCATCGCCCGGCCGGCGCGCCGGTGCAGCTCGCCGCGCACGTCCATCAGCACCCCGTACGCCGCGCCCACCGCGCCGGACGGCCAGTCGGCGAGCTGCGCCGCGGCCAGCGCCTGCAGCGCATGGACGTCGCGCAGCCCGCCGCGGCTCTCCTTCAACTGCGGCTCCAGCAGGAACGCCGCCTCCCCGTGGGCCACCCAGCGCTCGCGCACCGCGGCCAGCAGCTCGGGCAGCCGGCGCACCGCGTCGGCCCGCCACGACTCCAACACGGTGTCGCGCAGCCGGCTGGTCAGCGCGGCGTCGCCGGCCACGTGCCGCGCGTACAGCAGACCGAGCGCGGCCTTGAGGTCGTCGCGCCCCACCGACACCGCCTGCTCGACGGTGCGCACCGAGTGGTCCAGCCCGATCCCGGTGTCCCACACCGGGTACCAGATCCGGTCCGCGACCTCGGCCACGCCGGACGACCGTCCACTGTGGACGAGCAGCAGGTCCAGGTCCGAGTACGGCGCGGGTTCGCGCCGGCCGATGCCGCCGACCGCGACCAGCGAGATGCCCGGCACCTTCGGCATCAGGCCGCCCAGCCAGCGGTCGTACAGCTCCGTCAACGCCTTGCGCAGTGCGGCGCCGACAAGGTCGGGCCGCCCGAGCAGCGCTGCTCGGGCGGCCTTCACCTTGGCTGGATCAGAGGGCGTCGGGACCACGCTCCCCGGTCCGGACCCTGACCACCGCCTCCACGGGCGTCACCCATGCCTTCCCGTCGCCGATCTTGCCGGTCCGCGCGGCGTCGACCACGGCATCGAGCACCCGGTCGGCGTCCTCGTCCTCCACCAGGACCTCAACCCGCACCTTCGGGACGAAGTCCACGGTGTACTCGGCGCCGCGGTAGACCTCGGTGTGGCCCTTCTGCCGGCCGAAGCCCTGCACCTCGGTCACGGTCAGCCCGTGTACCCCGAGGATCTCCAGGGCGTGCTTCACGTCCTCAAGCTTGAACGGCTTGACGACCGCGGTCACCAGCTTCATGCATCCACCGCCTTCGTCGCGGTCGTGGTCGTGCCCACCGGGCGGTACGGGCTGCCGACGCCGGCCAGCGTGCCGAGCTCGTAAGCGGACTCGGCGTGCTCGGCGGTGTCGACGCCGGTGGTCTCCTCGTCCTCGGACACCCGGAACCCTACGGTCATGTCGATCACCTTGGCGATAATGTACGCGAGCACGAACGAGTAGGTCATGACCGCGGCGGCCGCGACGATCTGCCGCCACAGCTGGTCGAACCCGCCGCCGGTGAAGACCCCGTTCTTGAGGGCCGCGCCGGCCGTGGTGGTGCAGAAGAAGCCGACCAGCACGGTGCCGACCCAGCCACCGACCAGGTGGACGCCCACCACGTCCAGTGAGTCGTCGAACCCGAACCGGTACTTCAGGCTCACCGCGAGCGCGCAGACCGCGCCGGCGATCAGGCCGATAGCCACACCGCCGAGGGCGTTCACGAACGCACAGGCCGGGGTGATGGCGACCAGGCCGGCCACCGCACCGGACGCCGCACCGACCGTGGTCGGCTTGCCGTCCCGGAACTGCTCCACGAGCAGCCAGCCCAGCGTCGCCGCCGCGGTGGCCACCATCGTGGTGGTGAAGGCGTTCGCTGCGATCGCGTCCGCTTTGAGCGAGGAGCCGGAGTTGAAGCCGAACCAGCCGAACCACAGCAGGCTCGCGCCGAGCAGCACGAACGGCACATTGTGCGGCCGCATCTTCTCCGTCGGCCAACCCTTTCGCTTGCCCAGCACCAACGCCGCCGCCAGGGCGGCCGAGCCCGCGTTGATGTGCACCGCGGTACCGCCGGCGAAGTCGTAGGCCTTGAGCTTGTTCGCTATCCAGCCGCCATGCGCGACGATGTTGCCGGCCGAGTCGGTGACGTCGAACGCGAACACCCAGTGCGCCACCGGGAAGTAGACGATCGTCGCCCAGAGCACCACGAACAAGCCCCACGCCCAGAACTTGGCCCGGTCCGCGATCGCCCCGGAGATCAGCGCCGGGGTGATGATCGCGAACATGAGCTGGAACATGACGAACGCCAGCACCGGGATCTGGTGCCCGGTGGCCGCGTTGTCCGCCACCGTGGGCGCGGCCCCGGTGACCTGGTCGATCGTGCTCTTCAGCCCGATGTTGTCGAGGTTGCCGACGAGCCCGCCCTTAGCGTCCGGCGCGAAGCTCATGCTGTAGCCGTACAGCACCCAGAGGACGGCGACGACCGCCAGGCAGATGAAGTTCATCATTAACATGTTGAGCACGCTCTTCGCCCGCACCATGCCCCCGTAGAAGAAGGCGAGGCCGGGCGTCATGAGCAGCACCAGCGCGCTGGATGCCAGCACCCAGGCGGTGTCACCCGCGTTGATCATGACCCTCCCTTCGGGGAGCCCACAGGGCTCCGCACTGCCAAGGAGATTCGCGGCGGCCTGTTTCGCGCGCGAAGTGGCAATGTTTCAGCCGAGTGAACTTCGCAGGCCGGGTGAGTCGCGCGCGTTACGCCGTACGCCGTTCCACCCGGCGGGTGTGTCATCCGGCCGAAAACCTGCCCCTAGGATCGCGATCATGTCCCGGCCCGCTGGCTCCCGCCGTACCGGACACATCGTGGTGTGCGGCGACGACTCGCTGGCGGTCCGGCTGGTGGAGGAGCTGCGCCGGCTGGACGAGCGGGTGGTCGCCGTGGTGCCCAGCGCCGACAACGAGGTTGGCAGCGAGATCGCCGCGCGCGGCGCCGAACTGGTGGTCGGCGTCTCGCCGCACGTGCACCTGCTGCGCCGGGCCGGGGTGGCGACGGCGCGGGCGATCGCGATCGTGCACGAGGACGACGTGGGCAACATCCAGACCGCGCTGGCCGCCGAGGAGCTCAACCCCGGGCTGCGGATCGTGCTCCGGATGTTCAACAGCGGCCTCGGCCAGCACCTGGAGCGGTTGTTCGGCAACGGCGTGGCGCTGTCGGCGTCCGGCATGGCGGCGCCCGCGTTCGTGTCCGCGGCGATGGGCGAGTCGGGTGTGCAGTACGTCGAGGTCGCCGGCCGGGTGCTGGCCGCCGGGCCGAGGGGCGCGGTGTCGGGCGTTCCGGTGGCGGTGCTGGCCGACACCAGCGGATCGCGCACGACGCTGCTGCCGCCGGCCGGCAACGTGGTGCTGGCACCGGCCGGCGCGGCGTCCCGGCGGCAGCGCGCCCGGCATGCGTTCGGTGCGCTGGCGGCGGCCCGGCAGCTCATCGACCGGCGGCTGCGGCTGGTGCTGGCCGCGTTCGCCGGGCTGGCGTTGGTCACCACGCTGCTGTTCGCCGGCCGGTTCGGCTGGTACGACGCGATCAGCCTGGTCACCGCCACCGGCTCGCCGAACCTCAACCTGGAGAGCCAGCCGCTGCCGCTGCGGATCGCCGCCGCGGCGGTGCAGCTACTCGGCCTGCTGGTCGTCGCGCTGCTCACCGCGGTGGTGGTCGACGTGCTGGTGGGCGCCCGGCTGGTCCGGGTGCTCGGCGGGGTGCGCGGCAAGCTGTCCGGCCACATAGTGGTGTGCGGGCTGGGCAACGTCGGGGTCAAGGTGGTGCAGACGCTGCGCCAGCGGGGCATGCCGGTGGTCGCGGTGGAGCGGAACGAGGACCGGTCCACGGTGGCCACCGCCCGGCGGCTGGGCGCCGCGGTGGTGATCGGGGACGCGACGCTGGACGAGACGCTGCGGTCGGCGCAGGTGCAGCGCTGCCGTGCCGTGATCGCGGTGACCAGCGACGACGTGGCGAACCTGGAGGCCGGCCTGGTCGCCCGCGGCCACAACCCGGACGCCCGGATCGTGCTGCGGCTCTTCGACACCGAACTGGCCGGGCAGGTGGACCGGAAGATGGGGCTGGGCATCTCGCGCAGCGTGTCGATCCTGGCCGCGCCCTCGTTCGCGGCCGCGGTGCTGGAGCAGCGTGTCACCGCGATGATCCCGGTGAACCGCCGGGTGCTGCTCACCACGGAAGTGTCGGTCGAGCCGGGGTCGGCCGCCGGCGGCGCCGCGGTGTCCACACTGGACCAGGAGGGCGCGGTGCGGGTGCTCGCCGTCCGGTCCGGCACCGGCCGCTGGGAGTGGCAGCCGGCCCCGCGCCGGGTGCTCAGCCCGGGTGACCGGGTCGCGGTGGTGGCCACCCGGGCAGGGCTGGCGCGGACGCTGCTCGCCGCCCGGCCGCCACGCCGGTAGGCGGCACCGGGCTGCCCGAACAGCCACCCTTTCAGCCGTACTCGGGCCCCCGGCCGCGCTCTACCGTCGCGGTACTGCGTGATTCGGCACAGGGGGGATCGACGTGACTACGAACGAACCGACACTTCGCCTGCACGACAACACTGTCGATGGCTGGGTCGAGTACCTGCAGGAGCTGCTCAACGGCTACAACTTCGGCCCGCTGGCCGTGGACGGCAACTTCGGCCCGGCGACCCAGGGCGCGGTGATGAAGTTCCAGGGCACGTACGGGCTGCTGGTCGACGGCGTGGTCGGCAACCAGACCTGGGCGGCGCTGCGCCACGAGACCCCGCAGGCGCCGAGCACCGATGGCCGGGCGCCGCACAGCTACACCGAGCAGGGCGAGGAGGCGCGCTGGTGGACCGAGGTCGGGCCGGCCGCGTACGACGCCACCCAGGACACCCTCGAGCTGCCCGCGGTGAACACCGGCAACACCCCCATCTCGGGTGGCGTGCACATCGCCGACGCCAAGGTCACCGACAGCGCTGGGACCTCGACGGACATCCAGCTCCCCTCGTTCACCCAGACCGGCAACCCGGCGCAGCCCGGCGAGATGCTCCTCTTCGGCGGCACCGGCATCTCCACCATCGGTACCGGTCCGCTGCACATCGACGCCACCCTGCCGGCCGTGCTGGGCAGCGACACGATCAGCGTCGACATCACGGTGTGAGCCGACCGTCCACGTTGGACGGACCGAGACTCGGCGCCTCAGTCGCCGAGCAGGGCGTCGACGAAGGCTTTGGGTTCGAAGTGACGCAGCCAGGTCGCGACGGACCTCAGTCGCCGAGCAGGAGGTCGCGACGGACCTCAGTCGCCGAGCAGGGCGTCGGCGAAGGCTTTGGGTTCGAAGTGACGCAGCCAGGTCGCGACGGACCTCAGTCGCCGAGCAGGGCGTCGGCGAAGGCTTTGGGTTCGAACGGGGCCAGGTCGTCCGGGCCCTCGCCGAGGCCGATCAGCTTGACCGGTACGCCCAGCTCGCGCTGCACCGAGATGACGATGCCGCCCTTCGCGGTGCCGTCCAGCTTGGTCAGCACGATCCCGGTCACGTCCACCACCTCGGTGAACACCCGGGCCTGGGCCAGCCCGTTCTGACCGATGGTGGCGTCGAGCACCAGCAGCGTCTCGTCCACCGGACCGTACTTGGCGACGACCCGCTTCACCTTGCCCAGCTCGTCCATCAGGCCGGTCTTGGTGTGCAGCCGGCCGGCGGTGTCCACCAGCACCACGTCCACCGCGGTCTCGGTGCCGCGCTTGACCGCGTCGAACGCGATCGCCGCCGGGTCGCCGCCCTCCGGGCCGCGTACCGTCTCGGCGCCGACCCGGGAGCCCCACGTCTGCAACTGGTCGGCGGCAGCGGCCCGGAAGGTGTCGGCGGCGCCGAGCAGGACGGTGTGACCGTCGGCGACCAGCACCCGGGCCAGCTTGCCGCAGGTGGTGGTCTTGCCGGTGCCGTTGACCCCGACGACGAGCACGACCGCGGGCCGGCCGTCGTGCGGCGACGTCGCCACGGTGCGGTCCAGATCCGGGCCGAGCGCGCTGGTCAGCTCCTCCGCAAGCAGCCCGCGCAGCTCGGCCTCGCTGCGGGTACCCAGCACCTTGCTCCGGGTGCGCAGCCGTTCCACGATCTCGGTGGTGGCCGCCACGCCGACGTCGGCCTGCAGCAGGGTGTCCTCGACCTCCTGCCACGCGTCGTCGTCAAGCCGGTCCCGGGACAGCAGGGTGAGCAGCCCGCGGCCGAGACTGGACTGCGAGCGGGACAGCCGGGCGCGCAGCCGCACCAGCCGGCCGGCCGTCGGCTCGGGCATCTCGATCGCGGGCGCTACGGCCGCCTCGTCCGGCGCGGGCGCCTCGGTGGGCGCCTCGACGGGCGACTGCGTCGGAGCCTCGGTGGGCACCGCCATCCCGGGCGCCGGCATCTCGAGGGTGTCGGTGGCCAGCCGGGGTGGCTCGGCCGCCTCCTCGACCTCCTCGACATCCTCGGCGGGCGGCACGTCCAGCCGGGTGGCGGTGCGGCGGGACCGGGTCGCGAGCAGGGCCAGACCGGCCAGCAGCGCGACCACGAGGATCACGACGGCGACGAGCACGTACTCCATACCGCGATCCTTCCAGAGCCCTTCGCATCGGACCGCACACCGGGTACCCCCGTCGGTGAACGACCGTCCGGATCACACCGGATGGGCCCGAGACGTGGCCCAGGTTGCGGCCGTGGCGGCCCGGGCGTTGACCGGCGCCCGGCCACCGCCTCGATGGTGCGCGTCCCGGCCGGGTCAGGGCCGCCGCACGGCATCAGCGTGTCACGACCACCGGGACGCGCTGCACCATGTTGTTCGCCATGCCCTGGCGGTTCCACGGCGCATCGATCGGCTGGGTGTTGCCTGCCTCGTCGGTGGCCCGCGCCAGCAGTTCGTACTCCCCCGGCTCCGCGGCCGGCCACACCCACCGCCAGCCACGCCACGCGTGCCGGTCCACGGGCGGGCCGAGCACCGCATCGGCCCAGGTGGCACCGCCGTCGGCGCTCACCTCGACCCGCGACACCGGCGCCCAGCCGGACCATGCCCGGCCGTGGACCAGGTGCTCGCCGGCGGCGACGAACCGGGTGCGGGACATGAAGTCCGGGTACCCCGGCGGGATCATCAGCGCCCGCGGCATGATCCGGGTCACCGGAGTGCCCGGCTCGTCGGCCGCCCGCTTCAGCCGGTACGCAACCGCGTTCTGGAAGCCGGTGAACGGCGCGTCCAGCACCGTCACCGCGGTCAGCCACTTCACCTGCGCCATGCCGTACCACCCGGGCACCACCAGGCGCAGCGGCCAGCCGTGCTGGGGCGGCAGCGGCATGCCGTTCATCTCGTACGCGAGCAGCACGTCCGGGCCGAGCGCCTCGGCCAGCGGCAGCGCCCGGGCGTAGTCCTGCTCCACCCCGCGCTCGATCCCGTGGTCCGCCCCGGTGAACGCCACCTCGACGGCACCCGGCGGGATGCCCGCCTCGGCCAGCAGGGGCGCCAGCGGGGTGCCCGTCCAGGCGGCCGTACCGACCGCGTCGACCAGCCACGGCTGGCTGATCGGCCGCGGCTCCAGCCGGGCCCGGCCGTTGCCGGCGCACTCCAGGGTGACCGTGGTGGTGACCCGGGGCCGGCGGCGCAGGTCGTCCAGGGTCAGCTCCACCGGCCGGCGCACCGCACCGCCGACCCGTAGCCGCCAGGTCGACCGGTCCAGGTCCGGGATGTCGTAGTGGATCAGCAGGTAGTGCAGGCCGACCGGGGTGAGGTCGTAGCGCAGCGCCTCCGCCGGCATGCCGTGGTTGCGGGCCGCGAGCTGCAGCTCCTGCGCGGTGATGCCCTCGCCGGGCGCGGCCACCCGGGCGGGCGCGCTCGGCTCGGTGCGCGTCATGCCGTCACGGTATTCGGGTACAGCCCGCCGCGGTCGCGACATGGCACATCCGGCCACGGATGTGCCATCCGGCGGTATCGGAGGCCCAGTTCGGGTTCAACCATTCGGCGCAGGGCATCTTGTGCAACCGGCCCTCTTGTGCTGATACTTCCAGCGGCTCGGCATTGGTCCCTTGCAGGTCTTGTGCACCGGTTGGGTAGGACAGGCCCTCTTCGGCGGGCAAGGCGGCCCAGGCCCCGTCACCCTCCGGGCGCGCTATCCCCGGCGCGCTCCCTGCCCACACTGGAGGCTCCGCAGTGACAACCACTCGTACCTGTGTTCGCCGGGCCGCGATGACCCTCGCTGCGGCCGGCCTGGTCGCGGGCGCGCTGCTCGCCACACATCCCGCCCAGGCCGCCGCCCCGACCGCCGCTCCGGCCGCCGGCCCCGCGACCGCCAGCGCGCTGGTCAGCCAGCTCGGCGCGCGGACCGCCGGCTCGTACCTGGACGCGTCCGGCACCGTGGTCGTCACGGTGACCGACAGCGCCGCCGCCGCCCAGGTCCGTGCGGCCGGTGCCACGCCGGAGCTGGTCAGGTACGGCGCCGCCCGGCTCGCCGCGGTCACCGCCACGCTGGACAGGTCGGCCCGGGTCGTCGGCACCGCCTGGGCGGTGGACCCCAGGACCGACCAGGTCGTGGTGTCCGTGGACGAGACCGTGACCGGCGCCAGGCTGGCCCAGGTCACCGCCGTGGCGAAGCGGTTCGGCGACGCCGCCCGCGTAGAGCATGTGGCCGGCAGCTTCAGCATGCGGATCCGCGGCGGCGACGCGATCTACGGCGGCCAGTACCGCTGCTCGCTCGGCTTCAACGTGCGCAGCAGCAGCGGCACGTACTACTTCCTGACCGCCGGGCACTGCGGCAACCTCGCCTCCAGTTGGTACGCCGACTCAGGCCATACCGTGTTCCTGGGAAGCAGGGCCGCCAGCAGCTTCCCCGGCAACGACTTCGCGATCATCCGGTACAGCACGAGCTTCACCAACCACCCGGGCAGCATCAACCTGTACAACGGCACCACCCAGGACATCACCACCGCGGGCAACGCCTTCGTGGGCGAGACGGTCCGCCGCAGCGGTAGCACGACCCACGTCCACAGCGGCACCGTCACCGCGCTCAATGCGACGGTCACCTACCCCCAGGGCACGGTGACCGGCCTGATCAAGACCACGGTCTGCGCCGAAGGCGGTGACAGCGGCGGCCCGCTGTTCGCCGGCAGCACGGCGCTGGGCCTGACCTCCGGCGGCAGCGGTAACTGCACCTTCGGCGGGACGACCTTCTTCCAGCCGGTGACCGAGCCACTGTCGGTGTACGGCGTCAGCGTCTACTGACCACCACCACGGCTGTCCGGCGGTTGTCGGGCGCTACGCCGACCGCCGCCGGACGATTCACCCTTCCTGGCTAGAGCTGCTCTTGTGCAACCGACCAACCGCTGCTGATACTTCCTGCGGCTAGGCATTGGTCCGGTACTGGCCTTGTGTGCCGGTTGGATACGGCACGACCAGGGTCCGCACCGACGCTGGCCCAGCCGCCTGGTGGATGTGCCACCCCCGGCACGTCCCGACCCCCCAGGAGGCTCCCTTGAGGCTCACCAGATCCTCGCTCCGGCCGGCCGCGGTCACCCTCGCGGCCGCCAGCCTGGCCGCGGGTGCACTACTCGTCGCCCACCCGGCACAGGCAAGCCCGGCGTCCGCGGCCCGCCAGGGGGCCTCGTACAGCGCCGTGCAACTCAAGTCCGTCACCGACTCGCTGGACCGGACCGTCGCGTTCCCGGGCACGGCCTGGGGCGTCAACCCGGCGACCAACCAGGTCGTCGTCTCCATCGACCGGACCGTCACCGGTAGCCGGCTGGCCGCGGTGCGGTCGGCTGTCCAGCGGTTCGGCGGCGCCGTGCGGCTGGAGCGGGTGGCCGGCACCTTCCACCTGGACATCTCCGGCGGCGACGCCATCTACGGTTCCCGGTTCCGTTGCTCGCTCGGCTTCAACGTGCGAAGCGGGACCACCTACTACTTCCTGACCGCCGGCCACTGCGGCAAGGCCGAGCCCACCTGGTGGACCTCGGCCAACCACAGCACGCTGCTCGGCAATACCGTCGCCGCCACCTTCCCCGGCAAGGACTACGCGCTGGTGCGGTACGACCCGTCCTTCCCCACCAGCAACATCTCCGGGACCGTGGCCGGCAACCACGACATCACCGCGCCGGCCAACGCCTTCGTCGGTGAGGCGGTCACCCGCACCGGGAGCACGACCGGCACGCACACCGGTGTTGTCACCGCGCTGAACGTCACGGTGCACTACCAGGGCGGCGGCACGGTGCGTGGCCTGATCCAGACCACGGTCTGCGCCGAGCCCGGTGACAGCGGCGGCCCGCTGTACGACGGGACCTTCGCCCTCGGCCTGACCTCGGGTGGCAGCGGCAACTGCACCACCGGCGGAACGACGTTCTTCCAGCCGGTGATCCCGGCGCTGACCGCGTACAGCACGTACGGAGTGCAGATCTTCTGATCCACTGACGTTGCCCGACGGTTGTCGCCCCTGCTGGCCGGCACCGTCGGGCAACGCCGGCCAGCCCGAGGGTGTGTCTGACGAACCTTGAGCCGCTGCGCGCCGCCCGCGACGGCCAAGATCCATTGGACAGGTCCTACGCCGACTCCGGCTCGCGCAACCGCTGGCTGATCACCTGGGTGATGCCGTCGCCGCGCATGCTCGCCCCGTACAGCGCGTCGGCGATCTCCATCGTGCGCTTCTGGTGGGTGATCACGATGAGCTGGCTTGAGTCGCGGAGCTGCTCGACCAGGTTGAGCAGCCGGCCGAGGTTCACGTCGTCGAGCGCGGCCTCGACCTCGTCCAGCACGTAGAACGGCGAGGGGCGGGCGCGGAAGATCGCGACCAGCAGCGCCACCGCGGTCAGCGAGCGCTCGCCGCCGGACAGCAGTGACAGCCGCTTCACCTTCTTGCCGGGCGGGCGCGCCTCCACCTCGACGCCGGAGCCCAGCAGGTCCTCCGGGTCGGTCAGGAAGAGCCGGCCCTCGCCGCCGGGGAACAGCGTGCGGAACACGATCTCGAACTCGCGTGCGGTGTCCTCGAACGCCGAACGGAACACCTCGAGGATCCGGTCGTCCACGTCCTTGACCACGGTCAGCAGGTCGCGGCGGGTGGACTTCAGGTCTTCGAGCTGCTCGCCGAGGAACTTGTACCGCTCCTCCAGCGCGGCGAACTCCTCCAGCGCCAGCGGGTTCACCTTGCCTAGCAGCGCCAGGTCGCGTTCGGCGCGGTGCGCCCGCTTCTCCTGGGTACGGCGGTCGTACGGCCCGGGCTGCGGCGCGACCACCTCCTCGCCGCGCCCGCGGGCCGCCTCGTACTCGGCCAGCTCGTTGGCGGCCGGCGGCACGGGGGCGTCCGGCCCGTACTCGGCCAGCAGCGTCTCCACGTCGAGCGCGTACTCCTCGGCGACCCTGGTCTCGAGCTGCTCGATCCGCATTCGCTGCTCGGCGCGGGCCACCTCGTCGCGGTGCACCGCGTCGGTCAGCCGCTCCAGCTCGCCGGACAGCTCCCGGGTGCGGCCGCGCAGCGCCAGCAGCTCGCCCTCACGCACCACCCGGGCCTGCTGCGCCTCGTCCCGCTCGCCGGCCGCAAGCTCCAGCGAGGCGGCGATCCGGCCCAGCGCGTACTGCCCCACCTCGGCCACCGCCTGCGCGATCACCGCACCACGGGCCCGCCTCGCGCGCGCCTCCTCCTGCTTGCGGCGGGCGGCCCGCTCGGCCTCGGCGGCGCGCAGCAGCGAGTCGGCCCGGCCGCCCATGGCGCGGACCCGCTCCTCGCCGGTGCGCACCGCGAGCCGCGCCTCCATCTCGGCCTGCCGGGCGGCGGCGGCCGCGGCGGCCAGCGCGTCCCGTTCCGCGGTTGACGGCTCGGCGTCCACCGGCGTCGCCTCGGCCAGCTCCAGTCGCCGCTCCAGCCCGGACAGGCCCTCCAGGTCGCGGTCCCGCGCGTCGTCCGCCTCAGCCCGGGCCCGCTCCAGCCGCTCGGCCTCCGCGCTGGCGGACCGGACCGCGGCGCCGAGCTGGGCGAGCTGCTCGGCCACGGCGTTCATCCGGGCGTCGGACTCGTTCAGCCGGGCCAGCGCGGTCTCCACCGCGGACGTGCGGCGCTGCCGCTCGGCCCGCGCCTGCTCCAGATCGCCGGCCAGCCGCGCGCGCCGGGCGGTGGCCTCGTCCAGCTTCTGCTGCGCCTCGTCGACGGCGGCCTGCACCTCGATCACGCTCGGCGCGCTGGCGGAGCCGCCGATGGCCCAGTCCGCGCCGAGCAGGTCGCCATCCGGGGTGACCGCCCGCACGCCGGGTTCGCCGCCGGGCTGTCCGCCGCCGGGCTGTCCGCCGCCGGGCTGTCCGCCGCCGGGCGACCGGGCGACCAGCGCTCGGCCGGCGGCCAGGTCGGGCACCACCGCGACCCGGTCCAGCGCGCGGTGGAGCGCGGGGCGGAGCTCCTCGGGGGCGTGCACCAGGTCCACAGCCCAGCGCGCGCCGGCCGGCAACGGCGGCCAGCCGGAACGGTCCACCGTGGGCGGCGTGCCCCCGACCAGCAGCCCGGCGCGGCCCCAGTCGTCCGCTTTGAGCAGTTCCATCGCCGCCGCCGCGCCGTCCACGTCCGAGACCGCGACCGCGTCAGCGATGCCGCCCAGCGCCGCCGCCAGCGCGGCCTCGTGCCCCGGCTCCACCGACAGCAGCGCGGCCACCGAGCCGAGCAGCCCCGGTACCCGGTGCGCGGCGGCCAGCAGCGCACCGGCGCCGTCCTTGCGGGTCAGCCCGATGGCCAGCGCCTCCCGCCGGGCGGCCCAGGTGGAACGCTCCCGGTCCGCCTCCCGCTCGGCGTCCACCAGCGCGCGGACCTGCGCGGACACCTCCTCGTAGGCGGAGACGGCCGCCTCGTGCCGGCTGTCCAGGTCGAGCTCGCCGGCGTCCAACGCGCCCACCTGGGCCTGCAGCGCCTCGAACTCCCCGCGCGCCGTGGCCGCCCGCTCCCGGGCGTCCGCGATCTGGGTGGACAGCCGCTCGATCTCCTCGCCGGCCTTGGCCGCCCGGCTCCTGTGCGCGTTCACCTGGCCGATCAGCCTGGCCAGGCCCTCCCGCCGGTCGGCCACCGCCTTGACCGCGGCCACCAGCGCCTGCTCCGCCCCGGCCAGCCGCTCCTCGGTGGCCTGCCGGGTGGCCACCGCCTCGGCCAGCCGCTCCCGGTCGCCCTCCAGCGCCTCGGTGAGCTCCACCTCCTGCTCGCGGACCTCGGCGGCCTCCCGCTCCAGCGCCTCCGGGTCGCGGCCCGGCCTGGCATCCTCCGGCTCGGCGGACAGGTACCGGGCGCGCTCGGCGGCCAGCCGCGCCGTGCCGCGGAACCGCTCCTCCAGCGCGGACAGCCGGTACCACGTCTCCTGCGCGCGCGCCAGCCGGGGGGCGTCCGCGGCCATCACCTGCTCGAGCTCGGCCTCCCGCTCCTGGGCGGCGGCCAGCGCCTGCTCCACGGTGGCGCGCCGCTCCCGGATCGCGGTCTCGTCGGCGACCTCCTGCGCCAGCGCATCCCGGAGCCGGCCCAGGTCGTCGGCCAGCAGCCGCAGCCGGGAGTCGCGCAGCTCGGACTGGACGGCCGCGGCCCGCCGGGCCACCTCGGCCTGCCGGCCCAGCGGCTTGAGCTGGCGGCGCAGCTCACCGGCCAGGTCCTGGATGCGGGTCAGGTTGGCCTGCATCGCCTCCAGCTTCCGCAGCGCCTTCTCCTTGCGCTTGCGGTGCTTCAGGACGCCGGCCGCCTCCTCGATGAACGCCCGGCGGTCCTCCGGGCGGGCCTGCAGCACCGAGTCGAGCTGGCCCTGCCCGACGATGACGTGCATCTCGCGGCCGATGCCGGAGTCGGACAGCAGCTCCTGGATGTCCAGCAGGCGGCAGTGCTGGCCGTTGATCTCGTACTCGCTCTCGCCGGAGCGGAACAGCCGGCGTGCGATGGAGACCTCGGCGTACTCGATGGGCAGCGCCCCGTCGCCGTTGTCGATGGTGAGGATGACCTCGGCCCGGCCCAGCGGCGGCCGGCCGGCCGTTCCGGCGAAGATCACGTCGTCCATCTTGCCGCCGCGCAGCGCCTTGGCACCCTGCTCGCCGAGCACCCAGGCGATGGCGTCGACGACGTTGGACTTGCCCGAGCCGTTCGGGCCCACGACACATGTGATGCCCGGCTCGAAGCGGAGCTGGGTGGCGGACGCGAAGGACTTGAAGCCCTTCAGCGTGAGGCTCTTGAGGTGCACGGCTCTCCGGGCGGCTTCTGGTCAGGTGTGGTGGCCGCGTCGCCCTACGGTCGCCCGCAGGGCACGAGGGAAGGCCAGGGTGACCTTACCTGCCCGGTACGATGTGCGCCCCTCGGCGCGCCATCGACGCCACGAGCCGCTCATCCGCGCTGTCGTCGCCCGACCGGCGGATCGCCCGATCGGAAATCATTCCAATACCATGATCAGCGAGTAATGGCGAATGCACCGAACGTTCATGTTCGAGGGCAGCCGCTACACCGCTGGCCCGGTCGCCGGACGGCCGGGCCAGGTGCTGAAGCTGTGAAGATGCGAGAAGCCGGGCTCAGGCGAGCGCCGGCTCCTTCTCGGACAGGCGCCGAAGGCCGTCCTCAAGGTCTACCTCGTCGGTACGCCCAGAGCGGAGCTCAGCGAGCTCAGCTTCAAGATCCCGTACTCGGGAGCGAAGGAACGTCACCTCATCGAGGAGCCTGCGGTCGGGTCGCGGTGCAACATAACCGATCAGGGCCTTGGCCATCTGAAAGGCCTCCACGGGCAGGACGTGTGTGCGAAGCACGAACGCGGCGTGCGCGCACTCAGGGCGGAATGGGTTGAGGATCCCACCACAGAATGGCGGAGTCAACAAAGAGTGTAGCGGTCCCAGGGCTGGAGTGCTAATGGAGGGTGAAGTCGCGCGCGCCGCCCCGGGCCGCGGACCACTGCTCGACGACGTCGCGCACCCGACCCGGCGCACCCGGGCCGCGCAACCGGGCGAGCAGCTCCCGGCAGACCGGCTCGGAGCCCTCGGCGACGACCTGGACCCGCCCATCGTCGAGGTTTGCGGCGCTGCCGACCAGTCCGAGCTCGCGGGCCTGCGCCCGCGTCCACCAACGGAACCCCACGCCCTGCACGCGGCCGCTGATCCACGCCGTCAGCCGGACCGGCCGCCCGCCGTGGTCGTCGATCGCGGACGACGACTCGTCCCCGTACTCCACGGCGTCTCCTCCCGACCCACACACGCGGCCCCCGACCCTAGGCGACGCGCCGGACCGCCGCCGGGGTTTCCGCGGCGCCGCGCGGCCCAGGGCCGGGTGCGGTCCGGGTGCGGAGTCGGGGGCTGGTCGGGGGCGGTCGGGGGGCGGTCGCGGCGGGCCGAGGCGGGCCGAGGCGGGCCCGGAGGCCCGCCTCAGGGGGCGCGGGTGGGGATGGCGCCGGTGTCGGTGGACCGGGCCTCGGGGCCGCGGCGCGGCTGGTGCGGCTGGTGCGGCCGTTCGGGGCGGGGCGGCGTCGGTATGGCCGGCTCCGTACCGCGGCGGGGCCGGTGCACCTGCTCGGAGTGGGCCGGCGGGGACCCGGCGGGCTCCGTACCGCGGCGGGGCCGGTGCACCTGCTCGGGGTGCGTCGGCGGGGGCACCGCGGGAACCGGGCCGCGGCGGACCCGGTACGGCCGGTCCGGCTGCCCGGCAGCGGGCGCCTCCGACTGCCCGGCCGCAGGCGGCGGCGGCGCGGCGGGAACCGGGCCGCGGCGGAGCCGGTACGGCCGCTCCGGCTGTCCGGCAGCGGGCGCCTCCGGCTGCCCGGCCGCGGGCGGCGGCGCGGCGGGAACCGGGCCGCGGCGGACCTGGTACGGGCGCTCCTCGGGCGGGTCCGCCGGGGTGCGCGAGGCGGGCACCGGACGCTCGCCGGGCTGGCGGTCCCGGCGTGGCGATCCGGTACGGCGGGGCCGGCGGGCGCGCGGCTCGCCGGGGGCAGGGGGCTGCGCCGGTTCGGTCCGGACCGGCTTCGGTGCGCGCCGCGGCCGGCCCCCGGGCACCGGCACGGCCGGGTCGCCGGGCGCCGGCGGCAGCAGCCGCAGCGTCTCGGCCAGCCGGTCGATGACCTCATCCAGGGTGGCGTACGCACCGTCCTGCACGCCGGTCGCGTACTCCCGCCCGCGTTCCCTCGCCTGCTCGGAGACGACCGGCCCGCGCCGCCGCCGCACCAGCCAGGCGGAGAGCTGCCGGACCACGGTGGAGGCATCCGCGGGGCGGGCCCGGCGCAGCCGTTCCCGTTCCTGCAGCGCCGCCGCGCGCCAGAGCGCCAGCGCGGCGAGGCAGCAGGCCAGTCCCGCGGCGATCCGGGCGTCGGCGAACAGAGCGAGCGGCGCGACGACGAGGAGCATCACGAACCCCGCGATGATCACGCCCGTTCACACCTTCCCCTCGGTCGCCGATCCGACCCGTGCACGATCTTGACAGTGCTCCCTGGCACAATGGCGCCCAACGCGACCAGCATGGTCCACCGCCGCCCGATCGCGTGGTGACACGCGAGGCTAGCGGTGACCGCCGGGTGCTGCGAATCGGACAGTCGGGCCCGATCGAGCAGAGACCGGACACGAGTGGATCTAGACTCTGCGCGTGCCGCCACGCCACGACGTCGTTTCCCGGTCCGACACCGGCGACCCGCTCGACCGGTTCCAGATCCCCGGACGGCCGGAGCCGCCGGCCGGCCGCGGCGGGAGGCTGCGGGCCGCCGCGACGGTGGTCGCGGTGGGTCTCGCCCTGCTGGTCGCGCCGAGGCTGATCGGCACGGGGGTGCGGCCGCGGCTGATCGGCGACGCCGCGCCGGCGGCCGTCGAGGTGCCGGCGGTCGGTCGGCCCGGCGCCGGCGCACCGCCGGGAACCACCCGGGCGCCGCGCACCACTGCCGCGCCGGACAGCAGCCGACCGCCGGCCCGGCAGCCGGCCACCCCGCCAACCGGGTCGCGAGCCAGGTTGCCCGCCGGGTTGCCCGCCGGGCCCTCAGCCCCGCCGGCCACCGCCGCGTACGACCGGCAGATCCTGGCGCTGGTCAACTCCGCCCGCAGCGGCAACGGCTGCGGCGCGCTGGCGCTGGACTCCCGGCTGCAGGCGGCCGCCCGCGAGCACACCCGCGACATGGCCGGCAGCGGGCGGTTCAGCCACACCGGAACGGACGGCAGCACGCCGTTCCAGCGGGCCGCCGCGCACGGCTTCACCGGCGCGGTCGGGGAGAACATCGCCCGCGGGTACGAGACCCCGCGGGCGGTGATGAACGCCTGGATGGCGAGCCCCGGGCACCGCGCCAACATCCTCAACTGCGACTTCCGGCTGCTCGGCGTGGGCTACGTCGCCGGTGGCTCCTGGTGGACGGAGATCTTCGGCGGATAGGCCCGCGGTCCGGGTCACGCCCGGCGGCCACCGCCTCGGCCCGGATCGGGCTACCAACGGGCGCGGCGCGGCCGGGGCTGGCAGCGCGGGCAGGTGTAGCTGGACCGGTTCATGAACGGGTCGCGCCGGATCGGGGTGCCGCACCGCCGGCAGGGCTCGTCGCCGCGCCCGTACACCGCCAGCGACCGGTCGAACCACCCGCTCTCGCCGTTGACGTTCACGTACAGCGCGTCGAACGAGGTGCCGCCCGCGGCGAGCGCCCGCGCCAGCACCCCGCGGACCGCGCCGAGCAGGATGGCCAGCGCCGGCCGGGTCAGCGTCTCGGTCGGCCGGGCCCAGTGCAGCCGGGCCTGCCACAGCGCCTCGTCGGCGTAGATGTTGCCCACCCCGGAGATCAGGGACTGGTCCAGCAGCGCGCGTTTGATCGCGGTGCGCCTGCGCCGCGTCCGGTCAGCGAACGCCAGGTCGTCGAACTCGGGGTCCATCGGGTCCCGGGCGATGTGCCGGATCGGGGTGGGCAGGTCGGCGCCGCCCGGGTCCACCGACAGCCCGCCGAACGTGCGCTGGTCCACGAACCGCAGCTCGCGGCCGCCGTCGGTGAAGGTGAGCCGGATCCGCAGGTGCGCCTCGTCCGGCGCGCCCGGCGGCTGGACCAGTAGCTGGCCGCTCATCCCGAGGTGGCCGAGCAGCGCGTCGCCGGAGTCCAGCGGCAGCCACAGGTACTTGCCCCGGCGACGGGCCGCGGTGAGCGTCCGGCCGGCGAGCCGGGCGGCGAAGTCGTCGGCGCCGCGGGCGTGCCGGCGGACCGCGCGGGGATGCAGCACCCGCACGCCGGCCACGGTGCGGCCGGACACCCACCGGTCCAGCCCCTGGCGGACCACCTCGACCTCGGGCAGCTCCGGCACGCCGCCAGCCTAACGCCGGCCTCAGGAGGGGTTGACCCGCTCGCGCAGGGTCTTCCACGCGGTCTCGGCGGCCTGCTGCTCGGACTCCTTCTTGCTGCGGCCCTGGCCGGTGCCGAGGTCCTCCCCGGCCACCCGCACCATCGCGGTGAAGTGCTTCTCGTGGTCCGGGCCCTCCTCGGTCACCACGTACTCGGGGACGCCGAGGCCGTGCGCCGCGGTCAGCTCCTGCAGGCTGGTCTTCCAGTCCAGCCCGGCGCCGCGCTGGGCGGAGTCGGCCATCACCGGGTCGAACAGCCGGTGCACCACCTGGCGGGCCATGTCCAGGCCGTGCTCGATGTAGACCGCCCCCAGCAGGGCCTCCAGGGTGTCGGCCAGGATGCTGGCCTTGTCCCGGCCGCGGGTGACCTCCTCGCCCCGGCCCAGCCGCATGTGCGGGCCGAGGCCGCCGGGGCCGAGGGTGCGCGCCACGTCGGCCAGCGCCCGCATGTTGACCACCGAGGCGCGCAGCTTCGCGAGCTGGCCCTCCGGCAGGTCGGGGTGGGCGTGGAACAACGAGTCGGTGATCACCAGGCCGAGTACCGCGTCGCCGAGGAACTCCAGCCGTTCGTTGGTCGGCAGGCCGCCGTTCTCGTACGCGAACGACCGGTGGGTGAGCGCGCGACCGAGCAGGTCGGGGTCGAGGACGACCCCGAGAGCCTGCTCGAGCGGCCCGCCCTCCGGGGCCGAGCCCAGCCTGCTCACCGTGCCTCCTCGCTGACGCTCCCCGGCACGGCGAAGACCGGCACCAGGCCGGCAGGCACCGCGCCGGCAGGCACCAGGCCGGCAGGCGACCTCGCAAGGTCGGTCACTCGGATCACCTCCGCGGCCACCGTCTCACGGCAGCACGGCACGCGGCGCCCCTGTCTGGACGCCGCGCCGATAGATCATCGTCGGTCGCCGTGCTAACGATCAGACCGCGAGGACGATCCGGCCGTCGTACTGGCCGCAGGTCGGGCACGCGGTGTGCGGCGGCTTCATCGCCCCACAGGCGCGGTTGCTGCACGGCGCGAGCGTGGGCGCGGTCGTCTTCCACTGGGAGCGGCGGTGGCGGGTGTTGCTCCGCGACTTCTTCCGCTTCGGAACGGCCACGTCTACTTCTCCTGACTGTCGGGTCGGTGCTCACCGAACCGCTCGGCGAGAGCGGCCCAGCGCGGGTCGGTCCGCTCGTGCGTGTGGTCCGGCGGCAGGTCATCCCAGCGCGCCCCGCAGGTCGCGCACAGGCCCCGGCAGTCGTCCCGGCACAGCGGTGACAGCGGCAGTCCGAGGACCACCGTATCGCGCACGGTCGGCTCGAGGTCGATCAGGTCGCCCTCGATCCGGCCGGCCTCCTCCTCGGAGGCGGTCTCGTCCGTGGCGCTGTTCGGGTAGGCGAACAGCTCCTGCAGGTCGAGCTCCACCTCGTCCCTGATCGGCCCCAGGCAGCGCGCGCACTCGCCGGTCACCGGAGCCGAGACGGTCCCGGAGACGAGTACGCCCTCCATGACCGCCTCGAGCCGGAGATCGAGCTCGAGCGGAGCACCCACCGGAACACCGATCAGCTCCAGGCCGAGGTCCGCCGGCGCGGGCACGATCCGCTCGATTCTGCGCATCGATCCGGGCCTACGGCCCAGCTCGCGGGTGTCGATCACGAGTGGGTCGCGTGGATTGAGGCGTCGCGTCTTGTGCTCGGGCATACAGAACCTGGCCTGTTGGTGAGGCCGGCGGACAAGGTTACCCGAGCCGCCGGGGATCCGTCGATTCGGCCGCCGCGTCGTCGGTGCTCCGTCTCCCCCGGCCCGCGCGGCCCGGTCATCAAGTGTAGGGACGCGCCAGCCCTGCGATGCTCACTCGGCCCGGTCCTTGGTGTGGGGTTGGCACCAGCCCTGCGATGCTCACTCGCTGTCGCCTCGGTGCTCATCTGCTCGGCTCCGCGCTCGCTCCGCTCCTCGGGCCCGCTCGGCCCAGCCCCTCCGGTGCTGGCTGGGGGGCCCTGCGATGCTCACTCGCTGTCGCCTCGCGGGTGGGCCCGCTCGTGCAGCGTCTGTCGGCCCATGTCGATCTGCCGCATGGTGCGGGTGAGCAGCTCTGTGAACGAGGCCAGCCGGCTGTCCACGTACTCCTCCACGTCGGCCGCCATCTGCCGGGCCTCGGCGCGGGCCTGCTCGGTGACCCGCGCGGCCTCCATGGTCGCCGTCCGGTGCACCTCGCTGCTGTCCATCAGCCGGGCCGCCTCGTGCCGGGCGGCCGCCACCGTGGTCTCCGCCTCGGCGCGCGCCGCGGCCAGGATGCGCTCGGCCTGGGCCTGCGCGGCGGCGACCTGCTGTCCGGCGTGCTCCTGCGCCGAGCGCAGCACATCGGCGGCCTGCTCGCGGGCCGCGCCGACCAGCCGCTCGCGCTCCACCTCCCCCTGCTCGACCGCGCGGGCGAACTGCTCCTCGGCCCGGGCGAGCAGATCCTCGCGCTTGTCCAGCACGCCCTGGGCGTCCTCCAGCTCCGGCGGCAGCGCGTCCCGGACGTCCTCGACGAGGTCCAGGACGTGGCCGCGCGGCACCACGCAGGACGCCGACATCGGCACCCCGCGGGCGGTCTCCACCAACTCGGCCAGCTCGTCCAGGGCCGCCAGCGCCTGGTACGCCTGCGGTTCCTCGATCACGTCGTCGGCCACGCCTCGAGGCTAGCGCCGCTCCGCGAGCCGCTGCTGGAGGCGCTCCAGCACGATAGGCGGGATCAGCCCGGACACGTCGCCGCCGTAGGTCGCGACCTCCTTGACCAGGCTGGACGACAGGAAGCTGTACTGCGGGTTGGTGGCCATGAACAGCGTCTCCACGCCGGCCAGGTCGTGGTTCATCTGCGCCATCTGCAGCTCGTAGTCGAAGTCGCTGACCGCGCGCAGGCCCTTCACCACGGCCGGCACGTTGTGCGCGCGGCAGTAGTCCACGAGCAGCCCCTCGAAGGCGTCCACCCGGACGTTGCCGTAGTCGGCGGTCACCGCGGTGAGCATCTCCATCCGCTCTTCCACGGTGAACAGGCTGGACTTCGTTTTGTTGATGAGCACCGCGACGATGACCTCGTCGTACAGCCGGCTGGCCCGACCGATGATGTCGAGATGGCCATGGGTCACCGGGTCGAATGAACCGGGGCAGACGGCGCGCCTCACGGTACTCACGGTGCGTGACCGTACCAAAGGGCTGTGTCCCCGTACCGCCGTTGCCTGCCCGGCTTGAGTGGTTCTGGCCACACCGGCTCGGCGGCGTCGCGGCGGCGTTCGACCGCCACCACCGCGCCCGGGGCGACCCAGCCGTAGCGGGCGAGGTCGGCGAGCACGGCGTTCAGGTCGGCGTCGGACAGTGCATACGGCGGGTCGGCGAAGATCACGTCGTACGGCGGCCCGGGTGGCGGGCCGGCCGCCAGACGCTGGACACGTTCGGTGACCACCTGTGCACCAGCCAGGCCGAGGGCGCGGGCGTTGTCCCGGATGACGCGGGCCACCCTGGCGTCGGACTCGACCAGCAGCGCGTGCGCGGCGCCGCGGGACAGCGCCTCCAGGCCGACCGCGCCGGAGCCGGCGTACAGGTCGAGGACGCGGGCGCCGTCCAGGTCGGTGAGTGCGTCGAGGGTGGAGAACAGCGCCTCCCGGATGCGGTCGGAGGTGGGCCGGGTGCCCTGCCCGGGCGGCACCGCGAGCCGCCGCCCGCCGGCGCTGCCCGCCACGATCCGCGTCACCGCACCATTCTCCCCCGCTCACCCCACCCGGGCGTGCTCGGTGGCGGCCGGTCGGCGGTGGCAAGCCGGGGGCAGCCAGCGTGGGGTGGCCACGGCGAGCAGGCCGAGGGGCACCGCGAACGCGGCCACCAGCTCGGCCCCGTCCAGGCCGGCCGCCGCGCCCAGGCCGTACGCCCCGAAGAGCAGCACCGCGACCACCTCGGCGCCGAAGCCGGCCACGCTCGTCACGGTGGCCCGGGCGGACCCCTCGATCGAGTCCTGCAGGCGGGCGTCCACCAGCACGTTGCCCAGCGACAGCGCGCCCATCGCGACCGCGATCGGGAGGAAACCGGCCGGGTGCCGGACCAGCGCACCGAGGGCCAGCAGCGCGGCGCCCGCCGCCAGCACGCCGGCCAGCGCGACCGGCCGAAGCCGCGCACACCGCCCGGCCAGCGCGCTGCCCGCGGCCTGGCCGAGCACCATCGGCAGCAGCAGCAACGGCACCGCCGCGACGGAGGCACCGTCGGAGCCGGCCAGCAGCGGCAGGTACTCGTCGATCACCCAGAGCCCGGACAGCAGCGCCGCGAGCAGGACCACCGACCGCACCACCCGGTGGGTGGCCGCCTCCCGCACTCCCGCGTGCAGGGTCGCCAGGTACCCGCCCTCGCCGACGGCCTCCACCCGCGGTGCCTCCGGGAACGACCATGCCACCGCGGCGGCCGCCAGGCAGACCGCGACGCTCAGCCAGCCGGCCAGCGGGTAGCCGCCGAGCGCCACCAGCGGCGCCGCGGCGAGGGTGCCCGCCGCGTTGCCGAGCAGCCGCGCGGTGCCGGCCCGGCCCATCAGCCCCGGGTAGGCGGCCGGGTGGCCGAGCGCGGCCAGCCCGTCGTACACCAGGGCCTGCTCGGTGCCGGAGGCCATCGCCGAGCCGGCGCCCCACAGCATGAAGCCGACCGCGAAGGACAGGTACGAGGGGGCGCCCACCCACAGCCCGAAGCCGATCCCGCGCAGCACCATGGCCAGGGCAAGCAGCCTGCGGCGGGAGACCCGGTCGGCCAGGGCGCCGGACGGCACCTCCAGCGTGAACGCGGTCACCGACCACAGCGCGAACAGGCTGGAGATCTGGCCTGCGGACATGCCGTGGTCGACGAACAGCAGCGCGTACACGGGATACAGCGGGAGCGCGTCGTCAAGCGTGGCGAACAGCGTCAGCCGGCACGCCAGCGCGCGGATCGGCGGTTGGTCGGGGTCGGGCAGCCGGCGACCGCGGCGGGCTGCCCGGCTGACTCAAAGCGTGCCGGAGAGGTACATGCGACGGAGCATAGCCGCGGCGGCTCAGGTCTTCTCCAGATATTCCGCCCGGTCGTCGGACAGCAGCGCGGCCACCTCGGCGGCCAGCTCCGGGTGGGTGAGCAGCCCGGGGTCGATGTCCACCAGGGCGGTGGCCTCCTCCCTGGCGTCGCCGATGAGCTGCTCGTCGCGCAGCAGGGACAGCAGCTTGAGCTGCGAACGGCGGCCCCACTGGGCGGCGCCGAGCACGTCGCCCTCGCGGCGCTGCTCCAGGTCCAGCCGGGCCAGCTTGAAACCGTCCATCGTGGACGCCACGGCGGCCAGCCGCTCGCGCGCCTTGGTGCCCGGCGGCGAGTCGGTGACCAGCAGGCACAGCCCAGGCGCGCCACCCCGGCCGATCCGGCCGCGGAGCTGGTGGAGCTGGGACACGCCGAACCGGTCCGCGTCCAGCACCACCATCACCGTCGCGTTCGGCACGTCCACGCCGACCTCGATCACCGTGGTGGACACCAGCACGTCGAGCTCGCCGGCCGCGAACCGGCCCATCACCGCGTCCTTCTCCTCGGTGGGCAGCCGGCCGTGCAGGGCGTCCACCCGCAGGCCGGACAGCGGGCCCTCCACCAGCATGGGCAGCAGGTCGGCCACCGCCAGCGGCGGCCGGGGCTCCAGCCCGGCACCATCGACCGTGGACTCCTCCTCCGCCGGCGCCGCGCCGTCGACGGTGGACACGTCGTCCGCCGAGGACCCCTCGCCGATCCGCGGGCAGACGACGAACGCCTGGTGCCCGGCGGCCACCTCCTCGCGGATCCGCTGCCAGGCCCGCTCCAGCCAGGCCGGCTTCTCCGCGGTCGGGACGACCGTGGTGGAGATCGGCAACCGGCCCTCGGGCAGCTCACGCAGCGCGGCCGTCTCCAGGTCGCCGTACACCGTCATGGCCACCGTGCGCGGGATCGGCGTGGCGGTCATCACCAGCACGTGCGGCGGGCGGCTTCCCTTGGCCCGCAGGGCGTCCCGCTGCTCCACGCCGAACCGGTGCTGCTCGTCCACCACCACCAGCCCGAGGTCGGCGAAATCCACCTTCTCCTGGAGCAGTGCGTGCGTACCCACCACGATGCCGGCCTCGCCGGACGCGGTCTCGAGCAGCGCCCGGCGGCGGGCGGCGGTGGGCAGCGAGCCGGTCAGCATTGTGACCCGGGTGGCGTGCTCGGCACCCGGGACACCGGCACCCGAGCCGGGCGGGACACCCGCACCCGAGCCCGACGGGACACCCGCACCCGAGCCCGACGGGACACCCGCACCCGAGCCCGACGGGACACCCGCACCCGAGAAGTCCAGCTCGCCGCGGCGGCCGAGCGGCCCGAGCAGCTCGCGCAGGCTGCGCGCGTGCTGGGCGGCGAGCACCTCGGTGGGCGCCAGCAGCGCCGCCTGGCCGCCCGCGTCGATCACCTGCAGCATGGCGCGCAGCGCCACCACGGTCTTGCCCGACCCGACCTCGCCCTGCAGCAGCAGGTGCATCGGGTGCGCCCCGCCGAGGTCGCCGGCGATCCGGTCGCCTATCTCGCGCTGGCCGGAGGTCAGCTCGAACGGGAGCAACGCGTCGAACGCGGCGGCCAGCGCGTCCTCGCGACGCGCCCGCGGGGTGGCCGGGTCGGCGGCCTGCTGTCGGCGGCGCTGCGCCAGGGTCACCTGCAGCACCAGCGCCTCGTCCCACTTCAGCCGCTTCTGCGCCGCCGCCAGGGCGGCGAAGCTGCGCGGGCGGTGGATGTCGCGCAGCGCCGCGTTCAGGCCGATCAGCCTGCGGCGCTCGCGCAGCGCCGGCGGCAGCGGGTCGTCCAACGGGTCGAGGTTGTCCAGCGCCGTCTGCACCGCGCCGGTGATCATCCACGGCTTGAACCCGGCGGTCATCGGGTAGATCGCCACCGGCGCGTCCACGAAGTCGTCCACGCTGGCCGAGCCGGCCGCCGGGTCGAGCCAGGTGTACTCGGGGTGGGCGAGCTGGCGCACCCGGTTGAACTCGGTGACCTTGCCGGCGAACAGCCCGCGCCGGCCGACCGGCAGCTCCTTCTCCCGCCAGGCCTGGTTGAAGAAGGTGAGGGTGAGGGTGCGCCGGCCGTCGCCGACCAGCACCTCCAGGATTGTCCCGTTGCGGCGCTTCATCCGGCGCGAGGTCACCTTGCGCACCTCGGCCATCACGGTGACCAGGTCGCCGACCCGCAGCTCGGACAGGTCGGTGAGCTCGCCGCGCTCGGCGTACCGCCGCGGGTAGTGCCGCAGCAGCTCGCCCACCGTGTGCAGGTCGAAATGCCTGGCCAGCGGCTTGGCCGCGGTTTTCACCAGCGGGTCCAGCGGGGTGGACAGGTCGGCCATCACTCCACTCCGATCAGCAGCGGGTACAGCGGCTGGCCGCCCTCGTACACCACCAGCTCGACCTCGGGGTGGGTGCCGGCCAGGTGCCGCTCCAGCATGTGGGCCAGCCCCTCGGGTGCGTCCGCGCCGAGGACCGCCGTCATCAGTTCGCCGCCGGTGGCGAGCAGCCGGTTGACCAGCTCCACCGCCACCTCCCGCACCGACGCGCCGATCAGCAGCACATCGCCATCGACCAGCCCGAGCACGTCGCCGGGCAGGCAGTGCCCGGCCATGGTGATCGCCTCCCGGACCGCCACGGTGACCTCCGCCGACCGGGTGGCCGCCGCCGTCTCGGCCATCGCGATCACGTCGTCGTCGAACCGCCTCGATCCGTCGTGCACGGCGACCGCGGCCAGCCCCTGCACGGGCGACCGGGTGGGTACGACGGCCACCTGCACGCCGGCCGCCCGGGCCTCGTCGGCCGCCGCCATCGCCACCGCGGTGTGGTCGCGGTGGTTGGGCAGCACCACGACGCGGGCCGCCCGGCTGCCCTCGATCGCGGCCAGCAGCTCGCCGGTGGAGGGCTTGCCGCCCACCACCACCACCCCCTCCGCACGGAACAGCTCCGACAGCCCCGCGTCCGGCGCGATCGCCACCACGGCGGTCCCCTCCCGCGCCGCCGCCTCCCTCGCTCCGGACTCCCCGGCTCCGGACTCCCCGGCTCCAGACTCCCCGGCTCCAGACTCCCCCGCTCCCGCCGCTCCGGCCGCCGCAGCCCCGGCCGCCGCGGCCCGGTCCGCCGTGACCTGGTCGGCGAACCGGGTGACGGTGATCCGGTACGGCCGGCCGGCCTCCACTCCGGCCTCGACGGTGGCCCCCACGTCGTTGGTGTGCACGTGCACGTTCCACACGCCGTCGCCGGAGCCCACGACTACCACCGAGTCGCCGAGCCCGGCCAGCTCGGCGCGCAGCCGGCCGGCCGCCTCGTCGGCGGCGTCCAGCAGGTACTGCACCTCGTACCCGAACTCCGCCGAGCCGGCCTCCCGGGCCGCCTCCAGCACCCGCCGGTCGCGGGCGCGGCGCGGCGGCGCGGTGCCGGCCGCCCGCCCGGTCACCACCTCCACCAGCGCGTCCAGCACGACCACCAGCCCGCGGCCGCCCGCGTCCACCACGCCGGCCCGGCCGAGCGCGGGGAGCTGCGACGGGGTACGGGCCAGTGCCTCGGTCGCGGCTCGAGCGGCGGCCAGCACCACGGCGTCCAGCGGGCCGCCGCCGATCTGCTTGGCGGCCTCCGCGGCGGCCCTGGCCACGGTGAGGATGGTGCCCTCGACCGGCGCCGCGACCGCGGCGTACGCCAGGTCGGCGGCGCGCACCAGCCCCTCGGCCAGCACGGCACCGTCCACCGCGCCCGACCCGGCGGCGCCCGACCCGGCGGCGCCCGGCTGCGGGCAGGCCTCGCCCAGGCCGCGCAGGAGCTGGGACATGATGACCCCGGAGTTGCCCCGGGCGCCGAGCACCGCGCCGCGGGCGAACGCCGCCAGGCACCCCCTGGGGTCGGCGGCCGGGCTGGCCTGCAGCGCCTGCGCGGCGGCGTGCGCGGTCAGCGCCAGGTTGGTGCCGGTGTCGCCGTCCGGGACCGGGTAGACGTTCAGCTCGTCGATCTCCGCCCGGTGCGCGTCCAGCCCCCGGACCACCGCGGCCGACCAGGTCCGCACGGCCCGCGCGTCCAGGACGGTCAGCACGCACACCTCCCGGTCGGTAGCGTTCCCGGGAAGCCTACCCAGCCGGCCGGACACTCCAGGCCCGGTCAGCGCCGCCGGTCGAGCCGTCGCGCCGTCAACACCGGCGGCCAACGCCGCCGATCCAGCGCCACCGGGTCAGCGCCGCCGGCCAACGCCACCGGGTCAGCGCGGGCGGGTCAGCGCGGGCGGGTCAGCGCCACCGGGTCAGCGCGGGCGGGTCAACGCGGGCGGGTCAACGCGGGCGGTACGCGGCCAGCGCGTCCGGCCGGGCGGTGAACCGGAACCTGCGGCCGGCCGGCCCGACCTCGCCGTCGGTGGCGACCTGCACCGGGTCGGTACGCACCCGCACGTCCAGTTCCCCGGTGTCGCGCTGTACGTACGTACGGCTGCGGTGCAGCGTGCCCAGCATTGCCGCCCCGACGAACCGGGTCCGCGACCAGCGCAGGTCCGCGCGCAGGTACCGCACGTCCAGCAGCCCGGTGTCCAGCCGCGGCCGGGACATCGGCGCCATCCCCTTCGGCTGGTAGCTGCCGTTGCCGACGAACAGCAGCCAGACCCGCCGCGGTCGGCCGTCCAACTCCACCGCGAGCGGCTGCGCCCGCTTCAGCACCCGGGCCAGCGCGACGCCGGCGGCCAGCCACTTGCCCAGCCGGCGCTGCAGCCGTTGGCGCATCCGGACCATGTCCGGGTACCCGCCCAGGCTGGCGGTGTTGACGTACCAGGCGGGGGCGTCGTCATCCACGGTCACGGTGGCCAGCGAGACCAGGACGCCGGTGCCGTCGGCGACCGCCTGCCGGACCTGCGCCAGCTCGGTCACCCCGAGGTCGCGGGCGAAGTGGTTCAGGGTGCCGGCCGGGACCACCGCGAGCGGCAGCTTCCGGTCGGCCGCGACCGCCGCCCCGGCGTGCACCGTGCCGTCTCCGCCGGCCACCCCGAGCGCCCGGGCGTCGTCGGCCAGCCGGTGCAGCTCCTCGACGGCGTCCGCCCCGTCGGTGAGGTGCCGCACGGTGGCCGCCGGCCAGGCCGCCCGGACCTGGCCGGCCACGTCCGCGGTGCCGCCGCCCGCGGACGGGTTGACCAGCACGGCCAGGCCCTCGCCGGCCGGCAGCGCGGGCAGCTCGGCGGTGACGTGCGCGGCGGCCGGGCCCTCGTCCCGCGGCGGCCACCAGCGCCGGGTGGCCAGCCCGGCGCCCACCCCGAGCGCCGCGCCGGCCATCACGTCGCTCGGCCAGTGCACGCCGGTGTGTACCCGGGAGTACGCCACCGCGACCGCCACGGGGGCGACCGCCGCGGCCGCGGCCGGCGACTCCAGCGCCACCGCGGTGGTGAAGGCGGCCGCCGACGCGGCATGCCCGGACGGGAAGGACGACGACACCGGCCAGCGGACCACCCGGCGGCGCAGGGGGATCACCGCCGCGGCCGGCCGGCGCCGCGGGAACACCGACTTGCCGACCAGGTTGACACTTGCGCTGGCACCGGCGATGGCGGCCACCCCACGCAGCGCCGCCCGCCGGGTCGGCCCGGGCCGGGTGGCCAGCCCGGCGGCGACGGCGAACCAGAGCAGCCCGTGGTTGGCCGCCTGGGACAGTTCCCGCAGCAACGGATCGGCCGCCGTACGCGGCAGCCGGGCGCTGAGCCGGGCGAGCCGCTCGTCCACGCGGTTGACCATCCAGCTCAGCTCCCTCTCGTTGTCAGGCGTCCCGGGCGATCTACCCACCCCGAGCGCCTGACACGTCGGACCCGCCCCACCGGCGTGACCGCGACATTTTGGCGGCCGCCTGGCCGGTGGCTACACTGCAACGGTTGCCCGGCGCGCGGCCGGGCTGTTCGCTCTGCACATCTGTCGTACAGGAGATACCGGTGGCTAGCGTCTGCGACGTCTGTGGCAAGGGACCGGGCTTCGGCATGTCGGTCTCGCACTCCCACCGTCGTACGCACCGGCGGTGGAACCCGAACATCCAGACCGTGCGGGCCGTCGTCGGCCGCGGCACCCGCAAGCGGCTGAACGTCTGCACCTCCTGCCTGAAGGCCGGCAAGGTCGCCCGCGCCTGACGGTGCTCACCCCGGGGCTCAACGGGCTCAACCAGAGCCGAGGGCGTCCCGGTGCAGGGCCGACTTCAGCAGGTACGCCGTGGCGGTGTGGCGGATCAGGTTCCGCTCGTCCTCGCTGACCGCCCGCACCACCTTCGCGGGCACACCTGCCACGAGAACCCCGTCCGGCACCTCCAGCCCCGGCCGCAGCACCGCGCCGGCGGCCACGATCGACCAGGAGCCGATCCGGGTACCGTTCAGCACCACCGCGCCCATACCCACCAGCACGTCGTCGGCGACCAGCGCCCCGTGCACCACCGCGCGGTGGCCGAGCGAGACCCGGTCGCCCAGCACGCACGGGAACCCGGGGTCGGCGTGCAGGATCGAGCCGTCCTGCACGTTGCACTGCGCCCCGACCACGACCTTCTCGTCCTCGGCCCGCAGCACGCTGCCGTACCAGACGCTGCTCGCGGCCCCGATCCGTACCCGCCCGGCCACCACCGCGGTGGGCGCCACGAACACGTCCGCGGCAAGCTCCGGCCGGTGCCCGCCGATGGAGGTCACCAGCGGGTTCACGCGACACCGCCGATCCCGCGGGCCCGCGCGGCGGTGACGATCAAACCCGTCACGGTGTCCCACGGCAGCGCTGTGGAGTCGATCACCAGGTGGTAGTGCCGGCACTCGGCCGGGTTCGCGTGGTAGAAGTGCCGCACGTACGCGGCGCGGGCACCGTCGTTGTCCCGCATCGCCTGCCGCAGCGCCTCCGGGTCCTGCTCGGGATGCCGCCGGGCCAGCATCGCGAGCCGCGCCTCCTCCGGGCCGTGCAGCCGGACGTGCAGCGCATCCGGCGCGTCGGCCAGCACGATCGCGGCGGCCCGGCCGAGCACCACCCCGCCGGAGCCGGCCGCGATCTCCCCCAGCACCTGCTCGGTCTTGTCCTTGAACGACGCCTCGTCGGAGATCGTCGAGTACGCCAGCGGCCCCGCGCCGGCCAGGTCCGGGACCAGCGCCATCGACGACAGCACCCGCCACAGGCCGGTGTCGACGTTCTCGTCCTTCTCCTGCGCCTGCGCCAGGGGCACGCCCAGCTTGCGGGCCACATTCGCCGGGATCGCCCGGTCCACGAACGGCAGCCCGAGCGCGTACGCGACCGCAGGGCCGATCTCGCTGCCGCCCGAGCCGAATGTCGCGGAGATCGTCACCACGCCCACCGGAGCCCTCCTCGCGAAGATCCACCCAGGATGTCAGACCAGCGGCCGGCCGAAGAACCGGGCGCCACGCGCGTCGCGGTAGTACCCGAAGGGCGGAATGTCCCGGTAGCCGCAGGCGCGGTACAGCCCGATCGCCTCCGGCTGCCCCTCGCCGGTGTTCAGCACGACGTAACCGTGGCCGGCCGCCGCGGCGGTGCGCTCCAGTTCGGCGAGCAGCAGCCGGGCCAGCCCGCGGCGGCGCGCCGACGCGGCCACGTACATCCGCTTGATCTCCACCGCGGACACCCCGCCCACCGGCTCGTCGTGCACCCGCCAGCCGCCGCAGGCCACCGCCGCCCCGTCCAGCCAGCCGACCAGGAACAGCCCGTGCGGCGCGGCGAACTCGGCCGGGTCCACCACGGCCCGGTCCTGGCCGCCGTACCGCTCCATGTACTCGGCCTGCACCTGAGCCACCAGGTCCTGCACCAGCGGGTCGTCGTAGTGCCGCACCTCGAGCTTCAGCGCGGCGGGCGCCGGCCCCGTCTCCACCGGCCCCGTCCCCGGCGGCACCGGCCGGACCGGCCCCGTACCCGCCGGTCCCGTACCCAGCGGTTCCGTATCGAGCGGCCCCGTACCCGGCGGCCCCGTATCCACCGGCCCGGTCACCGGAATCGCCAGCCGTGGTCGACCGGGCCGATCCCGGCGCCGAGCGGGAAGCCGGCGGCGATGGCACCGGTCAGGTACGCCTTCGCCGCCTGCACGGCGTCGGCGAGCGGGTCGCCGAGGGCCAGCCTGGCGGCGATCGCCGTGGCCAGCGTGCATCCGGTGCCGTGGGTGTGCCGGTTGTCCAGCCGCGGCGCGCTGAACGTCCGCTCGGTGCTGCCGTCCCAGAGCAGGTCGGTGGCCTCGCCGGCCAGGTGGCCGCCCTTGACCAGCACCGCGCGCGGCCCGTACCCGAGCAGCTTCTCGGCGGCCCGGCGCAGGTCGGCCCGGCCGGCGATCGGGACGCCGGTGAACTGCTCGGCCTCCGGCACGTTCGGGGTGACCACGGCGGCCAGTGGGAACAGCCGCTCGCGGATCGCGTCCACCGCGTCGGGGGACATCAACGGGTCGCCGTGCTTGCTCGCGCTGACCGGGTCGACCACCACCGGTGCGTCCACAGTGGACAGTCCATCCGCGACGGTGTGCACGATGGCGGCGCAGGCGAGCATGCCGGTTTTCACCGCGTCCACCCCGATGTCGTCCAGCACGCTGGCGAGCTGCGCCCGGACCGCCTCCACCGGCAGCTCCCACCAGCCCTGCACGCCGACGGAGTTCTGCGCGGTTACCGCGGTGAGCACGCTCATCCCGTGCACGCCGAGGGCGAGCATGGTCTTCAGGTCGGCCTGGATGCCGGCGCCGCCGCCGGAGTCCGAGCCGGCCACGGTGAGCACGCGCGGAGGGGTCACCGCACCAGCCTATGGCCGGCGGCACCGCACCCGGCGGCGGCTCAGCCGAAGTGGTCGTAGCCGCCGACGCCGGCGTACTCCTCGCCATCGACGAGCACGCCGGTCCCCTCGACCGCCCTGCCGACCACCCGCCACGGCGCCGGCAGCGACACCTGCGCGGGAAAGGTGGCCGCCAGCGCGTGGTCCTCGCCGCCGGTCAGCACCCAGGACAGCGGGTCGAGGCCGAGCGCGCTGCCCACCTCGCGCAGCCGGGCCGGCACCTCGAACGCGGCGGAGTCCAATTCGATCCGCACCGCGGACGCGCGGCAGACGTGCCCGAGGTCGGCGACCAGCCCGTCGCTCACGTCGATCATCGCGGTGGCGCCGAGGATGGCTGCCTGCGGCCCGGCGGAGTAGGGCGGCTCGGGGCGGCGGTAGGCGTTGACCACCGCGGCCGGCGAGCGGAACCCGCGGGCCAGCACCGCCAGCCCGGCCGCCGACCAGCCGAGCCGGCCGGCCACCGCGACCCGGTCCCCGGCGCGGGCGCCGGCCCGGGTCACCGGCTCCCGGCCCTGCAGGTCGCCCAGCGCGGTGACCGCCACGGTGAGCACCTCCGAGCGGGACACGTCGCCGCCGACCACTCCGACGCCGACCAGCTCGCACTCCTCGCGCAGGCCGTCGGTCAGCCCGTCGGTCCAGTCCAGCGACAGGTCCGGCGGGCAGGCCAGCCCCACCACGATGCCGGTCGGCACCGCACCCATCGCGGCGATGTCGGCCAGGTTCGCCGCGGCGGCCCGGCGGCCCACGTCGTACGCGGTGGACCAGTCACGGCGGAAGTGCCGGCCCTCGACCAGCAGGTCGGTGCTGACCACCACCCGCCCGTCGGCGGCCCGCAGCACTGCCGCGTCGTCCCCGGGACCCAGCACGGTGAAGCCGCCCGGCGTGGCCCGCGCGGTCACCCGGCGGATCAGTCCGAACTCTCCGGCGTCGGCGACTGTGATCGCAAACCCCTTCCCCGTCCACTACTACGCGAGATCATGACGTTGGGGTACGTTCTACCTTCACTCCCTGCACCTACGTCGAAGGGGCTCGCCGTGGTCCAGGCCTACATCCTGATCCAGACCGAGGTCGGCAAGGCCGCCCTGGTCGCTCGCGAGATCGCGAACATCAAGGGTGTCACCCTCGCCGAGGACGTCACCGGGCCGTACGACGTGATCGTGCGGGCGGAGGCACGCAACGTGGACGAGCTCGGCAAGCTGGTGGTGGCCAAGGTGCAGTCGGTGGACGGCATCACCCGCACCCTGACCTGCCCCGTCGTGCACCTGTAGGCAGCTCCGATCGACCCTGTACGCCGTCGAGCCGCGTTCGTCGCCACCGCTGTCGCGGTACCGGTGACGGTGCTGCTGGCGCTCGCCGTCAACCACACCGTGCTCTCCCCGCGCGCGCCGGCCACCTCCGCCACGCCGGCCGCACTGGGCCCGGTCAGCGTTGCCCCGCCGCCGTCCTCGGTGGCCGCCGCCCGCGGCTGCCCGGCGGTGATCTCGCACCTGCCGGTGGTGCTGGCCGGCCGGCAGTCCCGCCCGGCGGAGTCGGTGTCGCCGTATGTCGCGGCCTGGGGCGACCCGCCGATCGTGCTGCGCTGCGGGGTGCCCCGCCCGGCCGCGTTCGTGCGAACCAGCCTGCTGACGGTCGTCAACGGGGTGCAGTGGCTGCGTGAGCAGCGCGCCTCGGACACGCTGTGGACCGCGGTGGACCGCGAGGTGTACGTCGAGGTCTCGGTGCCCGCCGCGTACTCCGGCGCCGCGCTGGTCGACCTGTCCGGAGCGCTCATCCAGGCGCTGCCCGCCCGCAAGCCGCAACCCGGCGGCCCCTGACCAACCCGCCGCACCGCCCCGGTCAGTGCGGGCCGGTGCCGCGGCGCAGCGCGAGCCGGACCAGCCGGTCCACCAGTGCGGGGTAGTCAAGCCCGGTGGCGGCCCACACCCGCGGGAACATCGAGATCGGGGTGAACCCGGGCATGGTGTTCACCTCGTTGATGGTCAGCGTGCCGTCCTCGCCGACGAAGAAGTCCACCCGGGCCAGCCCGGCGCAGTCCAGCGCGGTGAACGCCCGCGCGGCCATGTCGCGCAGCCGGGCGGCCACCTGCTCGGGGATCCGCGCCGGCACGTCGAACTCGCAGACGTCGTCGAGGTACTTGGCCTCGAAGTCGTACCAGTCGTGGTCGGCCACCACCCGGATCTCGGCCGGCACGCTGGTCTCCGGGTCGCCGCCGGCCAGGCTCTCCAGCACGCCGCACTCCACCTCACGGCCCACCACAGCGGCCTCGACCAGCACCTTCGGGTCCACCTCGCGGGCGTACGCGATCGCGTCGGGCAGGTCGGCGGCGTCCTTCACCTTGGTGATGCCCAGGCTGGACCCGGCCCGCGCCGGCTTGACGAACACCGGCAGGCCCAGGCGCTCCAGGTCCGCTTCGGCCGGCGCATGTCCCGGCCGGACCACCACGTAGTCCGCCACCGGCAGGCCCTCCCCGGCCAGCAGCCGCTTGGTGAACTCCTTGTCCATCGCCACCGCGCTGCCCAGCACGCCGGACCCGACGTACGGCACGCCGGCCATCTCCAGCAGGCCCTGGATGGTGCCGTCCTCGCCGTACGCGCCGTGCAGCACCGGGAACACCACGTCCACCCCGCCGAGCAGCCGGGCGCCCTGCCCGGGGTCGAGCACCCGCAGCCCGCCCGCGGTGGGGTCGCCGGGCAGCACCACGGACGTGCCGCCGGCCACGCTGGGCAGCTCGCGGTCCCGGATGGTGAGCGCCGCCGGGTCGTCGGCGGCCAGCACCCAGGCGCCGTTCCGACCGATGCCCACCGGCAGCACGTCGTACCGGTCCCGGTCCAGCGCGGCCAGCACGCTGCCGGCCGACACGCACGAGATGGCGTGCTCCGGGCTGCGGCCGCCGAACACCACCGCCACCCTGATCCTGCCGCGAGGCTGCTCCGTCACGGCCAGCCACCCTACCCGCCATGTGTTTCCGCCGGATCGCGGGCGACCCACCGGTCACCGACCGCGGTGGCTCAGCCCGCCAGCGTGTCCAGCGCCTGCGTGCAGTCGGCGACCAGGTCGTCGGCGTCCTCCAGGCCGACCGAGATGCGCACCGTGGACGGGGTGATGCCGGCCTGCGCCAGGGCGGCGTCGTCGAGCTGGCGGTGGGTGGAGGACGGCACGTGGCTGACGATCGTGTGCGTACCGGCCAGCGAGGACGCGTTCTGGGCCAGCCGCAGCGCGTCGCAGAACGCCATCCCGGCCGCCCGGCCGCCGACCGGGTCCACCGTGACGATCCCGCCGTACCGCCCGGCGTCGAACAGCGCGGTGGCCAGCTCGTGCTGCGGGTGCTGCGGCAGCCCCGGGTAGTGCACCCGCTCCACCGCCGGGTGCTTGGCCAGCGCCTCGGCAAGCACCTGCGCGCTCGCGCTGTGCCGGGCCATCCGCAGCGGCAGGGTGGCCAGCCCGCGGTGCAGCAGGAACGCGTCGTCCGGCGACAGCGAGCCGCCGAGCTCGGTGCGCATGTGCCGCACCGGCGCGAGCAGCTCCGCGGAGCCGACCACCACCCCGCCGGTCACGTCCGAGTGCCCGCCCAGGTACTTGGTGGCCGAGTGCAGCACCACGTCCACGCCGTGCTCGACCGGCCGGCACACCGCGGGCGAGGCGAACGTGGAGTCGATGACCAGCAGCGCGCCGGCGGCGTGCGCCACCCCGGCCAGCGCGGGCAGATCCGCCACCACCAGGGTCGGGTTGGCGATCGTCTCCGCCCACAGCAGCCGGGTACGGCCGGTGACCGCCGCGCGCACCGCGTCCAGGTCGGTCATGTCCACGAACGACGCGGTCACCCCGAACCGGGCCAGCACCCCGGACAGCAGCGCCCAGGTGCCGCCGTACACCCCGGCCGCGCACACCACGTGGTCGCCCGCGGACAGGTGCCCGAGCAGGACCGCCGACGCCGCGGCCATCCCGGAGGCGAACGCCTCCCCCGCCTCGGCCCGCTCCAGGTACGCCATCGCGTCGGCGAACGCGGCCGCGGTGGGGTTGTCGATCCGGCTGTAGGAGAAGCCGGCGACGCGGCCGGCCAGCAGGTCGGCGTACTCCTGCGCGCTGCCGAACCGGAACGACGCGGTCCGGTACACCGGCAGCCCCATCGGCTTCTGGTCGAACTCGCGCACTCCGGGGGCGTGCACGGCCCGGGTGCTCTCCCCGTGGCCGGGATCGGTCCGGTCCTCGCGTCCGGTCATTCCGGTCATTCCGGCTTCATCTCCCTGGCCATCAGCGCCTTCACCATGTCCTGCGGGGTCTCGCCCTCGTACACCACCCGCACCACCTGCTCGGTGATCGGCATGTCCACGCCGTAGCGGCCGGCCAGCTCCAGCACCGACCGGCAGCTCTTGACCCCCTCGGCGGTCTGCCGGGTCTCCGCGACCACCTCCTCCAGGCTCATCCCGTGGCCCAGCCGCTCACCGAAGGTGCGGTTGCGCGACAGCGGGGAGTTGCAGGTGGCGACCAGGTCGCCCAGCCCGGCCAGACCGGCGAAGGTCAGCGGCTCCGCCCCCAGCGCCGTGCCGAGCCGGGAGGTCTCGGCCAGCCCGCGGGTGATGATCGAGGCCAGCGTGTTGTCGCCGAACCCCATCCCGACCGCGATGCCGCAGGCCAGCGCGATCACGTTCTTCACCGCGCCGCCGAGCTCGCAGCCGACCACGTCGGTGTGCGTGTACGGCCGGAAGTACGGCGCGGAACAGGCCCGCTGCACGGCCACCGCCCGGTCGTGGTCCACGCAGGCGACCACCGTGGCGGTGGGCTGCTCGGCGGCGATCTCGCGGGCCAGGTTCGGCCCGGACAGCACGCACACCCGCTCCGGGCGGACCACCGCGACCTCGCAGATGACCTCGCTCATCCGCTTGCAGGTGCCCAGCTCGACCCCCTTGGCCAGGCTGACCAGGGTGGCGTTGGGCGGGATCAGGCCGAACCAGACCTCCAGGTTGCCGCGCAGCGTCTGCGCCGGCACGGCGAGCACCACGACGTCCACGCCGGCCAGTGCGGCGGTGGCGTCCGCGGTGGCGGTCAACCGGTCCGGCAGCCGGACCCCGGGCAGGTAGTCGGCGTTCTCCCGGTGCCGCCCGATCGCCTCGGCCGCCTCCGGCCGGCGCGCCCACAGCGACACCTCCGTACCGGCGTCGGCCAGCACCTTGGCGAACGTGGTGCCCCACGAGCCCGCCCCGAGCACGGCGGCCCGTGTCATGCCGGCATACCCCCGGTCACGCCGGGCGGTCCGGTGCGCCGCCTCACGCCGACTCCTTCTCGGCGCTCCCCGGCTCGGTCGCCTTCCCGTCCGGTCGGGCCGGCCTGCCCGGCCGCGCCGCGAACTCCTCCGGCGGCGTCTGCCCGCGGACCTCGGCGAGCTCGTCCCGCACCGCGCGCATGATCGTGTCGGTGACCTCGCGCAGCAGCGCCGCGTTCACCGGCCGGTCCCGGTATGCGGACAGGTCCACCGGCGGGCCGGCCTGGAAGACGACATCCTTGCGGGGGAACAGCCGGAACTTCTTCGCGTACCAGTCCACCGAGTACTGCGCGCCCCACTGGGCGACCGGGATGACCGGCGCGCCGGTGGCCAACGCCAGCCGGGCGATGCCGGTCATCGACTTCATCGGCCACCAGTCCGGGTCCCGGGTGACGGTGCCCTCGGGGTAGATCATCACCAACTCGCCGTCCCGCAGCGCGGCCTCGGCGTCGCGCAGCGAGTCGCCGGCCTCGGCGCTGCCGCGGTACACCGGGATCTGCTTGGCGCCGCGCAGCACCCACCGGAAGCCGAAGATCTTGAACAGGCTGGCCTTGGCGAGGAACCGCGGGATCCGGCCGGCGTCGTAGACGAACCGGATGACCAGCAGCGGGTCGATGTACGACACGTGGTTGATCGCGAGGATCGTCCCGCCGCTCTCGGGGACGTTCTCGATGCCGCGCCAGGTCCGGCGGAACAGCGCCGAGGTCGGCGGGATGGAGATCAGCCAGCCGCACCACAGCCAGAAGCCGAGCTTGGGATGCTTGCGACGCACGTCCGCCTCCTCGCTTGGGGGCAGCGCCCCGGGGTACCGCCAGTCTGCCCTAGGGCGTGCCTGGGAGGATGGCGGCACGATGCGTTGGTCGGTGGTGATCCCGGTCAAGCGGCTGCCGCTTGCCAAGAGCCGGCTGTACGACGGCACCCGCCCGCGCGAGGTGCACCGCGAGCTGGCCCTGGCGCTGGCGCTGGACACGGCGGCCGCCGCGCTGGCCTGCCCGGCGGTGGCCAGGGTGGTGGCGGTGACCGACGACCCGCGGGCGGCGGCATCGCTGGTCTCGCTCGGCGCGGTGGTGGTGCCGGACCAGCCGGATCAGGGGCTCAACCCGGCGCTGGCGTACGGGGCGTCCCGGGCGGCGGCGCTGGCACCGGGCGACGGGGTGGCGGTGCTGTCCGCGGACCTGGCCGCGCTGCGCCCGGACGAGCTGGGCGCCGCGCTGGCCGCCTCGACCCCGCACCGGCGGGCGTTCGTGGCCGACGCGGCGGGTACCGGAACGACCCTGCTGGCGGCCCGGCCCGGGGTGGCGCTGGAGCCGCGGTACGGCGGGCGGTCCCGCGCCGCGCACCGCGCGTCCGGGGCGGCCGAGCTGGCCGGCGACTGGCCGTCGCTGCGGCGCGACGTGGACACCGCCGAGGACCTGGCCGCCGCCGCCCGGCTCGGCCTCGGCCCGGCCACCGCCGCGGCACTAGGGCGTGTCCCGTAGAGCCGGCGGCACCGGCCGGGTCGCGATCATGGCGTTCCGCCCACGGACACGAGCTCTCGCGTCGACGTCCGCTTGGCCCCGAGCGGAACGCCATGATCGTTCGGCTACCCGCGTTGTAGAGGAGTCGACGCGGGCACCGGCTGCGGTGGTGCGGGAGAGGGCGGCGGTACGCCGGCGGAGCGAGGAACCGGCGTACCGCCGCGGGGAACCGGTACGGTCGAGGCGTCCGCACCGGAGGTCGTGGCCGCGGCCGGGTGGTCAGCCCGCGCGCGGCACCGGCACCACCGCCGGGCCGGGGCGCCGGCGCCGGGCGGCACGCAGCAGCGCCTCGGCGATGGGCTCCCAGCGGGGCATCCGCGGATGGATCGGCGCCGGCGGCCGCCACCAACGGACCGCGGCATCGGCGAGCTGCGAGGGCGGGGCGAGGACGTAGTCACCGCCGCCGTGGTAGGCCACCGGCAGGTCCGGGGGGAGTTCGATATTCGGCTCACCGAGCCGCGCCTCGGTGAAGAACAGCCACTCGCCCGCGGGGGCGTACGTGACCGGGCCGACGGCGTTGCCGGCCGCGCGCAGCGACTCCAGGGCGCGGCTGGCCACGTCGAGAGGCGCGCGCCAGACGTCGAACAGCTCGCCGGTGGGCAGCACGACGTTCCACGGCTGCGGGCCGTACCACCAGTACACGATGGCGTCGAGATCCGCGGTGGCGTCGGTGCTCCAGTTCACGCCCAGCGGGTGCGCGCCCGGCCTGATGCACCGCGGGTCGCGGCAGGAGCAGGTGTCCCCCGCCGGGCGGTGCCGGCCGTTGCGGCGGTGCCGCCCCGGTGTCGATACGTAGTGCGCCGGAGCGATCCGCCAGCCGCGGTCGGCATACTCCCTGACGCCGTCTCTCAGCCGGTCCAGTGGGCTGGAGAGCCAGTGCATATCGACGATTCCTCCCGGTGTCGGGCGCCACAGGCCGTGAGGGGTTGTGGCGTTACGTGACCGCAACCTAGATTCACCCAACTGTGGAACCGGAAGTTGCAAAATGCTTGAAAACCAGTCACGCCTACGGGCTTACCGTTTCGGCTGGATGCACGGGAAGATGCACGAGCAGGAGCAGTATGCGAGCTCGGAGGGTCGCATGCTCGATGAGGACAGCATTGGCTCCCGGGTCGCGTCCGCCCGGAAGTTCCGTGGGTTCACCCAACGGAGGCTCGCTGACCTCGCGCACGTCTCCTACAGCCTGCTGACCAAGGTCGAGTCCGGGCACGTACCGGCCACCCCCGCCTTCATCGCCGCCGTCGCGCGCGCGTTGCGGGTGGAGATCGTCGAGCTGACCGGCCAGCCCTACCGCGGCAACACCGCGCGCGATGACCAGGTGCATGCCACCATCCCGGAGATCCGCCGGGTGCTGCTGGCCCACGACGTGCCCACCGGCGACGACTCCGAGCTACCGGGGCTGTCCGAGCTGGCCGCCCAGGTGCGGGTGGCCTCCGAACTGCGCCAGGCCGCGCGCTACGCCGAGCTGGGCGAGATGGTGCCGGACCTGATCAGCCACCTGGCTCATGCGGCGCACCGGCTGACGGACGAGGAGAAGAACCGGGCGTACGGGCTGCTGACCGAGGCGTACGGGGCCGCCGACGCCGTCGTCTACAAGCTGGGCTACACCGACCTGTCCTCGCTCGCGGTGGACCGGGTCTGCTGGGCGTCGTTGCGCTCCGGCGACCAGTTGCTGGTGGCCGCGTCACACTGGCTGCGGTCCAGCTCGTTCCTCACCAGCGGCGCCTACGCCGAGGCGAACGCGCTGCTGACCTGGGCCCGCGACGACCTCGAGCCGCTGCTGGCCCGGGCTGACAAGCGCACCTGGTCGGTGTACGGCAGCCTGCACCTGAAGCAGTCAATCGTCGCGGCGCGCAGCAACGAGGCGGACACCGCCCGGGCGCACCTCGCCGAGGCGAAGCGGGCCGCCATGGCCAGCGGCGACAACAACTACTACCAGCTCGCGTTCGGACCCACGAACGTACGCATCCACGAGGTGGCGGTCGCGGTCGAGCTTGGCGACGTGGCGGAGGCGATCCAGCGGGCGCAGGGCTTCGAGCTGCCGGCCGACATGCCGGCCGAGCGGTCCAGCCACCACTACATCGACCTGGCCCGGGCGTACCTGTGGCACGGCGACCGGCCGCAGGCGCTGGAGTGCCTGCAGAGCGCCCGCAAGCTGGCCCCGCAGCAGACGCGGTACCACCCGATGGTCCGCGACACGCTGCAGTCCCTGGCCCGGGCCGAGCGCCGCTCCACCCGCACCCTGCGCGGGTTCGCCGCATGGGTCGGCCTGACCGACTGATCGTCCGCCCCCCTCCGCCCTGTCCGCCCCCGTCCGCCGTGTCCGCCCCTGTCCGCCCCTGTCCGCCCCTGTCCGGCCCTGTCCGCCCCTGTCCGCCCCTGTCCGCCCCCTCCGCCACCGGCCACCCCGGCCGCCCCCTCCGCCACCGGTCGCCCGCCTCCGACGTCGGGCGGGAGGGCCGGCACGCGCCCGGACGGCGCGTCCGGGCGTTCGACTCGTAGGCTGGCGGGTGTGCAGGCGACGGTGAAGGACTTCGACGAACGGACCGGCGCCGGTTCGGTGCTGCTGGACGACGGCCGTGAGGTTGCGTTCGACCCGGCGGCGTTCGCGGCCGGCGGGCTCCGGCTGCTCCGCTTCGGCCAGCGCGTCCGGCTGGAGTACGACGGCGACCGGCTGGTCCGGGTGACGATCCACACGCTTCCGTGAACCCGCCACTCCCGAAGTCCACCCCGAAGCGGGAAAATGCGGCCATGAGCGCTATGCGACGACAGCCGGTGAGCAGGGTCCTTGGATGCATGTGCGGGGTTGGACGCAGGTGCGGGGCGGGCGCGGGGTGGCGCCGATGACGACGAGCGAGGTCGCCCCGGTCGTCGTCGAGCCGGCTGAGCAGCTCGAGGACCGGTTCCTCAACCGGGAGCTGTCCTGGCTGGACTTCAACGCGCGGGTGCTCGCGCTGGCCGAGGACCCGCGGCTGCCGCTGCTTGAGCGGGTGAAGTTCCTGGCGATCTTCGCCTCCAACCTGGACGAGTTCTACATGGTGCGGGTGGCGGGCCTGAAGAGGCGGCAGAGCACCGGCCTGTCGGTACGCTCCCCCGACGGCCTGTCGATCCGCGAGCAGCTCGCCCGGATCGGTGAGCGCACGCAGGCCCTCGTGCAGCGGCACGCCAAGTGCTTCCTGACCGACGTCGGTCCGGCGCTGGAGGCCGAAGGCATCCGGATCGTGCACTGGGACCAGCTGGACGCCGCCGAGCAGGACCGGCTGCACACCTACTTCCGGGAGCAGGTGTTCCCGGTGCTGACCCCGCTGGCGGTGGACCCGGCGCACCCGTTCCCGTACATCAGCGGCCTGTCCCTCAACCTCGCGGTCGTGGTCCGCGAGCCGTCCAGCCGGGTGGAGCGGTTCGCCCGGGTGAAGGTGCCGAACAACGTGCCCCGGTTCGTCACGGTGCAGGACGCCGACGACAGCGGCGCGACGTTCCTGCCGATCGAGGACCTCATCGCGGCGCACCTGTCGCAGCTCTTCCCCGGCATGGAGATGGCCGAGCACCACATCTTCCGGGTGACCCGCAACGCGGACCTGGAGGTGGAGGAGGACCGCGACGAGGACCTGCTGCAGGCGCTGGAGCGGGAGCTGGCCCGCCGCCGGTTCGGCCCGGTGGTGCGGCTGGAGGTGGCGGAGTCGATCGCGCCGCGGGTGCTCGAACTGCTGGTCCGCGAGCTGGAGGTGCACCCTGGGGACGTGCTGGAGGCGCCTGGCCTGCTGGACCTGTCCGCGCTCTGGCAGCTCTACGAGGTGGACCGCCCGGACCTGAAGGACGAGCCGTTCGTGCCGGCCACCCACCCGGCGCTGGCCGAGGGCGAGACGCCGCGCAGCCTGTTCGCCATGCTGCGCGAGGGGCAGATCCTGGTGCACCACCCGTACGACTCGTTCGCCACCAGCGTGCAGCGGTTCATCGAGCGGGCCGCCGCCGACCCGTACGTGCTGGCCATCAAGCAGACGCTGTACCGCACCTCCGGCGACTCGCCGATCGTGGACGCGCTGATCGACGCCGCCGAGGCGGGCAAGCAGGTGGTGGTGCTGGTCGAGATCCAGGCACGCTTCGACGAGCAGGCCAACATCAGCTGGGCGAGGGCGCTGGAGCGGGCCGGCTGCCATGTGGTGTACGGCCTGGTCGGGCTGAAGACGCACTGCAAGACCGCGCTGGTGGTCCGCCAGGAGGCCGGGACGATCCGGCGGTACTGCCACATCGGCACCGGCAACTACAACCCCAAGACGGCCCGGCTGTACGAGGACCTCGGGCTGCTCACCGCGGACCCGGAGGTCGGCGGGGACCTCACCGACCTGTTCAACGTGCTCACCGGGTACTCCCGGCAGACGGCGTACCGCACGCTGCTGGTCGCCCCGCAGGGGGTCCGGCGGGGCATCGTGGAGCGGATCAACCGGGAGATCGGGCACGCCGGGGAGGACCGGCCGGCCAGCGTCCGGATCAAGGTGAACTCGCTGGTGGACGAGGGTGTGATCGACGCGCTGTACCGGGCGAGCCGGGCCGGCGTGGACGTCGACCTCATCGTGCGCAGCATCTGCGCGCTGCGCCCGGGGGTGCCCGGGCTGTCGGAGCGGATCCGGGTGCGCTCGATCGTCGGCCGGTTCCTGGAGCACTCCCGGGTGTTCCACTTCGGCAACGGCGGCGCGGACGAGTACTGGCTGGGCAGCGCCGACATGATGCACCGCAACCTGGACCGCCGGGTCGAGGTGCTGGTCCGGATCGACAGCGAGGCGCCGCGGCAGCACCTCCGGGAGATCCTGGATCTGGCCACCGCGCCGGACATCGCCTGCTGGGAGCTGCAGCCGGACGGCTCCTGGCTGCGCGCGGCGGCCCCGCCGGACCGGCCGCTCCGCGACTTCCAAGTGGAGCTGATGCGACGGCACACCGAGCATGCCGAGTGAACTGACCCGGCTGACCGTACCCACCGGCCTCGACCTCCCCGCGGTGGTCGAGGTTCGTGGCCTCGGCCTGCTGGCCGAGTCCACAGTGGAGCACCGCCTGTCCACCTGGGACACGCCGGACAGACGCCTGGCCCGCAACGGGATCTCGCTGTCCCGAGTGGACGGTCAATGGTTGCTGCGGCTGCGGGACGGCGAGCTGCGGGCGGACGGCCCGGCGCACCGGGTGCCGGCGGAGCTGCGCGCCGCGGTGACCGGCTGGGTCCGCACCGCGGCTCTGCGGACGGAGCGCACCGAGCACGTAGTGCGTACCCGGTACCGGCTGGCCGATGCCGACGGAATCAGCACCGCGCGGCTGACCGACGATGTGTCCACTGTGGACGTTCGGCCCCAGCCGGCCGGCCCCGGCGGTGCTACCGGCCGGTCCCGGACGGTGACGCTCGAGGCCGGGCCGGCCGACTCGGCGCGGCTGGAGCGGCTGCTGCAGGACGCGGGAGCGCAGGCGGCGGTTGAGCCGGCGCCCGGGCCGGCGTACGGGGACCTGCCCGAGCCGCGCCGGCTGTCCGCCTCGAGCCGGTCCGCGACGGTGCTGGCCCAGGTGTTCGCCACCCAGGCCGGGCGGCTGATCCGGCTGGACCTGCCGGTGCGGCGCGGCGAGGAGGACGCCGTGCACCAGATGCGGGTGGCCTGCCGCCGGCTGCGCGCCGCGCTGCGCACATTCCGGCCGTTGCTTGCCGAGGGCTGGGCGCGCGGGCTGTCCGCCGAGCTGGCCTGGCTGGCCGGCTCGCTCGGCGCGGCCCGCGACCTGGAGGTGCTGCGGGCCCGGATCGCGGACATCGCCGAGGTCGACCCGCACCACCCGGTGAACCCGGCCGCGCTGGCCCGCATCGACGCGCTGCTGCTGGCCCGCGAGGACTCCGTCCAGAGCTCGGCGGCCAGGGTGATGGCCGGCCGCCGGTACGCCACGCTGCTGGAGCAGGTGGTCAAGGCCGGACGCTCCCCCGCGGTCACCGCCGTGGCGGCCCTGCCGGCCCGTACCGGGATGCTGCCGCTGGTCGCCGGTACGTGGCGGGAGTTCGCCCGGCGCGCCGACAAGCTCGGCCCGGACCGGCGGGACCCGGTCTGGCATCGGGTGCGCATCCTCGGCAAGCGCGCGCGGTACGCCTGCGAGGCCGCCGAGCCCGCGTTCGGTGCGCCCGCGCGGCGGCTGGTGCGGCGGCTCACCGCGGTACAGGACATCCTCGGCGAGCACCAGGACGCGGTGATCACCGCGGACACGCTGCTGGAGCTGGCCCACCAGCAGCCCGCGGACACCGAGCTGGTGCTGGCCTGCGGCCGGCTGGTCGAGCGGGAGCGGACCGCGGCGCAGGCCGCCCGGACCACCTTCCACGCTGCATGGTCCACAGTGGACACTCCCCGGTACACCGGATGGCTGCAGGGATGAGCGATCCGGCGATCGTCATCCTGGCGGCGGGCGGTGTGCTGTGGCGGCCGGCCGGACAGGGTGTTCAGGTCGCGGTGGTGCACCGGCCGCGGTACGACGACTGGTCGCTGCCGAAGGGCAAGCTGGACCCCGGCGAGCACCCGCTGGAGGCGGCGGTGCGGGAGGTCTACGAGGAGACCGGTCACCCGGCGACCGTCGGGCGGCGGCTGCCCACCGTCTCCTACCGCAGCCAGGCCGGCCCGAAGACGGTGGACTACTGGGCGATGCGGGCCGGCGACGGCCGGTTCGTGGCCGACGACGAGGTGGACGGGCTGGCCTGGCTGCCGACCGGGGACGCGCTGACCCGGCTGACGTACCGGCACGACACCGACGTGGTGCGCGACTTCGCCCGGCGGACCGCGGACACGATGGTGCTGCTGGTGCGGCACGGCAAGGCCGGCGACCGGCGGTCCTGGCCGCACGCCGACGAGCTGCGCCCGCTCGATCCGGCGGGGATGCGGCAGGCCGAACGGTTGGGCGAGGTGCTGCCGCTGTTCGGTCCGCATCGGATCATCGCCGCGGACCGGGTGCGCTGCGTGCAGACTGTGCAGCCGCTGGCCCGCCGGATCGGCATCGAGATCGCGCTCGAGCCGCTGGTGTCCGAGGACGAGTACGCCCGGCACGCGGACCTCGGCATCCGGCGGATCCGGGAGCTGGCCGCGTCCGGTGAGGCCTGCGTGGTGTGCGGGCAGGGCGGCGCCATCCCGGACATCGTCGCGACGCTGGCCGGCGAGGACGGCCTGACGCTGCCGCACTTCGGGTCCCGGAAGGGCAGCGTCTGGGCGCTGTCCTTCCGCGACGGTCTACTGATCGCGGCCGACTACCACCCGGACTTCGACCCGCCCCCCGCGCGGGTGCCATAGGGCATGTTTCAAAAGCCCATGGCGGCGCGGATCGGCGCCGCCCGCATCCACCGGGACTTCTGAAACACGCCCTGGGCCTAGGCAGGAGCCAGCTCGACCGGGATGCCGTTCAGGACGGCGTTGCCGGACAGCGGGTCGAGCAGCGCCTCGTCGGCCACCAGGTTGGAGTTGGCACCAGCGGTGGCCACCGCTACCGACATCCGTACCCCCTCGAGGTCGTGTCCGAAGCCGTGCGGGATGCTCACCACCCCGGGCATGATCCCGTCGGTGACCTCGACCGGCACCTCGATCTCGCCGGTGCGGGAGCGGACGCGGGCGACCTGCCCGTCGGCGAGGCCGAGCCGGGCCGCGTCCGCCGGGTGGAGCTGCGCGGTGCACCGGTTGGTCCCGCCGGCCAGCGGGGTCACGTTGTGCATCCAGGAGTTGTTCGACCGCAGCTGCCGGCGGCCGATGAGCACCATCCCGTTTGCCGGCCGGTCGAGCACCGCCGCCAGCCTCGGCACGTCCGCCACGACGGCCGGCGGGGCGAGGTCGACCTTGCCGCTGCCCGTACGGAGCACCTCGGGAATCCGCGGCTGCAACGGGCCCAGATCGACGCCGTGCGGCGCCGCCTCCAGAACGGCCAGCGTCAGCCCGCCCGGGCGGGCGCCGAACATGTCACCGTACGGGCCGGTGCGCAGCAACAGGTCGAGCAGCCGCTCCACGCCGCGGCGGGGCGCCAGCGCGGCCAGCACGTCGGAGACCTGGCGCCCGTCCATCGCCGGGCCGGCGGCCGCGATCTGCCGCTGCGCCAGGTCCGCGGCGACCAGATCGTCCAGCTTGCCGAGGTCGGCGTCCGCGCCCTGCCCGGCGGCGATCCCGGTCAACCGCAGCAGGGTCTCGGCGTCGGTGGGCATGCCGGCCGGCGGCTTGACCGCGGGCGGGGTGTAGTTCGCGGCGTTGCGCACGGACAACTGGTAGAACGCGATGTCGTAGTGCGGCCGCTCCAGCGTGGTGGGGCCCGGCAGGATCACGTCGGCGTACCGGCTGGTCTCGTTGACGTACACGTCAAGGGACAGCCGGAACTCCAGCGACTCCACCGCCCTGGCCAGCCGGCCCGCGTTCGGCGTGCTGGAGCAGGGGTTGCCGGAGACGGTGATGAGCGCGCGCACCTGGCCCTTGCCTGGTGTCTCGATCTCGTCGGCCAGGCTGGCCACGGGCAGCTCCCCCAGCGTCTCCGCCAGGCCGCGTACCCGGCTCGCCCAGCGCCCGACGGTGAACGGCCGGCCCGGCTTGGCGCTCGCGTTCGACTGGCCGGCCGCGGCCAGCGGGAACATCGCGCCGCCGGCGCGGTCGAGGTTGCCGGTCAGCGCGTTCAGCACGTCCACCAGCCAGCTCGCCGTGGTGCCGAACTCCTGCGTGGTGGTGCCGATCCGCCCGTACACCGCCGCCGTTTCGGCAGCGGCCAGCTCGCGCGCCATCCGGCGGATCTCGCCCGCCTCGATCCCGGTCCGGCCGGCCACCGTCTCCGGCGTGAACGGCGCGGCCAGCGTGGCCACCTCCGCCACGCCGGCCAGGTGCCCGGCCAGGTGCCCGGCCAGCCGGCCGGGCCGCACCAGGCCGTCGGCGAACAGCACCTGCACCAGCGCGATCAGCAGCAGCGCGTCGGTGCCGGGCCGGATGAAGTGGTGCTCGTCGGCCTGCTCGGCGGTACGCGAGCGGCGCGGGTCAACCACGACCACCTTGCCGCCACGGGCGCGGATCCCGCGCAGCCGCCCGCGCACGTCCGGCGCGGTCATCAGGCTGCCGTTGGAGACCAACGGGTTGGCGCCCAGGATCAGCAGGTGCGCGGTGCGGTCCAGGTCGGGCACCGGGATGGTCAGCGGGTGGCCGAACATGTATCCCGCGGCGACGTGCTTGGGCATCTGGTCCACCGTGCTGGCCGAGCAGACGTTCCGGGTGCCGAGGGCCTTGAGCAGCACCCGGCCGTACAGCGTGGCGGCCACGTTGTGCACGCTCGGGTTGCCCAGGTAGACCGCCACCGCGTCCCGCCCGTGCTCGGCGAGGATCGGCGCCAGCCGGCGCTCCACCTCGGCGAACGCCTCGTCCCAGCCCGTCTCGACCAGCTCACCACCGCGACGGACCAGCGGCGCACGCAGCCGGTCCGGGTCGTGGTGCAGGGCGCCCAGCGAGGCACCCTTGGGGCAGATGAAGCCGTGCGAGAACACGTCTTCGGCATCACCGCGCACCGACTTGACGGTGCCCCCGTCTAGCATGACGTCGAGGCCACAGGTGGCCTCGCATAACGGACAGGTGACGTGCGCGACGTGCTCGGTCATCTCCCACCTCCGGTCCAGGCCACCCCAGTGTAGGAACAACCGCCGACAAAACGGGTGGGGCCGACCCGTCAGGGCCGACCCCACGAGGACTGGATTACTTCTTGGCCGGAGCCTTCTTCGCCGCCGGAGCCTTCTTCGCCGCGGGGGCCTTGGCCGGCGCCTTGGTGGCCGCCTGGGCATTCTTCGCCGCCGGAGCCTTCTTGGCGACCGTGGTCGTCTTCGCGGCGGCGTTCTTGGCCGGCGCCTTCGCCGCCGTGTTCTTGGCTGCGGTGGTCTTGGCCGTCCGCGCCGGTGCCTTGGTGCCGGTCGCCTTTGCGGCAGCGGCCTTCGCGGCGGTGGCCGTGGCCGAGACGCGTGCGGTCGCCCTGGTGGCGGCCGTCTTGGCCGCCGTGCCTGCGGTGGCGGCGGCCTTGGGCAGCTTGCGTGCCCCGCTGACGACGTCCTTGAAGCCCTGGCCGGCGCGGAACGCCGGCACCGATGTCTTCTTCACCCGGACCTTCTCGCCGGTGGCCGGGTTGCGCGCCATCCGGGCGGCACGGTCCCGCTTCTCGAACACGCCGAACCCGGTGACCGCGACCTTTTCGCCCTTGGACACGGCGCGCAGGATGATGTCGACAGTTCCCTCGACCGCCGCGGCCGCGGTCTTCTTGTCCCCGCCGAGACGCTCTGAGAGCGCCTCGACCAACTGGGCCTTGTTCACGAGTCCCTCCCAGGACGGTCTGCGACCGATTGGTCAACTGGCCGAACGGTAAGCCTCGTTCGGCACTGACACAACGACCAGAGACCCGAAATCCACTGGTGTCGCGGGATTTCTTCGCGAGCGGGCGCTCCGGTACCACCCGGACGAACGCTCCATTCGCGCCCGATAGTCCTGTCAGATAAGGGATTCCGCCTTGGGACGGTGCACGGACAGGTCCAGCCGGACGAAATCCAGGTCGAAGCCACCGTCGGCGCGGCGCAGCTCGCGGATCGCGCGTTCCTCGACCCTGCGGCGGAACTCGGCCACCCCGTGCACCGGCATCCCTGCCTCGTAGGCGAGCAGGAGCTGGCGGCGCAGCAGGCCGATCAGCTCGGTCTCGGTGCCGAACACGCGGCGCTGGTGCAACAGGCACACCCAGCCGTCCGGGCTCACCTGGAAGCCGGCGTCCAGCAGCAGCGGCCGGTAGTCCTCCGGGCCGGGGAAGAACCACGGCGCGGCACGCCCGGCGGACGCCGCGGCCTCGGCGTCCAGGATCCGCACCAGCGCGGCAAGCTGGCCGGCACCGCCGAACTCGGCCCGGAACACCCCGCCCGGGCGGAGCACCGAGAACACCGCCGACAGCACGGTCGGATGGTCGGTGGCGGGCACCCGGTGCAGCACGGCGCGGGAGACCACCAGGTCGAACGGCTCCCCGCCGCCCAGCACCGCGACGTCCTGCACGCGGCAGACCTGAAAGGACAACCGCGTGTCGTCCGAGCGCAGCCTGGCGGTGGCCACCATGTCCCGGTCGGCGTCCACGCCGACCACCTCGCCGCGCGGCACCAGGCTGGCCAGCCGCGCGGTGAAGGCACCGACGCCGCACCCGAGGTCCAGGATCCGACCGGTCGGCGGAAGCCGCAGACCCTGCAGGATGTCGTCGCCGTACCGCCGCCGGCGACCGTCGTCCGGGGACGGATCGGCGTCCGACCGGGGCACGACGCTCATCGCTCGCCTCCGCGCTCCCTGGGGTCTCCGGGGCCGCCGCCGGCGCGGCGGCGAACCCCGGTCCGTCCTGCGGGCCAGCGGTGCCGGCCCGGTGCACCATCGTTACACCGTCGTGGGCAACCACGCCGGGCGGCGTTGCTCGAACGTTGCGATCTCCTCACCGTGCCGCAATGTCAGCGCGATGTCGTCCAGCCCCTCCAGCAGCCGCCACCGGGCGTAGTCGTCCAGGTCGAAGTCCACGGCCGCGTCGGCGTACCGCACCTGCCGCTGCACCAGGTCGATCGTCACCGGCAGCGCGGGCTCGTCCTCGACCCGTGCCCAGAGGTCGTCGATGACGGGCTGCGGCAGCACCACGGCGAGCAGGCCGCCCTTGAGGGAGTTGCCGCGGAAGATGTCCCCGAACCGGGGCGAGAGCACCGCCCGGAAGCCGTAGTCCTGCAGCGCCCACACCGCGTGCTCGCGCGAGGACCCGGTGCCGAAGTCGGGCCCGGCGACCAGCACCGTGGCGCCGTCGTACTTCTGCTGGTTCAGCACGAAGTCCGGTTCGCGGGCCCGCCAGGCGGCGAACAGCCCGTCCTCGAAGCCGGTGCGGCTGACCCGCTTGAGGTAGACGGCCGGGATGATCTGGTCGGTGTCGACGTTGCCGCGCCGCAGCGGCACCGCCCGGCCGGTGTGGGTGGTGAACTTCCGCATGGCTCAGCCCTCGTGGGTGTCGGGGAGGTCGGCCGGCGAGGCCAGGTGTCCGGTGACCGCGGTGGCGGCGGCAACCAGCGGGGACACCAGGTGGGTCCGGCCCCCCGGTCCCTGCCGGCCCTCGAAGTTGCGGTTCGAGGTGGACGCCGAGCGCTCGCCGGGCGCCAGTTGGTCGGGGTTCATGCCGAGGCACATCGAGCAGCCGGCGCTGCGCCACTGCGCGCCGGCGGCCCGGAACACCTCGTCCAGGCCCTCCGCCTCGGCCTGCGCCTTGACCCGCATCGAGCCGGGCACCACCAGCATCCGCACCGGGTCGGCCACCCGCCGACCGCGCAGGACACCCGCCGCGGCGCGCAGATCCTCGATCCGGCCGTTGGTGCAGGAACCCAGGAACACCGTGTCCACGGCGATCTCCCGCAGCGGCGTGCCCGGCCGCAGGTCCATGTAGGCCAGCGCCTTCTCGGCGGCGGCCCGGTCGGCAGGGTCGGCGAAGCTGGCCGGGTCGGGCACCGAGGCCGACAGCGGCGCCCCCTGGCCGGGGTTGGTGCCCCACGTCACGTACGGCGTCAGGGTGTCCGCGTCCAGCGTCACCTCGACGTCGTAGGTCGCGTCGTCGTCGGTGGCCAGCGAGCGCCAGTACGCCACCGCGGCGTCCCAGTCCGCGCCGCGCGGCGCTCGCGGCCGCCCCTCGAGGAAGCCGAACGTGGTCTCGTCCGGGGCGATCATCCCGGCCCTGGCGCCGGCCTCGATGGACATGTTGCAGACCGTCATCCGCGCCTCCATCGACAGCGCCCGGACGGCCTCGCCGCGGTACTCGATCACGTACCCCTGGCCGCCGCCGGTGCCGATCCTGGCGATCACCGCGAGGATGACGTCCTTGGCTGTCACCCCGGGCTGCAGCCGCCCGGTCACGTTCACCGCCATGGTCCTGAACGGGCCCATCGGCAGCGTCTGGGTGGCCAGCACGTGCTCCACCTGGCTGGTGCCGATGCCGAACGCCAACGCGCCGAAGGCGCCGTGGGTGGAGGTGTGCGAGTCGCCGCAGACCACCGTCATGCCCGGCTGGGTGAGCCCCAACTGCGGGCCGATCACGTGCACGATGCCCTGCTCGGCGTCGCCCATGGGGTGCAGCCGGATGCCGAAGTCGGCGCAGTTCTTGCGCAGCGTCTCGACCTGGATCCGCGAGGTGGCGTCCGCGATCGGCAGCTCGATCCGCTCGGTCGGCACGTTGTGGTCCTCGGTGGCGATGGTCAGCTCCGGCCGGCGCACCTGCCGGTTGGCCTCCCGCAGCCCGTCGAAGGCCTGCGGGCTGGTCACCTCGTGGATGAGGTGCAGGTCGATGTAGAGCAGGTCGGGCTCACCGTCGGCCCGCCGCACCACGTGCGCATCCCAGACCTTTTCGGCCAGAGTTTTCCCCATGAAATACCTCATCCCATAATATGAGACGCTAGTATCGCGTTATGGGACAGTCTAGCGGCATCGGCGTACTGGACAAGGCGATGGCCGTGCTGTCGGCTGCCGCGGCGGCGCCGGCCAACCTGGCCGACCTGGTCGAGCGCACCGGGCTGCCGAGGGCCACCGCGCACCGGCTCGCGGTCGCGCTGGAGGCGCACCGGCTGCTGTCCCGCAACGCGCTCGGCCGCTGGCAGCCCGGGCCGGCGCTGTCCGAGCTGGCCAAGCAGGCCCCCGACCCGCTGCTCGCCGCGGCCAGCCCGGTGCTGTCCCGGCTGCGCGACGAGACCGGGGAGAGCGCCCAGCTCTACCGGCGGGACGGCAACACCCGCATCTGCGTGGCCGCCGAGGAGCGCGCGCACGGGCTGCGCGACACCGTCCCGGTCGGCGCCCGGCTACCCATGGCGGCGGGCTCGGCGGCGCACGTCCTGACCGCCTGGGCGTCCCGGGAGGAGGTGGCCGCGCTGCTGGCCGAGGCGCGGTTCAGCGGCCGGACGCTGGCCGAGGTGCGGCGCCGCGGCTGGGCGCAGAGCGTCGCGGAGCGGGAGCCGGGGGTCGCGTCGGTGTCGGCACCGGTGGTGGACGCCAACGGCGCGGTGGTCGCCGCGATCTCGGTGTCCGGCCCGATCGAGCGACTCGGCCGGCGCCCCGGCCTGCGGCTGGCGGCCGCCGTGGTCGCCGCCGGCCGGGCGCTGTCCCAGCGCCTGTAACAGCGCCTCTGACCGCCGCAGCGCCCGCGGGGGGCGCCGCCGCGCCGCCGCTGCGGTTCGGTCACCGTGAACCTCGTCGGCTTCGCGCCGTCGCCCGAGAACGACCCGAACGTCGTGGACATCGTCCGGGACGGCAAGAAGATCGACACCATCCGGTTCACGACCAGTTCGACCACGAAGACCTACGACGAGGGCAACACCGCAACGGTGGTCTACGAGGCCACCTGGACCAGCACCGGCGCCGATGACAACACCGGCTCCGAACGCGCCACCCTGGCCGCGCCGACCGGCTGCACCCCGCCCTGCGAGGAGCGGGGCGTGTTCGCCTACACCTTCGACGGGCCCGCCGGGGAGGCCACCTTCACACTGTCCGGCGAGACGCCGCTGTGCGCGCCGGTGACGGTGCTGCTCGCCTCGTACCGCACCGAGGGCGCCACCGCCCAGACCTCCGGGCACCACAGCGTCTTCGACCAGATGTCGGTGCAGATCACCAAGCCGGGCACCTACCCCCTGCAGGTCGAGGTGCCGGACTGCTTCACCGAGGTCGACCTCTACGTCACCGACAAGAAGGCCGTCGACTTCGACTTCCCGAACAACCCGCTCGGGAAGTTCCTCGCCTCGATCGTGTTGCCGAAGGCCGGCCCACCGGCGACGTTCAACGGCGGCACCGTCAGCTGCGCGCCCCCGACCACCCCGCCGCCGCCCGCCGCAGCGCCCGGTCCCAGCCTGCCGGCCACCGGCGCCAGCACCGCCCCGAAGATCGGGCTCGCCGCGCTGCTGCTCACCCTCGGCGCCAGCCTGGTGTACTTCGGGCGCCGCCGCCGCACCACGCACTGACCCGACAAGCCCTGGCCGCAGGCCCCGCGGGGTGTGGCGTCCGTAGACGCCACACCCCGTGTCCACCTGCCGGGTCATCCGCCACTGAGTTGGTGCCCCGGGCGAGGGCTACTGCAGGTCGATGTGTAGCGGGCCGGTCCCGCCGGGGCAGGACGGGCAGCTGAAGATCCGGTACAGCCCGGTGTGGCCGGCGATCACGCCGGTGGGCTCGGCTGCGGCAAGATAGGCGGCGGCGCCGTGTTCGGTGCCGGCGCCGGCGAGCAGTGGGCGCTCCTGCAGTGGGCACCAGCGCCCCGGGTCGCCCCACTCGCCGCTGTCGATCTGGAGGAGTTGCCGCATCGGGTCGCCGCATCCGGTGCAGTACAGGGGGAGCGGGTCGGTGGTCGGCCACTGCGGCCAGCCGCCGACCTTCCATCCCGGCGCCGCCGCCAGCTGCCGGTGGTACCGGCCGTCGTGCTCGGCATCCCAGCACCGGACCTGCTGCCCCAGGTCGGCCGGCAGCTGCTGCCACCACGGGTACTCGACCACCTGCTCGGGGTGCAGCACGCACGGCCGGGGCAGGTACGCCCGATGGCCGACCGTCGCCGGGGCCGGTGGCCGGCCGAGCACGCTGGTCACCTCGGCCTCGCGCCGCCAGCGCAGGGTCGCGGCCGGCGCCAACGAACCGCCGCCGATGTCATGGTCGTTGGGGCACCACAGCACCTGGAGCAGGTCGGTGCCCGGCGGGGTGCCTGGCGGCGGTCGCAGGTCCGGTACGTCGGCTGCCCGTAGCTGCGCCACCGCGACAAGCGGGCTCGCCACGGGCTGCGGCCGGGACACCTGGTACAGGGCGGAGCCGCCGCCGCGGCGGCTGATCCCGACGAAGCCCGGCCCCTGGCTTGCCAGCTCCGCGAGCACCGCCTGGTAGCCGGGCCAGCGCCGGGCCGCGTCGGCGGCGCGCAGCCGCTCCAGCCGTCTCAGCAGCGGGGCCGGGATCGGCACCTCGGTGGCCACCACGTGGTCGGCGTCGCAGGTGGGCCACGGTTCGCCGGCCGGCCACCGCAGCGGGCCGCCGACGTGACTGCCCCCCGGGTCGGGGCAGCCGCCGCGCGGGTGCAGCCGGGTGGCGGTGGCCGCGTACTCCTCGATACCCGGGAACAGCGCCGGCACCGCATACGCCGGTGGGGCGGTGGTCCGGCCCCGGGCGAGGGTGGTCGCCGGCCGGCTGTCGGACCGGCTCATTGGTTCGCTCGCAAGCTCGCTCACGTCACCGGCCCGAGGTACCGGTGCAGGCCCTCGACCCCGACCAGAACCGCCCCGTCCAGCAGCCGCCAGCACCACACGCCGCCCACTCTACGGAGCGCGCAGCGGACCAGGCCGAAGATAAGTGTCGTGGCGGATGTTGATGCACCCGATGTGGCGGAATGTGGACTCATCCGATAACGGATCCACCCCTTGTGAGGCCGCCATGGCACGCATCGATCTGACCGCCGCCCGGCGCGAGGCAACCTTCGTGGCGTTGCTCGAGGGCTACCCGGTCACCGGTTCCACGTTGCACTCCATGATCGGCCGGGCGATCAGCCGGTATGGCACCAGCGGGTGCGCCGGGATCGTCGCGGCCGAGTTCGGTGACCACCCGGAGGTGGCCGTGTGGCGGATGCGCCGGGCCAGGGCGCTGGTGGCCGACAGCTACCCGGCGCACCGATCCGACGGGCCGTCCGGTTCGACCCCCCTGGCCGCCGCGGCAGCGTGACCGCGGGGCACCCGGCTTACGGCTTCGGCGTGGATTGCTGTACGGCTTCAAGTGCTATCCGGAGTTCGGCCGCCTGTGCGGGGTCGTCGAGCTTGCGGCCGGTCTGCTGTTCGATGCGGCGGATCCGGTGCCGGACGGTGTTCGGGTGGCAGTAGAGCTCGGCCGCGGCCGCCGTGGCCGAGCCGGCGCAGCGGAACCAGGTGTCCAGCGTGTCGAGCAGGATGGCCCGGTCGTCGGGGGGCAGGGTGAGCATCGGGCCGAGGATGATCGCGGCCACGTGCTGGCTGATGTCCGGCGCGGCGGCCACCACGGCGGCCAGCGGGGTGTCCCCGAACACCGAGACCCGCGCCGGGCCACTGCCGGCGCAGGTCAGTGCGATCCGGGCGTACCGCAGCGCGGTGGCGGTCTCGGTCAGCTCCTCGTACGGCGGCGCGACGCCGACCCGTCCGGTGGCCACCGCGCGCAGGGCGGCCAGCAGTCGCCCGGTCGCGTCCGGCTGCCGGACGTTCGCGATGCCCACCTGCAGGTCGGGCAGCAGCCGCCAGGCAGAGGCGATGCCGTACGCCTCCAGCCGGCCGGCCACCCCCGGCAGCGCCGCGCGGGCCAGCTCCGGCAGTTCGGCGGCGACCAGCACGAACGGCCCCTGGTACGGCAGCCGCAGTAGCCGGGCCACCTCCCAGGCGCCGGTGGTGCCGCCGATGCGGCCCTCGAGCAGCGCCTCGACCAGCGCGGACCGCTCCTGCTCCCGGCCGAGGGTCTGCTCGGTGAGCACGTCGCGATAGGCAGTGGTCATCGCTTCGGCAAGCTCGTCCCCGATCACCCACAACCGCGAGGCGAGCACGACCAGCGCGGCGTCCGGGATGGCCCGGGAGCGGTGGGCCCGCTCGATGACCGTCTCCCACAGCAGGCGGGTACCGATGCGGTACGCGTGCAGCACCGCGGGCAGCGGCGCGCCCTGCTCGGCCCGCCGCCGTCCGGTCTGCCGCGCCGGGGCCAGGTCACCGGTGCCGGGGTCCATCAGCCGCCGGATCATGTACTCGACGTTGCCCTGGCAGGAGCCGATCAGCTCCGCGTCGTGGACCACCTCGCGGGAGGCGTAGAAGTCGTTGTCCCGGCGGATCCGTTCCGCCATCTGCACCGCGATCGCCGGCGCGTCGGCCAGCAGCGCGACCGCGAGCGCGGCGACCGCCGGATCCTGCTCCTCGCCGAACTCCCCCACGGACACGCGCCGAGCATAGAACCGCGTCGGTTGTGCGGGGGGACAACGGGAGCCGGCCAGCGTTGTCCCGGCGGCCATCGATCCGGCGCTCCAGCCGGCCAAGACTGGTCACATTCCCAGTTGACACCGGCCATGGAGGCACCCATGCCCAACCTCGCGCTCATCCTCACCGAAGCGGCCGAGATGTACCCGGACGTGCCGGCCGTCCGGCATGACGACCAGGTGCTCAGCTTCGCGGCGCTGGACGACGCGGCCGCACGGGTAGCCGGAGTGCTGCGCTCGCGCGGGGTCGGCGAGGGCGACCGGGTGGGCATCATGCTGCCGAACGTGGCGGCGTTCCCCGCCCTGTACTACGGCGTGCTGCGGGCCGGTGGGGTGGTCGTACCGATGAACCCGCTGCTGAAGGAGCGCGAGGTCGAGTACTACCTGGCCGACTCCGGGGCCGGGCTGGTGTTCTGCTGGCACGAGGTGGCCGACGAGGTCGCCCGCGGCGCCAAGGCGTCCGGCGCGCAGGCCCAGCCGGTGGCACCCGGCGACTTCGAGGAACTGCTCGCCGACGCGAAGCCGTACCGCGGGACGGTCGGCCGCGCCGGCGACGACACCGCGGTGATCCTGTACACCTCGGGTACCACCGGCAAAGCGAAGGGCGCCGAGCTGAGCCACGCCGGCCTCGGTCGCAACGCCGCGGTGACCGCGCGCACGCTGCTGCACATCGGGCCGGGCGACGTGGTGATGGGCTGCCTGCCGCTGTTCCACGTCTTCGGGATGACCTGCGGGCTGAACGCGGCGATCGCCAACGGCGCGACGCTGACCCTGATCCCGCGCTTCGACCCGGCCAAGGCGCTGCAGGTGGTCGGCCGCGACGGCGTGACGATCTTCGAGGGGGTGCCGACGATGTACGCCGCGATGCTCGGGCTCGCCGGCGGGGTCGAGCACGACCTGTCTTCGCTGCGGACCTGTATCTCCGGCGGCGCGGCGCTGCCGGTGGAGGTGCTGCGCGGCTTCGAGGCGGCGTTCGGCTGCATGATCCTGGAGGGGTACGGGCTGTCGGAGACATCGCCGGTGGCCTCCTTCAACCACCCGGACAGGCAGCGGAAGCCCGGCTCGATCGGCACCCCGATCGAGGGTGTCCAGATGCGGGTGGCCGGCCCGGACGGCAACGACGTGCCGGCCGGCGAGGTCGGCGAGATCGCGATCCGCGGCCACAACCTCATGAAGGGCTACTGGAACAAGCCGGACGCCACCGCCGAGGCGGTCAGGGACGGCTGGTTCTACACCGGCGACCTTGCCCGGGTGGACGAGGACGGCTACTACTTCATCGTCGACCGGAAGAAGGACCTGATCATCCGCGGCGGCTACAACGTCTACCCGCGGGAGGTCGAGGAGGTGCTGTACGAGCACCCCGCGGTGGCCGAGGCCGCCGTGATCGGCATTCCGCACGCGACGCTGGGCGAGGAGATCGGCGCCGCGGTGGCGCTGCGGCCCGGCTCGGCCGCCACGCCGGAGGAGCTGCGCGAGTTCGTCAAGCCCCGGCTGGCGGCGTACAAGTACCCGCGGTCGTTGTGGCTGGTGGACACCCTGCCCAAGGGCCCCACCGGCAAGATCCTGCGCCGCGAGGTCACCCCGCCGGCCGCGGGCGGTGCCCGGTGAGCGCCCCGCCGACCCGGCCCATCCCGCCGCCCCCGCCGGCCGACACGGTGGCCGACACGGTGGCCGACCTGGCCGGGGCACTGGATCTGCTGCTGACCGATGCCGCGCTCGGGCCCCTGCGGCGGCTGCTGCCCGGGGTGTCCTGGGTACGGTTCGCCGCGCACCTGGCGGCCAGGCCGGGCACCGTGGCCCGGCGCGGCACCGACCTGGCCCGGGAGCTGGCCCGGATCGGCTGGGTGAACGCAGCGGCCCGCAACGGCCCGCCCCGGCCGACCTCGGCGGCGGCGGCCTGCGGGCCCAGGAGGCCGCCCCGGGCACCTACGTGCTGGACCACTGAGGTGGACGCCACCCGCGACGTCACCGTGGACGGCATGCGGATCCGGGTCTGCATCCGGCGCGGCGCCGACCCCGGTTCCCGGCCGCCGCTGCTGCTGTGCAACGGCATCGGCGCCGGGCTGGAGCTGCTGCAGCCGTTCGTGGACGCGCTGGACCCGGCGTTGGAGGTGATCCGGTTCGACGTCCCCGGGGTGGGCGGCTCACCGACCCCGCGCCGGCCGTACCTGCTGGTGACGCTGGCAGGCCGGACCGCCCGGATGCTGCGGCAGCTCGGGTACGGACAGGTCGATGTGCTCGGGCTGTCCTGGGGCGGTGGCCTCGCGCAGCAGCTTGCGTTCAGCCACCACAGGCTGGTACGGCGGCTGGTGCTGGTGAGCACCGCGACCGGCGCGGCGATGGTGCCGGCCCGGCCCGCGGTGCTCGCCCGGATGGTCACCCCGCAGCGGTACCGCGACCCCCGCTACGCCGCCGGAATCGCGCCGCTGATCTACGGCGGCGAGGTGCGCGAGCACCCGGAGTTGGTGCGGGAGCTGTTCACCCGACCGACCGGCCGCGGCTCGTACCGCGGCTACACCTACCAACTGCTGGCCGGCGCCGGCTGGACCAGCCTGCCGTGGCTGCGGCTGCTCCGGCAGCCGACCCTGATCCTGGCCGGCGACGACGACCGGATCATCCCGCTGGCCAACGCCCAGATCATGCACCGGCTGATCCCACGGTCCCGGCTGCACATCTACCACGGCGGGCACGTCACGCTCGTCACCCGGGCCACCGCCCTGGCTCCGGTGGTGGCGGCGTTCCTCGCCGAAGCCGACCCCTCTGGCCGCCCGCCCTGGCGCCGCCCGCCCTGGCGCCGACCACCCTGGCGCCGACCACCCTGGCCCGACGCCGCCGGCTCGGACCCCGCCACGACCGGCTCCACCCGGCGAGCAGGTCGTCCCTCTCGCCGGTGGGGGCTCAGTGGTTCGGCTGAAAGGTGAGGGCGAGCGGGTCGCTGGCAGCCCACTGCACCTCGGACAGGCCGCCGAGGGCCATGTCGTCGGGCCGCGCGATGTCGATCTGCCGGGCCGGTATCTTCCCGGTCCGGCTGTAGTCCATCGGGGCGACCAGCCCCTCGGTGTCGGCGTGCCGGAGGCTGTGGAACGCCGACAGCAGGCCAGGCCTGGTCAGGCTGCCCCGGTCGCAGGCGGCCTGCAGGATCTGGGCCATCACCATCGCCTGTGCGTAGCCGTAGTCGACGGAGATCGACGGCAGCTGGCCCGGGTACCTGTCCATGAACGCCCGCCGGACCCGGGTCGGTCCCGACGCGGGCGAGGTGAACGGCGCGATCGGGGTGGTCACCAGCAGGTTCTCCAGCAGCGCGTCCCTGGCCGGAGTCTTCAGCAGCGCCGGGTGGTAGGCCGGGCCGGAGGCGAGGAAGGTGGCGTGGTAGCCGGTTGCCGCCGCCGCCCCGACCGCGGATGCCGTCTGGGCCGGCGTCGTGGTGAGCAGTACGAACGTGGCGCCGGCCCCGCGCAGTGCCGTGATCTGGTCGGTCAGGTCGCTGTCGGTTGGTTTGATCATCTGCTCGACGAGCCGCAGGCCGTACTCCTTGGCCGCCGCGCGGCTGCCGGCCGCGGCGTTCTCGCCGTAGTCGCCCTGCAGGAAGATGTGGCCGATCGTGTTCCCCCTGGCCAGGCCCCTGTCGTGCATCAGCCAGGAGATGCCGTCGATCGCCTCGATGTCGTAGGTGGCACCGGTGATGACCAGGTACGGGTTGCTCAGCAGCTGCGACGACCAGGAGGCGGCCATGGTGAGCGCCTCGTCGGCCCGCAGCCTCGACTGCAGGGCGGCCAGCTCCGGCGAGCCGAGCAACTCGGCGAACGCGAGCACCTGCGGCTGCATCCGGGTGTAGGCGGCGACGGCCCGCTGCACGTTGTAGCCGTGGTCCCGGGTGACGAACTCGACCTTCCGGCCGCACACCCCGCCATCGGCGTTCTTCTTGTCCCAGAAGAGGGTACGACCGGCCTCGATGTGCTTGCTCGCCAGCGCGAACGGGCCGCTCCGGTCGGTGAGCACACCCAACCGGATCGTCGTGTCGGTGACCCCTGGGCCGGTGGCGACCCTGTCGTTCGGCGCGACTTCGGTGGTCGTTTCTGTGGTCGAGCATCCCGCGGTGAGCAGCAGGGCGAAGGCGAGCAGACCGGTCAGCGCCCCAAGCACGGGCCGCCGATCGCGGGTGGGCGCGGGAAGCCGCGGCATCGCGGGTCTCCTTTGGTGGAAGTGGACCTCAGGGGTGGGTGGAAGTGGACTTCAGGGGTCCCTGGTCGGGATGGGGGGTCGTGTGCAGGCGCCTGACCGGCGGCCGATCCGGCCGCGGACGGCGGCGCCGACGCCGACGCCGGCCGGCGGCGGCCGCACCGCGGGCTCGGATAGCGGACCGCTCGCCGGGCGCACACCCGGAGATCGCGTACTGCGAGCATCGCCATCGGACTTCCCCCCGTAGCCGGTGGCGGCCGAGGGTGCGCGCCGTCGGCGGCGGAGGGTAGCTGCAAACGGAGATCGCCGTTCGGCGATCTCCAGATGGAGATGGCCGGCGCGCAGGGGGTCCGGCGCATACCGGCGCGCTGGAGTTCCCCGCCCCCTGGTGTGCCGATCAGCGCGTCCTGTGCCGATCAGCGCGTCCTGTGCCGATCAGCACGTCCTGTGCCGATCAGCGCGTCCTGTGCCGATCAGCGCGTCTGTCCGGGGCCTACTGCGTCACGCGGCGCGCCGCCGGCGAGGGCGAGGGCGTCTCGGTGCCGCGGCGGCGGGATCGGCTCGCAGACGGTGACGGTGCAGGAATCGGTAGATCGCTTCGGTGGCGTCGGGCCCGCGGGGATCGGTGTAGGACCCGGCGTCGGCGCCGCCGGACCAGGCGTGCCCGAGCCCGGAGATGAGCCAGTACTCGACGAGCGGTCGTCCGGCGGCGGCGTCGTCGTTCCAGTGACGGACCGAGTAGCCGAGCCCGCCCGGGGAGACGTCCTCCCGAGTGCGGTCGGGGTGGGCGAAGTCGGGCCGCAGCCTTCCGTGGGAGGCGGCGCGGATCGTGGCGAGCCACTGCCGGACCGTGTGCTCGCCGTTGCCGGGCCGGACCGTCTCGTCCTCCTCGCCGTGCACGACCACGACCGGAACCACCCGGGCACGGCTGCCCATGGCGGCATGGGCGAGCCGACCCTGCCACGCCGGGTCGGGACCACCGCCACGCATGGCCTGCAGCGCCGACGGTGCGTTGAGTGCTGCGGCGTACGGCAGTCCCGAGTGGACTCCGGCCGCGGCGACCACGTCGGGGTAGGCCGTCGCGACGATCGAGGCCATCGCGGCGCCGGCGGACATGCCCAGGACGTACACCCGGGTCGGGTCGACGTCTGCCCGCGTCTCCTCGCCCAGGACCTTCTCGATGATCCCGGCGATGGCCGCCGGCTCGCCCGAGCCACGGACCTGGTGCTGCGGGCGGAACCAGTTCCAGCATCCGCGCCGGTTGTGCTCGGCGTCCTGCTCCGGGTACACCGCCACGAAGCCCTCCCGGTCGGCGAGTTCGTTCAGTCGGGTGCCGGCAGCAAGGTCCTCCGGCGACTGCCCGCAACCGTGCAGCGCCACAACCAGCGGCACCGGCGCGCGAGGGGACCGAGGGCCCGGCACGTACACGGCGTACTCACGGCCTCCGCCCGGCCCGTCGTACCGGAAGCGGTCCCAGCTGCCGCGACCACCAGGATGTACGGGGTTGCGGCCCGTCGGACTCGGAAGCGGTGTCGGGACGGCCTGAGAAACGCTCGTTGCGCCGTTCCCGGCGGCCGACCGTGTCCGTCTCCACTCCCGCCCTTGGCGTCCTCTTCCGACGGGTCTGATCCGCTGGCTACCGGCCTTGCCTCGCTTGTGCCTCCACGCCATCCTCACGACTGTTCAACTTCCCGAACGGCCGCTTGATATCCGCAGCACGATGGTGACCAGTCTCACTGCCCTGTTCGCGCATGCTCGGGCTGACCCTGCTTCCGCCGCCCTCGCGCGGGACCAACGGCCGGAGCGCGGGACCAGGCTTGCGAGCGGGACGACCCTGCCCCGGGCGCCCGGCCGACCCTGAGTCCACTCACCGGGAACCCCGCTGCCGCATGTTCCCAAGCCCGTGGCAGTTTGCGGACACTCGTCCCGGGAGAATAGTCGGCGGGGCCTCGTGGACCCCTGGTCGTCAGCGGACTCTCCGGCGGCGGGCCGGTGGCTGAGCCCCGGGCGGAGGAGACGGATGACCGCGAGCCTTCAGGAGCGGGAGGTCGAGGAGTGCGACCTGCTGGTGGTCGGCGGGGGTGCCGGCGGGCTGTCCGCCGCAGTGACCGCGGCTTACCACGGCCTGAAGGTCGTCGTCGCTGAGAAGGCTCCGGTTCTGGGCGGTGCGACGGCATGGTCCGGCGGGTGGATGTGGGCACCGCTGAACCCGCTCTCGCAGGCCGACGGGATCGTCGAGGACATCGACCAGCCCCGCACGTACCTCAAGCACGCGCTCGGCGAGAACTACGACGAGGCCAGGGTTGAGGCCCTGCTGGGGAACGCCCGGCACATGGTGGCGTTCTTCGACAAGCACACGGCGCTGCAGTTCGTGTCCGGCACCTGGATCGCCGATATCCAGGGACACCTGCCCGGCGCGGGTACCGGGGGGCGGTCGGTGGGGCCCAAGCCGATCAACGCCCGGCGGCTGAAGAAGGAGCTCCGCGGGAAGCTGCGGCCGCAGCTGTACGAGACCTCGTTCCTGGGTCTGGGCATCATGGCAGGACCGGACCTGCAGGCATTCCTGCACGCCACCAGGTCGGTCAGGTCCTTCTACCACGCCGCCTGGCGGGTGGCATTCCACGTCTTCGACCTGGTCACCAACCGGCACGGTATGCAGTTGGTCAACGGCCCGGCGCTGATCGCCCGGTTGATGAAGTCCGCCGACGACCTGGGCGTGACGCTGTGGGTGAACTCGCCCGTGACGCGACTGCTGACCGACGACGGCGCGGTGCGCGGCGCCGTCGTGTCCACGACCGACGGCGAGGTGACCGTCCGGGCCCGGCGTGGCGTGCTGCTCGCCGCCGGCGGGTTCCCGAACGACATCGACCGACGCCGGGAACTCTTCCCGCGCACCCCGACCGGCAAGGAACACTGGGCCCTTGCCCAGCCGGAGACCACCGGGGACGGTGTGTCACTCGGTGAGTCGGTGGGTGGCCATTTTGACACGAACGTGGCGTCGCCGGCGGCGTGGTGTCCGGTGTCGCTGGTGCCCTATCGCAACGGACGGGTGGGCACCTATCCACACATCGTCGACCGCGGGAAACCGGGGGTCATCGGAGTGCTGTCGAACGGAAAGCGGTTCGTCAACGAGGCGGACGGCTATTACCAGTACACCTTTGCGATGATCAACGCGGCACCCGAGGGTGCGGAGGTGGCGTCCTGGCTCATCTGCGACCATGCCTTCCAGCGCCGCTATCCGTTTGGCATGTCGAAGCCCTTTCCCGTCCCGGTCTGGCCCTACCTGCGCTCCGGCTACCTGAAGAAGGGACGCACACTCCAGAGGCTGGCGCGCAGGTGCGGGATCGACCCGGTCGGCCTGAAGCAGACGGTCGAGGAGTTCAACAAGCACGCCCGCAACGGAGAGGATCCCGAGTTCGGCCGCGGCGCGACTGCGTTCAACCGCGGCTCGGGTGATCCCGAGCACAGACCCAACCCGTCCCTCGCGCCCATCGAGAAGGGCCCGTTCTACGCGATCAAGGTGCTGCCCGGCAGCTTCGGCACGTTCGCCGGGCTCAAAGCCGATCCGCAGGCCCGCGTGCTCAACGCCGACGGCGACCCGATCCCGGGCCTGTACGTCGCCGGCAGCGACCAGGCCAACGTAATGGGAGGGCACTACCCGTCCGGGGGCATCAACATCGGCCCGGCCATGACCTTCGGCTATATCGCCGGCCGGCACGTCGCAGGGGTGAACGACTACGAGAATGTCGTCCCCGTGGCGCTCAACGACGGCATCTGAAATATGACGGCGATCGACGCCCCGACGTTGCCCTCCACTCAACGCCGCGCCGACGACCAACCACGTCCAGAACCCACCCGGGCCGCCCCGCAGGCAGACGCCACCCCCGCCTCATGCTCACGATGCCGCCGCGCACCACTCCTACACCGCCCGACACCGACCCGAGTCTCGTGCTCACCACGAACGACGGACCGTGATCATCCAGCGTGGCGGTCAACAGCCGGTCTGGTCGGCCGATAAATGGCGGGCGCCCACGTCACGGACCTTTCGGTCACGATACGTGGCCGAGTGTTACTGTCAGTACGCACCGGCCTCTTGCGAGGCGGAGGGCAAACGGGGGGCGGTTTGTAGTGATTCGGTATGTGGTGCACTGTTCGGGCGCGGCTGCGGTAGCGGGCGACGGTGCGGGGTGTGCGGTCGCGCCGGGGGCGGTCGCATCGCGCGGCGGGCGGGTGTAGTGAGCTGGTCGTTGCGCGGCTACCTGGCCGGGCTGGTGGTGCTGTTCGTCCTCGCGACCGGTGGCGTTGCCGTGTCCGGGTGGCGCCAGGCCAGAACAGACGCGCTGACCGCGGCGAGGCAGGACGCGGACTTCGGTGCCCGCCTGGCGACGACGGAACTCGGCGCCGACCTGGAAACGCTGCGGTCCACGGTCACGCAGCTGGCGACCAAACCGGACATCGCGCGGGCGTTCACCGATCCGCAGAGCTGTCAGCTCTCGCTGAACCTGTCGGGCATTGTGCAGGCGCACATCGAGGTGTTGCGTGGCGACGGTTCCGTGGTGTGCTCCTCCCGGGCCGCCGGCACCGGCGGCCGCGGATACGCGGGCGCGGGTTGGCTACCCGGTGCGTTGCGTGCTCCGGTCTTCGTCGCTCCGGTCACCGACCCGGTCACCGGCATGCCAGCGGTGCTGACCGCCGTTCCGGTCCCCGGCAGGGGAGTGATGGCCGGCTTCGCCGGCCTGGACACGCTGGGGCCGGCGTTGTCCACCCTGTTCGGTGGTCCGCGGCACCTGGAGTTCCTGGTGACCAGCGCCGACGGCAAGACGATCCTGTCCCGCTCGCCGGATCCGGAGCGCTTTGTCGGTGCGTCGTTGTCAGGGACGCCGTTCGCCCAGGCGGCCGAGGGGGTGGAGCGTCCCGACGTGACCGGCGTGGCGCGGCTGTACGGTGCTGGTGAGGTCGCCGGGGTGGGGTGACGGGTGTACGCCGGCGCCGACCGGGCCGACGCGCTGGTAGCGGCCCGCCGCCTGGCACAGCGTCAGCTCGTGGGGCTCCTCCTCGGCCTGACGCTCGCCCTCGTCGTCACCTTCGTGGTGTACCGGCGGATCACCCGCCCGATCCACTTGCTGAGCGCCGCGGTCCGGGCACAGGGCGCCGCACCGGGCACCGGTGCCGCGCCGGTTCCGGTGGCCGGGCCGGCCGAGGTGGCCGGGTTGGCCGAGGACGTCAACCGGCTGATCGCCGCCGTCGAGCACGGACTGGCCGAGCGCCGGGACGCCGAAGACGCCACCCGGGAGATGGAACGCAGCTACCACCAACTCTTCGACCACAACCCCTTCCCGATGTACGTCTACGACGAGCGGACCTCGGCGGTGCTCGACGTCAACGACACCGCCGCGACCCACTACGGCTACCGCCGCGAGGAGATGCTCGACCTACGAGTGCAGGATCTTCAGGCGCCCGGGCCCGCAACGGAATCCGAGCCGGTGGCGGGCGAGGGTGACACGATCCGCCACATCACCAAGGACGGCAGCCTCATGGAGGTAAGGCTGACCTCCCATGTGCTGAACTTCCGCGGCACCGACGCCCGCTGCGCCGTCATCGAGGACATCACCGAGAAGGAAGAGTTGGAACGCCGCCTGCGCCAGTCCCAACGCCTGGAGAGCCTCGGCCGGCTCGCAGGCGGCGTGGCCCACGACTTCAACAACCTGCTCGGCATCATCCTCGGCTACGCGTCGTTCATCGACGAGGAAGTCAGCGCGGCCACCGAGACCGACGCCCGGTGGCGGCCGGTATGCGAAGACCTCACCCAGGTGCTACAGGCCGTCGACCGCGCCACCGCCCTCACCCGCCAACTGCTGTCCTTCGCCCGCCGCGAGACGGTAAGACCGTGCGTGCTGCAACTCAACACCGTCATCACCAAAGTCGAACACCTGCTCCGCCGGACCCTCGGCGAAGACATCGAAGTGACCACATCGCTTGCCCCGGACCTGGCAATGCTGAAAGCCGACCGCGGTCAACTGGAGCAGATGCTTGTCAACCTCGCCGTCAACGCCCGGGACGCGATGCCCGCCGGCGGCACCCTGGCCTTCGACACCGACAACCTCAACGCCGACGAGCAGTACGTCACCCGCCACCACGGCGCCCGAACCGGCCCCCACGTGCGGCTACGAGTCAGCGACACGGGCACCGGCATGAGCCAGGACACCATCGATCACGCCTTCGAGCCATTTTTCACCACCAAACCCCAAGACAAAGGCACCGGCCTCGGTCTGGCCACCATCTACGGGATCGTCACCCAAGCCGGAGGCCACGTCCACATCACCTCCACGCTGGATGTCGGAACGACGATCACCGCCATCCTGCCCGCAACCGACGAACCCGAAGCGCCCGAAGACCTGCCCGCAACGGCGACCAGGCGCGGCCGAGGCGAGACCGTCCTCCTCGTCGAAGACGAGGAAAGCCTACGCACCCTGACCGAACGGATCCTGACCGACAACGGCTACCAGGTGATCACCGCCGCCGGCGGCGACGAGGCGATCGACCTCGCCGCCCACCTGCCCGCCGACACGATCGACATACTCCTCACCGACGTCGTCATGCCGCACATGCCCGGCCACGAACTCGCCAGAAACATGCGGATCACCCAGCCCAACCTGCCGGTCATCTACACCTCCGGATACCCACACCCAACGCTCGCCTCCAACGACACCATCAACCCACCCGCCACCCTCCTCAACAAACCCACCTCTCCAACCGCACTCCTCACCGCCATCCGGTGCGCACTCGACCAGGGCCAACCCACAGACCAGCAAATGGCATCTGAGCCGGGATAACGGCATCTACCACGCCGCCCGCGGCGTAGCCCTCATCCGGAAGCTCGCATGACCGGCACCCAGACGGGTACGCCGGCCCTTGTCAGGTGCGTGCCTACCATGCAGACCCGGCAAGCCGCCGGGGTGAGACGGGATCCCGCGACCAAGGTCATGGACGATGACGGTTCCTCTGCTGCTCCTCACCGGGGCTCGGGCGGCGGTAAGACGAGGGTCGTCCAGGCGGTGGTTGATCGGCTCCGCCCGGCCGGCCGGCCAGCACCGCCGCGCCGTCGGCGCGACCCGACCACCGCGCAGCGGGGCGCATCTGGCTGGGCGTGTCTGGCAAATCTCCGTGCGGCCCGGCCGGTACTCTTCGTGCACAGGATGGCTTGGGGGTGCCTCATGGACTCATATTTAGACCTGTTCCGGGCCCGGGCGCAGGAAGCACGGGAACTCTACGAGCAGGTGCTGCGGGACAGGGGCGACAGGGAGCAGCCGTCCGCCTCACCGACGACGTTCAGCGACTGCGCCTCGCTCTACGAGCAGTCCGCACTGGCCTATCGGGTGGCCGCCGCCTTGGGGTCGATGGGGTACTTCGACCAGGCGGCCGCCTCCGCGGCGCAGGGTGCGGTCCTGGCCGAGGCCGCGGAATCCTGCTCGGCGTCCGCAGCGGGCGAGATCATCGAGGTCTGAAGCCGTCTGCCGCGGAGGCGCCTCAGCGAGGAGCTGCCACAGCTGGGGTCGTCGTACTTCCGTCGAACGGGCCGTGGAGGACCGGCTGCGGTCGGCCAGCGCGACACCTGCCCCCAGGTGGTGTCGGCCTCGATGTCCCGCCACACCTGGAAGAGTGCGGCGGCCCGGATTCGCTTCTGCCGCCGCGGCAGGGTCGAGTTCTTCGATGGCGGCGCGTTGCGCGAGGGCGTGAATCCGGACACTGCGCACGACATCGTTCGGGTCGTGGCTGATCAGGCTCAACCGCCGCAGGTTCCGTACCGCCTGTCGTGCCGCGTCCGCCGCGATCATCGACGCTCTGGACTGTCGGAGTCTGCGGTGGCGTTTGCCGGGTTGTCGGTTTTGTAGGTAGGCGCGGGCCGGTTGGCTGGTGAGGACGGCTTCGAGGATGCCGTTGGGGGGTCCCTACTGACTATGGACTCATCGCTCGTTGCATGTCACGCTGTCGCCCGAACGGGAAGGGGTCGCGGGGTGCTGCCGCGCGGCCTCTTCATCGAATCAATGGAAGCGGGGGAATGCTGATGTGGAGAGCATTACGGTTGTCTGTGCTGGCGGCCGCGGTCGCCGTCGTCGCAGGCGTGCTCGGTACGGGTACGGCGTTCGCGTACGGGAGCGCGGATCAGCCGATAGCGCAGGTCGAGATCTCAGGCAACTGCAACAACCCGGACTTCGCCCTGTGCCAGGAGGTTGGACTTGGCGGCGTGTGGGCCTGGGCTGAACTCGACACTGCCGGAGGGAACGGCACCAGTGGCAGCATGGACTTCACCATTGCCTTCTGTGGCCACTCGGGGCCGGGAGCCGGGCCGCACAGCGCTGGCGGCTTCGGCCATCCCGGCGAGGGCGTGTGGTGGACGGTGAATAACCTGAACGATGCACTCGCCGCAGGCGCGTTCCCGTTCTTCGACACGTCGAAGACATACAGCGCCTATTACGTCCTCGACTTCTTCCCCGGAAGCGGAGCCGACGACTTCATCGCCGTTGTTCCCGCCGTCTACGGCCACTACAGCAGCCCGAGTTCTTTCCCGGCTGGGGCGCAGTTCCAGACGCAGGTCGCGCCGTAGGACTACACGTTAAACGCAGAGGCCGTGCAGACGAGAGCCGGCCTCTGCGTTTTTCATTTGCGGCAACGCTCCGGTCAAGGCGCCCGAATGAGGCGATGCCGGCGCGGGCCACGCAGCAGGAGTGCACGAACCCTTGCACGACACCCCGCGTTGGGGCTCGGCACCGCCGATCCGCACAGCCACAGCCCTGAGGCTGATGGTCTCCACCTCGTCAGGGGTGGGCATTCGCACGCTGACCTCCTCCTCGAAGTGACCGAGGCGGTGGCCCTGCTCCTCAAGTCGGGCGTAGATGCCGCCCGGCCCGGTGTTCGGCTGCTCGATGGCTGTGCCCTCGGCGAGGTCGGCCGCGATGTAGGAGGTGGCGGTCTCGACCGGCCGGCATCCATCAGGTACCGCCGGCGCCGGACCACCACAGGCATGCCCGGGCTGGTCGCGAGGCGCTCGGCGATGTCAGCCGGCAGCTCCTCCCGGGTGACGCGGATCATGTCTACGGTCGGCCTGACGCCCACCTTCTCCGCCTCAGCGAGGAACGCGGCCTTGCCGTCCTCACGGCGCCGGCGCGCAAACCGGTCACTGGCCAGCCGCCGGACCGAGGGTCCGGGGCGCACGAAGACGCCCCGGCCGTGTCGGGCGACCGTCAGGCCAGCCGATTCCAGGACCTGGAGCGCCGACCGGACAGTCATGCGCGCGACGCCGTGGTGCTCGGTCAGCTGCGACTCGGACGGAAGCCGGTCGCCTGGCCCGAGCCTGCCGCTGTCGATCAGCTCGCGGAGATGGGCAGCGATCTGAACGCACGGGGGCCGCTCGTCGCCCGGCCGCAGGTGCCCTAGATGCGATGCGGCCTCGTCAGTACTCACGGTCACGTCCGGCAACAGAAGACTCGTATAGATAACCCAACTACCCTGGACGCTACGCGAGGAGGATGCGGGAACGATCGTCAGCGGTGTTCAGCAACCGTTACTTCGTCGAGGTCGTCGCAGGCATCGCCGACCAGGCTCCGACTACGCACGATCGGCTCACGGTGCGGATGCTCGCCGCGCACACGGGTTGACCGACAGTTTGGTGAAGCTCGTTGTTACGCGTCTGGTCAACGCTGAGCTGCTGCAGTCCCAGCCGCCGGACCGGCCCCGCGGCCCGCGGTATCACATTGTTCAGCGTGCCGGTGGCCGGTGGGACGCCCTCGTCGAGTTGTGCGAGCGGCTCACGCACGAGACGTAGCGACGTAGCCGGGAGACGAGCCGATGACCCGGGGTTGCAGGTGAGCTGCTTGAAGCACCTGGCCGGGCCTGACGGCGAGGCCCCGGCGGGGCGCTGGGCGAAGTCAGGGTGGAGATCGAGGAGCGGGCGAGGCGCTCCCGCCAGGTCGACTGGTCGGCGGTCTAGGGTGGTCGGCGCTGGCACAATCCAGCCGAGATCCTGTTAGAGCCTGTGAACTTGTCAGCCCGACGTGGTCCGTGCCGGCTCGGCCGAGGGCCCCGCCGCGATGAGTTCCGGCCGGGTCGCGGGTCTGTTCTGGTGTCGTAGGACGTCGTACGACGCTGCCCGGCACGAGACACCACGGAGGACGCCATGACGACCACGCCGAGTGACCCGACCACCGCGCTGCCCGGCCGCCCGCCCGTCGTTGACCTAGCCACCTGGCAGGCCGCCCGTGACGAGCTCCTGGTCCGCGAGAAGGCCCACACCCGCGAGGGCGACGCCATCGCCGCGGCCCGCCGCCGGTTGCCGATGGTGGAGCTCGACGGGACGGTCGAGGTCGTCGGACCTGAGGGCCCGGTCCCGTTCCTGGACCTGTTCCAGGGCCGCGACGAGCTCGTGGTCTACCAGCACATGTGGTACGACGGCGCGCCGCACCAGGGGCAGTGC